>Ga0207427_100282_pt1 | contig 37116 bp, 32 predicted proteins | sample AraplaCL_Cvi_mMS_FD_184268 | JGI IMG/M metagenome (GOLD analysis project Ga0207427, IMG submission 184268) | Arabidopsis root microbial communities from the University of North Carolina, USA - plate scrape CL_Cvi_mMS (SPAdes) (version 2) | ecosystem: Host-associated > Plants > Roots > Endosphere ... | reverse complement strand
GGAGAAGCGGTCGGCCTCGATGGCGTGCGGGTAGCCCGAGCCGTCCAGGCGTTCGTGATGCTCGGCCACCGCGCGCGCGAGCGAGGCCGGGTAGTTGGTCAGCTGCGAGATCAGCAGCGAGCCGACGTGCGGGTGCACCACCAGCTGCTGGTAGCTGACGAAGTCGAGCGCGCGGTCGGCGTCGGCCTCGCCGTGCGCCGACGCGATGTACATCTCGCCCAGGTCATGCAGCAGGCCGCACAGCATCGCCAGGCGGATGGAGGCGACGTCGCCGCCGCTGGCCGCCATCAGCGCACCGTTGAGCGCCATCGCGGCGATCGCGTGGTCATAGGCCTGCGGGCGCGAGGTCTCGGCGGCGGTCAGCAGCAGTTGCACGACCGGGTGCAGCGGCAGGAAGGCCGCCTCGCGCGCCAGGCGGGCGCCGTGCTGGCGGATCACAGGCGCGAGCGGCGATTCGCTCTGCAGCAGTTCGTTCAGGGACTCCAGCAGCGTGATCGACGTGACGCCGTCCTGCGCCACCAGGCAGCTCTCCAGCGGCTGGCGCAGCTGGCGGTCGAGCAGCTTGCGCTGCAGCGCCGCCGACACCGGCTGGTTGCTCGCCCACAGCTTGATGCCGGAGATGTCGAAGATGTCGGTCGCCGCGATGATGCGCTTGGTCTCGCTGGCCTCCAGGATGGCTGCCAGGGCATGCGGATTGGCGCGGCCGAAGGCGCCTTCGTTCTTGGACAGGGTCGACATGGCGGCGCAGGCTCGGAGTTTCGTCCCTTCCTCTTCGGCCGGCGGCGCGGCGGATGAAGGGCGCTGGACGAGTGATTACCCTTTGTTTCACCCGTCGATCGTCGCCATTTCAGCCCGTGAAGCGGCGCCAGGCCTGCCCGAGTCGAGCGCCGATCGACACCGCGGGCGACGCGGCCGGAGGCGCCGCCGGCGCCGTCCGGGACAGGCCGAACTCCTTGAAACGGTGATCAAGGTTGACCAGCACGCAGTCGCGTTCCACCGGGAAACGCGCCGCCAGGCGCCGGTAGTGCGGGATCAGCGCCCGATCCTTCACGCCCACGAGCGCCGCCCCCACCTGCTCGCGACGACGGCCGTCAGGCCACCAGGCCCGCCAGCTTGGGCATCACCGCGATCGCATTGGCGCGCGTCGTGGCCGCCAGTTCCCCGAGCGGCATGCCGCGCAGCTGCGCGAACGCCTCGGCGATGCGTGCCACCTCGGCCGGCTCGTTGCGCGCCTGCGGCTGCGCGTGCGCCTCGCGTTCGCCCATCGTGCGATAGAGCCAGGTGGGCGGGATGTCGGGCGAGTCGGTCTCCAGCACGATGGCCGACGCCGGCACCGTGGTGGCGACGTGGCGGATCTGGCGCGCGCTGTCGAAGGTGACAGCGCCGCCGAAGCCCAGCCGGAAGCCGCGCTCGACGAAGTGGCCGGCCTGCTGGTCGCTGCCGTTGAAGGCGTGCGCGATGCCGCCAGGCACGTCGATGCGACGCAGTCCCGCGAGCACCGCGTCGGCCGAGCGCCGCACGTGCACCAGCACCGGCAGGCCGGCGCGGCGCGCGATCTTGAGCTGCTCGCGGTAGAAGTGCTCCTGGCGCGGGCGGATCGCGATCAGCCCGGGCACGAACAGGTCGACGCCGATCTCGCCGACGGCCACCAGGCGCGGGTCGTCGCGGTGTGCCTGCAGCGCGGCCTCGAGCTTGTCCAGGTCGTCGTCCGCCGCATTGCCGACGCACAGCGGATGGATGCCCAGCGCATACGCCAGGCCGTATTCATGCGCCAGCGCCCGCACGGTCTCGAAGTTGAAGACGCCCACCGCCGGCAGCACTTGCATCGTGACGCCGGCCGCGTTCGCGCGCTGCACGACGCCGGCGCGGTCGGCATCGAACTCGCGGGCGTCCAGGTGGCAGTGGGTGTCGATCCACTGCGGCGAGGCGGACTCCGTGGCCATGCGCTCCCCCGGCAAGCGTCGCGCCCTCAGGCCGCCTCGACCCGGGGCGGCACCAGCACGCCGCGCTCCAGCCGCAGCTGGCGCTGGCAGCGCGCCGCGATGCTCGCGTCGTGCGTCACCAGCACGAAGGCCGTGCCGCGCTCGCGCGCCAGGTCCATCATCAGCGCGAACACGGTGTTGGCGGTGTCCTTGTCGAGGTTGCCGGTGGGCTCGTCCGCGAGCACGCACGCGGGGCGCGTGACGAGCGCGCGCGCGATGGCCACGCGCTGGCGCTCGCCGCCCGAGAGCTCGCCCGGCCGATGCTGCGCGCGCGGGCCGAGCCCGACGGCGTCCAGCATCGCCTTGGCCTTGGCGTGCGCCTCGGCCGTCTTCATGCGCCGGATCAGCAGCGGCATCGCCACGTTGTCCAGCGCCGAGAACTCGGGCAGCAGGTGGTGGAACTGGTAGACGAAGCCCAGGTGCTCGTTGCGGAACAGGCCCTGCTGGGCCAGCGTCATCGCGTTGATGTCCTGGCCCATCAGGGTGACGCCGCCGGCCGTGGGCGCGTCCAGGCCCCCCAGCAGGTGCAGCAGCGTGCTCTTGCCCGAGCCCGAGGCGCCGACGATGGCCAGCGTCTCGCCGGCCTGCACGGCGAGGTCGACGTCGTGCAGCACCTGCACGTCCAGGCCGCCCTCGGAGAAACGGCGCCCGAGGCCGGTGGCCTGCAGCACGGTCTTACTCATAGCGCAGGGCCTCCGCGGGACGCACGCGGCTGGCGCGCCAGCTCGGGTAGATGGTGGCGATGAAGGCGAACAGCAGCGAGAACAGGGCGATCAGGCCGACGTCGCCCAGGTGCGGGTCGCTGGGCATGCGGTCGATCAGGTAGACGCTCGCCGGCAGGAAGCTGGTGTGCAGCAGGTGCTCGATGAACGGCACGATGACGGGAATGTTGTAGGCCACCAGCAGCCCGAACGCGACGCCGCCCACGGTGCCGGCGATGCCCGAGGCCGCGCCCTGCACCATGAAGATCAGCATGACCGAGCGCGGGCTGGCGCCCAGCGTGCGCAGGATGGCGATGTCGGCCTGCTTGTCGGTGACGGTCATCACCAGCGTCGAGACGAGGTTGAACGCGGCCACGGCCACGATCAGCGTGAGGATGATGAACATCATCGTCTTCTCGATCTGCACCGCGTCGAACCAGGTGGCGTTGGTGCGCGTCCAGTCCTGCACGCGCACCTGGCCGCCCAGGCCCTCGGCCAGGCGGCCGGCGGCGGCGCGCGCCTCGTGCACGTCGGCCAGGCGCAGCTGCACGCCGGTGGGGCCACCGGTGCGGTAGAGCTTGGCGGTGTCGTCGAGCGAGGCGAGCGCCAGGCCCGCGTCGTACTCGTAGTGGCCGATCGAGAAGACGCCGACCACGTTGAACGACTTCAGCCGCGGCAGCGCGCCGGCGGGCGTCACCTGGGCGCCGGGGGCGATCACGGTCACCTGGTCGCCGACGGCCACGCCGAGCGCGCGCGCGAGCTCGGCGCCCAGCACGATGTTCCAGCTGCCTGGCGTTAGCTTGGCGAGGATGCCCTCGCGCTGCAGGTCGGCCGCCAGGTCGGTCAGGCCGGCCTCTTCGCCGGGCTCGATGCCGCGCACCATCGCGCCGCGCATGCCGTCGCCATGCGCCAGCAGCGACTGCGTCTCGGTGTACGGCGCCGCGGCGCGAACATCCGGATCCAGCGCCTTGGCCCGGGCGGCCAACGCGTGCCAGTCGGCCAGCGCGTTGCCCTCGTAGTCCATCAGCTGCACGTGCGCGATGGCCTTGAGCATCTTGTCGGTGACTTCCTTCTGGAAGCCGTTCATCACCGACAGCACGATGATCAACGCCGCGACGCCCAGCGCGATGCCCAGCATCGACACCAGGGAGATGAATGAAATGAAGGCGTTGCGCCGCCCAGCACGACCGGCGCGGGTGTAGCGCCAGCCAATCGACCACTCGAAGGGCACCAGATTTCCTCGCCCGCGTGGAGGTACGCCGGCATGCCGGGGCATTCTAGGCGGGGTGCGGACGAGCACGCGCGTCGGACAACACCGCTTTTGGGGACCCGCGGCCTCGCCGTTTGGCCCGGCTGGCCCTAACATTGGCGCCGAATCACCTGGGCGCGCGGAGTGCGCCAGAGAGAATCGATCGAATGAAAGCTCCGGACTTCGCAGGCGCCTCCAGGGAGGTGCTCACGTTCCTGCACCAGCGCATCGGCATGGACCTGTGGATGGTCAGCCGCGCCGACAACGAGGACTGGGTCGTGCTCGCGGCCGAGGACCACGGCTACGGCGTCAAGGAAGGCGATGTCTTCCGCTGGGCCGACACGTTCTGCTCGCGCATGATCCGCGGCGAGGGTCCGCGGGTGGCGCCGCGCGTGGACGAGGTGCCCGCCTATGCCGCCCTGCCCTTCGCGCGCCAGCTGCCCATCGGCGCCTACGTCGGCGTGCCGCTGTGCGATGCCCAGGGCCACCTGTTCGGCACGCTCTGCGGCCTGAACCCGCGGCCGATGCCGTCCAGCCTGGTCGAGGAGCAGACGATGGTCGAGGTGCTGGGCGACATGCTCAGTGGCCTGCTCAGCGCCGAGCTCCACACCAACGTGCTCGCCCGCGAGGCCGAGGCCGCGCGCTCCGAGGCGCTGGCCGACCCGCTCACCGGCCTGGCCAACCGCCGCGGCTGGGAACTGGCGCTGGCGGCCGAGGAGGAACGCTGCCGCCGCTACGGCGCCACCGCCTGCGTCGTCGCCATCGAGCTGGATGGCATGAAGGGCCCGGCGCCGCGCGAGGTCTGCGAGGCCGTGCTCGTGCGCGCCGCCCAGGCGCTGCGCCAGACGGTGCGCAAGCCCGACACCCTCGCCCACCTGGACGAGGATCGCTTCATGGTGCTGGGCGTCGAGTGCACCACCGCCGAGGCCATGGCGCTGCTGCGCCGGCTCGAGCAGAGCGTGCAGACGGCGGAGCTGTCGGCCGCGCTCGGCATGGCCATGCGCAATCGCAGCAGCGGCCTGTTCGATACCTTCGACCGCGCGGTCGACGCGATGGTCGAACACCGCGACGCGCGCGCCCGCGCCTGAGCGCCCGCCCAGGCGCGTCACGCGCGCGGCGCGCTGCGCGCAGACACCGGGCGCGTCGGCGCGACGCCGACCTCGGCGCCACCCGGCAGCCGGCGCCGAACTCGTGGCGCCGGCCCGACACGGGATAATCGCCGGATGCATCTCGTGATCCCCTTCGCATCGGCGCTGTCCGATGCCGCCGTGCAGGCGCTCGGCACGCTGGGCCTGCCGAACCTGGAGCGCCTGCTCGCGCGCTGGTCGCCGGTGGAGGATGCGAGCACCAACGACACGCCGGGCGCCGACGAATACGCGCTCTCGCTGCCGCACGAGCGCCTGCTCGCCCGCCTGCGCGGCTGGCCGGTGCAGGACGGCCTGCTGCCGTTCGCCGCCGAAGCCGCGCGCCGCGACGGCCTCGACCCCGCACCGGGCAGCGGCTGGGGCCTGGTCACGCCGGCGCACTGGCATGTCGGGCGCGACCAGGTCAACCTCGTCGACCCGGCGCTGCTCGAGCTCGACGAGCCCGAGGCGCGCACGCTGCACGACACGCTCGCGCCGCTGTTCACCGAGCTGGGCTGGCGCTGGCTCTGGGCCGGCCCGACGCGCTGGTACGTCAGCCACCCGTCGCTGGCCGAACTGCCCACGGCCTCGATCGACCGCGTGATCGGCCGCAACGTCGACCTCTGGCTCAACGACCACCCCGGCGTGATGCTGGTGCGGCGCCTGCAGAGCGAGGTGCAGATGCTGCTTTACGTCCACCCGCTCAACGACGCCCGCGAGGAACGCGGCGCGATGAGCGTGAACTCGTTCTGGCTCGGCGGCACCGGCGCGGCGCAGCCGGCCGACAAGGCGCTGCCCGCCGACGTCGTCGTCGACGACCGCCTGCGCGCGCCGCTGCTGGGCGACGACTGGAGCGCCTGGGCCGAGGCCTGGCATGCGCTGGACGCCGGCCCGCTGCGCGCGCTCGCCGATTCGGACGCCGCCACTGCGCGCCTGACGCTGGCCGGCGAACGCCACGCGCGCAGCTGGCAGCCGGCGCCGCGGCCGTGGTGGAAGCGACTGCTGGGCGGCGGCGGCGCGTCCGCGCACGCGACGCTGGAGGCGCTGTGAGCACGCCGCCGCGCCTGCACACCCGCGACGTCCCGCCGCGCACCGCGTTCGCGCTGGAGCAGGCCGGCGTGCATCCGCTGCTCGCGCGCCTGTTCGCCGCGCGCGGCGTGCGCAGCGCCGCCGAGATCGACGACGCGATGGGCCAGCTGCTGCCGCCGTCCACGCTGCGCGGCAGCGCCGAGGCCGCCCGCCTGCTGGCCGACGCGATCGACGCCAACCAGCGCATCGTCGTCGTCGCCGACTACGACTGCGACGGCGCCACCGCCTGCGCCGTGGCGCTGCGCGGCCTGCACATGCTGGGCGCCAACAGCGCGCGCCTGACGTACGTGGTGCCGGATCGGCAGCTGCACGGGTACGGCCTGACGCCCACCATCGTCGACCTCGCCTGCGGCGACGACGGCCCCGACGACACGCGCCCGCCCGACACCTCGCGGCCGCCCCGGCCGGACCTCCTGGTGACGGTGGACAACGGCATCGCCAGCCTCGCGGGCGTCGCGCACGCCCGCGCGCGAGGCATCGCCGTGCTCGTCACCGACCACCACCTGCCCGCGCTCGTCGACGACCGCGTCGTGCTGCCGGACGCCAACGTCATCGTCAATCCGAACCAGCCGGACTGCACGTTCGAGAGCAAGGCGATGGCCGGCGTGGGCGTCATGTTCTACACGCTGCTGGCCACGCGCGCCGAACTGCGCGCCCGCGGCCGCTTCGACGCCGCGACGCAGCCGCGGCTGGACGCGCTGCTGGACCTGGTGGCGCTGGGCACCGTGGCCGACGTCGTCAAGCTCGATCCGAACAACCGGCGCCTCGTCGCGCAGGGCCTCAAGCGCATCCGCGCCGGCCGCATGCAGCCGGGCATCGCGGCGCTGTTCCACGTCGCCGCGCGCAAGCACGAGCGCGCCAGCGCATTCGACTTCGGTTTCGCGCTCGGCCCGCGCCTGAACGCCGCGGGGCGACTGGCGGACATGACGCTGGGCATCGAGTGCCTGCTGACCGACGACCCGGCGCGCGCCGCCGAACTGGCCGGCGAGCTCGATCGCATCAACCGCGAGCGGCGCGACGTCGAGGCCGGCATGCGCGAGCAGGCCGAGGCGCTGATGGAGCAGGTCATGCCCAGCGGCGCGGCGCCCGCGGCGCTGGCGCTGTTCCACGACGGCTTCCACGAGGGCGTGGTGGGCATCGTCGCGGGCCGCGTGAAGGACCGGCTGCACCGCCCGACCTTCGTCTTCGCGGTGGGCGCCGACGGCTATCTCAAGGGCTCGGGCCGCTCGATCGCGGGCTTCCACCTGCGCGACGCGCTGGACCTGGTCACCAAGCGCCACCCCGGCGTGCTGCGCAAGTTCGGCGGCCACTCGATGGCGGCCGGCTGCACGATCGCCCGCGAGGACTTCGACACCTTCGCGCAGGCCTTCACCGCCGTGGCCGAGGAATGGCTGAGCCCCGCGGCGCTGTCGCGCGTGCTCGCCACCGACGGCCCGCTGGCGCTCGAGTGGTTCAACGCCGCGACCGTGGCCACGCTCGACGCGCAGGTCTGGGGCCAGGGCTTCGAGGCGCCGACGTTCTGCGACGAGGTCGACGTGGTGCAGCAGCGCCTGGTCGGCGAGAAGCACCTGAAGCTGCGCGTGCGCCACGCCGGCCAGCTGCGCGACGCGATCTGGTTCGGCCACGCCGAGCCCGTGCCCGAGCGCGTGCGCATCGCGTACCGGCTCAGCATCGACGAATTCCAGGGACAGCAGCGGCTGCAGATGGTGGTGGAGGCGGCAGGCTGATGCCGCAGGCCGGTGGGAGCCGGCGAGCAACCGGCCCAGAGCGACACGATTCGCCGGGCCCAAGAGGAGGAGACGACATGATCAAGGGCATCCTGGCCAGCGCCGCGCTGGCGCTGGCATCGCAGGCGGCGCTCGCCGGCGGCAGCCTCGGCATCCAGGTCGAGGTGGACGCGCAGGCCAAGGCCGCCAAGGACGCGGGGGACGACGCCGCGAAGCAGACGAAGGCCGCATTGACCGCCGACCCGCTGCTGCCGCCGTTCCTGGTGCCCCATGCCTTCACCACGATGAAGCTGTCGCCGGACGGCAGGCACGCCGTCGCCCTCAGCTTCAACGGCCTCCATACCTCGGTGGTGATGATCGACACCGACACGCAGGCGCCGCGCGTCATCGTCAAGCCGCAGTTCGTGGTCTCGGGCCGCTTCGTGCCGCACACGCGCGAGGCGCTCGGCGTGTGGTGGGTCGCCGACGACCTGATCGCCGTCAACTTCAACGACGGCTCGGCAGCCTTCGACCTCGACGGCAAGCTCGTGCACGACCTCTATGACCGCTGGGTCGGGCAGTTGCGCGATCCTGCCAGCGGGCGCCTGACCGACTTCGCGCTGATCCAGCGCGACTTCGACAAGCCGGCCGGCATCGCGCACATGAACGTGCGCACCGGCGAGAACTACAGCGTGGACATCGAACTCCCCGGCAAGGTGAACCGCTGGCTGAGCGACAAGGCCGGCGACATCCGCGTGGCGCAGACATCGGACACCGCGTTCTGGTCGGACGTCACCCGCCTGAGCACCTGGTATCGCCCGACGGCCGACGCGGCCTGGGTGAAGATCGACGAGCGCTCGATCAACGACGACCCGTTCACCCCGATCATGATCCCGGGCCGGCCCGGCCATCTCGTCGTGCAGGCGCGCAACGGCGGCGACCACGAGGCGATCTGGGACTTCGACGTCGACCGCAAGGCCTTCGGCGAGGTCATGGCGCGCCATCCCGCCGAGGACATCGTGGGCGTGCTCTCAGACGAGGACAGCGGCTACTTCGAGCAGGTGAGCACGGACGGCCTGAAGCCGGTCGGCGTCTGGTTCGACGCCCGCATGGACCGCCTGCAGCGCTCGATCGACACGGCCCTGCCCGGCCACATCAACACGATCCGCGCGACGCCCGGTGACCGCATGCTGGTCTTCTCGTATTCGGACGTCGACCCCGGCCGCTGGTATCTGCTCGATGCCAGGACGATGCAGATCAAGCCGCTCGCGGTGCGGCTGGCGCAGATCGATCCGGCCCGCATGCAGCCGATGCGCACGGTGCACTATCCGGCGCGCGACGGCCTGTCGGTGCCCGCCTACCTCACGCTGCCCGGCAAGCCGACGCAGCCGGCGCCCGCCGTCATCCTGATACACCGGGGCCCGCAGGCGCGCGACCGCTGGCAGTGGGACCAGGACGTGCAGGTCTTCGCGGCGCACGGCTATGTGGTGTTCCAGCCGCAGTTCCGCGGTTCCTCGGGCTTCGGCAAGAAGTTCGAGGAGGCTGGCTATGGCCAGTGGGGACTGGCGATGCAGGACGACATCACGGATGGCGTCAAGTGGCTCGTCGACCAGAAGATCGCCGATCCGGCCCGCATCTGCATCGTCGGCGCGAGCTACGGCGGCTACGCCGCGCTGTGGGGCCTGGCCAGGACGCCGGAGCTCTACAAATGCGGCGTGAGCACGGCCGGCGTGTCGGACATCGAGAACATGCTGCGCGGCGACTCCGACTTCAACGGGACGGCGGTGGGCCGCGAGGTCGTCCGCCACAAAGTGGGCGATCCCAAGACGATGGCGGCCAGCTTCGACGCCGTCTCGCCGCTCAAGCACGCGGACCGCATCGTGGCGCCCGTCCTGCTCGTTCACGGGAATAAGGACGAACGCGTGCCCAAGGCGCAGAGCCAGAAGATGCTGGCCGAGCTGCAGCGCCTGCACAAGGACGTGAAATACGTGGAGTTCGACGGCGAGGGACACGGCGTGCGCCAGGTCGCCCACGAGGCAGCGTGGTACGGCGACATCTTCGCCCTGCTCGAACGCACCATCGGCAAGGGCGAACCGCCGTTCCCGCCGCTGCCGCCGACGCCTGGCCCGGCCGCTTCCGCCGCGTCGGCCGCCGCGCCGGCATCGGCCGCGTCGCGCTGACGGGCCGGCGCCCGCGCGGCGCTCAGTGCATCGCCGGCAGGTATTGCTGCAGGCGCGCCTGCCCTTGCGGCGTCATCGCGAAGCGGCCGATCTCGTCGAACGAGAGCAGTCCGAGCTCGCGCAGTTCCGCGCGCTCGCGCAGGGCCTGGGCGGTGCGGGGCTCGGGCGCACCGGCGGCGGTCTCGGACAGGAGCTTGATCTGGCGGGCGTTGAGCATCGGAAGCATGGTTGGAATCGCAGCAATGGAAGGGGATGGACGCCCGGCATGGCAATCCGCGCGCCCGCACGGCCGTGAGTGCAAGGTTTCGCCCCCGTCGCGCGACGAAGGACTATCCTTCGACCGCTGCCGCCCCCGCGGCTCCCACGCCATGACCTTCGCCCTGACCGCCCCGTCGCCCCGCCGCGGGCCCGCCCTCGCGGGCCTGACGCTCGCCGCCGCGTTCGCCCTCGCGGCGCCCGCCCACGCGGCGCCGGCCGCCTGCACGGCGCAATCCGGCCCGACGGTGCCCACCGTCGTCGAGCTCTACACCAGCCAGGGCTGCAGCTCCTGCCCGCCGGCCGAGCACTGGCTCAGCGGGCTCAAGGGGCGCGCGGGCGTCGTCGCGCTGGCATTCCACGTCGACTACTGGGACTACATCGGCTGGAAGGATCGCTACGCACAGGCGCTGTTCACGCAGCGCCAGAACGGGTCGCAGCGCACCAGCGGCGCGCGCTTCGCGTACACGCCGCAGGTGCTCCTGGACAGCCGCGACGCGCCGGCCTGGAGCACGCTGCCGGCCGCCGCGCTGCAGCCGCATGCGCCGGCCACGGTCGCGCTGGCGCTCGCGCGCGATGCCGGCGGCCTGGCGTTGACGGTGACCCCGGGAGCCAACGCGCCCGCGGCGCTGTCGGGCTACGTCGCCGTGGTCGACGACGGGCTGAGCACGCAGGTAGGAGCCGGCGAGAACAGCGGCGCGACGCTGCGGCAAGACGCCGTCGTGCGCGAGCTGCTGCCGTGGAGCCTGGCGGGCCGGCAGCCGGCCACGCTGCACTTCGCGCCGCGCCTGGCGCCCGAGGCCGGCGCCGCCCGGCACTGGGTGGCCGTGGCCACGGACGGGCCCTACGGCAAGCCGGTGCAGGCGCTCACGCTCGCCTGCACGCCCTGAAGCGCGCGGCGCGGCCGGGCGCGCACGAGGGAAACCCCGGCCAAAAGCCGACCGCTCGGTCAGGGAATCGTGATTTCCGCCAGCGGTCGCGAGGCTGAAATCAGGTACGCTGTCGGATGCGAACCGCCGCGGTGACCCCGCGGGCGCTCGTCCATGTTCCGGCCGGCCGCGGCACACCCACCGCGCGACCGATCCGTTTCGCAGCTATCTTTGGCGCCCGCCACCGCGGGCGCGGAGCATTCAGCCGATGACCCAGCACGACCCCTTGAGTCTGCACGTCCCGGAGCCCACGGGGCGCCCGGGCTGCGCGACCGACTTCTCGTACCTCCACATCTCGCCGGCCGGCGAGGTCCGCCGCCCGCCGGTGGACACGGATCCGAGGTCCACCAACGATCTCGCGTTCTCGCTGGTGCGGGTGCTGGACGCCGACGGCAACGCGGTCGGCCCCTGGGCCCCCGAGCTGTCCGACGAGCTGCTGCGAACCGGCATGAAGGCCATGATGAAGACGCGCATCTTCGACGCGCGCATGCTCATCGGCCAGCGCCAGAAGAAGATGTCGTTCTACATGCAGTCCCTCGGCGAGGAGGCCATCGGCTCCGCGCACGCGCTGGCGCTGGAGGAAGGCGACATGTGCTTTCCCACCTACCGCCAGCAGAGCCTGCTGATCGTGCGCGACTACCCGCTGGTCGACATGGTGTGCCAGCTGCTGTCCAACGAGAAGGATCCGCTCAAGGGCCGCCAGCTGCCGGTCATGTACTCGGTCAAGGCCAAGGGCTTCTTCTCGATCTCCGGCAACCTCGCCACGCAGTACATCCAGGCCGTCGGGTGGGCGATGGCCTCGGCCATCAAGAACGACACCAAGATCGCGTCCGCATGGATCGGCGACGGCGCCACCGCCGAATCCGACTTCAACACCGCGCTCACGTTCGCGCACGTCTACAACGCGCCGGTGATCCTGAACGTGGTCAACAACCAGTGGGCGATCTCCACGTTCCAGGCCATCGCCGGCGGCGAGCACACCACCTTCGCCGCGCGCGGCGTGGGCTCGGGCATCGCCTCGCTGCGCGTGGACGGCAACGACTTCCTGGCGGTGTACTCCGCCTCGAAGTGGGCCGCCGAGCGCGCGCGCCGCAACCTGGGCCCGACGCTGATCGAGTGGGTCACCTACCGCGCCGGCCCGCACTCCACGTCGGACGACCCGAGCAAGTACCGCCCGGCCGACGACGCCACGCGCTTCCCGCTGGGCGACCCGATCGGGCGCCTGAAGCAGCACCTGGTCAAGCGCGGCATCTGGTCGGAGGCCGAGCACGAGGAGACCCAGAAGGCGCTGGAGGCCGAGGTCGCCGCCGCCCAGAAGGAAGCCGAGTCCTACGGCACGCTCAACGACGGCCGCATCCCGAGCGCCGCGTCGATGTTCGAGGACGTCTACAAGGAGATGCCCGAGCATCTACGCCGTCAACGCCAGGAACTCGGCGTATGACGACCCCGCTCGCCTTGCTCGCTGCCCCCGAGGGGCTGGCCGGCTTGCTCCGGAGCGGCCGCGCGCGCGCCGGCTTGGAAGCATGCCTTCGAGCTTCGCTCGTCGGTTAAGGAACGAACATGGAAATGCAAGACAAGAAGCAACTCGCCGCGGCGCCCGAGGGCCCGACCGCGCCGATGACGATGATCCAGGCGCTGCGTTCGGCGATGGACGTGATGCTGGAACGCGACCCGAACGTGGTCATCTTCGGCCAGGACGTGGGCTACTTCGGCGGCGTGTTCCGCTGCACCGAAGGCCTGCAGAAGAAGTACGGCAAGCAGCGCGTGTTCGACGCGCCGATCTCCGAAGGCGGCATCGTCGGTGCCGCGGTGGGCATGGGCGCGTATGGCCTGCGCCCGGTCGTCGAGATCCAGTTTGCCGACTACTTCTACCCGGCGTCCGACCAGATCGTGTCGGAGGCGGCGCGCCTGCGCTACCGCTCTGCCGGCGACTTCACCGCGCCGATGACGATCCGCATGCCCTGCGGCGGCGGCATCTACGGCGGCCAGACGCACAGCCAGTCGCCCGAGGCAATGTTCACGCACGTGTGCGGCCTGCGCACGGTGATGCCGTCCAACCCGTACGACGCCAAGGGCCTGCTGATCTCGTGCATCGAGAACGACGACCCGGTGATCTTCCTGGAGCCCAAGCGCCTGTACAACGGCCCGTTCGACGGCCACCACGACAAGCCCGTGGTGCCGTGGTCCAAGCACAAGCTGGGCGACGTGCCCGAGGGCTACTACACGGTGCCGCTGGACTCCGCATCGGTCTACCGCGAAGGTTCGCAGCTGACGGTGCTGACCTACGGCACGATGGTCTACGTGAGCGAGGCCGCGGCGGCGCTGACCGGCGTCGACGCCGAGATCATCGACCTGCGCAGCATCTGGCCGCTGGACCTGGACACCATCGTCAAGTCCGTCAAGAAGACCGGCCGCTGCGTCGTCGTGCACGAAGCCACGAAGACGAGCGGCTTCGGCGCGGAGCTGACCGCGCTCGTCCAGGAGCACTGCTTCTACCACCTGGAAGCCCCCATCGAACGCGTCGCCGGCTGGGATACCCCCTACCCGCATGCGCAGGAGTGGGCCTACTTCCCCGGACCGGATCGCGTTGGCGCCGCCTTCAAGCGCGCCATGGAGAAATAAGAACATGGGTATTCACGTCATCAAGATGCCGGACATCGGCGAAGGCATCGCGGAAGTCGAACTGGTCGCCTGGAACGTCAAGGTGGGCGACGACGTCGTCGAGGACATGAACCTCGCCGACGTCATGACCGACAAGGCCACGGTCGAGATCCCGTCGCCGGTGCACGGCAAGGTGCTGGCGCTGGGCGGCAAGGTGGGCGACGTCATGGCGGTCGGCTCCGAGCTGATCCGCATCGAGGTCGAAGGCGCCGGCAACGTCAAGGATGGCGCCGCCGCCCCGACGCCCGCCGCCGCGGCACCCGCGCCCAAGGCCGCCCCGGCCCCGGCGCCGGCCGTCGCCACGGCGCCTGCGCCGGCCCCTGCGCCGAACCCCGCGCCCGTCGCCAAGGCCCCGCCCCCCGCAGCGCAGCCCGCACCCGCCAAGGCGCCGGCCGCCGGCGCGCAGAAGATCACGCGCGCCCCGACCGACAAGCCCATCGCCTCGCCCGCCGTGCGCGCGCACGCCTGGGACCTGGGCATCGACCTGCAGTACGTGATGGGCACCGGCACCGCCGGCCGCATCACGCACGAGGACGTCGACGCCTATGCCGCGCGCGGCCTGGTCGGCGGCACCGGTGCGTCCGGTTCGGTCGACACGCGCTACGCGCAGCGCACGGACGAGGAGCAGATCCCCGTCATCGGCCTGCGCCGCAAGATTGCGCAGAAGATGCAGGACGCCAAGCGCCGCATCCCGCACTTCACCTACGTCGAGGAGATCGACGTCACCGAGCTGGAAGCCCTGCGCGGCAAGCTCAACCAGAAGCACGGCGCGACGCGCGGCAAGCTCACGATGCTGCCGTTCATCATGCGCGCCGTGGTGCTGGCGGTGCGCGACTTCCCGCAGATGAACGCGCGCTTCGACGACGAGGCCGGCGTGGTGACGCGCCACGCCGCGGTGCACCTGGGCATGGCCACGCAGACCGAGGCCGGCCTGATGGTGCCGGTGCTGCAGCACGCCGAGACGCTGGACCTGTGGGCCACCGCCGCCGAGGTCGCGCGCCTGGCCGCGGGCGCGCGCTCGGGCAAGAGCGCGCGCGAGGAGCTCACCGGCTCGACGATCACGATCACGAGCCTGGGCGCGCTGGGCGGCATCGTCACGACGCCGGTTATCAACTCGCCGGAAGTGGCCATCGTCGGCGTCAACCGCGTCGTCGAACGCCCGATGATCCGCGACGGCCTGGTCGTCGCGCGCAAGATGATGAACCTGTCGTCGTCGTTCGACCACCGCGTGGTCGACGGCATCCATGCGGCGGAATTCGTGCAGGTGATCCGCGGTTACCTCGAGACCCCGGCCACCCTGTTCGTGGAGTAAGCGCATGGACATCCGCAACACGACCCTCATCGTCATCGGCGGCGGCCCCGGCGGCTACGTCGCGGCGATCCGCGCCGGCCAGCTGGGCATCCCGACCGTGCTGATCGAAGGCGAAAGCCTGGGCGGCACCTGCCTGAACGTGGGCTGCATCCCGTCCAAGGCGATCATCCACGCGGCCACGGCCTTCGAGGAGGCCACCCACTGGGCGGGCGATTCGAAGATCGGCATCAAGGTGTCCTCGCCCGCCATCGATCTGGTCAAGACGATGAAGTGGAAGGACGGCATCGTCACGAAGCTGACCAGCGGTGTCGGCGCGCTGCTCAAGAAGAACGGCGTGCAGGTGATCAAGGGCTGGGCCACGATCGTCGACGGCAAGACCGTGAACGTCACGCCCACGGGCGCCGGCGAGCCGACGATCCGCGTCACCTGCGAGCACCTGCTGCTGGCCGCGGGCTCCGACGCCGTCGAACTGCCGATGATGAAGTTCGGCGGCCGCGTGATCTCGTCGACCGACGCGCTCGCGCTGACCGAGGTGCCCAGGACGCTGGCCGTCGTCGGTGCCGGCTACATCGGCCTCGAGCTGGGCATGGCTTATCGCAAGCTGGGCGCGGAGGTGCACGTCGTCGAGGCGCTGGACCGCATCCTGCCGGCCTACGACGACGAGCTGACCAAGCCGGTGCGCGCGGCCATCGACAAGTCGGGCATCCAGCTGCACCTGGGCCACGTGGTGCAGGGCCTGAACGACCTGGGCGACGCGCTCCACGTCAAGAACGCCGCCGGCGAGTCGGTGCACCTGCCGGCCGACAAGATCCTCGTCGCGGTCGGCCGCAAGCCGCACACCGCGGGCTGGGGCCTGGAATCGCTGATGCTGGACATGAAGGGCCGTGCCGTGAAGATCGACGGCCAGTGCCGCACCTCGATGCGCAACGTCTGGGCCATCGGCGACCTCGCCGGCGAGCCGATGCTGGCGCACCGCGCGATGGCGCAGGGCGAGATGGTCGCCGAGATCATCGCGGGCAAGAACCGCCACTTCACGCCTGCGGCGATCCCGGCGGTGTGCTTCACGGATCCGGAGATCGTGGTGGTCGGCCTCAATGCGTCGGAAGCGACCGCGGCGGGGCACGAGGTCATCTCCGCGATGTTCCCCTTCGCGGCCAACGGCCGCGCGATGACGCTCGAATCGACCGACGGCTTCGTGCGTGTCGTGGCGCGCAAGGACAACCACCTGGTCCTGGGCTGGCAGGCCGTCGGCAAGGGAGTGTCGGAGCTGGCGGCGGCGTTCTCGCAGTCGCTCGAGATGGGGGCGGTGCTCGAGGACGTCGGCCACACGATCCACGCGCATCCGACGCTGGGCGAGGCCGTTCAGGAGGCCGCGCTGCGGGCCCTGGGGCACGCGCTGCACATCTGATCGTTGCGTCAGGCGTCCAGGCGCACCAGTTCCAGCGTGTCTTCGCGCGACGCCGGCCCGCTGCGCACGCGCCGCACGTGGCGCACGCTGACGGGCCACGCCGTGGCGGTGTCGACCACGAAATCGCCGCGGTCGTCGAAGTGGAACGCAGCACCGTCCAGCGCCGCGGCGGCGCAGGCGCCCGAGTCCTCGGCGTTCGGCGCGGCGGCGGCCAGGCGCGTCGCCATGTCGTGCACGCCGGCCGCGACGGAGCGCGCCAGGCGCGGGCGGTCGACCACCATCATCCAGCCGAGCTCGGCCTGGTGGCGTGACGGGTCGATGCCGCGCACGGTGAAGCGGCCCAGCATCGGGATCCCGTCGGTGCCGAACGGGGACGGCAGGCTCGAGCGCAGTTCCAGCGGTTCGCCGACGCGGAACTGGCGGCCCATGGCGCCCAGCAGGATCGTCGGCTCCTTGACGAGCGCGCCGGCGATGCAGGCGTCGCTGGCCAGCACGGGCTGCATCGCGGCGCGGATCGCCGAGGCCAGCGGCGCGCGGGCCGGGTCGGCGGCCAGCAGGTCGACCACGCGCGCCATCGATGCGGCGGCCAGCGCGCGCATCTGTTGCGGGTCGGCCAGGCCGCCCAGCTGGCCTTCGCCATCGAGCAGCAGGTCGATGGGCACGCCCTGCCACATCGCCAGCATGGCCTCGAGCAGCGGGCGCATGCGCGGATCCGCCTCCACGAGCTCGCAGCGCTCCGTCGTCCAGCGCGCCACCCACGCGTCGTCGTCGCGCCGCAGCAGTTCCACCGACACCACCGAGCGCGAATGGTGCGCGATGGCGCCGTTGCGCTCCTGGCGCTGGTCCTGGCGATAGCGCAGCATCCGACCGCCGCTTTTCACGCGGGCGTCGCGGACGGCGCCCAGAATGCCGGCGTGACCTGCCCGCCCGCCCCATGCTCGAATCGCTGCAAGGCCGCCTGATCTTCGGCCGCACGACCGTCATCCGCCCGCTGCGGCCCGGCCCGCACGCCGGCGACTACCGGGTGCAGGTCCATCGTCTCGCGCGGCCGGACGGCGCCGTGCTGGAAGGCTGGTCGTCGACGCCGCTGGACAGGCCGGCGACCGGCGCGCTGCTGTACTTCGGCGGGCGCAACGAGAATGTCGCGTGGGCCGCCGACATGGCCTCGTTCAACCCGGGCTGGGCCATCCACGCGTTCAACTACCGCGGCTTCGGCGGATCGACGGGACGCGCGTCCGAGCGCCGCGCGAAGGCCGACGCCCACGCGCTGCTCGACTTCGTCGCCGCGCGCGCGCCCGCGGCCGAGCTCGCGATCGTCGGGCGCAGCCTGGGCACGGCCGTCGCACTGGTGGCCGCTGCGCAGGCGCAGCCGCGGCGGCTGGTGCTGCTGTCACCGTTCGAGAGCGTGCCCGCGGTGCTGCGCGCCCGTCCGTTCGGGGGCGTCAGCGCACGCCTGGTCACCCAGCGCTTCGACTGCGGCGCGCTCGCCGCGGCGCATGCCGGCACGACGCTGGTGCTGCTCGCCGAGGCCGACGACACGATCCCGCATGCGCAGAGCCACCGGCTGTGCGAGCACCTGCCGGGCCCGCCGACGCTGCAGACGATCGCCGGCACCACGCACCGCACGCTCCCGCGCTCGGGCGGCGCGCAGCAGGCGATCGCGGCGTTCCTGGCCGACCCGTTCCCGCGTCAGGGCAGCGTGTAGACGAGGACGGCGTTCTCGGACAGCACGGCGAGGTGGTGCGCATCGAGCACCGCGACGCCGCCAGGCTGGTTCACCAGCGGGCTGGTGCCCAGGACGACGCCGTTCGCGTTGCTCGTGCCCAGCACCGTCGTCACGGTGCCGTCGGGCGCGATGCGGCGCACCGTCGAGAGCTGCACGTCCGACACGTAGACGTTGCCGGCGGCATCCAGCGCCATCCCGTTCAGCCAGTCCAAGCGCGCGGCGGCGCCCTGGCCGTCGATGCCGCCCATCAGGTTCGCGACGCCGGCCAGCGTCGAGACGCTGCCGTCCGGCGCGATCCGGCGCACGGCACCCGGCTGCGCCGCCAGAAGGTTGCCGGCCGCGTCGAAGGCCAGGGCCTCGATGGTCGACACGCGCGCCGTGCCTGCGGGCCCGTCGACGTTGGTACCGTTCGAAGCGAGCACCATGGTCGAGGCGCCGGCCGGCGTGATCTTGTGCAGGCCGCTGGCGTCGGAGGCGAAGATGTTGCCGGAGGCGTCCACCGCGAGGGCGTAGATCGTCGCCAGGCGCGTCGATGCCGCGTCGCCGTCGACCGCACCGCAGGTGCCCGGCTGGCCCGCGGCCACCGTGACGCCGCCCCCCGGGGCCACGCGCCAGATCGCGCAGTTGCCGCCGACGAACAGGTTGCCGGCCGCGTCGAACGCGAGCGCATCCGGGTAGGACAGGCCGGTGGCCAGCGTCGTGACGACGCCGGCCGGCGTGACCTTGCGCACGGCGTTCTTGCCGGTGTCGCCGACGTAGAGATTGCCGTCACTGTCCTTGGCAACGCCACGCGGCGCGCCGAACTGGGCAGCGCCCGCCGTGCCGTCCGCCGCGCCGGCGTGCGAGCCCGTGCCGGCAAGCGCGCTGACCGCGCCGCTGGCGGACACGCGCCACAGCGCGAAGCCATCGGTGACCACGACCCCGCCGGCGGGATCGAGCGCGAGCCCGAGGGCGTAGCCCAGGACACCCGCCGTGGCGCTGCCCGTGGCGCCGGCCAGCGTCTGCACGCGTCCGTTGGTGATGGTGCGCACGCGGCTCATGTCGCCGACGAAGACCGTGCCGCCGTTGTCCACCGCGATGCCCACCGGGAAGGTGAATCGGCCGGCCGCGCCGATGCCGTCGTCGTTGCCCTCCAGCCCGGGGCTGCCGGCCAGCGTGTTGACGTTGCCGATCGGGGTGATGACGCGCACGGTGGCGTTGCCGCTATCGGTGACGTAGACGCTGCCCAGGCCGTCCACGGCCACGCCCAGCGGCCGGCGGAACAGCGCATCGTCGGTCGTCGTGCCGCCGCTGCCGGCCACGCCCGCCTTGCCGGCCAGCGTGGTCACGACGCCGCCCGGCGTGATCTTGCGGATCGTGTGGTTGTCCGAGTCGGCGACGAACAGGTTGCCGCTGAGGTCCAGCGCGATGCCCTGGGGATGCAGGAATTTCGCCGCGGCACCCGTGCCGTCGGCGCTGCCGCCGGCCTGGTCGGGCGTGCCCACGAACACGCTGCTGCTGCCGTCGGGCAGCGTCTTGCGGATCGTGTTGAAGACGGCGTCGGCGCTGTAGAGCGTGCCATCGGGCGCGAGCGCCGTACCGCTCACCTGGCCCATGTCGACGGCACTCCCGCGGCCCGCGGCGACGTCGATGAAGGCACCCCCGAGGCCGTTCGCGTTGTCGCCGACCACGGTCGTCACGGCGCCGGCCGCATCCACCTTGCGCAGCAGCGAGTAGCTGCCGACATAGACGTTGCGGTGGCTGTCGATCGACGGCCAGGCCAGGCCGCCGCCCAGGCGCGCGTCCGCGCCGGTGGCATCCACGTAGCCCAAGCCACCCAGCTGGCCGGCGAGCAGGTCCAGGCGGGCGGCCGTGGTGGCCACGGTCAGCGTGGCGACGCCGCTGATGACGCGATCGTGCGCATTGCTGGCGACGCGGCGGAACTGCTTGCCGTCGTCGGCCGCCGTCACGCCGGCCAGCGTCAACCGGCTGAACTGCGGGCCGGGCAGGTCGGTCCAGGTGGCGCCGTGGTCGGCACTGACCTGCCACTGGATCGTCTCGCCCTGCGCCTGGGCGAAGGTGCGGGCGTCGAAGCGGGCCGTGCCGCCGGCGGGCACCGTCACGTTGCTGGGCCAGGTCACGAAGACGGGCGACAGGCTGTTGGGCATCACGGTGAGCGTCGCCACCGGGCTCGTGACCGTACCGGCGCCATTCGTCGCGACCGCGCGGTATTGCGTCCCGCTGGCGGTCGAATCGGGCGGGGTGACGGTCAGGCTGGCGGTCGTGGCGCCGGCGACGTCTGACCAGGTCGTGCCATCGCGGCTCGACTGCCACGTCACGCCCGGCTGCGTGCCGGTGAACGTGACGTTGAAGGTGGCGGGGATGCCCGCCTGGGTCGACTGCGACCGCGGTGCGGCCTGCACCTGGGGCGCGACCGGCGTGACGTTCACCTTGACGGCGGCACTCGCGACCTCGCCGCCCGACCCCGAAACGACCGCGCGGTACTGCGCATCGCGCGTGGCGTAGTTCGCGAAGAACTGCAGGGTGACCTGCGTGGCACCGGGGATGTCGCCCCACGTCGTGCCGCCGTCGTCGCTGCGCTGCCAGCGCAATCCCGTCGCATGCACGGCCGCCACCGTGAACTGGGCGGCGGCGCCGTCCGCCACGGTCGCGGACACGGGCTGCTGGCTGATCGCCACCGTCATGTCGCCACCGCCACCGCCACCGCCACCACCACTGCATGCGGTCAGTGACAAGGCGCACGCGCACGCCACGGCCGCCGCGGCGGCCCGGATCGTCGAATTCATCGGTATCCCCCTGCGGGCCGATCGGTGCCGGCCCCGTGTTGTGTTCGGATCTGCACGAGACGCGCCACCGCGAAGGGGCGCGCTCCGGCGCGATTCTCACAGACATCGCCGGGCGCGCAGCTCTGGCTTTCCCCGAGCGGCGGCCGGCGGGCCGGGAAGTCGCGGGTGATGCCCGCGGCCAACCCGCCCTCCCCCGACCCAGGCGTCCCGGGGTGTGCGCCGCTAGCGCGCGGCGGGCCTCATGCCCAGGTCCTCGTAGAACGCGTCCGGCTTCATCGGGCGGCCGAGGAAGCGCTTGACCAGCACGTCGGGCTCGAACGTGCGGGCCGGGGCCAGGATCTCGTTGCGATAGCGCAGGCCCACCGCCGGGTCCTGCAGGCCGGCCTTCCGGAACGCGCTGAACAGGTCCATCGCATAGACCTTGGCCCACGGGTAGGCGTACAGCGTGCCTTCGTAGCCGCCCATGAAGTGGTCGATGCTGGCCTGCCGGAAGGTGCCGGGCACGACGTCGTCGACGGTGTACGCCGTCTTGACGTCGCGCCAGACGGCGTTGGTGTCCACCGGCGGCGGCGCGGTGTGCAAGCGCTGGTCGACCAGCGAGTAAAAGATGATGCCGCCGACCTGGCCCCAGGCCTCGTTGAAGTGGCGCGCGGCGTTCATCTTGTCGATCAGCGCGTCGGGCAGCGGCTGGCCGGCGGCGTTGGCCGAGATGCGCTTGAGGATGGCCTTGTCCCACACGAAGTTCTCGAGCATCTGCGACGGCGCCTCGACGAAGTCGAGGCGAAAGCCGTTGTTGAGCGTCTCGTAGGGCGCGTCGCCGCACAGGTCGGCGACGTTGTGGCCGAACTCGTGGAAGAAGGTCAGCACGTCCTGGTGCGACAGCAGCGACGGCTTGCCCGGCGTGGGCACCGGCCAGTTGCCGATGATGGTGTTGACGGCCGGCCGCACCGTGCCGTCCGGCAACGTGCGGCGCGCGGTGGGGCCGAAGTTGGCGAAGTGGCCGTACTTGCCGGGGCGCGGATAGAGGTCCAGGTAGAACACGCCGCGATCGGCCCCGCTGGCCGTGTCGGTGACGCGATAGGCCACCACGTCCGGATGCCAGGCCGGCAGGTCGTCGGCCCTGGCGAAGGTCAGCCCCAGCATCTGGCTGTAGATCGCGAAGACGGCGTCGATCGTGTGCTGCGCCGGGAAGTACTGGCGCACGGTCTCCGGGTCGAGGTCGAACTGCTGCTTCCTGGCCAGCGCGCCGTAGAAGCTGCGATCCCATTCCTGCAGCCGCGAACCCTTGAGCGCCGACAGCTTCGCGCGTTGCTCGCCGGCCAGCGGCTTCAATGCGGAGTCGATGCCGACGAGGAAGTCCTGCACGCGCCCGGGCGTGCCGGCCATGCGGTCGGCCAGCGTGTAGGCGCTCCAGTTCGGATAGCCCAGCAGCTTGGCGGCCTCGTCGCGCAGCGCGAGCGCCTGCTCCAGCAGCGCGACGTTGCCGCTGCCGCCGCGGCGATTGAGCGCGATGTAGAACGCCTTGCGGGCCTCCTCCGACGTCGCGTTGGCCATGAACTGCTCGGACGTGCTCTCGTTGACCGGCACCACCAGCTTGCCCTCGGCGTCGGGCTTCAGGCTGGCGAGCAGGTCGGGCTTCAGGCCGTCGGCCTGTTCCTTCGTGATCGTGATCGTCGAGGGGTCGCCGGACAGCGCCGACGAGAACCTGGTCTCCAGGTCGGCGATCTGCTTGGAGATCGCGACGAAGCGCTGGCGCCTGGCCGGCGGCAGGCCGGCGCCCGCGCGTTTCGCGCTCACCAGGTGCAGTTCCAGCAGCTTTGCCTGCGCCGGCCCGCGCGCCGTGCCGCTGCGGCTGGCGGCCGCCAGCGCGGCGTACAGGTCGGGCCGCGAGAACAGGTCCGCGTTGAAGGCCGCCAGCGCGTTGTTGCACTGCTCGGAGGCCTCGCGCACCGCCGCGTCGGGCGACACCTGGAACAGCAGCGTCTGCGCGGCGAGGTCGTCGTTCAGGTCGGACAGCGCGTTCTCGAGCGGCTCGGCGACCGACTTGAAGGTGCGCGCGGAACGCACCCGCAGCATCGCGTCGACGCGCTTGCCGGCGGACTCGATCTCCGACTTGCAGCTGGCGGCGATCGCGGCCGGAGCGAGCGACCAGTCGACGTGCAGCGGCACCGTGCGCGCGGGCGCGGCACCCGCGGGCGCCAGCGCGCACGCCAGGGCGGCGGCGAGCGCGCGCGGGACGAAGGGGCGGATCAGCATCGCAAGGCTCCTTGCCGGACAGGACAGGACGCGGGTCGTGGCTGGCGGCGGGCGCGCGCCGCGTCGCCGCACCCCCGGATCCGCACGCGCCCTACTTGGCCTCGCCCTGGATGCCCAGATCGGCGTAGAACGCCTCGGGGCTCATCGGACGGCCCAGGAACTTCTGCACCAGGACGTCGGGCTCGCGCAGGCGCGCCGGCGCGAGGATGTCCTGGCGATAGCGCAGGCCCACCGCGGCGTTCTGCAGGCCGCCCTTCTGGAACGCGGTGAACAGATCCATCGCGTAGACCTTGGCCCACGCGTAGCCGTAGTACGTGCCCTCGTAGCCGCCCATCAGGTGCGTGAAGCCGGCCTGCGGCGTGGTGCCGGCCACGAAGGTGTCGGCCGTGTACTTGGCGCGGGTGGCGGCCCACAGGGCGGTGGTGTCCACCGGCGGCGCGGCCGCGTGGAATCGCTGGTCGACGAGCGCGTAGAACACGTTGGTGCCCAGGTGCGTCCAGGCCTGGTTGAAGTGGCGGCCGGCGTTCATGCTCGCGATCATCGCGTCGGGCATCGGTTCGCCCGTGCCGGCGTTGGACGTGATCTTCTTGAGGATCGCCGGGTCCCACACGAAGTTCTCAAGCATCTGCGACGGCGCCTCGACGAAGTCCTGGCGGTAGCCGTTGTTCAGCGTCTCGTAGGGCGTGTCGGCGCACAGCGCGGCGACGTTGTGGCCGAACTCGTGGAAGAACACCAGCACGTCCTGGTGCGACAGCAGCGACGGCTGGCCCGGCGCCGGCGCGGGCCAGTTGCCGATGATGGTGTTGACCGCCGGGCGCACCGTGCCGTCGGGCATCGTGCGGCGGCCGGTGGGGCCGAAGTTGGCGAAGTGGCCGTACTTGCCCGGGCGCGGGTACAGGTCGAGGTAGAACACGCCACGGTCGGCGCCGGTGGCGGTGTCGGTCACCTTGTAGCCGACGACGTCCGGATGCCACGCCGCCAGGTCGGCGGACTTGGTGAACGTCAGGCCCAGCATGTGGCTGTAGAAGTCCAGCACTGCGTCGATGGTGTGCTGCGCGGGGAAGTACTGGCGCACGGCCTCGGGGTCGAGGTTGAACTGCTTCTTGCGCGCGATGTCCGAGTAGAACCAGCGGTCCCACTCGTCCAGCGGCGCGCCCTTGAGCTCGGCCAGCTTCGCGCGCTGTTCGCGCGCGAGCGGCAGCAGCGCGGCGCTCTGCGCGGTGAGGAACTTGTCGACGCGCTCGGGCGTGCCGGCCATGCGGTCGGCCAGCGTGTAGGCGTCCCAGTTCGCGTAGCCCAGCAGCTTGGCCGCCTCGTCGCGCAGCGCGATGGCCTTCTGCAGCAGCTCGACGTTCTTGTCGCCGCCGCGCGTGTAGTAGGCCATGTAGAAGGTCTTGCGCGCCTGGGCCGACGTGGCGTTGGCCAGGAACTGCGTGAACGAGCTCTCGTTGACCGGCACCACCAGCTTGCCGTCCGCGTCCGTCTTCAGGCTGGCCATCAGGTCCGGCTTGAGGCCGTCGGCCTGTTCCTTGGGGATCGCGATCGTCACGTTCCCGTTGGACAGGTTCGACATGAACGCGTTCTCGAGGTCGGCGATCTCCTTGGCGATCGCGACGAAGCGCTCGCGCTGGGCGGTCGGCAGGCCCGCGCCGGCGCGCTTGGCGGCCAGCAGGTGGATCTCGGTGAGCTTCTGCTGCGCGGGGCCGCGCGCCGTGTGGCTCCGGGCGGCCGCGGCGAGCGCCTGGTACAGGTCGGGCCGCGCGAACACCTCGGCCAGGAAGCCGGTGACCGCGGTGTTGCAGCGCTCGGACGCGTCGCGCACCGCCTTGTCCGGGGCGACGTTGAACAGCAGCACCTGCGCCCCGAGGTTGTCCGCGAGGTCGGAGATCGCGTTCTCGAACGGTTCGACCACCGTCTTGAACGTGCGCGCCGAACGCGCATGCACCAGGGCGTCGACGCGCTTGCCCGCGGCCGCGATCTCGGACTTGCAGCTGTCGTCGACCTGCGCCGCGCCCAGCGAGAAGTCGACCTTCAGGGGCACGCTGTGCAGCTTGGCGGCGCCGGCGCTATGGGCAGCGAGCGGCAGCAGCGCGAGCGACGCGGCAGCCGCGATCGCGCGCAGGGAATGGACACGGGTCAACATCACAAGGGTTCCTTCGAACGAGCGGACGAAACGCGTAGCGTATCCGCCTTCGGCGCCCGCTTCGAGGCCGAGGCTTCGGGAAGAACCCTTTTGGGACTATCCCCCGCTACGCGAGAAGCGTGCGCAGGCTCGCGGCCGACACCGGCTTGACCAGGTGCGCCGAGAAGCCCTTGGCGCGCGAGCGCCGGATGTCGTCGGGCGAACCCGATCCCGTGATCGCCACGATGGGCAACTGCTCGCAACCCGGCTGGAAGCGCAGGTGCGCGGCGAGCTCGTAGCCGTCCATCGCGGGCATGTCGATATCGAGGAGCGCGATGTCGGGCTGCGTGTCCTGCGTCGCGGCGAGCGCCGCGGGGCCGTCGTGGGCCACGGTCACGTGGTAGCCCCATGCCTGGAGCAACGCGCCGAGCGAGTCGGCCGCGTCGACGCTGTCGTCGACCACCAGGACGTTGCGGATGGGGGAATGTCGATGGGCCGGGCCGGCGTGCGGCCGCGCGGCGCGGTGTACTTTCTTCTCGTGAAGGAGGGCCATGTCGTTCTTCTGATCGATAGCCAGGCTCGAAGGGCCTGTGAATGCGGATCCGGCCGGACATGAGCAATCGGAGTGCCTGCATGGCGCGCTTTCACCGGGTCGCCAGGTCCGCGCACAGGCCGGGCGGGAAGGCCGCGGCGACGGCCGCGTAGCCCGCGTCGTTCGGGTGCAGGTGGTCGGGGCTCGCCAAGCGTGCGAGCAGGCGCGCCGGGTGGTCGGGGTCGCGCACGATGCGGTCGGCGTCCACCACTCCGTCGAACGGGCCGCTGTCGCGGATCCACGCGTTGACCTGCTGGCGCAGCACTTCCTTGGCGGGCGTGTCGTAGCCGGGCAGCAGCGTCGTGCCCTCCACCGGCGTGAGCGTGCTGCCGATCGCGCGCAGGCCGGCGGCGTGCGCGCGCGCCACGAGCTCGCGGTACGCCGCCTGGAGCGCGGCCAGCGACACCGTCTCGTCGGCCGGCGCGACGCCGCCGTCGAAGCCGATGTCGTTGTTGCCCAGGTGCACGAGGACGGCGCGCGCGCCGGGCTGCGCCAGCACGTCGCGGTCGAAGCGCGCGAGTCCGGATGGCCCGAGCGCGCGGCCGAAGTCCGGCGCCTTGGGGCGGTGGCGCACGGGGCTGTCGTGCAGCAGGCGGTTGCCGATCAAGCCTTCGTTGACCACGCCCAGGCGCGCGCACGCGCCGCCCTCGCGCTGCAGGTGGGCGGCCAGCGCGTCGCCCCAGCGCGCGTTGGCGTCGGGCGTGCTGCCGTCGCCGTCGATCCACGAGTCGCCGAACATCACGAGCGTCGCACCGCCTTCGGGCGCGTCGACGTCCACGGCGGTGAGGAAGGGCCAGTCGTCGATCCTGCGCGGCGCGCGCCAGTGCGCGGCGCCGGTGGCGTCGCCGCGCGTGGCGGCGACGTAGCCGGCCTGCTGCGCGAGTGCATGCGTCGTGCCGGCACGCGCGCGGCCGGCCAGGTGCAGGCTGACGGCCAGGTCGGCCAGCGCCGGCACGTCCAGCGCGACGGGGTCGCTCGTGACGCTCGCGCCCGGCGCGAGGACGATGCCCGGGGCACCGCCGAACGTCAGCGTGCGATCGGTGCCGGCGACGAGGTCCGCGCCCCGGGCATGAAACGCCACGTGCGCCGCGGCGATGCGCAGCGGCCCGGGGCCGTACGCGTTGGACAACCGCACGCGCACCTGCGCGCCGCCCCGGCTGGCGTGCACCACCAGGCGCAGCGTGCGGTCGTCCAGGCGCGCGAGCGGGCCGGGGAAGGCCGCCTGCGGCGCGGCGGCCCAGGTGCCGACCCAGTGGCCGTCGCCCGCCGCGTCCGGGCCGGCCCAGGCGAGGCCACACGCCATCGAGGCGACCAGCGCGAGGCGGCGAGCGAGCGACATCGTCATGGCGACGACGCTAACAGGCCGCCCAGCGGCCTCCCGCGCGCCTGCGACGAAGCGCGGATCCGCGGGGCCGAATGGCCGGGCGGCGCGCACCCTGCGGCGTCCGGCCGTTCGGCCCGACCTCATTTCGTCGCCCTTTCGGGGTCGTTGGTCGATTCGCGCATGCCGGCCCGGGGGTCTTCTGCGATGCTCCCACCCATCGAGAACCGCTCAGGATCGCCGCATGTTCCGCCACTCCCGCCCCTATCCCCATGTCCATGTCGTCCGGTGGCAGGCCTTCCGCGCCGTGCGCCGCGTCACCGTGGGCGCCGCGCTCATCCTGATGGGCGTGCTCACCCTGCTCAAGAGCCAGGGCGTCATCACCCAGGAGGAGCTCTGGCTGGTGCTGCCGGGCGCGGTCGTGCTGTCGGGCGTCGTGCGCATGGTCGCCTGCCCGGGCGTCGCCAGCCTGGTGGGCGGCCTCATCCGCTTGGCGATCGCGGCGTACCTGGTGGTGGTCATCGAGCACATCGGCGGCTGGACGCTGGCCGCCACCTGGCCGGTGCTGCTCATCGCGGTGGGCACCGGCATGGTCGCGCACGCCCTGCTGGGACAGCGCTGGCACGAGGAGCCGAACTGGTGAGCTCGGATCCCATGAACCACGACCCGTTCAACCGCGACCCGATGCGGCGCCAGCGCAGCCGCGTCGTCTTCGGCATCTTCATCATCGCCGTCGGCGTCTTCGCGCTGCTGGACAACCTGCACCTGTTCGACAGCCACCTCGTCCAGCCGTTCTGGCCGCTGGTGTTCGTGGCGCTCGGCGCGCTCAAGCTGTCGCACTCGATCCCGGGACGCCAGCAGCTGTGGGGCGTCGCGCTGATCACGGTCGGCGCGGCCATGACGCTGCAGAACCTGGGCATCATCCATTTCCAGTGGCGCGACCTGTGGCCGCTGGCGCTGATCTGGCTGGGCGTCGCGGTGATCGCCAAGGGCATCTTCCGCCACCGCAACCCGGACGGCACGGACTGCGGTCCGGGCCGGCGCGTCGAGCTCACGGAACACGGCGCCCGCATCGACGCCTCGGCCACGATGAGCGGCATCGTGCTCAAGAACGACTCGCAGGAATTCACCGGCGGCGAGATCAACGCCGTCATGGGCGCCGTCGAGGTCGACCTGCGCCAGGCCGCCATCGCCACCGAGGCGGTGCTGCACTTGTCGATCATCATGGGCGGCGTGGAGATCCGCGTGCCGCGCGAGTGGTCGGTCGTGGTCGGCGGCTCACCGGTGCTGGGCGGCATCGAGGACAAGACCGTCCCGCCGATGACGCCCGGCAAGCGCCTGGTCATCGAGGGCTCGGTCATCATGGGTGGCGTCGAGATCACGAACTGATTCGCCGCTTCCGATGCACCCGTTCCTCGCCGACCCGCGCAAGCTGCTCGTCTACGAACTGGCCTGGCTCGTCGCCGGCGTCGGCTTCGCCACGCTGCTGCGGCTCAACGACCAGGCCGACTGGGTCGGCGCGCTGTGCTTCACGCTGCCGCTGGCGCTGGTGTGGTCCTTCGACGTGCTGTCGGCCTACTACGTGTGCCGCAGCCAGCCCTATCGCCAGCGCCGCTGGCCGGTGACGCTGAGCCTGTTCGGCGGCGCGTCGCTGCTGTCGGGGCTCGTCTTCCTCGGCGCGGGCGAGACCCTGAACTACATCGGCGGCGACATCGTGCGCGGCCAGGCCTTCGTCACGATGCCGTCGGCCGCGTGGGTGATGTACTTCCTCGGCGGCTCCGCGCTGTACCTGCTGTCGCTGCTCGCGCACGACGTGCTGATCGCGTTCGAGACGGTGCAGGAGGCCGCGCGCCGCGAGGCCGAGTCGCGCGTGCTCGCGCGCGACGCCGAGCTGCAGATGCTGCGCACGCAGATCAACCCGCATTTCCTGTTCAACAGCCTGAACTCCATCAGCGCGCTCACCGGGTTCGACCCGGCGGCCGCGCGCGAGATGACGGTCGACCTGGCGCAGTTCTTCCGCCGCACGCTGGCCCTGGCCGAACGCGAGCGCATCACGCTCGGCGAGGAAGTGACGCTCAGCGAGCACTTCCTGGCCATCGAGAAGCGCCGCTTCGGCAAGAAGCTCAACGCGGAACTGCGCATCAGCCCCGAGGCTGCGCAGTGCCTGCTGCCACCGATGACGCTGCAGCCGATGCTGGAGAATGCGATCAAGCACGGCATCCGCCAGGTGGACGGCGGCGGCACCATCGAGGTCGACGCCCTGGTGCGCGACGGCTGGCTGCACATCGCCGTCGTCAACCCGGTGGCGCGCGACGACACGCCCGCCAGCGGCCACGGCGTCGGCCTGAAGAACATCCGCGAGCGCCTGGCGGTGCTGTACGGCCAGCGCGCGCGCATCGCCTGGCAGCGCAGCGACACCCGGTTCACGATCGAGATCAACCTGCCCGTCGACAAGGAGACCGGCGCATGACATCCCTCCCCCGCCTGCGCGCGCTCGTCGTCGACGACGAGGATCTCGCGCGCCACCTGATCCGCGAATACCTGCAGGGGCATGCGGACGTCGAGGTCGTCGGCGAATGCGAGAACGGCCTGGACGCCGTCAAGCAGATCGGCGCGCTCAATCCCGACCTCGTGTTCCTGGACATCCAGATGCCGCGCCTGACCGGCCTGGAGGTGCTGGAGCTCACCGGCCGGCGCGCCGGCGTCATCTTCACGACGGCCTACGACGAGCACGCGATCAAGGCCTTCGAGCTGCATGCGGTGGACTACCTGCTCAAGCCGTTCTCGAAGGCGCGCTTCGACGATGCCCTCGCGCGCGCCCGCACGCTGCACGCGAGCGCGGCCGCGAGCGCCGCGTCCGCGCCCGCGCAAGGGGTCGAGGCGCTGGTGGCGCGCCGCGGCGCGACGCTGGAGCGCATCCTGATCCGCGACCGCGAGCAGGTGCACGTGATCCCGGTCGAACAGGTCGAGTGCATCGAGGCCCAGGGCGACTACCTGGCCATCGAGGTCGACGGCAAGTGCCACCTCAAGCCGCAGCGCATCTCGGAGATCGAGGAGCAGCTCGACCCGACGCGCTTCCTGCGCGTGCACCGCTCGTTCATCATCAACCTCGCGCACCTGCAGGCGATCGAACGGCCCGGCCCCGACCGCCACGCCGCGCGCCTGCGCAGCGGCAAGCGCGTGCCCATCAGCCGCAGCGGGTACGAGAAGCTGCGCGAGCTGGTCTGAGCCCGCGTAGGCTCAAGTCACCACTTGCAGCCCTTGCCCGTGACGGCGTCCTTGGCCAGCGGGATCACCGCCAGCAGGCCGCTGCTCGCGTAGGCGTCGGCGCAGTGCGCGCGGCCGGCCTTCTCCAGGTCGCTCTCGAGCGGCGTCTTCTTCTCGGCCGGTGCCGGCAGCGCGGGGACGAGGCCGCTGCGCGTGCGGCCCAGGCTGGGGCCGTTGCCGCCGCCGTGCAGGTCGAGGTTGAGCGGCGCCTGGCTGCCGCTGCCCGGGGGTTGCACCGAGCCGTTGCCGCCGGGCCCGCTGCTGCTGCCGTCGAGGTTGACCTTGCCGCTGCTGCCTGACGGCGGCGCCGTGCCGCCACCGCCACCGCGCTCGGCCGGGTTGTCGGTCGGGCGCACCGGCTGGGTCGGCGTGGCCGTCGATGGCGCGGCCGGCGACGCGCCGGTGGCCGGCGTGCGCGGCTCGACGAGCGGCGGGCGCGCGGTGGGCGAGACCGGCGCCGGCGCGAGGCTCGGGGCCGGCGCTGCCGGGGCGGCCGGCACGGGTGCCGGTGCCGGTGCCGGTGCCGGTGCCGGTGTCGGTGTCGGTGTCGGTGTCGGCGCCGGGCTGGGCGCTGGGGCCGGAGACGGGACGGGCGCCTGCGTCGGCGCGGGGACAGGCGCGGGCGCGGGCCGCGCGACTGGCACGGGCATCGGCGTGAAGGTCGGCGCGGGCAGCGGCAGCGCGTTGACCGGCGGCGCCGCCAGCGGCGCGGGGCGCGGCGCGGGCGCGAGGACGGGCACCGGCGGCAGCGGCGCGGGCGCGGGCACGGGAACCGGTGCAGGCGCGGGGACCGGCGCCGGGGCCGGGCGCGCCACCGGCACCGGCATCGGCACGAAGTCCGGCTTGGGCAGCGCCGCGGGCGCGACCTGCGGGGCGGCCAGGGGCGCGGGGCGCGGCGCAGGCGCCAGCACCGGCACGGGTGGCGGCGGCGTCACGGGCACGTCCAGCGGCGTGAACGACGGCTTGGGCAGCGGCGCGGGCGTCAGGGTCGGCGCGGGCAACGGGGCCGGCCGCGGTGCGGGGGCCAGCACGGGCACGGGCGGCGGCGGGGCCACCGGCACGTCCATCGGCGTGAAGGCGGGCTTGGGCAGCGGCGCCGGCGTGAGCGTGGGCGCGGCCAGCGGCGCGGGGCGGGCCTCGGGCGGCAGCGGCACGGGCTCGGGCAGCGGGGCCGGCGCCGGCTCCGGCGCGGGGGCCGGTGCGGGCACGGGCACCGGGGCGGACGCGGGCACCGGCGCCGGCAAGGGCGCGGGAACCGGCGCGGGCGCGGACGCCGGGGCCGAGGCCGGCCGGGCCGAGGGCTCCGGATGCGGCACCGGCGTGGGCAGCGTCGAGGACGCCTGCCCTGCCGACACCGGCGCCTTGCGCGCCGTCAGCAGCGGCAGCGTGGCCGGCGGCGTCTCGGCCGGGCTGGGCGAAGGTGCGGGCGCCGGGCGCGGCGCGGTCGTCGCGGGCTGGTCGCGGATGACGATGGACGGCTCGACGACGGCCGTGTACCCGGCGGCGTCGGCCACCGTCTGGTTGGCGGCGGCCGAGGCGCTGTCGGCCGGCGCGGGCGCGGACGCCGCGGTCTCCCGCGGCAGCGCCACGCCCTCGGCGCCCGCCGCCTGCGCGGTGCGCGCCTCGGCCGCGCGCGACTCGGGCGAGTCGGGCATGTAGACGACCAGGTCGCCGGCGGTGCGCTTGCTCGTGGGCGAATCGCCGCCCGGCGCCGTGCCCACGACGATGAACAGCAGGATGTGCAGCAGCAGCGCCAGGAACAGGCAGCGCCCCAGGCCGGGCTGGCTCACGCCCGGCTGCGGCCACGGCAGCCCGGCCGCGCCGGTGAACGCCGAGCCTCGCAGCGCGAGTCCCACGGGCGGCACCGCCGGGCGCTTCCGGAGGAATGTCGAGCGGAGGGCGTGGCGGACGGGGCGGAGCAAGCTGGGGCGATCCGGAAGGCAGGGTGTCTGGCAGGAGCTCGACGGTGGCGGGCGCAGGCTCCTTCAAGGCGCATCGTAGTCGCAACGGATGGCCGCCTGCAGCGGGCGTGGCCCGGGCGCGTCGCGGCGACGCGCAGCGCGTCACGCTTCGTGCAACGTGTCCGCCGTGCCGCCATCCGCGGGCGACCGGCCGGACGAGAATCGCCCGCATGACCTCCTCCCACCCCGCCCTCGAGGCGTTGGCCATCGCCGCCAACGGCCTGCACTTCCACGCCCTGGCTGCCGGGCCGGCGGACGGCCCGCTGGTCGTGCTGCTGCACGGCTTTCCCGAGGCCTCGCACGGCTGGCGGCGCCAGATCGGGCCGCTGGCGGACGCCGGCTTTCGCGTCGTCGCGCCCGACCAGCGCGGCATCGGCTTGTCCAGCAAGCCCGCGGGCGTCGCGAACTACCGCGTGCACCTGCTGGCGGCCGACATCGTCGCCATCGTGCGGGCGCTGGGCCGCGAGCGTGCACAGGTGGTCGGGCACGACTGGGGCGGCGCCGTGGCGTGGACGCTCGCGATGCGCCACGCCGACGTGGTCGAGCGCGCCGCGATCCTCGACGCGCCGCACCCCGCGGCCTTCATCGCGCGCCTGCGCCGCCACCCGTCGCAGATGCTGCGCAGCTGGTACATGGCCTTCTTCCAGCTGCCCTGGCTACCCGAGGCCGTGCTGCGCGCTGGCGGCTTCGGCCGCCTGGCGCGGGCGCTCGTGGCCAGCAGCCGGCCGGGCACGTTCTCGCCGCAGGACCTGCAGGCCTACCGCGCCGCGTGGGCCCAGCCGGGCGCGCTGACCGGCATGCTGAACTGGTATCGCGCGCTGCGGCTGGGCAGCGGCGGGTCGGCCGGATCGCGCGCCGACGGGCGGGTGCGGGTGCCGGTGTGCCTGATGTGGGGCGACCGCGACCAGGCGCTCGAGGCGGCGCTGGCCGACGACTCGATGGCCTGGTGCGACGCCGGAGAGCTGTTCCACTTCCCCGACGCGACGCACTGGCTGCAGCACGAGGAGCCCGAGGCCGTCAACGCGCGGCTATTGGCGTTCCTGCGGCGCTGAAGGCTGCGTGCCGGAACCTGTACCGGAGTCGCTCATCCGTGGACGAGCACGCCCCAGGCCGCGAGCGAGGACGACACCAGCAGCACGACGCCGTCGAAGATGGCCAGTGCGCCGTAGACGCCGCCCTCCTCCGCGTCGGCGTCGAGCCGGATCTCGAACGGTTCGCCGGCGTTGCCGACGGCGATCACCGGCAGCGCGAGGCCGCGGCCGGCCAGCGGCGGCGCCGCCACGAACGGCGCCCCGGCCTGGGCCGCAGAGCGCAAGTCGCGAAACGGAGGTGGGTCGCCGCCGCGCAGGGGCGCCTGCGTGGCCTCGCTGCGCGCCACCAGGGCCGCGGCCTGCGCCTGCAGCAGCAGGGCTTGCGACGAGGCCGGCACGAAGCGCCCGACCACGTGGATGCTGTCGCCGGTGCGCAGCAGCCGCTCGCCGCCGCCGTCGTCCGTCGCCTCGGCGCCCTCGTCCTCGCTGCCCGGCAGGCGCGAGCGCGCGGCGGCGGCCGACACCGGCCCGGTGCCGCGCACGTCCGCGCCGGCGGGCAGCACGATGCACTGGCCGGTGGCGTCCTGCAGCAGGAACGGCCGCACGCTGCCCTGCGCGCCCGGCTCGTCGCCGGCCCCGAACCACAGGCACAGCTCGCCGTCGGGCGAGATCAGCGGCACCGCGTCCGGCAGCGCGATCGCGCGGCCGCGCAGCGCCACGCGCGTGCCGCCCGGCTCGCTCATGGCGCGTGCCGCGGCGTGCGAGACGCTGACGCTGGGCGTGGCGCGCAACTGGCGTGCCGTCCACCAGGCCACGCCGGCGCCGAGCGCCGCGACGAGCGCGAGGATGGCGCGCGCGGCGGGCGAGCGCGCGACGTCGGCCGGGCCCTGCGCCGCCGACCACACGAAGAACGCGACCCCGATGACCGGCGCCGCGCCGATCATCAGCCGCCACTTCATGTCGTGCGTGGTCCCGGACATCGCGCCATTGCTCCCCGTGCTGGGCGTACCCAGGAATCCGTGCGGCGGGACGCCGTCGCGATGCGAACTCCAGCCGTTCGATCTTGAGCGCGCGCCTGCTTGGTGGATATCCCCCAAATCAAAGGTCCCCCGGCTGGGCGAACCGTCCATTCAGTCGCGGGCGCCACCGCCTGCGTCAGGGCCGCAGCGTGCCCTCGGCGACCTTGCGGCCCTCCAGGAAGGCGTCGAACGACAGGCCGTTGTCATAGAGCTGCCAGGGCGTGGTGCAGCGGATCGTCGCGATCACCGTCTCGCCGCCCTTGACCACCTGGCCGACCTTGGGCAGATGGAAGATGCAGGTGTGCAGGTCGGTCTGGCCGGCGAAGCGCACCTGCGGGCTCCAGCCGCTCTGGATCGGCGCGTCCTGGACGAGCGTCAAGCTCACCTGGGACGTCTTGTGCGTGTCGAATTTCAGCGTCCGGGTGGCGGTCGGGGCGCTCGCGGCGCTGGCCGGATCGGCGTTGGTGATCACCTTCTGCTCGGTGGCCTGGGCGGCCGCGACGAGCGCGAGCGCGCAGGCGGCCAGGCACGTGGCGGGGAGGGAGGACTTCATGGGCGGTTCCGTCGAAAGCGCGACCGGCGTCGCGACGCTGCCCGGCGGCAATCGGCGCGCCCAGCCGCGCCCGTGCGAATCCACCACGGGCGTTCGGCGCGCCGGGTTCTCAACGATCGGGCATCAGCTCGTCGATCATCGCCGTGGTGTTCTGCGCGTGCTGCGCCACCTGGTCGACGTTCATGCCGATCACCTGCAGCGGATACGTGCCCGAGACGATGCCGCCGTACCAGAGCTCGGCCGCCAGCGCCTCGGGCGGCATGCCCTCCACCGCGGCGATCAGGCACTCGACGAGCGACTCGAGCCCGTCGTCCGCATACATCTCCTCGGCCTCGTAGCTGACGCGATAGCCGAAGGCGTCGGCTTCCTGGTCGATGTCGATGCGGACGATCATGGGACTCTCCTGGCGGTGGGGCTCGAAGTGTACCGACCGGTGTCAGGTCTTGAAACTTGCGGTGTCGGATCTTGAAGCGTGCAGCGGGCGGCTCGCGGCGTGGACAATGCGCGCATGAAGCGCCACATCGCCCTGCTCCGCGGCATCAACGTCGGCAAGGCCAAGCGCGTGCCCATGGCCGACCTGCGCGCGCTGATGGAGGGCCTGGGCTACGCGGGCGTGCGCACGCTGCTGAACAGCGGCAACGCCGTGTTCGACGCCAGGGCCGGCACGCCGGCGTCGCATGCCAAGAAGCTGCACGCGGCCATCCTCGAGCAACTGGGCGTCGACTGCGAGGTGATCGTCAAGACCGCCGCCGACCTGGCGGCCGCCATCGCGGAACATCCGCTGCGCCGCCACGCGAACGACGACGCGCGCATGCTCGTGATGTTCGTGCAGGACGCGTCGGCACTGGACGAGCTGAAGGCGCTGGCGGCGACGGACTGGTCGCCCGAGGCCTTCGCGGTCGGCCAGCACGCCGCGTGGCTGTGGTGCGCCAGCGGCATCATCGAGAGCCGCGTCGCCAAGGCCGTCGGCAAGGTGCTCAAGGCGCGCGGCACGGCGCGCAACTGGGCGACCGTGGAGAAGCTGCGGGCGATGGTGGCCGAATAGGGCCGCGCGCAAGGCGGACGACGCCGGAGCCGCTGTCGGGGCGCCCGACGTAGCGACTCACGCAATCTTGTAGACACGAAGCAACGCAGCGGCATCGGAGCCAACCAACGTCCTGGAGTTGCTCGCGAGGTATCGCAACACCGCGATCGCGGACGCATCCATCTCGTACTTGACCAGGTAGGCCGCAGCAGCACACTGCAACCGCTCGTCGTCTTGACTCAGGCGCGGACGGAGCATCTCCTGTAGACGATCTTGGTCGACCCAAATCGCAGCGAGGCGATCCATTGTTCTTACCTTGGCGTTCGAGCCCTTGGCGCTGCCGTGCCGAATCTCATCCCACTGAGCGACACAAGCCGAATCGAACGCCTCCAACTGCCCAGTCACCGAAAGAGTCTCGATCTTCATCGCGTGTCCAAGCTGCGTTGCATGATGCCGTGATGCCCGCCCGAGCTCAGAGCACACGCCGCATCAGCACCTGGTTCAACTCGCCGCGCACGAAGCCGGCGCGGGCCAGCGCGTCGCCGCCCAGGTCGTCGCGCAGGATGGGCGGCGCGAACGCGTCGGGGTGGGCGGCGCGGACGGCGCGGGCCAGGGTCTCGGCGTCGCGTTGCGCGGGGTCGAGGTCCAGCAGCACGTGGATCGTCGTGGGCGTGCCCTCGACCACGCTGAACACGAGCAGCGCGCTGCCGCACTGCCAGAAGCTCAGCGGCCGCACCTGCGCGGCCTGGCAGCGGTCGGTGTTCTGGAATGGCAGCCACGGGATGTGCCGGTTGGCCTGGGCCAGCCACGCGAACGCATCCGCGCGATCGATCGCGCGCACCGCGCCCGCGCTGGCGTCACG
>Ga0207427_100280_pt1 | contig 37213 bp, 33 predicted proteins | sample AraplaCL_Cvi_mMS_FD_184268 | JGI IMG/M metagenome (GOLD analysis project Ga0207427, IMG submission 184268) | Arabidopsis root microbial communities from the University of North Carolina, USA - plate scrape CL_Cvi_mMS (SPAdes) (version 2) | ecosystem: Host-associated > Plants > Roots > Endosphere ... | reverse complement strand
CGGCCAGGCGCGCGGTGTCCAGGCCGAGGCGCCGTGCCGTCTCGGGCCGCGCGAGCGCCTGCAGCGCCGCCCAGCAGTCGTCGACGGCGGTCGGGAAGCGGTGCTCGGGCGCCAGGCGGTAGTCGAGCGCGATCACCGCGGCGCCGCTGCGCCGGGCGATCTGGCGGCACAGGCTGTCGTGCGTCTCGAGGTTGCCGATCGTGAAGCCGCCGCCGTGAAAGTACAGCAGCACGGGCAGGACGTCCGCGGACGGCGCATACAGGCGCGCCGCGAGCGCGACGCCGCCGGCGCCGGGCAACGCGATCTCCTCGACCCGCGCGAGCGGGGCGCGCGGCGGCTCCAGCACCTCGGCCGCGGCGGTGTAGGCCACGCGCGCGTCGGGCGGCGACATCGTCTCGAAGCCGGGCCGGTTCGCGCGCTGGATGCGTTCGAGCAGCGCGGCCATGCGCGGGGTCAGCAGGTCTTGGGGCGACACGGGAAGGCGGCGGCGAGCGACGAAACCGTCAAGCATACGGCCTCGTGGCGACCCGTGCCCGCGGTTCACCATTCGATCCGCGCCGGCGCCGCGCGACGCCCCGGCGACAGCAGCGGCATCCGCCCCGCCCTACACTGCGTCGTCGCCTGAAATCACGAGACCGCCATGGCCCGCTTCCAGTACGTCACGCAGATCGAGATCGACCCTGGCGTCGTGCGCCTGCTCCCGCAGGAATGCAGGGCCGCCGGCATCGCCAAGCCGCTGGTGGTGACCGATGCCGGCGTGCGGGCCGCGGGCGTGCTGGACCTCGCGCTGGCGGCGCTCGCCGGCGTGCCGCACGCCGTGTTCGACCAGACGCCGGGCAACCCGAACGAGGCCGCGGTGCGCGCGGCCACCGCCGTCTATCTCGAAAGCGGTTGCGACGGCCTGATCGCCGTGGGCGGCGGCTCGAGCATCGACCTGGCCAAGGGCGTCGCCATCGCCGCGACGCACGACGGCCCGCTCGCGAACTGGGCCACGATCACCGGCGGCGCCGAGAAGATCACGCGCAAGGCAGCGCCGCTGATCGCCGTGCCCACCACCGCCGGCACCGGCAGCGAGGTGGCGCGCGGCGCGATCCTGATCGTCGACGACGGCCGCAAGCTGGGCTTCCACAACTGGCACCTGCTGCCGCGCGTGGCGCTGCTGGATCCCGACCTGACGATGGGCCTGCCGCCGATGCTCACGGCGGCCACCGGGATGGATGCCATCGCGCACTGCCTGGAGACCTTCATGTCGGCCAAGGTCAACCCGCCCGCCGACGGCATCGCGCTGGACGGCCTGCGGCGCGGCTGGGGCCACATCGAGCGCGCGACGCGCGACGGCCGGACCGACCGCGAGGCGCGCTGGAACATGATGAGCGCCAGCATGCAGGGCGCGCTCGCATTCCAGAAGGGCCTGGGCTGCGTGCACAGCCTCAGCCACAGCCTGGGCGGCGTGAACCCGACGCTGCACCACGGCACGCTCAACGCCGTGTTCCTGCCGGCCGTGATCCGCTTCAACGCGGATTGCGAGCCGATGCGCCAGGCCGACCGCCTGAACCGCATGGCCCACGCGATGGGCCTGCCGGGCGGCCGCGACTACGCCGACGGCAAGGCGGTCGCCCAGGCCGTGTTCGACATGACCGCGCGCCTGGGCCTGCCCACCGGCCTGGCGGCGATGGGCGTGCGCGAATCGCTGTTCGACGAGATCATCGACCACGCGCTGGTCGACCACTGCCACGCGACCAACCCGCGCCTGGCCAGCCGCGACGACTACCGGCGCATGCTGCAGGAATCGATGTAGGGCCCGCGCCCGTCCGCGCGGGCGGGCGTCACGCGCTGCGCGTGCGCGTGGGCACGGGGACGCTGGCCTTGATCGCGTTCGAGTAAGGGCAGATCGTGTGGGTCGTCTCGACCAGCGATTTCGCATCCGCGTCGGCCATGCCGGGCAGCAGCACGTCCAGCTCGGCGGTGATCCCGAAGCCGCCTTCCGAGCGCGGGCCGATGCCCACCGTGGCCGTGACGGTCGAGCCGTCCGGCACCTTGGTCTTGAGCTGCTGCGCGGCCACGCGCAGCGCGCCGAGGAAGCAGGCCGAATAGCCGAGGGCGAACAGCTTCTCCGGGTTCGCGCCGTCGCCGCCGGGGCCGCCGAGTTCCTTGGGCACCACCAGCTGGAACGACAGCGTGCCGTCGGCCAGCGCCGTCTTGCCGTCGCGGCCGCCGCCGGTGGCGGTGGCGGTCGTCTTGTACTTCGCGTCTACGGGCATCGTGAGTCCTTCGCGGGGTTGATGGAGAGCGACCACCGATGCTAGTCAGCCGTGCGCGCGCCCGTGCGACGGCGCCGAACGACCCTGCCCGCGACGCGATCTATCATGCCCGCATGAGCACCCTGAACAACGACGCGCGTGCCGACTGGGAGGCGCGCGTCGCCGCCACCTGGAAGATCGCCGACGCGCTGACGCCCCAGGAACTCGTGCGCACCATCGACGCCCTGTGCAGCGAGCGCCCCGTCGACGACCCGTTCGCGCAGTTCGAGCGCGCCTGCGCCCGCGACACCGCCGGCATCGAAAGAGAAGCCGAGCCGCTTTACCGCGCCGCGCTGGCCAGCGGCGCGCTCGATCCGTACCGCCACGCCCGCGCCAGCATCCAGCTGGGCAGCACGCTCAAGCACCTGGGCCGGCTGGACGAGAGCGAGGCGCTGCTGCTCGCGCAGCTCGAGCGCTGCCGCGCCGAAGGCCCGGGCGCCGCCCTGTTCGACGAGGTGCGCGCCGTGCTCGCGTTCACGTGGATCGCGCAGGGCCGCGCGCTCGAGGCCGCCGCGCTCGCGCTGGAGACGCTCGCGCCGCACCTGTCGCGGTACAACCGCTCGATGGCCGCCAACGCCCGCGCGCTGCGCAACGCGCCGGGCTACTGAGCCCCGCGCACGGGACGAACGTTCGGTCGATCGGGCGCTCGGCGGGGCATTCGCATTGCCGCGCCCTGGGTTGCGCCTCGATCCTTCGAGGCGTCAACCACAGGGGAATTGCACATGCATCAGTTCATCAAGATGGCGGCCGCGACGCTGGCCGTCCTCGGCGCTTTCGGTCTCGCGCAGGCGCAGAGCGGCAGTTCGGGCTCGGGCTCGGGCACCGGCGCACCGGGGAACGCGGGTTCGCCGTCCGAGGGCACGAGCCCCACGAGCGGCAGCAACGCCGGCACGTCGACCGGTAAATCCAGCCCGACCGCCAACACCGGCAACTCGGCCGATACCGGCGCCGGCGTGCGCAGTTCGCCGGACACCAGCGGCACCAACAAGGCGACGTCGTCGCACAAGAAGCATTCGCACGCCAAGCGCGCGAAGCCCGCGACCGACCGGGCCAGCGAACCCGGCAATTGAGGTCCGCGCGGGAAGGGCCGCGGCCGCTCATCCGGCCGTGGCGCCGCACCTGGGCGCCACCCTCAAACGGCGATCGGCATCGCCTCCAGCGGCTTGACCGGATCGCGCTGCAGCGCCGCGAGGAACGCGCGGTTGAAAGCCGGCAGGTCCGCCGGCTTGCGGCTGGACGTCCAGTTGCCGTCCGTCACCACCTCCTGGTCGACCCAGGTCGCGCCGGCGTTGCGCAGGTCGTCCTGCAGCGAGGGCCAGCTCGTCAGCGTGCGGCCGGACACCAGGTCGGCCGAGACCAGCAGCCACGGCCCGTGGCACACCACTGCCAGCGGCTTGCCGGCCTGGTCGATCGCCTTGGCGAAGGCCTGCGCCAGCGGGTTCGTGCGCAGCGTGTCGGCATTGACCACACCGCCGGGCAGAACGAGGCCGTCGTAGTCCTCGGGCCGGGCCTGGTCGAGCGAGATGCTCACCGGGAAGCTGTCGCCCGGGTCGTGATGCTTCATGCCCGTGACCGTCGGGCCCTTGGTCGCGACGATGTGCACGGTGACGCCGGCCGCCTCGAGCGCCTTCTTCGGCTCCTCGAGCTCGGCCTGCTCGAACAGGTCGTCCACCACGATGGCGACCTTCATGTCCTGGAGTTGCTTGGTCATGGAATCCTCTTGTCCGTTGCAGAGCGCACCGAAGTGCGGATTCCACGAGGCGGCAGGCCCCATGCCCGGACGAGGACGAAAAAAAGCCCACCCGGTGCTCAAGTCGGGTGGGCTTCATCGTCGCTGGCGTTCGAACCGGTGCCTGCCCCTCGCAGTCACCGGCCCGCGACGGCTTGCGCCGTCACCGCGACGTCACGCATCAAGCGTGCTTCTTGTCGAAGAACTGCTCGTCTTCGGTGGAACCCTTCAGCGCGCCGGTGGAGGCCTCGCGCTCGATCGTCGTCGTCACGGCGTCGAAGTAACCCGTGCCCACTTCGCGCTGGTGCTTGACGGCGGTAAAGCCCTTCTCGGCGGCGGCGAATTCCGATTCCTGCAGTTCGACGAACGCGCTCATGTTGTTGCGCGCGTAGCCGTAGGCCAGGTTGAACATCGAGTAGTTCAGGGCGTGGAAGCCGGCCAGCGTGATGAACTGGAACTTGTAGCCCATCGCGCCCAGCTCGCGCTGGAACTTGGCGATCGTGGCGTCGTCCAGGTTCTTCTTCCAGTTGAACGAAGGCGAGCAGTTGTAGGCCAGCAGCTTGCCCGGGAACTTGGCGTGGATCGCGTCGGCGAAGGCCTTGGCGAACGCGAGGTCGGGCTTGCCCGTCTCGCACCAGATCATGTCGGCGTACGGCGCGTAGGCCAGGCCGCGGCTGATGGCCTGCTCCAGGCCGTTGCGCGTGCGGAAGAAGCCTTCGACGGTGCGCTCGCCGGTGCAGAACGGCTTGTCGTTGTCGTCGATGTCGCTGGTGACCAGGTCGCCGGCTTCGGCGTCGGTACGGGCCAGCAGCACGGTGGGCACGCCCATCACGTCGGAGGCCAGGCGCGCGGCCGACAGCTTGGCAACGGCTTCGCGCGTCGGCACGAGCACCTTGCCGCCCATGTGGCCGCACTTCTTGGCGGCGGCCAGCTGGTCCTCGAAGTGCACGCCCGAGGCGCCGGCCTCGATCATGGACTTCATCAGTTCGAACGCGTTCAGCACGCCGCCGAAGCCGGCTTCGGCATCGGCCACGATCGGCGCGAAGAAGTCGAGGTCGTTCTTGCCTTCGGACCACTGGATCTCGTCGGCGCGCTTGAACGTGGCGTTGATCTTCTTGACGACCTTGGGCACCGAGTCCACCGAGTACAGCGACTGGTCGGGGTACATCTCGCCGTTGCTGTTGGCGTCGCCGGCGACCTGCCAGCCCGACAGGTAGATGGCCTTCAGGCCGGCCTTGACCTGCTGCATCGCCTGGTTGCCCGTGAGCGCGCCCAGCGCGTTGATGAAGGGCTCGGTGTTGATCAGGTTCCACAGCTTCTCGGAACCGCGGCGGGCCAGCGTGTGGTCGATCTGCAGCGAGCCGCGCAGGCGCACGACGTCGGCCGCGGAGTACGTGCGCTTGACGCCCTTCCAGCGCGGGTTCTCGGCCCAGTCCTTCTCGAGGGCGGCGATCTGCTGGTCACGGGTGAGTTGGGTCATGGTGCTTCCTTCAGGGGTTCGGTGAAGAGGGGAAGAAGTGGTGTTTCCTTGGGATCAAGCGTAGTCCTGTTGCGGCAGAAATGGAAGACTTGTGTCTTATATAAGACTAAAGAAGTCTTCTATACAAAACAATGACTTAGCATTCATTTTCCGCAATGCGGAACGCTATTTCTCATAACGAGAAATTTTGCTGCGACGCACCAGTCCTCCATTCCACATCATGGAACGCCCTTTCCGATGCGAAATTGACCGTTCCCGAAGCGTCGGTTCGCGCATCGCGGAGACTGCAAGAAGCGTTCGCCGAAGGTGCCCGCGCACGCTTCGAGCGCCCACGGAAAGACGTCGCCTCGAAGTCGCCACCCGGCATGCACTCGATACCTCGCGACCTGCAAACGAGTGCGCTCGCAGACCCTCGCGCGGCATGGTCGAGCAGTGCCCGCGACGTGCCTTTCGGAGGCCCCGCGCCGACACGCAACTGACACATATCAAGTGGCGAAAGCACCCCGCTGCCGTTACATCTTTTCCGGGGAAAAGATTCTTGCGAAAGGCGTCTGCCCATGCGATGCTGAATGCAACCCACCGACGTCCATTTCGAGGAGATGCCGTGAACGAGACTCGCTCCAACGACACCTTGCCGATGCTCGACCGCTTCGACGCCACGCACGACCAGATGCGCTATTGGCTCGGCGAGTTGCAGACGCTGGTCAACCACATGGAAGACCGTGGCTGGGACACCTGGGCGCGCGACCATGCCCGCTCCGTGATCGACTTCTTCTCGCACACCGCGCGCCAGCACCACGTCGACGTCGACCGCCAGATCTTCCCGCTCGTCTCGGGCCGCGGCGACGCCTCGCTCGACACCAGCGTCGACCGCCTGCGCCAGGACCAGGGCTGGCTCGAGGAGAACTGGCGCGAGGTGCTCGCGCAACTGCAGCCGGTGGCCGAAGGCTTCGGCGGCTACGACGTCGACATGCTGCGCCACGCGGCCGACGTCTACGCGGCCCTGCTGCTGGAGCACCTGGCGCTCGAGCAAGGCAGCGTGTTCCCGGCCGCGCGCGCGTCGGCCGACTCGCAGTCGAAGGCCAGCGAAGTGCGCCGCGGCGGCGCCGAGCTGAGCGCGGCCGCCTGACCGGCGCAGGGGCGGCCCCGCATGGCGCGGCCGAGCGCCAGCTGAGCGCGGTGGCAAGCCTCTCGTGATGCCGACTGGAGCCTCCCTCGAGGAGCCCTAGTCGCTCACCGGCAGCGCGGTCGTCTTCTTGACCGTGCGCAGCACCAGCATCGAATTCGATCGTTCCACGCCTGGCAGCCGCATGAGCACGTCGGTGTGGAAGCGTTCCAGGTCCTCGGCGTCGCGGTACGCGAAGCGGATCAGGTAGTCGTTCGATCCGGCCACGTAGAAGCAGTCCAGGATCTCCGGCGCCTCCACGACCGCCTGCTCGAACGCCTCGAGCAGCGCGTTGCTCATCGTCGCCAGGTTGATGATCGTGAAGCTGACGCCGCTCTGGCCCACCAGCTTGGGATTGAGCAGCGCCACATAGCCCGCGATGACGCCCGTGTCCTCCAGCTGCTTGACCCGCCGCAGGCAGGCTGACGGCGACAGGTGCACGCGCGCGGCCAGCTCCACGTTCGACAGTCTTCCGTCGTTCTGCAGTTCGCTCAAAATGCTGCGATCGATCGCATCCAATTGCAGGGATTTCGGGATTTGGCGCATGAGATGCGAAGCGGAGTCGTATTCTTCGCATGATATTGCGTTTTCCGGGGTTTGCCCTGCATCATCCTGCGAGCACATTGCGCGCCCTCCTCGCTACAGTCGAGCCATCGATCGAACGAAGTCGATGACAGCGACGACACCACGTCCGACCTGAACAGAAAGACACCATGGCCACCGATCTCGACGCCTACTGGATGCCGTTCACGGCGAACCGCCAGTTCAAGAAGGCCCCGCGCCTGTTCACCCAGGCCAAGGGCATGTACTTCACGACCGACGACGGCCGCCAGGTGCTCGACGGCATCGCCGGCCTGTGGTGCGTCAACGCCGGCCACGGCCGCACGAAGATCACCGAGGCCATCCAGCGCCAGGCCGCCGAGATGGACTTCTGCCCGCCGTTCCAGATGGCGCACCCGAAGGCCTTTGCGCTCGCCGAGAAGGTCGCTGCGATCGCGCCGGCCGGCCTGAACCGCGTGTTCTTCACCAACTCCGGCTCCGAGTCGGTGGAGACGGCGCTGAAGATGGCCATCGCCTACCACCGCGTGCGCGGCGAAGGGCAGCGCACGCGCCTGATCGGCCGCGAGCGCGGCTACCACGGCGTGAACTTCGGCGGCATCTCGGTGGGCGGCATCGTCGCCAACCGCAAGATGTTCGGCACGATGCTGGGCGGCGTCGACCACATCCGCCACACGCACGACCCGGCGCGCAACGCGTTCAGCGTCGGGCAGCCCGCGCACGGCGCGGAGTTCGCCGACGACCTCGAGAAGGTGATCGCGCTGCACGACGCGTCCACCATCGCCGCCGTCATCGTCGAGCCGGTGGCCGGCTCCACGGGCGTGCTGGTCCCGCCGCAGGGCTACCTGCAGCGCCTGCGCGAGATCTGCGACAAGCACGGCATCCTGCTGATCTTCGACGAGGTCATCACCGGCTTCGGGCGCACCGGCGCGCCGTTCGCGGCGCAGACCTTCGGCGTCACGCCCGACCTGATGACGGTGGCCAAGGGCCTGACCAACGGCGCGGTGCCCATGGGCGCGGTGCTCGCCCGGCAGTCCATCCACGACACCTTCATGACGGGCCCGGAGCACCTGATCGAGTTCTTCCACGGCTACACCTACTCGGCGCACCCGCTGGCCTGCGCGGCCGGCCTGGCCACGCTCGAGACCTACGCCGACGAAGGCCTGCTCACGCGCGCCAGCGAGCTCGCGGGCTACTTTGCCGAGGCGCTGCATTCGCTCAAGGGCCTGCCCAACGTCATCGACATCCGCAACTGCGGGCTGGTGGGCGGCGTCGAGCTCGCCCCGATCGCGGGCGCCCCCACCAAGCGCGCGTTCGACGTCTTCCTCGACTGCTACGACAAGGGCGTGCTGGTGCGCACCACGGGCGACATCATCGCCCTGTCGCCCCCGCTCATCATCGAACGCTCGCACATCGACCAGATCGTCGAGACGCTGGCCGGCGCCATCCGACGCGCGGCCTGAGTCGAACAAAAGCGGGCCCCCAGCCCGCCCCGCGAGCATCCAGAGACATTCCCGGCCGCGGCTTGTACCGACAAGCTGCCGCCCTTCCCGAAAAGGCTTGCCTAGCGCACACGGTCTATGACATTCCTCCAGTCCGACCGCGATCTCTCGCGGAATTCGTACTACGCCGCAACCGCGCCCCGGTTGCAGCGGCATGCGCCTCTCTCGGGTGCAATCCGCTGCGACGTCGCGATCGTCGGCGGCGGCCTCGCCGGCCTGAGCGCGGCGCTCGAGCTGCGCGAGCGCGGCCTGGACGTCGTCGTGCTCGAGGCCCGCGAGATCGGCTCGGGCGCCAGCGGCCGCAACGGCGGCCAGGCGATCCACGGCCTGGCCTGCGGGCAGGACGTCATCGAGTCCCAGCTGGGCCTGGACGACTCGCGCCGCGTCTGGGACATGACGATCGAGGCGCTCGACATGCTGCGCGCCCGGATCTCCAGGCACGTGATCGACTGCGACTGGCGCGACGGCTTCCTGGGCGTGGCAACGAGCGAGCGCAAGGGCCGCGCCCTCGCCGGATGGGCCGACGAGATCGAGTCCAAGTACCACTACCCGCTCACGCGCATCGCCCCGGGCGACATCGCGAACTGGGTCGCCAGCGGCCGCTACCACAGCGGCATCCACGACTCGCGCTCCGGCCACCTGCACCCGCTCAAGTACGTGCTGGGCCTCGCGCGCGCGGCTGCCGCCGCGGGCGTGCGCCTGCACGAGGACAGCCGCGTCACGGCCTTCCGCCAGGACGACCGCGGCGTCACGCTGACCACGACCGCCGGCGAGGTGCGCGCCGCGCAGGCGCTGCTGGCCGGCAATGTCTACCTGCAGGACGTGGCGCCCGCCCTCGAGGCGCGCATCATGCCCGTCGGCACCTACATCGTCTGCTCCGAACCGGTCGAGCCGGCGCTGGCCGATGCGCTGATCCCCACGCGTTCGGCCGTGTGCGACACCGACTTCGTGCTCGACTACTACCGCACCACCAACGACCACCGCATGCTGTTCGGCGGGCGCGTCAGCTACAGCACCAAGACGCCGGCCAACCTGCAGGAAAGCATGCGTCGGCGCATGATCGATACCCTGCCCCAGCTTGCCGCGACGAAGATCGAGTTCGCGTGGGGTGGTTTCGTCGACATCACGATGAACCGGGCGCCGGACTTCGGCCGCATCGGCAACAACGTCTACTACCTGCAGGGCTTCTCGGGCCACGGCCTGGCGCTGACGGGGCTGGCCGGCCGCGTCGTCGCCGAGGCCATGGCCGGCGACGCCGGTCGCTTCGACCTGTTCGCCCGACTGAGGCATCACGCCTTCCCGGGCGGCCGCCTGCTGCGCACGCCCGCGCTCGTCCTGGGCATGGCCTGGTATCGACTGAAGGACCTGCTGTGACGCCATCCCACTCCTATCCCACCGCCGTGACCGCCGCTCCGAACGTCCCCGCCACCACCGCCCCCGGCGCCAGCCTGCCGCTGGTGCTGGTGCCCGCCTGCAACAAGATGCTGGGCGACCACCCGTACCACATCGCCGGCAAGAAGTACGCCGACGCCGTGCGCCTGGCCGGCTGCCTGCCCATCGTCGTGCCCAACGCCGATCCGCACGAGCTGGAGGCGCTGCTGGCGATCGCCGACGGCGTGTTCCTGACCGGCTCGCCCAGCAACGTCCACCCGTCGCACTTCGACGAGGACGTGCTCGACCTGTCGCTGCCGCTCGATCCGGCACGCGACGCCTGGACGCTGCCGCTGATCCGCCACGCGCTGGCCACGGGCCTGCCGCTGTTCACCATCTGCCGCGGCACGCAGGAGACCAACGTCGCCCTGGGCGGCTCGCTGCACCAGGCGGTGCACGACGTCCAGGGCAAGGCCGACCATCGCGCCGACTACGCCAAGCCCGTCGACGTGCAGTACGGTCCGGCGCACGAGGTGTTCGTCGAACCCGGCGGCGTGCTCGAGCGCGTCGTCGGCCGCGCGAAGTTCGACGTGAACTCCGTGCACGGCCAGGCCGTCAACCGGCTGGGGCAAGGCCTGCGCGTCGAGGCGCGCGCGCCGGACGGCGTCGTCGAGGCGTTCTCCGCCGTCGACGCCAAAGGGTTCAACCTGTGCGTGCAGTGGCATCCCGAGTGGCAAGCTGCGAGCAACGATGTCTCGATGCGCATGCTGACCGCGTTCGGCCAGGCCTGCCGCCAATGGAAGGAAGGACGCCGCGGCCCCCACCCGTGAGCCCGCCGCACCGCCTGAGCGCCCGTCAACCGACTCCTTCGCGACGTGGCCCGGCAAATGCATGCCCCCGTGCGGCCGCGTCCAACTGAACTTCTAGAAAGACAACCATGAGCATCAATCGCCAACTCGCCAACTTCGCCGAACTCGAACAGTGGCTCAACGAGCACCGCGTGACCGAGATCGAGTGCCTCGTGCCCGACCTGACCGGCGTGGCGCGCGGCAAGATCCTGCCGCGCGAGAAGTTCACCGAGGACCGCGGCATGCGGCTGCCCGAGGCGATCGTGGCGATGGGCGTGACGGGCGAGTTCCCGTCCGAGGGCCCGTACTACGACGTCATCACGCCCACCGACCGCGACATGCACCTGCGCCCCGACCCCACCACGGTGCGCATCGTGCCCTGGGCCACCGATCCCACGGCGCAGGTCCTGCACGACTGCTACGACCCGGCCGGCAACCTGGTGTCGTTCGCACCGCGATCGGTGCTGCGCAACGTGATCGAGCTGTACTCGGCCAAGGGCTGGAGCCCGATCGTGGCGCCGGAGCTCGAGTTCTACCTCGTGGCCCGCAACACCGATCCCGACATGCCGCTCAAGCCGCCCATCGGCCGCTCGGGGCGTTCGGAGACCTCGCGCCAGGCCTACTCGATCGACGCCGTCAACGAATTCGACCCGCTGTTCGAGGACGTGTACGACTACTGCCAGAAGATGGAGCTCAACGTCGACACGCTGATCCACGAGGTCGGCGCCGGCCAGATGGAGATCAACTTCTTCCACGACGCCCCGCTGGGCCTGGCCGACGAGGTGTTCTTCTTCAAGCGCACGGTGCGCGAATGCGCGCTGCGCCACGACATGTTCGCCACCTTCATGGCCAAGCCGATCGCCGGCGAGCCGGGCAGCGCGATGCACGTGCACCAGAGCGTGGTCAACACGCTGACGGGCAAGAACATCTTCTCCAACGAGGACGGCACGCCCACGCAGGAGTTCTTCTGGTACATCGGCGGCCTGCAGCGCTACACGCCGGCCGCGATGGCGCTGTTCGCCCCGTACGTCAACTCGTACCGCCGCCTGGCGCGCCACACCGCCGCGCCCATCAACATCCAGTGGGGCACCGACAACCGCACGGTGGGCATCCGCTCCCCGATCGCCACGCCGCAGGCGCGCCGCATCGAGAACCGCGTGATCGGCGCCGACGCCAACCCGTACTGCGCGCTGGCCGCCACGCTGGCCTGCGGCTACCTGGGCATCAAGAACCGGATCAACCCGTCGGCCGAGTGCAAGGGCGACGCCTACCTCGGCGACTACGCGCTGCCGCGTTCGCTGGGCGAGGCGCTGCAGCTGCTGCGCGACGAGAGCGACCTGCACGAAGTGCTCGGCAAGGACTTCGTCACCGTCTACACCGAGATCAAGGAGATCGAGCACGCCGAGTTCATGAAGGTGATCTCGCCGTGGGAGCGCGAGCACCTGCTGCTGCACGTCTAGGAATGACGGCGCCGGCTCCCTGCGTTCGCAGCCCCCGAGGGGCGGCCCGGGCCGCCCCGGAGCGGCCGCGCGCTGGCCCGGGTTCCCTTCGTTCAACATCTCTTCAGGGCAAACAGTCATGACCACTTCCACCCGCACCACCAAGCAGTGGCAGGAAGCCGACTCCGGCCACTTCCTGCACCCGTTCACCGACCACCAGTCGCTGGCCGCCAAGGGCGCGCGCATCGTCGAGCGCGGCGAAGGCGTCTACATCTGGGACACGGACGGCAACAAGATCCTGGACGGCATGTCCGGCCTGTGGTGCGTGAACGTCGGCTACGGACGGCGCGAGCTGATCGACGCCGCCACCCGGCAGATGGAGCAGCTGGCGTTCTACAACGCGTTCTTCAACACGTCGACGCCGCCCGCCATCGAGCTCGGCGAGGTGCTGTCCGAGATCGCGCCCGCCGGCTTCAAGCACTTCTTCTTCTCGAGCTCCGGCTCGGAGAGCAACGACACCAACGTGCGCATGGTGCGCCGCTACTGGGACCTGATGGGCCAGCCGCAGCGCCAGGTCATCATCGGCCGCAACAACGGCTACCACGGCTCGACCATGGCCGGCGCGTCGCTGTCGGGGATGTCGGGCATGCACGCCCAGGGCGGGCTGCCGATCCCCAACATCGTGCACGTCGGACAGCCGCACTGGTACGAACTGGGGCGCGACATGACGCCCGAGGACTTCGGCATCCAGGCGGCGCGCACGCTCGAGGAGAAGATCCTGGCCATCGGCGCCGACAAGGTCGCGGCCTTCATCGGCGAGCCCGTGCAGGGCGCGGGCGGCGTGATCGTGCCGCCGTCGACCTACTGGCCCGAGATCCAGCGCATCTGCCGCAAGTACGACATCCTGCTGATCTCCGACGAGGTCATCTGCGGCTTCGGTCGCACCGGCCACTGGTTCGGCTGCCAGACCTTCGGCGTGCAGCCCGACCTGATCACCTTCGCCAAGGGAGTGACCTCGGGCTACATCCCGCTGGGCGGCGTGATGGTGGGCGAGCGCGTGGCCAAGGTGCTGATCGAGCAAGGCGGAGAGTTCAACCACGGCTACACCTACTCCGGCCACCCGGTGGCCTGCGCGGTGGCGGTGGCCAACATCCGGCTGCTGCAGAAGCTGAAGATCGTGGAGCACGTGCGCGACGACGTCGGCCCGTATCTTGCAAGCCGCTTCGAGGAACTGCGCGATCATCCGCTGGTGGGCCACAGCCAGGCCTGCGGGCTGATGGGCGCGGTGCAGATGGTCAAGGACAAGGCGAGCGGCACCCCGTTCGACAGCGACCTGGCGGTCGGCATGATCTGCCGCGCCCACTGCTTCGCCAACGGCCTGGTGATGCGCGCCGTCGGCGACCGCATGATCGTGGCGCCCCCGCTGGTCATCACCCGGGCGCAGGTCGACGAGCTGGTCACCAAGGCCCGCCTGTGCCTGGACCTGACGCTGGCCGACGTGAAGGCCCGCGGCTGGTTCTGACATCATTGGCATCTTGCCGTCGAGCAAGCCGGTTCCGTCGTCCCAAGTCCCGACTCAAAACCCTTTCTTTCGCTGGAGGTCTTTCGATGAAGTCCCCGTTCCACGTCCTGGCCCGCTGCGCGGGCGCCTTCGCCCTGACCCTTCTCGCGGGTGCGGTCCACGCGCAGGAGGAAGAAAAGGTCCTCAACATCTACAACTGGTCGGACTACATCGCCGACGACACGATCAAGAACTTCGAGAAGGAAACGGGCATCAAGGTCCGCTACGACAACTTCGACTCCAACGAGATCCTGCACGCCAAGCTGGTGGCCGGCAAGACGGGCTACGACGTGGTGGTACCGTCCTCGAACTGGGCGCGCATGCAGATACAGGGCGACCTGTTCATGAAGCTGGACAAGTCCAAGATCCCGAACCTGAAGAACGTCGACCCGGCCGTCGCCGCGCAACTGGCCAAGATCGATCCGGGCAACGAGCACGTGGTCGACTGGCTGTGGGGCTACACCACTGTCGGCATCAACGTCGACAAGGTCAAGGCGGCCCTGGGCGGCGCGCCGCTGCCCGACAACGTCTGGGACCTGGTCTTCAAGCCCGAGTACATGTCCAAGCTGAAGTCCTGCGGCGTGTCCTTCCTCGATTCGGGCGACGAGATCATCCCCGCCGCCCTGCACTACGCAGGCAAGCCGCGCGTCACCACCAACGCGTCCGACTACCAGCAGGCGCTGACGATGCTCAAGTCGGTGCGCCCGTACGTCACGCTGTTCTCGTCGTCCGGCTACATCAACGACATGGCCGACGGCTCCGTGTGCCTGGCCATCGGCTGGTCCGGCGACATCAACATCGCCCGCCAGCGCGCCATCGACAACAAGACCGGCCAGAAGATCGAGGCGCTGCTGCCCAAGAACGGCGGCCTGCTGTTCTTCGACGTGATGGCCATCCCCAAGGACGCGCCGCACCCGCAGAACGCGCTCAAGTGGATCAACTACATCCTCAAGCCCGAGGTCGACGCCGGCCTGACCAACAAGGTGTTCTACGCGAACCCGAACAAGGAATCGAAGAAGTTCATCGAGCCCGCGGTCGCCAACAACCCGACGGTGTTCCTGGCCCCCGAGGAGCTGGCCAAGATGGCCGGCACCGCCGACGCCCTGAACAACGAGATCCGCCGGCTGCAGAACCGCACCTACACGGCCTTCAAGACCGGCATCTGAACGACCGCCGCAAGGCGGGGACAATCACGCCCTTTCCGTTGGAGGGGCGTGACGCGCGGCGACGACCGCGCCCCCGCTCCGCCTGATCCTCCCGCACTCGCTTCAAGACGCCCCAGGAGGCGACCCGACTCATGAGCACCAGCGCCGACAACACGAAGTTCCTCCAGATCCAGGACGTGGTGAAGGACTTCGGCGGCTACAAGGCCGTCAACCATGTCAACCTCGACATCGCCAAGGGCGAGATCTTCGCCCTGCTCGGCTCGTCGGGCTGCGGCAAGACCACGCTGCTGCGCATGCTGGCCGGCTTCGAGACGCCCACGTCGGGACGCATCATCCTCAACGGCCAGGATCTCGCGGGCCTGCCGCCCTACGAGCGGCCGCTGAACATGATGTTCCAGTCCTACGCGCTGTTCCCGCACCTGACGGTCTGGGACAACATCGCGTTCGGCCTGCGGCGCGACAACTGGCCGCGCGACAAGGTCAGCGAGCGCGTCGAGCAGATGCTCAAGCTCGTGCAGCTGTCCAAGTACGCCAAGCGCAAGCCCCACCAGCTCTCGGGCGGCCAGCAGCAGCGCGTCGCGCTCGCGCGCAGCCTGGCCAAGCAGCCCGAGCTGCTGCTGCTGGACGAGCCGCTGGGCGCGCTCGACAAGAAGCTGCGCGAGGAGACGCAGATCGAGCTGGTCAACATCATCGAGTCCGTGGGCGTGACCTGCGTGATGGTCACCCACGACCAGGAAGAGGCGATGACGATGGCCTCGCGCATCGCGGTGATGAGCGAGGGCCGCTTCCTGCAGGTGGGCTCGCCCTCGGAGGTCTACGAGACCCCGGCCACGCGCTTCGTGGCCGACTTCATCGGCAACGTCAACCTGATGGACGGCGCGGTCACGGTCGACGAGGCCGACCACGTCATCATCGACTGCGCCGACTGCAAGCACTACGTCGGCCACGGCATCACCGGCACGGTGGGCATGCCCGTCACCGTGGCGCTGCGCCCCGAGAAGATCGCCCTGCAGCGCGAGAAGCCGGCCGACCCGTACAACTGCGTGGGCGGCAAGATCGAGGAGCTGTCGTACTTCGGCAGCGAGACGGTCTACCGCATTCGCCTGGCCAGCGGCATGGTGCTGTGCGCCAGCGTGGCCAACACCGAGCGCCACAGCGAGAGCGCGCTCACCTGGGGCGACGTCGTCTGGGCGACCTGGTCGCCGCAGGCCCACGTCGTGCTGACGCAGTAAGGGAGCGCGGGACATGGAAGCTTCCGACAAGAAGACCGGCTGGCGCCCCTCGTGGTGGCGCGGGCGCACGGCCGTCATCGGCGTGCCCTATTTCTGGCTGCTGCTGTTCTTCCTCGCGCCGTTCCTGATCGTGGCCAACTACTCGGTCTCCGAGATGGGCGCGATCCGCGCGGAGGACATCGCCAGCGTCTCGGACGGCGCCGTCAAGCTGGTGATGAAGTACACCAACTACCAGCGCCTGTGGCCGACCCAGGACACGCTGTACCTGTACGCGTACTGGGCCAGCATCAAGTACGCGTTCGTCACGACGTTCTTCTGCCTGCTGATCGGCTACCCGTTCGCCTACTTCATGGCGCGCGCCAAGCAGTCGCTGCAGCCCACGCTGCTGATGCTCGTGATGCTGCCATTCTGGACGTCGTTCCTGCTGCGCGTGTATGCCTGGAAGGGCCTGCTGGACGAAGGCGGCTGGGTGGCCGACGTCATCACGTGGACGCGTTTCGACCACGTGCTCGTCTGGATGGGCGTGATCGAGGTGCCCGGCCAGCTGATGCACACCACCTTCTCGCTGATCATCGGCATGACGTACACGTACCTGCCGTTCATGATCCTGCCGCTGTACGCGAACCTGTCCAAGATGGACCTGCGCCTGCTCGAGGCCGCGTCCGACCTGGGCGCCACGCCCTGGGTCGCGTTCTGGCGCATCACGGTGCCGCTGTCCAAGGCCGGCATCATCGCCGGCTCGATGCTGGTGTTCATCCCCTGCGTCGGCGAGTACGTGACGCCCGACCTGCTGGGCGGCCCGTCCACGCTGATGATCGGCCGCGTCATCTGGGACGAGAACTTCAACAACAACGATCCGCCGATGGCCGCCGCCGTCGCCGTGGTGCTGGTGCTGCTGATCGTGGTGCCGCTGGCGTACTTCAACAAGTACCAGGCCGAGGCGCAGGAGGCCCGGAAATGAAGAACCGCGCACTGTTCGGAACCAGGTTCGCCAAGGGCTTCGGCCGCGCGTGGCTGGTCGGGGGCTTCCTGTTCCTGTACCTGCCGATGCTCGCGCTGATGGTCTTCTCGTTCAACCATTCGCGGCTGGCGTCGCACTGGGGCGGCTTCTCGCTCGAGTGGTATCGCAAGCTGGCGGACGACACCGAGATCATCAACGGCCTGTGGCTGTCGCTGAAGATCGCCGTGACCTCGGCCACCGGCTCGGTGATCCTGGGCACGATGGCGGCGTTCACGCTGGTCAAGTACAAGCGCTTTCGCGGCCGCACCTTCTTCAGCGGCATGGTCAACGCGCCGCTGGTCATGCCCGAGGTGATCCAGGGCCTGTCGCTGCTGCTGATGATGGTGGCGATCCAGCGCCTGATCGGCTTTCCCGAGCGCGGCTTCTTCACGATCTGGCTGGGCCACCTGATGATCGGCATGTCCTACGCAGCCGTCGTCGTGCAGGCGCGGCTGCAGGACCTGAACCCGCAGCTCGAGGAGGCCGCGATGGACCTGGGCGCGCGGCCGTGGCAGGTCTTCACGCTGGTGACCTTCCCGATGATCACGCAGTCGCTGATCTCGGCCTGGCTGCTGACCTTCAGCCTCTCGCTGGACGACGTCGTGTCCTCGGCCTTCCTGAGCGGCCCGGGCGCCACCACGATGCCGCTCGTGATCTTCTCGCGCGCCCGCCTCGGCCTGGATCCCAGCGTCAACGCCGTGGCCACCGTGATGATCGTCGTCGTGGCCATCTGCGTGGCCGCCGCGAGCATCTGGGTCGCCCGCGCCGAACGCCGCCGCGCCGCCGAGATCAGCGCCGCCCAGCGCGACGACGCCTGAACCGATTCCGCCAGACGTATCCGACAACACACCTGAGGAGTTATCGATGAAGTCCTTGCGCCCCACCGCCCTCGCCTGCGCCATCGCCCTCGCGTTCGGCGCCGCCACGCCCGCCTTCGCCGAGTCCAACGCGGAGGTGCTCAAGGAGCTCGCCGCGTTGAAGGCCCGCATCGCCGAACTCGAGAAGAAGCTCGCCGCCGTGCCCGAGGCGCCGGCCGACGGCCAGCAGGCCCAGTGGGGCATGACGCCCGAGCAGGCGGCCGACTTCAACAAGCTGGTCGTCAAGACGGAAGCGCTGGAGGACGCCAACGAGTCGCACGGCTACAAGGACCTGAAGATCAGCGGCTACATGGATCCGACCTTCATCTGGAACAAGAACCAGAACCGCGCCGGCTTCCAGTTCCTCAGCCCGGTCTCCGAGGACGGCTACAACTACGACGACTCCTACTTCGGCACCGTGCAGCTCGATTTCCAGAAGGAGCTCGAGGGCGGCACCAAGTGGCGCCTGACGCTGATGCCGCAACGCGGCGCCGGCACCGTGGCCGACCCGGGCGGCATGTCGGTGGTGCACGAGGCCTCGTTCTCGATCCCGCTGGGCGACCTGCAGACGCGCCTGATCGGCGGCCAGATCCCCGACTGGTCGGGCTACGAGTACATCCAGCCGACGACGACCAAGCTGGTCACGCGCGGCATGCTGCTGGACTTCACCGAGCCCACCACCTACACGGGTATCGGCATGGAGGTCATCCGCGGCAAGTGGGACGTCAAGGGCCTGCTCGCGAACTTCAACTCGGCGATGAACCAGCCCAAGCAGATGTCGCCGGTGCTGGCCTACCGTGTCGACTACTCCAAGGGCGAGTTCTCGGGCTGGGGCATGGCCGGCGTCGAGGGCAAGGTGCACAACTTCAACTACGACACCGGCGTGATCGGCGGGGCGTCGCAGAACACGATGCTGCACCTGTTCGAGGCCGACGCGTACTTCATCCGCGGCGACCTCACGCTGCAGGGCCAGGTCGGCTTCGGCAAGCAGAAGGGCGCGGCCATCACGCCCGATGCGGACGGCAACGCCCGCGACGCGCAATGGTGGGGCCTGTCGGGCCTGGCCGCCTACAAGTTCCAGCCGCGCTTCGAAGGCGTCGTCCGCGCCGACTACATCAACGACTCCAAGAACGGCGGCGGCCTGCTGGGCTACACCGGCTACTACGACGGCCAGGGCGCGCTCGGCGACACCCGCAACGGCTTCGGCGTCTCGCCCAACTGCACGCTGGGCGCGGACTGCAAGGGCGCCAACCGCGGCGCCGTCGCCGTCGGCTTCAACTACCTGCTGACCGCCAACACCACGATCAAGGCCGAGTACCGCCTGGACGTCGCCAACCAGGCCGTGTTCCTGGACGTCAAGACCGGCACCTTCCGCAAGAACAACTCCCTGCTGGGAACCACGATGGTCGTGAGCTTCTGACATAGCGCCCCCACGCTCCTCCTGTCGGGAGGCATCCGGCTTGCGAGCCGGATGCCGTTCCGGCGGGGCCTTGCTGCGCAAGCCCTTTGCCGCCTCGACTCCCCCGAGGGGTGCTCGGTTCGGCTTGGCTGCGAGCCTCGCTTCCCGAGAGCTTGGCCTGATCAGCCCTGCGGGCGACAGGAGGACAATCTGTTCACGGCGGGGCCGGCCACGAGCCGGCCTCGTCGATTTCGACTGGAGACATTGATGAGCACCACCACGAACTGGGCCGAGCGCGCCACCGCGCTCAAGATCGACGGCCGCATGCTGGTCGACGGCAAGCGCGTCGCGACGCAGACCGGCGAGACCTTCGCCAAGCACTCTCCCATCGACGCCCGCCTGCTGGGCCCGATCGCGCGCGGCCTGGCGGCCGACGTCGACACCGCCGTGCGCTCCGCGCGCGCCGCCTTCGAGGACGGTCGCTGGGCCGGCAGGGCGCCCGCGCAGCGCAAGAAGGTGCTGCAGCGCTTTGCCGAGCTGCTGCTGGGCGCCAAGGAGGAACTCGCGCTGCTCGAGACGCTGGACATGGGCAAGCCCATCCAGTATTCGCTGGCGGTGGACGTGCCCGCCGCGGCCCGCTGCATCGCCTGGTACGCCGAGGCGGTCGACAAGATCTACGACGAGATCGCTCCGACGGCGTCGAGCGCGCTCGCGCTCGTCACGCGCGAGCCCATGGGCGTGATCGGCGTGATCGTGCCCTGGAACTACCCGATGATCATGGCCGCGTGGAAGCTGGGCCCGGCACTGGCGGCCGGCAACTCGGTCGTCCTCAAGCCCAGCGAGAAGAGCCCACTGACCGCGCTGCGCATGGCCGAGCTCGCGCTCGAGGCCGGCCTGCCGCCGGGGGTGTTCAACGTCGTGCCGGGCTTCGGCCACGAGGCCGGCGAGGCGCTGGCGCTGCACATGGAGGTCGACGCGATCGGCTTCACCGGCTCCACGCGCGTGGGCCGCCGCATGTACGAGTACGCGGGCAAGTCCAACCTCAAGCGCGTCTACAACGAGCTGGGCGGCAAGTCGGCCTTCGTGGTGTTCGACGACTTCGCCGACGTCGCGCGCGCCGCGAAAACGGTGGCCGGCGGCATGTTCTTCAACCAGGGCGAGTCCTGCAACGCGCCCTCGCGCGTGCTGGTGCACGAGCGAATCGCCGACGAGTTCGTCGCCACGCTGCGCACCGAGGCCCCCAAGTACGCCCCGGCCGACCCGCTGGACGCCAGGACCGAGATGGGCGCGCTGGTCGACGACACCCAGCTGCGCACCGTGCTGGGCTACATCGAGGCGGGCAACGCGCAGGGCGCACGCCTGGTCAGCGGCGGAAAGCAGGCGCGTGCCGAGACGGGCGGCTACTACGTCGAGCCGACGGTGTTCGACAACGTCACCAACGACATGAAGATCGCGCAGGAAGAGATCTTCGGGCCGGTGATGTCCGTGCTGCGCTTCAGGACCGAGGACGAGGCGATCGCGCTGGCCAACAACTCCAGCTACGGCCTGCAGGCCAGCTGCTGGAGCGACAACATCAACCGCGCCCACCGCGTCGCCCGCGCGCTGCGCGCCGGCACCGTGCATGTCAACTCGTACGACGAGGACGACATCACCGTGCCGTTCGGCGGCTACAAGCAGAGCGGCAACGGGCGCGACAAGTCGCTGCACGCGTTCGACAAGTACACCGAGCTGAAGACCACCTGGATAAGGATCGACGGCCCCCAAGCTCCCTGACGGTCGCTGCCCCGCGAGGGGGAGTCCGGTTCGGCTCGTGTAGCGACCCTCGCTCTCCCTCTTCTTGTCTGGGCCTGCGGCCGGCTGGCTTCTGCGCGCCCACGAATCCTCGATGATGACGACGACCACGCACTCGGACGACGAACTCGCCGCCCTCCAGGCCACGCTCAGGCAGCAAGGCGTGCACACGCTGCTCGCGCAGTTCGTCGACCTGCACGGCACGCCCAAGGGCAAGTGGGTGCCGCTGCACCAGCTGCCCGCGCTGGTGCGCGACGGCGCCGGCTTCGCCGGGCCCTCGATCTGGGGCACCGCCCTGCCCCGCACCGGGCCGCGCAGCGAGTACTACGCGCGGGCCGACCTGCGCACGCTGACCGTGCTGCCGTGGATGCCCGGCGTGGCGCGCGTGGCCTGCGACGGCCTGGTCGCCGGCGCGGCGTTCGACAACTGCCCGCGCCAGGTGCTGCGCCGCGCCACCGCACGCCTGGCGCAGCGCGGCTGGACGCTGCAGGTGGGCATCGAGCCCGAGTTCTTCCTGCTCAAGAAGGTCGAGGGCCGCTGGCTGCCGTTCGACGACGCCGACCGCCTGGACAAGCCGTCCTACGACCTCAAGAGCCTGCCGCGCCGCCTGCAGTTCCTGCACGACCTGCGCGGCGCGCTCGAGGCGGCCGGCATGAAGGTGCTGCAGACCGACCACGAGGACGCGCACGGCCAGTACGAGGTCAACTTCGAGAACGCCGAGGCGCTGGCCAGCGCCGACAACGTCACGCTGTTCAAGCTCGCCGCGCACGCGCTGGCCGAACGCGAAGGCGCCGTCTTCTCGATGATGCCCAAGCCCTTCGCGAACCAGCCGGGCAGCGGGCTGCATTTCCACGTGTCGCTGTGGGACGGCGACCGCTGCGTCTTCGCCAGCGAGGACGGACGGCCCGGGCTGTCGCCGCTCGGTGGGCATTTCATCGCGGGCGTGCTGGCCCACAGCGCCGCGCTGACCGCGCTGGCGGCGCCCACGGTCAACTCGTACAAGCGGCTGGTCGTGGGCGAATCGCTGTCGGGCACCAGCTGGGCGCCGGCCTACGTCGCGCACGGCCCGAACAACCGCACGGCGGTCGTGCGCACGCTCGACGGCCGCTTCGAATGGCGACTGCCCGACGCCAGCGCCAACCCGTACCTCGCGCTCGCCGGCCTGATCGAGGCGGGGCTGGACGGGATCGACCAGGCGCTCGATCCGGGCCCGGCCTGCACCGACGACCTGTTTGCCCTGGACCTCGCGCAGATCCGCGCCCGCGGCATCCCGCTCCTGCCGCAGAGCCTGCAGGAGGCCATCGATGCGCTGCGCGCCGACGCGGTGGTGTGCGGCGCGCTCGGCGACTCGCTGGCGGCCGAATTCGATCGCCTCAAGCGGGCCGAGTGGACCGAATACGCGCGCCACGTGAGCGCGTGGGAGCTGGAGCGCTACGGCGCCCTGTTCTGACGGCTGTCATCCATCGCTCCTAGAATGCGCCGGCCCGTCGCGTCGATCGCCCCGGGCCACGAAAAACCTGGGAGAGAACGAATGAGAAGACGCCTTCTTGCTGCCGCCCTCGCCGCCGCGTGCGCCGCGACGTCAGTCCACGCCGCATCGTGGAACCTGACGCCCTATCCGGACGTGCCCGACAGCTTCTTCACGGAACTCTGGAGCATCAACGACCGAGGCGTGGTGGTCGGCACCACCAACGCCGGCGGCTTCGTCGACGACCACGGCCATCGCACGTGGTACGCCTTCGCCAACCCGAGCGGCCTGAACAACTACCTGGCCGGGATCAGCAACAGCGGCGTCCTGATCGGCGGCGACGGCGACACCGCCTTCATCGACGACCACGGCGCGATCACGCCGGTGTCGGTGGCCGGCGCCACGCAGACCTTCGTGCGCGGCATCTCGTCCAACGGACGCTACGTGGTCGGTACCTGGCTGCAGGGTTTCAACGCGCACGGGTACATCCTGGACCGCGCGACGTCGCAGTTCACGCTCGTCGACGGCCGCAACGGCGGTGCCGTCGCCATGACCGACATCAACGACAACGGCGTCGCGGTCGGTATCGCCGCCAACGACGGCGCCAGCGTGGTGATCGACCTGCATGCGGGCACGACGACCTGGCTCGATGCCGCCAGCGGGTTCACGCAGTTGCGGCTCCTGACGATCAACGACGCCGGCGAGCTCGCCGGCCGGGGTGCCAATGCGAGCAACCAGTTGACGGGCGTGATCGGCAGCCTGGCCGACGGCTTCACCGCCTTCGATCCGCAAGCGGACGGCTACGCCTTCGTCGACCACCTCAACGACGCGGGCCAGGCCGTCGGCCAGTTCCTGTCCTACACCGGCGGCGGCTACAACTTCATGGCCACCCAGGTCAGCACGGTGCCCGAGCCGGCCCCGCTGCTGCTGTTCGCATCGGGCCTGCTGGCCGCCGGCCTCCTGGCGCGGCGCCGGCGCGATTCGGCGCGCTGAAGCGCTTGCCGCCGCGGGGCCGAGCGGCGCCGGATCGCACACGGCGCGCGTGCGAGCCCGAGCGCGACGACGCGCTGTTCCGGCTTCAAATTAGGGACAGGGCGTGAACCGGTTCCAATCCAGCGCGACAGCGGCCATGATCGGCGGGCTGGCAATCCTGCCGGAGGGAGAGAACGAATGAGAACCAACATGCTGGCCGCCGCCGCGGCCGGTTGGATGCTCGCAGCATCCGCGCAAGCCGCGACCTGGACCGTCACGCCCTACGCCGGCGTGCCTGGCGCGATCTATTCGCAGGCCATGGGCATGAACGACCTGGGAACGCTGGTCGTCCAGTCCGACAGCGGCTCGTACATCGACGACCACGGCGTGTTCACGTCGTATGCGGGATTCGGCCCGCACGATTTCGGCGGGCTGACCGACATCAGCAACAGCGGCGTGCTGGTCGGCAACCGCAATGGCGTGGGCTTCATCGACGATCACGGCACGCTCACCCACCTGAACGTGGCCGGGTCGACCTACACGAACGCCTTCAGCATCTCGGCCAACGGCCGCTACGTCTCCGGGACCTATGGCACCAGCGCCGACTGGCACAGCCAGGAAGGCTTCGTCTACGACCGTGCGACCTCGACCTACAGCACGGTGCTGGCGCCCGTCGACCAATACGTCGACGCCCTTGGCGGCGTCAACGACGCCGGCGTGGCCGTGGGCGACTTCAGCGACGACGACTACATGTCGACGAGCTTCCTGTACGACGCCGTCGCAGGCACGCACCAGGAGATCGGCGAGTTCGGCGGCCTGCACGGACCGCTGGTGATCTCCATCAACGACGCCGGCGAACTGGCCGGCTTGTCGTTCGAGCCCAACCCCGAATTCCGGATCGTCGGCTTCGTCGGCACGCCGGGCGGCAGCGTCGCCACGATCGCGCCGCCCGCACCGGACGACTTCCTCCAAGTCCGCGACCTGACCAATTCGGGCCTGGCCCTGGGCCAGGTGATCGGCCCCGACGGCAGCCCCTCGAACGTCCTGCTTACCGAAGTCAGCGCCGTGCCCGAGCCGAGCTCGTCGCTGCTGCTCGTCTGCGCGCTGGCCGCCTTGTGCGCCGGAGCGCGCCGACGCGCCAGCGACGCGCGCTGAGGTCGCCGGACAGTTCGTCGAAGACGTTACCTGCGGGCACAGCGTGTTCGCAGGGGCGCAGCCTATGCTGGAGCGTCGCCCCGCCCGCCAGAACCATGCCCGCTTCGACCCGCTCCGCCGTCACGCCGTTCATCAGCGCGGCCTTCGCTGCCATCCTGACCGCGTGCGGCGGCGGCTCGAACGACGGCGGCACGCCCACGCCCCCGGCGGCTCCGACACCCGCGCCGGCACCCGCGCCGGCACCGACGCCGACGCCCACGCCGTCCCCCAGCCCCGCACCGGCGCCCACCCCGGCACCGACCCCAGCGCCCACGCCGGCACCGACGCCCGCTCCCACACCCTCGCCCGCGCCGACACCGGCCCCTACGCCGGCCCCCACCCCGGCGCCGACACCCGCCCCGACCCCGGCGCCCTCGCCCTCGCCCTCGCCCTCGCCCTCGCCCACGCCCACGCCCGACGTCACCATCACGCTCGCGCCCGGCGCGACGCACGCGATCTCGCCGCTGATCTACGGCCTGAACTTCTCCACGGGCATCGCCGGCGGACCGCCGCTGGTCACGCTCGATCGCGCTGGCGGCAATCGCTGGACGGCCTACAACTGGGAGAACAACGCCTCCAACGCCGGCAGTGACTACCTGTACGAGAGCGACGCCTACCTCAGCAGCAGCACCGTGCCCGCCGAGGCCGTGCGCGCGCTGATCGCGGCCGACCACGCCGCCGGCTCCGCCAGCCTGGTCACCGTGCAGATGCAGGGCTGGGTCTCCGGGGACGAAGCCGGGCCGGTCAGCACGTCCAACCCGCCCGACACCACGCGCTTCAAGCCGGTGGTGTTCAAGAAGAGCACGCAGTCGGCCGCCGCGTTCACCACGGCGCCGCCGACGTCCGACAACGCCGTCTACATCGACGAGTTCGCCTGGGCCCTCGACCAGAAGTTCGCCGGCCAGGGCATCTTCGCGGCCAACGCGGCGCTGCCCACGCTGGTGCAACTGGACAACGAGCCCGAGCTGTGGAACTCCACGCACCTGGAGATCCAGGGCAGCACGCCGATCTCGTCGGACGCCTACATCGCCAAGACGATCGCGCTGGCCAAGGCGCTCAAGGACCAGTTCCCCGGCATGACGATCGTCGGCCCGGCGCACTACGGCTTCGGCGGCCTCTATTCCTGGCAGGGCGAGCTCGGCGCGACGCCCGCGGGCGCCAACTGGTTCGCCGACAAGTACCTCGCCGCGCTGAAGGCCGCGAGCGCGAGCTACGGCAAGCCGCTGGTCGACATCTACGACTTCCACTGGTACTCGGAGGCGAAGGATCCGTCGGGCAACCGCATCACCAACCTGAGCAGCGCGTCGCTGACCGACGCCCAGGTGCAGGCCATCGTGCAGAGCCCGCGCAGCCTGTGGGACGCGAGCTACGCGGAGTCCTCCTGGATCCACGACGTGCTGGGCGCCCCCATCAAGCTGCTGCCGCGCCTGCAGGCCAAGATCGCCGCAGCCGCGCCGGGCATGAAGCTGGGCATCACCGAGTACAACAACGGCGGCTGCAAGCATGTCGCGGGCACGCTGGCGCAGGCCGACAACCTGGGCATCTTCGGCGCGCAGGGCGTGCAGGCCGCCACCTACTGGCCGCTCAGCAACAACGAGCCCTACTGCCTTGCCGCGTTCCGCGCCTTCCGCGGTTTCGACGGCGCCAGCGCCACGTTCGGCGACACCGCGGTGCAGGCCACGTCGAGCAAGATCCAGGACGTGGCCGCGTACGCCAGCACGGACAGCACCCATTCCGGGCGCACCGTGTTCGTCGCGATCAACCGCTCCACGGCCGCCAGGCAGGTTTCCTTCACGGGATTGACGGTGTCGGGCACCGCGCACCTGTGGCGCATCACGGCAGCATCGGCGTCGGGGCAGAACCCCGTCAAGCCCATGGCGGCGGGCACGCAGGCGGTCTCGGGCACGACGTTCGGCGTGTCGCTGCCGGCGCTGAGCGTGACCACCATCGACATTTACTGACGATCTGGTCGGTGGCAACGCGCGGTCGCCCGTGCAATGATCGCGCCTTCGCCCAACGCCCCGCACGCACGATGAACCCGACCCTCGAGATCGCCGGCTTCGACGAGCACACGCTCGCCGGCTGGATGCGTCTCGAACTGAAGACGCCGGCCATGACGCTGCAGGCCTACGCCAACGAGGACGCGCCGCCGCAGTTCGTGCTGGGCGTCGAGGGCGATGCCGACACGGCGCTCGTCGACCGCATCCTCGCGCGCCTCGATGCCATCGACGTCCGCCGCGAGACGGCGTCCGCCTTCGCGCTGTCGGCCGCCATCGCCCCGTTCGACACCCTCGCCTTCGTGCGCGGCCCCGAGCGCCGCCTGCTGCGCGGCATCCTCGAGGACGATGGCGTGCTGCAGGTCATCCCGCTGTACGCCTGCGAACTCACCGCGGAGGACCGCCCGCCGCCGCTGGCGAACTTCCGCAGCTGGACGAACGTGCTGTCGCTCGACCGCGAGCCCCAGCCGTGGTTCCACTTCCGCATGCAGGGCCGCCCGTCGGGACTGGACGTGCAGCAATGGACGACCGAGGCCTGGACGACCTTCGTGGACTACGTCGACATCCTCTCGCGCGACGGCCAGGCGTGGCTGGAGGTGCGCAACCGCAAGGGCCGCATCCTGCGCCTGCCCGAGTTGCACGGGTGGGACTGCGCCCGCGAGCGCATCGCCGCCCACGTCGGCCACGGGACGCGCAGCGGCGACGACAGCGAATGGGCGCAGACCCGGGCGGGGTGACACCCGACGCCAGCGCCCTTCGAGAAGGCGCCGGGCCGATACCTGCCGGCCTTGCCGGCACGCCGCGTCCCCGACGGCCCGCGAACCTGTTGCAAACTGGCGGGATGACCCGCCCGAAATCGACCTTGCTGCCCGTGATCGCCGCAGCCTTGGCCATGGCCGCGATCATGGCTTGCACCGCATCGGACGAGGTGCGCATCGGCTTCATCGGCGACCTGGGTTCGGAACTCGGGGTGGGTGGCCGCAATGGCGCAGAACTCGCGGTCAACACGCTCAACGCCCAAGGCGCGACCCGCTACGAGCTGCTGGTGGAGAACGACCGCAACGACGCGAAGGTGGCGCAGGCGTCGGTCGCGTCCCTGGCCGCCCGCGAGGCCGCCTTCGTCGTCGGCCCCATGACCAGCACGATGGCCGTGGCGGCGGTGCCAGCGGCCGATCGGGCCGGGCTCGTCATGATCTCGCCGACGGCGACCACCGACGCGCTGTCCGGCAAGGACGACTTCTTCTTCCGCACCGCCGCCGACGCCCCGACCGGCGCGCGACAGCTCGCGCGCGTCCTGCACGACCGGGGGCTGCACTCGGCCGTGGTGTTGATGGACATCGCCAATGGCGCCTACTCGTCGAGCTTCGGCCACGCGGTCGCGATGGAATTCCTGCGCCTGGGCGGCACGTCGGCGCCCGAGCTCGGGTATTGGTCGGGCAAGTCGCTCGACTTCGCGTCGGCGCTCTCGCACGTCGATGCGCAGGCGTCGGAGGCCGTCGTCCTGGTCGCCAACCCGACGGACGCCGCCATCGCGAGCCAGCACCTGAAGCGCACGATGCCGCAGGTCGTGATCGCCTTGTCGCCTTGGGGCGCGAACACGCAGTACCTGCAGGTCGGCGGCCGGGCGGCTGAGGGCGCCATCGCCCTGCAGGCCGTCGACCTGGACAGCCCGCTGGGGCCGATGCGCGCCTTCGCCGACCGCTACCGCGCGCGCTTCGGCGAGGCCCCCACCACGCCCGCGGTGCAGGCCTACGAGGCCGTCATGCTCGGCGTGGACGCCATGAGCCGGGGCGGCCCGAAGGCGCTGCGCGCGTCGCTGTCGCAACCCGGACCCCGGCCCGGCCTGGACGGCGACTTCCAGATGGACGCCCACGGCGACACGCAGCGGGCGCTCCACCTGACGCGGGTGCGCGACGGGCGGTTCGAGGCGTTGGCGAAGTAGCCCTGCCCAGCCGCGGGTTCGGCTCGCGCAGGCGCGGTCACCACGACATGCACGCCAATGCCGCCACCAGCGCCAGCGGCATCGCCACCGCTCCCACCTTGAGGAACTGCCAGGCCGACACGTGCTCGCCCTCGCGGCGCAGCGCCATCAGCCACAGGATGGTCGCCAGCGAGCCGGTGACCGACAGGTTGGGCCCGAGGTCGATGCCGATGGCCACGGCCGACCGCACGCCGTCCGGCATCATCCCCGAGTTGACGGCAGTGCCCGCGATCAGGCCCGCCGGCAGGTTGTTCAGGAGGTTGGACGCCACGGCCACGATCGTGCCCGCGCCCCAGGCCGTCTCGCGCGGCGCGGCGTGCGCGGCCGTGCGCAGCAGCTCGGTCAGCGCGGACAGCAGCCCCGTGCGCCCGACGCCCGCCACCAGCACGAACAAGCCCGCCACCAGCACCAGCACGCTCCAGGACACGTGCTGCAGCAGCGCCCACGGCGCCTCGCGCTTGCTCGCCTGCACGGCGCCGATCGCCAGTCCGGACGCGATCAGCGTCGGCGCGCCCAGCGGGAAGCCGAGCGCGGACGCGGCGAGCATCGCCAGCACCACGCCGCCGATGCCCAGCGCCGCCAGCCGGCCCGTGCCCGACAGCCGCGGCACGTGCGAGTCGTGGTCGACGGGCGCGGCCAGTTCGCCGCGGAACAGCAGCGCCAGCACGGCCCAGGTCACGACGATGGCGGCCAGCGACGGCAGCGCGAACGCGCGCAGCCACGCCAGCAGCGGCGGCATGTGCTCGCCGAACACGACCAGGTTGGCGGGGTTGGAGATCGGCAGCACGAAGCTGGCGGCGTTGGCCACCAGCGCGCAGGCGAACAGGTAGGGCAGCGGCCGCGCGCCGGCGCGCTTGGCCACGGCGTAGACGGCCGGCGTGAGCACGACGGCGGTGGCGTCGTTGGACATGAACACCGTCACCACCACCCCGATGCCGTAGGCCAGCGCGAACAGCCGCCGGGCCGAGCCGCCGGCATGCCGCACGGCCCAGCCGGCCAGGGTGTCGAACAGGCCCTCGCGCCGCGCCAGTTCCGACAGCAGCATCATCCCGATCAGGAACAGGTAGACGTCCGTGCCCTCGAGCATTGCGTGCAACGCGGTCGACAGCGGCAGCAGGCCGCACAGCAGCAGCACCAGCGCGCCGCCCACGGCCCAGACGGCCTCGGGCCACTTGCCCGGCCGCACGATGACGCCGGCGGTCGCCAGCGCGGCGATGGCCCAGATGGCGAGGTTGGAGATGGTGGCGTCGGGCCAGTCGATCATGCGTTCAGGCGGAGGTCGGGTCAGGAGGCGGGGCCGGCGCCCTTCTCGGCAGGCGTCGTGCCGGGCATTGTCATCGAGACAAACAGCGGACTTTTCGCACCCATTTCACCCGCGCTGCCGGGCGCCGGAAGGACTAGCATGCAGGCCTGACGCCCTTCAGTGCCGCCGCGGAGTGCCCATGACGCAAGACAACCGTCCCGTGAACCTCGAGTTCGACCTGCCTGCCCAGCCGCAGTCGCTGGTCAAGCTCGCTGCGCTGCTGCGCGAGGACGACATCAACCTGAACGCCATCAGCGCCCTGATCGAGGGCGACATGTCGTTCGCCGCCGCCGTGATGAAGGCGGTCAATTCGCCGCTGTACGGCCTCAAGGGCCGCGTGCAGAGCGTGCAGCAGGCCGTCACCTACCTGGGCGTGCGCGAGATCTCCGCCATCGCCTACGAGACGGGCCTGCAGGCCGCCTTCCCGCAGGTGCCGCAGCTGCTGGCCGTGTGGGAGCGCGCGAGCATCCGCGGGCTGCTGATGGGCCGGCTGGCCCAGGCGCTGTCGATGGAGGCCTGGAGCGCGCACACCGCCGGCCTGTTCGAGGAATGCGGCAAGGCGGTGCTGTTCAAGCACGCCCCCGAGAAGTACGCCCCGATGCTGGCCGCGGCCCGCGACGACGTCCACCTCGCCGAGATGGAGCGCGAGGCCTTCGGCTGCGGCCACGACGACGTCGGCGCCAACCTGTGCGAGGCCTGGGGCCTGACGCCCGCCGCCGTCGCCAGCGTGCGCCACCACGTCGCGATCCACACCACGGGCCGCCTGCCGCGGGTCTCGCACCGCTACATCTGCGTGCTGTCCGCCCTCGCCCACACCATCGTCCACGATCCGGAACGCCTGGACGAGGTGGCGATGAAGCTGGCGCCGCAGGCCATGCTGGACCAGACGTCCCTGCTGCGCGGCCTGCACCGCGTCAAGGACAAGATCGACGACGCCCTGGCCAACGCCTGAATCGCGCGCGGCGAATCAAGTCCGGACGAGCAGGCGACGCGACAGCGAAACCGTCACATTCGCGGCGGCAGTTCACGCAGAATCCTTCGCTGTCCAAAGACAGAGGGAAGAATCGAATGCGCCTGTCCCATCTCGCCGCTCCCCTGGCCGTCGCCGCGGCCGCCCTGGCCGGCTGTGCCTCGCAAGGCCCCGGGCACGCGCCCGGCACCACGCAGGAGGTCATGAGCAGCGACACGCTGGCCAAGCTCGCCATGCACAAGGCGACCGACACCTTCGGCGTCATCGGCCGCCCCGACGCCAGCGAGAAGGCCGGCGACGGCACGCTCTACACCTGGCAGGCCAAGGTCAACGGCAGCGTCTACATCCCGACGCCCGCGATGACCGCCGGCTTCGTCGGCGGCATGCCCGCGGGCATGGAGCACGGCGGCGGCGGCCAGGCCTACGACCACGAGGTGATCTGCCGCCTGCGCGTGAACGCCGGCGCCACGGGCCTGATCGAGCACCTGGACTTCAACGGCCCGCACGCGGCCTGCGACCCGGTCAAGCAGCGCCTGACCGACTGGATCAAGGCCGTCGGCTGACGCGCCTGGGCGGCCGACGCGCCGCCTCCCTTCTTCGCCCTCAGGCCGCGACAGCCGGCCGCGGCGCGCCCGCGTGCGCGAGGCGCGACACCTCGGTCGGCGCCAGCGTCTTCATCTTGTGGTCCGACCACACCTGGCGCCAGCGCCGCGCGCCGGTGACGCCGTTCCACAGCCCCAGCATGTGGCGCGAGGCCTGCGACCAGTGCTGCTCGGCGGACTGCAGGCGCTCGAGGTACTCGACCATCTCCGCTTCGACCTCCTCGCGCGAGCGCCCGCGCGCGGCGCCGCCGAGGAAGCGCTCGTCCCAGTCGGCCATGCACCAGGGGTCGTGGTAGGCCTCGCGGCCGAGCATCACGCCATCGACGTGCGCCAGGTGCGCCGCGATCGCGTCGTCGCCCTTCACGCCGCCGTTGAGCACGATGGTGAAGTCCGGGAAGTCCTTCTTGAGCTGGTAGACGAACTCGTAGCGCAGCGGCGGGATCGTGCGGTTGTCCTTCGGGCTCAAGCCCTGCAGCCAGGCATTGCGCGCATGCACGATGAACACGGTGCAGCCGCCCTGCGCCACGGTGCCGACGAAGTCGCGCACGAAGTCGTAGCTCTCCACCTTGTCGATGCCGATGCGGTGCTTGACCGTCACCGGCAGCGTGCACGCGTCGCGCATCGCCGCCACGCTGTCGCGCACCAGCTCGGCCTCGCGCATGAGGCAGGCGCCGAAGGCGCCGCGCTGCACGCGCTCGCTCGGGCAGCCGCAATTGAGGTTGACCTCGTCGTAGCCCCACTGCTGCGCCAGCTTCGCGCACGCCGCGAGCGCATCGGGCTCGCTGCCGCCCAGCTGCAGCGCCACCGGATGCTCCTCGTCGTTGAAATCGAGATGCCGCGGCTGGTTGCCATGCAGCAGCGCGCCGGTGGTCACCATCTCGGTGTACAGCAGCGTGTTCTTCGTGATCAGGCGATGGAAGTAGCGGCAGTGGCGGTCCGTCCAGTCCATCATCGGGGCGACGGACAGGCGCCAGGGGCTAACTTGTTGATTTTGCTCGGAAATCATTGCCCGCCATTGTCGCCGCGAACGTGCATCCGCGCAAAGCGAGGGGCTCCGTGACGCCGGGGCGGAACCTGCCGCCGTACGACGAACTTGTCGGCGGATGACGTCGCCGCGGGGCGCCATCGCGCCGCCGACGCGTGATATCCGCCTGGAATCGGCGCCGCGTGCGCCCGCCCGCGCGAGCCCTCGCCTGGTCCAGCGCACAATCGGGCCCCATGAGCGCGACGGGCGGGCCCTGGAGGGGGTGCCGCGACGCCGCCCCGACCGACGGATTCCAGAACTAGATGAAGCTTCTCTCGCGTCTGCCCCTGCGGGCCCTGCTCACGCTGCCCTATCTCGTGCTCGTCCTGGGCACGGCCATCGTCATCGGCGTGCTGTCGTACGCCGCCGGGCGCGACACCGTCGACGACCTGTCGGGCCAGTTGCTCACCGAGACCGTCCACCGCATCGAGCAGGCCGTCGAGGGCCACGTGTCGGGCTCGGCGGCGGTGCTGGAGGTCGCGTTTCCCAAGGGCATCGCGGCGCCGGAGTCGATCGCGGCCGAACTGCCGGCCCTGCGCGAGCGCTTCTGGCTCGCGACCTCGGTGCACCGCGACCCGAACAACTACGCCTATTACGGCGACCGCGACGGCCGCTTCATCGGGCTGTGGCGCTCGTCCGAGAACGACGCCGAGCTGCGCCTGCGCCCCGAGGGCAGCGGCCCGCGCAACCTCTACCACTACAGCGGCATCGCGGGCGACCTCGGGCAACCGGCGGCCGAGACGCGCATCTTCGAGCCGCGCGAGCGCCCCTGGTACAAGGCCGGCGCGGCCAACACGCTGCAGACCTGGACGTCGATCTACATCGACTTCAAGCTGCAGCAGCTAGTGGCCACCCGCGCGCGGCGCGTGAACGACCGCAGCGGCGCGTTCAAGGGCGTCGTCGCCACCGACCTGTCGCTGCAGCAGGTCACCGCCTTCCTGCAGCGCCTGGCGCTGAGCGCCAACGGCGTGGCGATGGTGATGGAGAAGGACGGCAACCTGATCGGCGTCTCGCGCGGCCCGCACATCCGCAAGAAGCCCGACGGCGCCGACGTGCGCCTGAACGCCGCCGACAGCAACGATCCGCTCGTGCGCGCCACCTATGCCGCCGTGCGCGGCCTGGCCGAACCGGCCGGCGACTCGCACCCGCACACCACGGTCTTCACTGCGCCGGACGGCTCCGCCGTGCAGGTGGGCTATGCGCGCCTGACCGACGATGCCGGCCTGGACTGGCTGATCATGGTGGCCGTGCCGCGCAAGGATTTCCTGCACGGCATCATCGACAACTTCCGCCGCACCGTGCTGCTGGCCGTGATCGCGTCCGTCTTCGTGATGCTGACCGGCATGCTGGTGCTGTCGACGGTCACGCGCGAGCTGCGCCGCCTGGCGGCCGCGGCGCGCGAGGTGGGACAAGGCAGCACCGCGGCGTTCGGCGAGTCGCAGCGCAAGGACGAACTGGGCGACCTGGCGCGCAGCTTCGCCGAGATGCAGCGCCGCCTGCTGACCGACCCGCTCACCGGCCTGGCCAACCGCGAGGCGCTGATCCGGCGCGTCGAGGACCGCATCGTGCAGCAGCGCCGCCGCGGCGACCCGCGGCCGTTCGGCGTGCTGTTCGTCGACATCAACCACTTCAAGAAGATCAACGACGAGTTCGGCCACGACATGGGCGACGCCGTGCTGCAGGAGCTGGGCCGGCGCCTGGCCGCGGCGGTGGACGGCGCCGACCTGGTGGCGCGCTTTGCCGGCGACGAGTTCCTGGTGCTGCTCGACGCCGTCGAGCGCCGCGAGGACGCCGAGCGGGTGCGCGAGCGCATCGAGCAGGTGCTGCGCCAGCCGCTGGAGGTGCTGACCGGCAGCAGGACGCTCGAGCCCGCGCTCGGCGCCGCGGTCGGCGTGGCCATCTACCCGGAGGACGGCCAGGACGTCGAGACCCTCGTGCGCCACGCCGACCAGCAGATGTACCTGCGCAAGCGCGCGGACTAGGCGGCCGCGAGCGCCTTCCCGGGCTGCGCCACCGCCGCCAGCGTGCGGCGGATGCCCTCGGCATACGAAGTCTTGTGCACGGGCCCGATCAGCGCCTGCAGCGCGGCGTCGTCCATCAGCACCGGGTCGGTGAGCAGGTAGTGCATCTCCACCATCTCGCGCATGAACGGGTTGAACAGGCCCAGGATGCGCAGCAGCGTCTTGCCGGCCACGCGGCGCTTGACCGGGTGGCCCGTCGCGCGCTCCATCTCCTCGACCATCGCCTTCTGCGAGGTCACGCCCGCGCCCGCGAGGTGCAGCACTCGGCCGCGCGCCGCCGGCGTGTCGACCAGCTTCGCGACGACCGGGCCGACGTCGGGCACGAACACGAACTCGTGCGGCACGTCCAGCGGGCCCACCATGTCGGCCGTGCCGCCCTGCACCGCGGCCTTGGCGGCGCCGTCCAGCAGGCTCTTGTCGACGCCCGGGCCGTAGAAGTCGGGCAGGCGCAGCACGGTGGCCTGGATGCGGCCCTGCGCGTGCGCCTGCAGCAGCAGGTCTTCCTGCGCCTTGCGCATCCGGCCCTTGAAGGTGTGCGGTTCGCGCGGATGATCCTCGCGCACGCGCTTGCTGCGGGCGCGGCCGTACGGGTACACGGTGCCGATCAGGATGAAGTTGCGAACGCCGGCGGCGATCGCGCCGTCCAGCGTCTTGCGCATCAGCTCGGGATGGAGCTCGAAGCGCCAGTAGTCGACGCCCACGAGGTAGACGATGGTGTCCACGCCGGTGGCCGCCGCCTGCACGGACGCGGGCGAGTCGGGGTTCCAGGTGACGATCTGGGCGCGCGGGTCGGCGCCGAAGCTCTTGCGCAGGCTGGCCTCGGAGCGGCCGACCACGCGATAGGACTTGCCCTGGGCAGCGAGCGCCTGGGCGATGGATTGGCCGATGGCGCCGGCGGCACCGAACAGGGCGATCTTGGTCATGATCAGTCTCCTTGGGAGGTTCAGAACGGAAGTTGGCGAAGGATGGCGACGGCGCGGGCCTGGATGTCCTGGACGACGCCGTCCAGCAGCGGCCGCACCGGCACCCGCAGCCAGGCCTCCAGGGCGACGATCGCCAGCCCGAGGAGCGCCGCAGCGGCGACGCGGACGACGGGGAGCAGGCTGCAATCGACCGGGAGCGAGGAGGACATGGCGGGCTTTCGGAAGTGTCAGCGTTGCCGCTGCGATGGACGCAGTTTCCGCAATCCCTGGGCATTTGAAAATTGCCTAGAATCGCATCATCGCTATTCATCCATGCATACCATGACCGACACCGAGCCGAACTGGGAGTGGTACCGCAGCTTCGTGGCCGTGCTGGAGACGGGCTCGCTGTCGGCGGCCGGCCGCGCACTGGGCATGACGCAGCCGACGGTGGGCCGCCACGTCGACAGCCTGGAGGCCGCCCTGCAGCTCAAGCTGTTCACGCGCTCGTTCGACGGCTTCGCGCCGACCGACGCGGCGCTCGAGCTCAAGCCCTATGCCGCGAACCTGGCGGCCACCGCCGCGGCCCTGCGCCGCGTCGCCACGAGCCAGGGCGACGGCGTGCGCGGCACGGTGCGCCTGACGGCCAGCGAGATCGTCAGCAACGAGGTGCTGCCGCCCATCCTCGCGGACCTGCGCGACGCGCATCCCGCGCTCGTCATCGAACTGGTGCCGTCCAACAAGGTGGAGAACCTGCTGCGGCGCGACGCCGACATCGCCGTGCGCATGGTGGCGCCGTCGCAGGACGCGCTCGTGGCCCGCAAGGTCGCGAGCATCGAGGTCGGCCTGCATGCGCACCGCCGCTACCTGGACAAGCACGGCACGCCGCGCACGCTGGACGACCTGGCGCGCCACGCCCTCATCGGCTGGGACACCGAGACGGCCTACATCCGCCGCTTCCAGGAGCGCTTCCCGCAGATCCGGCGCGAGAGCTTCGCGTTCCGCACGGACAGCGACGTGGCGCAGCTGGCCGCGATCCGCGCCGGCCTGGGCGTGGGCTTCTGCCAGGCCCGGCTCGCGGCGCGCGACCCGGGCATGGTGCGGCTGTTCAAGTCGGCGCTCGCGCTGAACCTGGAGACCTGGGTCGCGATGCATGCCGACCTGCGCGACAGCCCGCGCTGCGCCGTCACCTTCGCCGCGCTGGCCGACGGCCTGGCCGCCTACGCACGCGGCGCCTGAACCGCACTCATGGGCCAACCTCCGCCCTGCGGGCTGCGGTGCGAGCGCCCTTCGGAGCGGCCGGGCGGGCGCTCATCAGGCAACCTCCGCCCTGCGGGCTGCGGTGCGAGCGCCCTTCGGAGCGGCCGGGCGGGCGCTCATC
>Ga0207427_100278_pt1 | contig 38156 bp, 39 predicted proteins | sample AraplaCL_Cvi_mMS_FD_184268 | JGI IMG/M metagenome (GOLD analysis project Ga0207427, IMG submission 184268) | Arabidopsis root microbial communities from the University of North Carolina, USA - plate scrape CL_Cvi_mMS (SPAdes) (version 2) | ecosystem: Host-associated > Plants > Roots > Endosphere ... | reverse complement strand
CGTCGACGCGCTGCGCGCCGAGATCGCGGAGCTGCGCACGGTCCTCGCCCGGATGGATCCGGCGCTCCGCGCCGACGATGCGCACGCACGGCCCGCCGCGGAGCCGGACGGCCCTGATCCGCGCACCGCCGAGGGCTGACGACGGATCAGGACCGGCGCCTCACATCCCGGCGTGCTCGAACGCGGTCGTGGGCAGGTCGACGATGTGCGCGCCGCCGTCGACGACCAGCGGCTGGCCGACGTGCAGGGTCTCCTGGGCGACGATATTCAGCGGCATGCGCGGCGCGGGCCCGTTGTCGCGGGGCGACCGGGCGTGTCGGATTCGTTCACGTGCGTTCAGTGCTTCGAGCGCTTCTTGCCGTCGCGGTGCTTGTGCAGGTAGCCCAGGCCCATCGCGTCGATGTTGCGATCCAGCCGGTCGCGCTTGCGGTCGGCGTCGCGCTGCATGGCCTTGCGCTTGGTCCAGCCGCTGACGTCGGCCCAGATCCACCAGACGACGGCCAGGCCGAACGGCAGCGCGAACTTCCACAGGTCGCCCGTGAGCTCCCAGTTCCACGCGCCCATCGGGCCGATGTCGAAGAAGTTGCAGAGCACCAGGATCACACCGACCAGGACGAACAACATGCCGTAACCCCTGCCCCGGCCGCCGGCGGCGACGCTGGTGGCGTCGCGACGAGGGCGTCCGGGATCACATTGAATGGACGAATCGCGCCAATGTAGCAGCAACGCCGGCGCCCCAAAGGCGAAGGCGCACCCGCGGGCGCGCCTTCTCGTTCAATTGTTCTCGGCCGGCGGGACGGACCCGCCCGGGCCGGGACGTCAATTGTTCTCGGCCAGCTGGTCGAGGATGGCCGGGTTCTCGAGCGTGCTGGTGTCCTGCGTGACCTTCTGGCCCTTGGCGATGTCGCGCAGCAGGCGCCGCATGATCTTGCCCGAGCGTGTCTTGGGCAGGTTGTCGCCGAAGCGGATGTCCTTGGGCTTGGCGATCGGGCCGATCTCCTTGCCGACCCAGTCGCGCAGCTGCTTGGCGATCGCCTTGGCCTCGTCGCCCGTCGGGCGGGCGCGCTTGAGCACCACGAAGGCGCAGATGGCCTCGCCGGTGGTGTCGTCGGGGCGGCCGACGACCGCGGCCTCGGCCACGAGCTCGGTGCACGACACCAGCGCCGACTCGATCTCCATCGTGCCCATGCGGTGGCCGGACACGTTGAGCACGTCGTCGATGCGGCCGGTGATGGTGAAGTAGCCTGTCTTCGCGTCGCGGATCGCGCCGTCGCCGGCCAGGTAGTAGCCCTTGAGCTCGGCCGGGTAGTAGCTCTTCTTGAAGCGCTCCGGGTCGCCGAAGATGGTGCGGATCATCGACGGCCACGGCTTCTTGACGACCAGGATGCCGCCGGTGCCGTTGGGCACGTCGTGGCCCATCTCGTCGACCACGGCCGCCGCGATGCCGGGGAACGGCAGCGTGCACGAGCCCGGCACCAGCGGCGTGGCGCCCGGCAGCGGGGTGATCATGTGGCCACCCGTCTCGGTCTGCCAGAAGGTGTCGACGATCGGGCAGCGGCCGCCGCCCACGTGCTGGTGATACCACTCCCAGGCGGCCGGGTTGATCGGCTCGCCGACCGAGCCCAGGATCTTCAGGCTGGTCAGGTCATAGGACTTCGGATGCACCTTCTCGTTGGCCTCGGCCGCCTTGATCAGCGAGCGGATGGCCGTGGGCGCCGTGTAGAACTTGGTGACCTTGTGGTCCTGGATCATCTTCCAGAAGCGGCCGGCGTCCGGGTACGTGGGCACGCCCTCGAACACGATCTCGGTGCCGCCCAGCGCCAGCGGGCCGTAGGTGATGTAGGTGTGGCCGGTGACCCAGCCGATGTCGGCGGTGCACCAGAAGACGTCGTCGGCCTTCAGGTCGAACGTCCACTTGGTGGTCAGCGCCGCGTGCAGCAGGTAGCCGCCGGTGGAGTGCTGCACGCCCTTGGGCTTGCCGGTGGAGCCGGAGGTGTAGAGCAGGAACAGCGGGTGCTCCGCGTCGACCCACTCGGGCTCGCAGGTGTCGCCCGCGGCGGCGGCCAGCTCGTGCATCCACCGGTCGCGCGGCGTCCAGGCGATCTTGCCGCCGGTGCGCTTGTAGACGACGACGTCCTTGACCGCCTCGCAGCCGCCGAGCGCGATGGCGTCGTCGACGATGGCCTTGAGCGGCAGCGACTTGCCGCCGCGCTGCTGCTCGTCGGCCGTGATGATGGCCACGGCCCGGGTGTCCTCCAGGCGGTCGCGCAGGCTCTGCGCCGAGAAGCCGCCGAACACCACCGAGTGCGGCGCGCCGATGCGGGCGCAAGCCTGCATGGCGACGACGCCCTCGACCGACATCGGCATGTAGATGACGACCCGGTCGCCCTTGCGGACGCCGCGCGCCTTGAGCGCGTTGGCCATGCGGCAGGTGCGTGCCAGCAGGTCCTTGTAGGTGACGCGCGTGACGCTGCCGTCGTCGGCCTCGAAGATGATCGCGACCTTGTCGCCCAGGCCCGCCTCGACCTGGCGGTCCAGGCAGTTGTACGACGCGTTGAGCGTGCCGTCGGCGAACCACTTGTAGAACGGCGCGTCGCTCGCGTCCAGCGTCTGCGTGAACGGCTTTCTCCAGGACAGCAGCTCGCGCGCACGCTTGGCCCAGAAGCCTTCGTGGTCGGCCTCGGCCTCGGCGCACAGCGCGTCGTAGGCGTCCATGCCGCTGACCCAGGCTTGCGCCTTCAGGCCGGCCGGCGGATCGTAGGTGTGCAGCTCGTGCGGGGTGTGCTCTGCGGCGCTCATGGATGCTGTCTCCTGGAATGCGGGCCCCTGGCGGGTGCCCTGTCTGGTCTCTCGATTCTGCTACCTGCTGGCGGACGCACGCGAAATGCGTGCCACGCGGGGACGGGCCGGCGTATGTTGGGTCGGCGCTCTTACCCAAGGCTGACTCGGACCCGCCGCGCGCTCCCTACAATTGGCTGGCGCGAGGCATTCGCAGCCGCGCACCCACCACGACCACGAACAGGGCCCCATGACCCCGAACACGCCGCCTCCCCGCCTCCGCCCGCTGCCGCGACTGATCTTCGCGACGCGCTGGCTCCAGCTGCCACTCTACCTGGGGTTGATCCTGGCGCAGTGTGTCTATGTGGTGCATTTCTGGATCGAACTGGTACATCTTCTGCAGGCGGCGCTCGGCGACGGACATGCGCTGCAGATTCTCGTCCAGAGCATCGGATACCACCCCGCACCGAGCGATTCGGGCGCGGCGGCCGCTGGCGTCACCTCGCTCAACGAAACCGTCATCATGCTGGTGGTGCTGGGGCTGATCGACGTGGTGATGATCTCCAACCTGCTGGTGATGGTGATCATCGGCGGCTACGAGACCTTCGTGTCGCGCCTGAACCTCGAGGGCCATCGCGACCAGCCCGAATGGCTCGATCACGTCAACGCCTCCGTGCTCAAGGTCAAGCTGGGCACCGCCATCATCGGCATCAGCTCGATCCACCTGCTGCGCACGTTCATCAACGCCGACGCCTACGACACCAAGGTGCTGATGTGGCAGACGCTGATCCACATGGCATTCCTGATCTCGGCGCTGGCGCTGGCCTACGTCGACCGCCTGCTGCCACACCACGCGCCGCAGCACTGAGGCGGCGCCGGCCGACAGGCCAGATACATCGCGAGCCAGGATACGCACCGGAAACTCGGAGGGAGAACACCGATGGAAGACCATCAGATCCAGAAGACGCGCACCGGCCTGGACCGCATCGCGCGCGCGTTCGACATCAGCCTGAAGGGCCTGCGCTCCGCGTGGCTCGAGAAGGCGTTCCGCCAGGAGGTGGCGCTGAGCGTCGTGCTCGTGCCGCTGGCGCTGTTCCTGGGCCGCAGCTGGGTCGAGACGATGATGATGCTGTTCGGCGTCGGCCTGGTGCTGATCTGCGAGATCGCCAACAGCGCGCTCGAGGCGGTCGTCGACCGGATCGGCCCCGAGTTCCACGAACTGTCGGGACGAGCCAAGGACATGGGCAGCGCCATGGTGCTGGTCGCGATCGTGCTGTGCGTGCTGGCCTACGGCGGCGTGATCGCGGGACACCTGCGCGGCTGAAAGCGGTCGGCCCCCCTTCCAGGCGCCCTGACAACGCTCGTCACCGCCAGGTCAAGGTAGGGGGCCGGGCCGCGGCGATACATTGTTCGTGTCCGGCCGGACACACAATCTCCTCGTGCCGGAAAACCGTCGCTTCGACGACGTGATCGCCCCGATGCGCAAGGCCTGACCGCCGGCGCCGGAGAGGCCCTCGGCACGAGGAGGGTCCGTGAACACGTCCAACGCTTCCCGCAGCCGCGAGCTCGATGCACTGCGCGGCATCGCCGCTTCGTGGGCGCTGCTGTTCCACTACAGCACGCGCTACGGCGAGCTCTTCGGCGACGGCGGCGCGCCGTTCCATGTGCCCGACGGCTTCTGGGGCGTGGAGCTGTTCTTCGCCATCAGCGGCTTCGTGATGCTGATGACCCTCAGCCGCATGCGGTCCGCCGGCGAGTTCGTCGTCGCGCGCATCGTCCGCCTCTACCCGACCTACTGGGCCGGCGTGGCGATCACCTTCGGCGTGATGCTGCTGTGGCCGCTGCCCGGACGCACCGTGACGGCGCCCGAGGCCGCGTTCAACCTGACGATGCTGCAGGAGTACTTCCGCGTGCCCGACGTGGACAGCGTCTACTGGAGCCTGGAGGTCGAGCTCGTGTTCTATGCCTGGATCGTCGGCGTGCTGGCGGCCGGCTGGCTGCCGCGCACCCGGCTGCTGGTCACCGTCTGGATGCTCGCCGGGGTCGCCGCGTACCTGGCCTGCCGCCACTTCGGACGGGCGATGCCCGTGATCGTCGATCGCGTGCTGCTGCCGGAGCACTGCGGCTACTTCGGGATCGGCGTCACCGCCTTCCTCGACTACCAGGCGGGCCGCGCCTCGCGCGCCAGCTGGCTGCAGTACGGCGTCGCCGTGGCGGTCGCCTGCCTCGCCCGCGGGCCGCAGGGCGGCGTGCTGGCGCTGGGGATCGCGGCCGTGTTCTGGCTGGTGTCGCAGCGCCGCGCGGGCCTGCTCGACACCCGCTTGCTCGTCTTCCTGGGCGCCATCTCGTATCCGCTGTACCTGCTGCACCAGAACGTCGGCTACGTCGTCATCCACGCGCTGCGGGCGCACGCGGTCGGCTACGGCTGGTCGATGCTGGCGGCCGTCGCGGTGTCGCTGGCCGGCGCCACGGCGCTGCACTACGCCGTCGAGGCCCCGGTGCGCGACGGGTTCCAGCGCTGGCGCCGGCAGCATCGCCCGGCCGTCCGGCCCGCGATCGGCGGCGCGGGCAGCTGAGCCCGCACGGCCCCCGTACCAGAGTGTGAACCCGCGGTCGGCGCCGGAGTGCCCGACCGTGGCGCTGCGGCACCGCCGCGGCGGATAATGGCGGACTGCCTCCAGCAACCCCGGCCAGACCCATGCCCACCCTCATCAAAGCCGCCGACCTGATCGAGAGCGTCGCCTCCGCGCTCCAGTTCATCTCGTACTACCACCCTGCCGACTACATCGCCCACCTCGCGCGCGCCTACGAGCGCGAGGAAAGCCCGGCGGCCAAGGACGCGATCGCGCAGATCCTGACGAACTCGCGCATGAGCGCCGAAGGCAAGCGCCCGATCTGCCAGGACACCGGCATCGTCAACGTGTTCCTCAAGATCGGCATGGACGTGCGCTTCGAGGGCTGCGACGCCGGCATCGAGGCGGTGGTGGACGAAGGCGTGCGCCGCGGCTACCTGAACCCGGACAACGTGCTGCGCGCCTCCGTGCTCGACGACCCGCTGTTCGCGCGCAAGAACACCAAGGACAACACCCCGGCCGTCGTGCACGTGCAGCTGGTGCCCGGCGACAAGGTCGACGTGACCGTCGCGGCCAAGGGCGGCGGCTCGGAGAACAAGAGCAAGTTCATCATGATGAACCCCAGCGACAACCTGGTCGACTGGGTGCTCAAGACGGTGCCGCTGATGGGCGCCGGCTGGTGCCCGCCAGGCATGCTGGGCATCGGCATCGGCGGCACCGCCGAGAAGGCGATGCTGCTGGCCAAGGAATCGTTGATGGAAGACATCGACATGTACGAGCTGCTGCAGCGCGGCCCCTCGAACAAGCTCGAGGAGCTGCGCGTCGAGCTCTACGAGAAGGTCAACGCGCTGGGCATCGGCGCCCAGGGCCTGGGCGGCCTGACCACGGTGCTGGACATCAAGATCAAGACCTTCCCGACGCACGCCGCGTCCAAGCCGGTCGCGATGATCCCCAACTGCGCGGCCACGCGCCACGCGCACTTCGTGCTGGACGGTTCCGGCCCCGCCTTCCTCGAGGCGCCGAGCCTGGACCTGTGGCCCGACGTGAAGTGGGCGCCGGACTACAACAAGAGCAAGCGCGTCGACCTGGACACGCTGACGCCGGCCGAGGTGGCCACGTGGAAGCACGGCGACACCCTCCTGCTGAACGGCAAGATGCTCACCGGCCGCGACGCCGCGCACAAGCGCATCCAGGACATGCTGGCCAAGGGCGAGCCGCTGCCGGTGGACTTCACCAACCGCGTCATCTACTACGTCGGCCCGGTCGATCCGGTGCGCGACGAGGTCGTCGGCCCGGCCGGCCCGACCACGGCCACGCGCATGGACAAGTTCACCGAGATGATGCTCGCCAAGACGGGCCTGATCGCGATGATCGGCAAGGCCGAGCGCGGCCCGGTCGCCATCGAGTCCATCAAGAACCACAAGTCGGCCTACCTGATGGCCGTGGGCGGCGCGGCGTACCTCGTCTCGAAGGCGATCAAGTCGGCCAAGGTCATCGGCTTCGCCGACCTGGGCATGGAGGCGATCTACGAGTTCGACGTGGTCGACATGCCGGTGACGGTGGCCGTCGATTCGGGCGGCACGTCGGCGCACATCACGGGGCCCAAGGAGTGGCAGGCCAGGATCGGGAAGATCCCGGTCGCGGTGGCTTGAAGGCCGCGGCTCGACCTGCGGCCCGTTCGCGCGACGCGAGCGGGCCTTTCTTTTTGACAAGCCATGAAGCTTCTCGTCGCCTCACTGCTGGCATCGCTGGCCTGCGCCCTTCCGGCCCAGGCCGCCACGCCCAAGAAGCCGCCATTCGACTGGGGCGAGATGCTCGAGGCCGCATTTCCGCAATGGCACTCGTCGCGCGAGGCCTCGGGCAAGCGGCTCGACCAGGCCATCGCGTCGATCGACCTGCCGTCCGTGGCGTGGCCGTGGCGGTCGACAGGCCTGCGCAGCGATCCTGGTGCAGCACAGGCCACCCTGGTGCGAGTGCAGCCGTTCTGGGCATTTCGCGTCGACCCCGAGCACGTCGCGCTCTTCACGCGTGCACTGCCCGTCGGAGACCATCGGTCGGCGGCTTGCCAGGGCGAGCGCTGCACGGTGGCGATCGGCGTCTACGTCTTCGAGCAGGCGGGCGATGACTGGAAACTGAGCTGGCACCAGGATGTCGCGAGCATCCTGACCGGCTCCGCGTGGGGGCTGGCCGGCCCACAGGACTGGACGGGCCACGGCATCGTGATGGGCACCTCCATGACGGACTGCGGCGCCACGCGCTGCAACCGGCATCTCTCGCTGCTGGGCGTCACCGGGAGCCACCTCGCCTTCTCGTACGCCCTCAACGACGGCAATTTCATGCAGGAACCCAATGGCTTCCCGCTGTGCACCATGCTGCTGTCAGGTGGCATCGAACCCGTCGTGGAGCCGGATCGCTACGCGAACCGCCGGTGTTCCGACGCGCGGCAGACCTGGCGACTCCGTGGCGACGAGATCACGCTCGACATCACGGAGCGCCAACGTCTCGGCAGCGCCGAAGGACGCATGGGGGCGATCGAGACGAACAAGCGCAAGGTGACCCTGGCGCTCCACGACGGCGGTGTGGCGGTGACCGAAGGATCGCCGCTGCAGGATCAGCCCGAGGCGCCCTGCAAGGGCACGCCGGCGCCGGCATCCGCGGCGCGCTGACGGCGCCAGTCGATCGTCAAGCCCCCGCCGCCCCGCCCGGCTCCAGCACGCCCGGCCCCTGCCCCTGGGAGGGCGGCGCGTCCTGCAGTTCCTGCGCGCTGGCGGCCGGGGCGGACGACGTGGCCAGCGTGGGCGACGACTGCGCCCCCGGCACGACCCCCTGCAGCTGCGCGCCACCCGCCACCGCCAGCGTGCGCACCACCCGCTGCGGGAACGGGATCTCGATGCCATTGGCGTTGAACAGGCGCAGCAGCGCGAGGTTGACGTCGGACTTGACGCTGCCGGTGCCGTTCTCCGGATCGGAGATCCAGAACGAGATCGTCAGCTCCAGGCCGTCGGAGGCGAAGGCGCTCAGTTGCACGCCGGGCGCCGGATCGGCGATCACGCGCTTGATGGACGGCATGACCTCGAGGATCCTGGGCACCAGCGCGTCGAGGTCGGTGTCGTAGCCCACCTGCACCACCGTGTTCAACGCCATCTTCGGGTCCGCCAGCGTGGAGCTCTCCACGCGCTGGGTCACCATCATCTCGTTGGGCACGATCGCCTCGCGGCCGTTGAGCGCGCGCAGCACCGTGTAGCGCGTGGTGATGTCGGAGATGCGGCCCTCGAAGCCGTCGACCTTGACGGTGTCGCCGATGCGCAGCGCGCCCTCGGCCAGCATCACGAAGCCGCTGACGTAGTTGGCGGCCAGCTTCTGCAGGCCCAGGCCCAGGCCCACGCCGATCGCGCCACCCAGCACCGACAGCGCGGTCAGGTCGATGCCCACTGCCGACAGCGCCAGCAGCAGCCCGATGAACACGAGCGCCGCGCGCACGACGTTGGCCGCCGCCTTGCGCCACGACAGGCGCTGGCCCGTCGCGCCCTTGAGCATCCTCGCCTCGATGGCCGACGACACCCACAGCGTCACCATCAGCACCACGCCGGCGACGATGCTGCCCTCCAGGATCGTGGCCAGGCTGACGTTGCTCGCGCCCATCTTCCAGTGCACTTCGTCGAGCGCGTCGACAACCGACGGCAGCACGCCGGTGATCCACAGCACGACGCCCAGCCACGCGGCCCACGACACCGTCTTCTCGACCGCCCGCACCACGCCCGACTTCGGGAAGGCCACGCGCATGACGCGCACCGTCAGCCGGATGACCAGCAGCGACAGCAGGATCGGGATGGCGACCTTGAAGAAGGCCAGCGGCAGGTGCTGCCTCAGGCAGAACTGGCGCGCCACCCACGCCAGGCCCAGCCACAGCGCCGGGAACGCCACGCCGTCGAAGATGCGGCCGCCGAAGATGATCGAGCCGTGGCGCGGCAGCGGGCCGCGCAGCAGCCGCGGGATGCCCCAGGCGACCGGCAGCGCCGCCACGATCAGCAGCAGGGCGACGTAGGCGTGGGGCTGCTCGGCCTCGCGGATGAGGGCGTCGAGTTCGGGCGAGAACCAGTTTTCCATGGCGGCGATTGTGCTGGAACTCGGCGGCGGCGCCCCCGGCCGCCGATGCGAATTCCCGCGCCGGATGTCGAATCCGGGACGCCTCGCGCGTCGTGGGAGGGAAGCCGCGGCAGCCGGCCCGGCTTTGCCGTCCGTCCACACCCTTCAAGGAGATTCCATGACCTCGACCGTCAATCCGATCCCGCACGGCCTGCACACGATCACGCCGCACCTCGTCTGCAAGGGCGCCGCCGCCGCCATCGAGTTCTACAAGGAGGCCTTCGGCGCGACCGAGGTGGATCGCCTCGCCGGGCCGGACGGCAAGCTCATGCACGCGATGCTGCGCATCGGCGACTCGGCCGTGATGCTGGTCGACGAGTTCCCGGAGATGCATGCGCTCGGCCCGGCCTCGCTGGGCGGCACCGCCGTCACGCTGCACCTGTCCGTGACCGACGCCGACGCGTCGTTCGCGCGGGCCACCCGCGCGGGTGCCACGGCGCGCATGCCGGTGACCGAGATGTTCTGGGGGGCGCGGTACGGCCTGGTGGCGGACCCGTTCGGCCACCTGTGGTCGATCGCCACGCAGGTCAAGAACCTGACGATGGACCAGATCCGCGAGAACCTGAAGTCGGCGCCTCCGATGGACGGCTGCGGCCCGCAGGGCTGACGTCGGGATTCGGTGCCTGACGCCGGAACCCAGCGGCCAAAACATACAAGGCCCCGCTTGGGGGCCTTTTCGGCGTTCCGGGGGCGATGCCAGACGCCTCCGGCGAAGGCGCCCGATGCCGGACACCTCCGGCAAAGGCCGGGCGATGCCAGGCACCTCCGGCAGCGTCGCGGGTGCTCGGCGCGGCCTAGTGCCGGGTGGATTCCCGCGCGCGCTCCAGCAGCAGCGCCTTCTCGCGCTCGTTGGCGGTCATCCCCGCGGCGCGCTCGAACTCGACGCGCGCTTCCTCGTGGCGATCCAGTCGCGCCAGGAAGTCGCCGCGCGCGGCGTGCAGCAGGTGGTAGCGCGCGAGGTGGCCGTCGGTGACCAGGCCGTCGACCAGCAGCAGCGCCGCGGCCGGTCCCGAGGCCATGCTGACCGCGACGGCGCGGTTGAGCTCGACGACCGGCGACGGTGCGGCCGTCATCAGCTCGCCGTACAGCGCGACGATGCGCGCCCAGTCAGTCGCCTCGGGCGTGCGCGCCCGCGCATGGCAGGCCGCGATGGCCGCCTGTAACTGGTACGCACCGGGCTCGCCGCCGAGGGACTCGGCGCGCGCGAGCGCGGCCAGGCCGCGGCCGATCAGGAGCTGGTCCCAGCGGCTGCGATCCTGCGCCATCAGCAGGATGGGCTTGCCCTGCGCGTCCAGGCGCGCACGCATGCGCGAGGCCTGGATCTCCATCAGCGCGACCAGGCCCTGCACTTCGGCCGTGGCCGGCGCGAGCTGGGACAGGATGCGCGCCAGCCGCAAGCCTTCCTCGACCAGCGCGGGCCGCGTCCAGTCGTCGCCGGCCGTGGCCGAGTAGCCCTCGTTGAAGATCAGGTAGACGACCTCGAGCACCGCGGCCAGCCGATCCTGCAGCGCGTCGCCGCGCGGCACCTCGAACGGCACGTTGGCGTCGCCCAGGGTGCGCTTGGCGCGCACGATGCGCTGGGCGATGGTCGGCTCGGGCTGCAGGAAGGCGCGCGCGATCTCGGCCGTGCTCATGCCGGCCAGCAGCTTGAGCGTCAGCGCCACCTGGGCCTCGCGCGACAGCACGGGGTGGCAGGCGGTGAAGACCAGGCGCAGCATGTCGTCGCCGACGTCGTCCGCGTCGTCCAGCGAATCGCTGAAGTCGGGCACGACGTGGTCGCCGCGGGCATCCGCGTCGGCGCCGAGCTCCTCCTGCTTCTCGCGATGCAGCGCGAACTGGCGGATGCGGTCGAGCGCGCGGTTCTTGGCGGTGGTCATGAGCCAGGCCCCCGGGTTGTCGGGAATGCCGTCCACCGGCCAGTGCTCCAGCGCGGCGACGAGGGCGTCCTGCGCCAGTTCCTCGGCCAGGCCGACGTCGCGTACGCGGCGCGCCAGGGCGCCGATGATGCGCGCCGACTCCAGGCGCCAGACCGCATCGATGGTGCGGTGGACGTCACGCGCCATGGCGGTGGTCTCCGTGTGGCAGGCACGTGCGCATCACGCCTTGGCCGCGAGCTGCCCGCGCAGGTTGCTGTCCTGCGCGGCGACCTTGCTGGCGACCTCGGGCGGCAGCAGCGCGGCGAAGTCCTCGGCCGAGAAGATCGGGCGGATCTCGATGTCGCTCTCGCCCACGTGCGGATTCGGGCAGCGGCGCACCCATTCGACGGCCTCCTCCATCGAGCGCACCTGCCACAGCCAGAAGCCGGCGACGAGCTCCTTGGTCTCGGCGAACGGCCCGTCGGTGACGGTCCGCTGCGTGCCCGAGAAATGCACGCGCACGCCCTTGGACGAGGGCTGCAGGCCATCGCCCGCCAGCATGATGCCGGCCTTGACCAGCTCCTCGTTGTACTTGCCCATGGCCTCGAACAGCTCGGCCGGGGGCATCACGCCCGCCTCTGAACTCTCGTTGGCCTTGACGATGACCATCACTCGCATGACTCTCTCCAGGTTGTCGGTTGGCAGCGGCGACTGCAGGAAATGCTCGCCTCTTGTCACCACGACGGATGAGATCGGCCATTTTCGACATGCCGGTCGCGGGGTTGGAAAAACTTTCGAGCGACAGGCAGAATCGCTGCACCACTTCCGAGCCGTGCCGCCATGCAATACCTGCTGCTTGTATACACCGACCCCGAACTGATGGCCAAGCTACCCGAAGCCGAGTTCAACGACAAGATGCGCCACTGCCTGAAGAACGCCGACTCGCTGCAGGCGCAGGGCAAGGTGCTGGGCTACCAGCAATTGGAGCCGGCGTCCACGGCGCGCACCGTGCGCACCCGCAACGGCCGTTCCGCCGTGCTCGACGGCCCGTTCGCCGAGACAAAGGAGATGCTGGCAGGGTTCACGTTGATCGAGGCCGGCTCCATGGAGGAGGCGGTGCGCATGGCGCACGAGCAGCCGTGGACGGCCTATGGCTCGATCGAGGTGAGGCCGGTCGGCGACATCGCGGCGATGCGGGCGCGGGTCGGGGCTTGAATGCGACCACGGGCCCGTGGGGCCGCGCCCTGGCCCTCCTGACTCTGCTCGCGGGGCCCGCTTTCGCCGGCGACGCGGGCGCCTATGTCCAGGTCGGCAAGGTCAAGTTCGGCCGGTGCCCGATCGCGCTGGACGTGGGTGCGCCCTTTCGCGCGCCTGCAGGCTGGACAGTCACGCCGCAACAGGCCGTGGAAGCCGCGGCCAGCGCCGGCTGGGCCCGGTGCAACGACATCTTCGAGCAGGTGCTCTATGCCGATTCGAAGAACTACTACATCGCCAAGAGCATCTTCGGGCCCATGAGCGGATTGGTGCGAGCAGTGGTGATCGATGGGACGACCGGAGCGGTGTCGGTGCAGAACAGGCCTTGAAGTCGCGGGGGAGGTTCGCCGCGGGTACGAAAGCGCCATCGGGCGACGCATCGGGACGCCACCGGCGCGGGTTACGCCTGCGGCTAACCCGCCCTACCGCACTACACGCCCGCCAGCACCCGCACGTGCGCGGCGGCGCTGCGCGCCAGCGCGCCGAGGTTGTAGCCGCCTTCGAGGCAGCTGACGATGCGGCCCTGCGCATGGCGCCCGGCGACGTCGACGAGGCGCCGCGTGATCCACTCGTAGTCGGCCTCGACCAGGCCGAGGCGGCCCAGGTCGTCGTCGCGGTGGGCGTCGAAGCCGGCCGAGACGAAGATCATCTGCGGCTTGAATTTCTCCAGCAGCGGCAGCCACTGCTGCTCGACGATCTCGCGCACCTCGCCGCCCTTGGTGTAGGCCGGCACGGGGACGTTGAGCATGTTGCTGGCCGTCGGCTCGTTGCCGCTGAACGGGTAGAGCTGGTCCTGGAAGATGCTGACCATCAGCATGCGCTCGTCGCCGGCGATGATGTCCTCGGTGCCGTTGCCGTGGTGGACGTCGAAGTCGACGATGGCCACGCGCTCCAGGCCGCGCACGTCCAGGGCGTGGCGCGCGGCGATGGCCACGTTGTTGTAGAAGCAGAAGCCCATCGCGGCGTCGCGCGTGGCGTGGTGACCGGGCGGGCGGATCGCGCAGAAGGCGTTCTCGGCGCGGCCGTCGAGCACCAGGTCGGTGGCGGCGACCGCCGCGCCGGCGGCGCGCAGCGCGGCCTGGCGCGTGTGCGGGCAAGCGGCGGTGTCGGGGTCGACCGACTTCAGCGCCCCCGATTCGGCCACGCGCTCGAAGGTCTCGTCGAGCTCGCTCAGGTAGATGCCGGTGTGGGCGTGGGCCAGGTCTTCCGGGCGCGCGCCGGGCGCGTCGTCGTGGCGCGCAAGCACGTCGGCCAGGCCGGTGGCCAGGAAGTGATCCTCGATGGCGTCCAGCCGCGCCGGGCACTCGGGGTGGCCCTGGCCCATGTCGTGGCGCCGGCAGTCGGCGTGGGTGAAGTACGCGGTCGACATCATCGGCCTCCCGCTTGCCCGGTCGCTGCGACCGCCTGTCTCGAAACCTTGGCGTTCATCTTCGTCCATCCGCCCACGTGCACGCGTTGTCTCTGCCGTTGGGCTATCGTTGAGTCATGACCTCATCGCTGCAAGCGCGTCTGACACGGCTGCAAGGCCAGATTAGCACGATCATCGTCGGCAAGCCGGCCCAGATCGACGACTCCATCGCCTGCCTGCTGGCCGGTGGCCACCTCCTCATCGAAGACGTGCCCGGCGTGGGCAAGACCACGCTCGCGCACGTGCTGGCCGTCTCCCTGGGCCTGAGCTTCTCGCGCGTGCAGTTCACCGCCGACCTGATGCCCAGCGACCTCGTGGGCGTCAGCGTCTACGAGCGCAGCAACGAGAGCTTCGCCTTCCACCCCGGCCCCGTGTTCGCGCAGGTGCTGCTGGCCGACGAGATCAACCGCGCCGGTCCGAAGACGCAGAGCGCGCTGCTCGAGGCGATGGAGGAGCAGCAGGTCAGCGTCGACGGCCAGACGCGCCCGCTGCCGCAGCCCTTCTTCGTGATCGCCACGCAGAACCCCGGCGACCAGCTGGGCACCTACGCGCTGCCCGAGTCGCAGCTCGATCGCTTCCTGATGTGCATCACGCTCGGCTACCCCGACGCGAAGTCCGAGCGCGAGCTGCTGGCCGGCCAGGATCGCCGCGAGGCGGTCGCCCGGCTGGCGCCCGTGATGACGCCGGCCGAGCTGATCGAGGCGATGGCCGCGGTGCGCCAGGTGCACGTGTCCGACGCCCTGCTCGACTACCTGCAGGCGCTGATCGCCGCCACGCGCTCGGGCCACTGGTTCAGCGAGGGCCTGTCGCCGCGCGCGGGCATCGGCGTGCTGCGCCTGTCGCGCGCCCGCGCCCTGCTGGCCGGACGCGACTTCGTCAGCCCCGACGACCTGCAGGCCATCCTGCCGCAGGCCATCGCGCACCGCCTGATCCCGGTGCCCGGCGCCGGCCGCGGCCGGCGCGAGCAGGTGCGCGCCATGATCGAGTCGATCGCCCTGCCCTGATCCCGGCCATGGCAGACATGACTGCGCCACCCGCGGTCCGCCCGTCGGTCTTCGACGTGCGCGGCCGCTGGCGCGCCTGGTGGGACGGCCGCCGCGCGCCGCGCGAGAGCCATACCCTGACCCAGCGCAACATCTACATCGTGCCCTCGCGCGCGGGGCTGATGTTCGGCGTCGTGCTGATGCTGCTGCTGGTGGTGTCGATCAACTACCAGCTGAGCCTGGGCTTCGCGCTCACCTTCCTGCTGGCCGGCAGCGCCGCGGCGTCGATGCAGATGACACACGGCAGCCTGCGCGGCATCACGCTGCACCTGAAGCCGCTGGTGCCGGCGTTCGACGGCGACGCCGCGGTGATGGAAGTGGTGATCACCAACCCGGGCACCGCGCGACTGGGCGTGGGCTTCGGGCTCGACCTGGGCGTGCGCCCGATCCCGCTGGCCTACGCCGAGATCCCGGCGCAGGGCCAGGTCTCGGTGCACCTGAGCTGGCTCGCGCCGCACCGCGGGCTGCACCAGTTGCCGGTCGTGCGCGCGGAATCGCGCTACCCGTTCGGGCTGTTCCGCGCCTGGACGATCTGGCGCCCCGCGGGCCAGCAGTGGATCTACCCGCGGCCCGAGTCGCCGACGCCGCCCTGGCCGCAGGTCGAGGCCGCGCACGGCGACGACCGGCCGGCCCTGCGCAGCGGCTCGGGCACCGAGTTCGAAGGCGTGCGCGCCTACCGCCGCGGCGACACGCTGCGCCAGGTCGTGTGGAAGAAGGCCGCGCGCACCGGCGAGCTGATCAGCCGCGAGACCGCCGGCGCCGTGCAGCGCGAACTGCTGCTGCAGTGGCAGCAGGCGCAAGGGCTGGACGTCGAGGCGCGGCTGTCGCGCCTGGCGGCCTGGGTCGTCGCCGCCGACGCCGCCGGCCACAACTGGGGCCTGGCGCTGCCCAACCTCGAGCTGGCGCCCGACAACGGCGCCCACCATCGCCACGCGGCGCTGCGCGCGCTCGCGAGCCTGTGAACGCCATGGCCAGCGACGTCGCCGAACAGTCCGCCGCGCTCGCGCACGCGCGCTGGCGGGCGCCCTCGCGCGAGGCGCGCGACACGCTGTTCATGGTCGCGCTGATCGGCTGGACCATCCTGCCGCACCTGACGCACCTGCCGCTGTGGGTGTCGGGGCTGTCGGCTGTCGTGCTGGGCTGGCGCGCCTGGCTCGCCTGGCGCCAGTCGCCGCTGCCCGGCCGCGTGGCGGTGCTCGCGCTGCTGGGCCTGGCCGCGGTGCTCACGTTCACCGCCGAGAAGACGCTGGTCAGCAAGGACGCCGGCGTCACGCTGCTGGTGGTGCTGATGGGCCTGAAGACGCTGGAGCTGCGCGCGCGGCGCGACGCGCTGGTCGTGTTCTTCCTCGGCTTCTTCCTGGTGCTGACCACGTTCCTGTACTCGCAGACGCTGCTGACCGCGCTCGGCACGGCGGTGTCGGTCTGGGGCTGGCTCACGGCGCTGACGCTGGCCCACATCCCCGCCGGCCGCCCCACCATCGGCCAGGCCGCGGGGCTGGCCGGGCGGGCCGCGCTGATCGGCACGCCGGTGATGATCGCGCTGTTCCTGCTGTTCCCGCGCATCGGGCCGCTGTGGCCGTCGGCCGATTCGGCGGCCCGCACGGGGCTGTCCGACCACCTCGAGCTGGGCAGCGTGGCCGACCTGGCCAACGACGACAGCATCGCGTTCCGCCTGCGCTTCGACGGCCGGCCGCCCGCGGCCTCGCAGCTGTACTTCCGCGGCCCGGTGCTGATCGACACCGACGGCCACGAGTGGCGCGCGCAGTCGCTGATGGACGGCCGCTCGCGCCGCGCCAGCGTGCCGCGCACGCTCACCGTGGAGGAGCGCGGCAAGCCCACGCCCTACGAGATGACGCTGGAGGCCACGCAGCTGACGTGGCTGCCGATGCTGGAGATCACGCCGCCGCAGTCGACGGCGCGCGCCAGCGATCCGTCGCAGGGCGTGCAGGTGCTGGACGGCAGCGACGTGCGGCCGATGGCCGACCTCGACCTGCAGTGGCGCACGCGGCGCCCGATCGGCCAGCGCGTGCGCCTGCGCGCCGTCGCGGGGCTGGACGACCGCATCGTCGGCGCCACGCCGGCCGACCTGACCGAGAACCTGCTCCTGCCGCGCCAGTTCTTCCCGCGCACCAAGGCCTGGGGCAACCAGTGGCTGCACGACCACCCGCCCCGCAAGGGCCAGCCTGTCGATACCGACGCCATGGTCGAGAGCCTGTACCGCTACATCGGCACGGCCGGCTTCACGTACACGCTGTCGCCCGGCGCGTACGAGCACGACCCGGTCGACGAGTTCTGGCTCGACCGCCGCGTCGGCTTCTGCGAGCACTTCGCCACGGCCTTCGTCGTCGTGCTGCGCTCGATGGGCATCCCGGCGCGCGTGGTGACCGGCTACCAGGGCGCCGACCCGCAGCTCGAGGACGGCTACGTCATCGTGCGCCAGAGCAACGCCCACGCGTGGGCCGAGTACTGGAACCCGCGCCGCGGCTGGGTGCGCGCCGACCCGACCGCGGCCGTCGCGCCCGACCGCATCGAACGCGGCCGCGCGATCCAACCGGCCGCCGGCCTGGTCGGCAACGCCTTCAACGCCGTGAGCCCGGGCCTGGTGCAGCGCCTGCGCGCCTGGCGCGAGACGCTGGACAACCGCTGGAACCGCTGGGTGCTGGGCTACAACCGTAGCGCGCAGTTCGACCTGCTCAAGAAGGCCGGCGTGGGCACGCCCGACACCGAGGACCTGGGCCGGCTGCTGATGACGCTGGTCAGCATCGCGGCGCTGGTGGGCACCGGCATGGCCTGGTGGGACTCGCACCGCCGCACGCCGGGCCAGCGGCTCGCGCGCCGCCTCGCGTCGGCGCTGCGCGCACTGCAGGCGCACGGCGTGCAGGTGGGATTGCACGAATCGCCCGGCGTCGTGGCCGCCTCGCTGCGGCGTCGGCTGGGCACGGCGGCCGAGCCGCTGGCGCGCGAACTCGATGGCCTCGAACGCCTGCGCTACGGCCCCGAGGCCGGCCGCGCTCCGCCCGACTGGACCAGCGTGCGCAATGCCGCGCGCACGCTCGCGGCCGAGCTCGCCCGGCGCGCCCGCGCGGGGGACGCGGCGCCCGCGCGCGCAAGCCCCTGAAACGGGGGCGCGGCGCGCGCGCGACACCGCGCTTTTCTCGCGACCTCGGCGCTGGTGCGTCGCTAAACTGGTTCGATGATCCGCGCGTCCGAGCTCCGCCTGCCCTCGTCCACTTTCCTGCAGGCGCCTGGCCGGCTTGCCATGCTGGTCACCAGCCTGGCCGTCGCGCCCGCCTTCGCGCAGTCCGACGCGGCGTCCCCCGCGTCGTCGGCCCCGCACGCGGTGCATGCCAAGGCCAAGCCCGCCGGCAAGAAGCACAAGAAGGCCAAGGTGGCCGCGCGCGACGACGACGCCCCCGACAGCTTCGTCTACGGCCGGCGCGACGACGTGATGGCGTTCGCCGCGCAGGTGGCCGAGGAGCGCGGGCTCGATCGCGCGTGGGTGGAGGACCAGCTCGCGCGGGCGCGCTACCAGCCGGCCGTGGCCAAGGCCATCATGCCGGCGCCCGCGGGCACCGCCAAGAACTGGGCCGCCTACCGCGCGCGCTTCGTCGAACCGCGGCGCATCGCCGCGGGCCTGCAGTGGTGGCAGGCGCACGCGGCGTCGCTGGACGACGCGCAGCAGCGCTACGGCGTGCCGCCGGAGATCGTGGTGGGCATCGTGGGCGTCGAGAGCTTCTACGGCCGCATGACGGGCAACTTCCGCGTGCTCGACTCGCTGGCCACGCTCGCATTCGACTTCCCAAAGGGCCGCTCGGACCGCAGCGCCTTCTACCGCAGCGAGCTGCGCGCCTACCTCGTGTGGTGCGCGCTCGAAGGCCGCGACGCCGACATCGTGCGCGGCTCGTTCGCCGGCGCCATCGGCTGGCCGCAGTTCATGCCCAGCAGCCTGCTCAAGTACGCGGTCGACTACGACCACGACGGCCACGTCGACCTGGCCGCCGGCGGCGACGACGTCATCGGCAGCATCGCCAGCTACATGGCCACCTTCGGCTGGCAGCGCGACGCGCCCATCTACTTCAACGCGCAGCCGCCGTCGGACACCGAGGCGCGCGCGCGGCTGGTGGCGGTCGACATCGTGCCGCGCCTGACCGTCGGCGAACTCGCCCAGGCCGGCGCGCAGCTGCCGCCCGAGGCCCGCGACTACCCGGGCCCGCTCGGCTTCGTCGAGCTGCAGAACGGCGATGCGCCGCCCAGCTACGTGGCCGGCACGTCCAACTTCTACGTGGTGACGCGCTACAACTGGTCCAGCTACTACGCGATGGCCGTGATCGACCTGGGCGCGGCGCTCAGGCGCGAGATGGCGCTGGCGCCGGCGGCGCGCACGCTGGCGTCGCCCTGAGGCGGCGGCAGCGCCAGCGCGTGTGCGACGCGCCCGCGCACGGACGTCACGCCGGCAGCCAGGCCCCTTCGACGCTGCGCCACGCGCAGCCATACGTGCGTTCGAGCACCGGCGCGCTGAGGATCTCGTCGACGCGCCCGGCCTGCCAGCGGCCGTCGCCCTGCAGGGCGAGCACGTGCGTGGCGACGCGCGCGATCCAGCTCGGGTCGTGCGCACTCGCGATCCAGGCGCGATCGCCCGATTCGGGTGTCGCGGCCTGCGTCAGCCAGCGGCCGACCACCTGCTGGTGCGCCGGATCCTGGAACGACACGGGCTCGTCCAGCAGCATCAGGCTGGCCCCCTGCATCGCGCACTGCGCCAGCGCGACCCGCTGGCGTTCGCCGCCGGAGAGCTGGTCGACGCGGCGCTCGCCCAGGGCGGCGATGTCGAGCGCGGCGAGCAGCTCGGTCGGACGCACCGCGGGTGCGGCGACCTCGCTGAGCGCCAGCACGCGCTCGACCGTCAGCGCGAAGCGATCCTGCGCCTGCTGCGGCATCAGCGCGCGCAGCGATGCCGCGGCGCCCGCGGGCCAGTCGTCCTGCGGCCGCCCCTGCCACAGCACCTGGCCCGAACGCTCCGGCACTCCGAGGCCCGCCAGTGCGCGCAGCACGAGGCTCTTGCCGGCGCCGTTGCGCCCGATCACGCACCAGCGCTCGCCCGCGTGCACGCGCCACGCGAGGCCGTCGACCAGCACGCGGCCGGCCGCGCGCACCGTCAGCGCGCAGGTCTCGAGCAGCGGCGTGGCGGTCATTTCACGCCTCGTGCAAGGAACCAGATGAAGCACGGCGCGCCGACCAGCGCCATCACCGCGCCCACGGGCAGCTCCAGCGGCGCGACGACGATGCGTGCCAGCAGGTCGGCCCCCATCAGCAGGGCCGCGCCCGACAGCATCGACAGCAGGGCCAGCTCGCGCGTGCGCAGCACGCCCGCGAGGCGCCAGCCCTGCGCGACGACCAGGCCCACGAAGCCCACGGAGCCCGAAGTCGACACCGCCAGTCCCACGGCGAGCGAAGCGAACACCAGCAGCTCCAGGCGCAGGCGGCGCACCGGCTCGCCCAGCAGCCAGGCCGCGTCGGCGCCCAGCATCAGGCGGTCGACCGAGCGGCCGCGCGCCCACAGCCAGGCGGCGAACACGGCCGCGCCGGCGAGGTTCCACAGGCTCGCGTCGGCGCCGGACAGGTCGCCCACCATCCAGAAGATCGCGCCGCGCAGGCGCTGGTCGGGCACCAGCGCGAGCATCAGCGTGGAGACGGCGCCGAAGATCGCCGCCAGCATCGTGCCCAGCAGGATCAGCTTGGGCGAGGCGTCGTCGGCCGCGGCCAGCGCGGGCCGCGCGAGCCACAGCAGCAGCAGCCCCGCCACGAGCGCGCCCGAAGCCGCGCCGATCCACAGCTGCAGCCCCAGCAGCAGCGCCGCGAGCGCGCCGACCGAGGCGCCGGTGGAATGGCCCAGCACGTACGGGTCGGCCAGCGGGTTGCGCAGCAGCACCTGCAGCGCCAGGCCCGCGAGCGCCAGCAGGCTGCCCACGCCCGCGGCCGCGGCCACGCGCGGGGCGCGCAGCGTGGCGATCAGCTGCCAGTCCCAGCCGCCCGAGCCGAGTCCCAGCGCGAGCGCGGCCACCAGCGCGGTCGCCAGCGCCAGCAGGGCGAGGCGCAGGACGGCGGGGTCGCGGGCGGGCATGGGCGATCGGTGGGCGACGCGGGGGTCAGCCGATTATTGCCACTGGCCGTGCAGCGAGACGAGCACCGTCGGCGGCGGCGGCGTGTAGCCCAGCACTTCCGGCACGTGCTTGCCCGTCAGGTTGCTCGCCTTCACGCCGATCGCCCAGTTGGGCGACAGCGCGTGCGACGCCGTCAGCCCCAGCACCGTGCGCGCCTTGGCCTGCACGGTGGCGAAGGTGATCGGATCGCCGTCGGCGCGCGGGCCGGTGTACTGCAGCCACACGCCCGTGTCCCAGCCCAGGACCGGCACGCGGTAGTTGGCCGCGACCACGGTGCGCGCGCGGCGCAGCAGCGCGGTGTCCGTGTCCTCGTTGCGCGCGTCCTGGAAGGTGGCGTCCAGGCCCACCTTGCCGTAGCCGGTGTCGCCCGACACCGACAGCTCCAGGCCGCGGTTGGTCGCATGGGCGATGTTGAGCGTCTCGAAGTCCGCGTTGAACGCGATCAGGTCGTGCTGGCGCTGCGAGAACAGCGTCGCGCGCGCGAGCCACGAGCCGCGGTTCCAGTGCACGCCCAGCTCGAAGTCGCGCGAGTGCTCGGCCTTGAGCGGCTGCGCCTCGTAGGCGATGTTGGAGAAGCTGGGCGCGGAGAAGGCCGTCGAGGCCTGCGCCACCAGCTTCCATTCGCGACCCAGGCGCCAGCCCACCGACAGCAGGCCGGTGTTGGCCGTGCCGTAGTCGCTCGCGTCGTCGTGGCGCACGTTGGCCTGCACCTCGAGCGCCGAACCGAACGAGCCGAGCCAGCCGGCGCGCACGGAATTGGTATGGCGCGTGCTCACGGGCGCATCGACGTAGCCGAAGCGCTCGCTGTCGTTCTCGTAGCCGAACTGCAGGTTCTGGCCGTCGACGACGGTCCAGTCCGCCCCCACGCCCAGCAGGCGCGTGCGGCCCAGGCCGCCCGGGGTGAATGCCGTCGGGTCGGTGTACTTGATGACGTCCTCGCCCGCGTGCAGGTCGATGCTGAGCGACGGCGTGAGCGCGTGGCGCGAGGTCAGCGCGAAGTTGTCCAGGCGGCTCGTGAGCTCGTCGACCACGGTGGGGCCGTTGTAGCCGTCGTAGCGGCTGTCGGTGTCCGAGTGCATCGCGCTGAACGTGGTGCGATGGCCCGCGGCCCAGGTCTTGCCGATGGCCACCGTCTCGCCGCTCTGCGTGGCGGCGTCGCGGTCGGGGTTGACGGTCGGATCGATCTTCGGGTCGCGCGCGCTGTAGCCGTCGGTGTGGATGCCCGAGAGGCTGGCGCTCAGGTCGAGCGCGCGGTCGTCCGCGCCGAAGCGCTGGCCCACCGAGACGCTGCCGTTGATCGTGCCGCGGCTGCCGCCGCCCACGGTCAGGCTGGTGCCCGCGCCGTGCTTGGTGAAGATCTGCACGACGCCGCCCACGGCGGCCGAGCCGTACAGGCTGGACAGGTTGCCGCGCACGACCTCGATGTGGTCGACCTGCGCCAGCGGCACCAGTTCCCACGGCGCGGAGCCGAAGTCGGCGCGCGACAGCGGCGCGCCGTCGACCAGCACCAGCACCTGGTTGGAGTTGGCGCCGCGCACGAAGATGCTGGTCTGCGAGCCCAACGGCCCCGTCTGCGCGACGTTGAAGCTCAGGAAGCCGCGCATCAGGTCGGGCACGTCCAGCGCGGGCGAGGCCTCGATGTCGGCGCGCGTGATGACGACGGTGCTGGGCAGCGTGTCGGGCAGCTTCTGCGCGACGCGCGCGGCCGTCACGACGACTTCCTGCGACGGGTCGGCGACCGATTGCGCGAACGCGGGCGCGGCCAGGGCGGCGACGACGGCGGTCAGGGAGAACGCCGCGACGCGGCTGTGCGCGGGCGCGATCGGCCCGGGGTGGCGAGAGGACATGGGAGCACTCGAAACTTCAACCGTGGCCACGAGCGTCCCCGCAGGTGCCACCAAAACGGTCGCCGACGCACGAGCGCGGACGACCCCGAACAGCTGGCCGGTATCCGGGCTGGCGGAGAGGCAGCGTGTCGAAGGCCTTCCCACGCGCTCATGGACCAAGCGCGCAGTGGCCAGGTGACGACAGCCGATGTCGGCGCCTTCTCGAGGCGGCGACACCCTCCGCGACCGTTGCGGGGGCAGCTCAGGTGGGGCCGGGTCCTCGTGGCGAGGGCGGCCGTCCTGATTCCCGTTTCACTCGGGCGGCGCGAGAGGCCGCCCGGAGCACCAACTGAAGAGCGGATCGTACCATTCGACACGTCTTGAACGTCGATGTGGCGCAGCACGGACGCCACGGCGGCCAGGGGCCCCGCGCGCGCCTCGTTCGAGGGTCAGCGAGCGGACGGCGGCGCGAAACCCGCCCCTACAATGGGTCTTTGTCGCCCCAGCGTCCCTGCCCATGTCACGACTGCCGGATCTTGCCGAACGCATCGAACGCCTGCTGCTGCGCCACGAGGAGCAGAAGCGGACGAACACCCTGCTCGAACAGCAGTTGCGCACCGTCACCGACGAGCGCGACAACCTGCGTTCGCGCCTGGCGGCGGCACGTGCACGCATCGACGCCCTGATCGACCGGCTGCCCGGCTCCGAGGGCGGCCATGGTGCGGACGACGCCCATGTCGACGGCGACAGCCCGCGGAGCGCGCCATGAAGCAAGTCGAAGTGACCATCCTGGGCCAGAGCTACCTGCTCGCGTGTCCCGAAGGCGGCGAGGCGCTGCTGCAGGCCGCCGTCGCGGCGGTCGACCGCGAGATGAGCGGCATCCGCGACGCCGGCAAGGTCAAGGCCCGCGAGCGCATCGCCGTGCTGGCCGCGCTGAACCTCGCCTACCGGCTGGCCGAGGCGCCGCGCGCGGCGCCCGCGGCGGCGGTCGACGGCGGCGAGCCGGCCGAACCCAAGGCCCACGTGGAGCACGCCGAGGCCAGCGAGGCGCGCCGCGCCGCGGCCGCGCAGGTCGAACACCTGATCGCGCGGCTGGACGAAGCGCTGAACGAGGACGGACGGCTCCTTTAACGCATCACGGGCGGATCGTTCGTCAAGTGATTTTGTAGGCCCTCTTTACGTCTCTGATGCTCGCCTCGCGGCGATGCCGGCGCATAGAATGGCTTCGTCCGTCGCGTTCGCGAGGGTTTTATATTTCCTTGAACCGATGCGCTTTGCGCTAGGGCTTGGAACATCGTCTGGTTGGTGTGATCGTCTCGCGTCAGATGAACCCGAAGCCAGTCTGACCTCGCCCACCTGAACACCCCTGGGTTCAGGAATGCGGCCCGAGGTTCGCGACGGACACCCTATTCATGACAGCCCCGTCGCTCCTCCCAGGGGAGCGCGGATGGCTCGGATGTGATCCTCGCTTCCCGCCCAACGCCCGATGCCTTCGTACTGGCTGATGAAAAGCGAGCCCGACGAGTGCTCGATCTCCGACGTCGAACAAGCCCCCGGCCATCGCGTGCCGTGGATCGGCGTGCGCAACTACCAGGCGCGCAACTTCATGCGTGACCAGATGCGCGTCGGCGACGGCGTGCTGTTCTACCACTCGAGCTGCCCCGAGCCGGGCGTGGCGGGCATCGCCGAGGTCGCCAGCGCGGCCTACGACGACGCGTCGCAGTTCGACGCGAAGAGCCCGTACTTCGACGCCAAGTCCGACCCGGCCAAGCCGCGCTGGCAGCACGTCGACGTCAGGCACCTGGCCACCACGCCGCTGCTGTCGCTCAAGTCCATGCGCGAGCGCCCCGAGCTCGCGTCGATGCAGTTGCTCAAGTCGGGCAGCCGGCTCTCGATCACGCCGGTCACGCCCGAGGAATGGCGCGCGGTGATGGCGGCGCTGGTCGAACTCGGCGCCAAGCCGTCCATCGCCAAGCTGGTCGCGGCTTGAAGCGCGTCGACGTCGCCGTGATCGGCGCCGGCGCGGCCGGCCTGTTCTGCGCGGCGCAGGCCGGGCAGCGCGGCGCACGCGTGCTGCTGCTCGATCACGCGGCCAAGGTGGCCGAGAAGATCCGCATCTCCGGCGGCGGCCGCTGCAACTTCACGAACCGCGACGCCACGCCGGCTCAGTTCCATTCGCAGAACCCGCACTTCTGCCGCTCGGCGCTGGCGCGCTACACCGCGCCCGACTTCATCGCGCTGGTGCAGCGCCATCGCATCCCGTTCCACGAGAAGCACCGCGGCCAGCTGTTCTGCGACGAATCGAGCCAGGACATCATCGACCTGCTGCTGCGCGAGTGCGACGACGGCCGCGTCGAGCGCTGGCAGCCGTGCGCGGTCGCGGGCGTGCGCGCGCACGACGCGGGCGACGGCGGCGCGCGCTACGAGCTCGACACCGCGCGCGGCCCCGTGCTGGCGCGCAGCGTGGTCGTGGCCACCGGCGGCCTGCCGGTGCCGGCGATCGGCGCCACCGACTTCGGCCTGCGGCTGGCCAAGCAGTTCGGACACGCGCTGGTCGACCCGAGGCCCGCGCTGGTGCCGCTCGTCTTCGACGCGGCCGCGTGGGCGCCGTTCGTGGGGCTGGCCGGCGTGTCGCTGGAGGTCGACATCGCGTCGGGCACCGGCAAGCAGCGCGGCCATTTCGTCGAGGACCTGCTGTTCACCCACCGCGGCCTGAGCGGCCCGGCGGTGCTGCAGGCGTCGAGCTACTGGCGCCCCGGCGAGACGCTGCAGGTCGCGTTCGCGCCGGGCACCGACTGGCCCGACACGCTCGCGCGCGCCAAGGCCGCGTCGCGCCGCCAGCTCGGCAACGAGCTCGCCGCCCACCTGCCCCAGCGCCTTGCGCAGGCCTGGCTGGCGCGCGCCGGCCTGCCCGAGGACAAGCCCATGCCCGAGCTCGGCGACAAGGCGCTGCGCCAGCTCGCGGAGTCGCTGTCGTCCTGGCGCATCGCGCCCACCGGCACGGAAGGCTGGAAGAAGGCCGAGGTGATGGCCGGCGGCGTCGACACCCGCCAGATCGATTCGAAGACGCTGGAAAGCCGTCGCGCGCCGGGGCTGCACTTCATCGGCGAGGTGCTGGACGTCACCGGCTGGCTGGGCGGCTACAACTTCCAGTGGGCCTGGTCCAGCGCGCACGCCTGCGCCGAGGCGCTGGCGGCCGATGTCGCGCTGGCAGGCCGCTGAGCGCGGGAAGGCTGTCGCGCAAACGCCGCTTCGCCCGCTCTCGTGCAGAAAATTCGCACAAGCGATGCTTTCGGGGTAGAATCCTAGGCTTTGCTGGCAAACCGCGTGTCGATCTTTGTCCGGCGTTCTAGAAACCGCCGCGCTCGTCCCACGCCAGTGAGCGAGCGCAACGGGTCTGGACAAGGACTCCGAGCGCATATTTCTCCCGAAGGATTCTTCGCTACATGACCACCATCCGTGTCAAGGAAAACGAGCCGTTCGACGTGGCCCTGCGCCGCTTCAAGCGCACCATCGAAAAGCTGGGTCTGCTGACCGAACTGCGCGCCCGCGAGTTCTACGAAAAGCCGACCGCCGAGCGCAAGCGCAAGAAGGCCGCGGCCGTCAAGCGCCACTACAAGCGCGTTCGCAGCATGCAGCTGCCCAAGAAGCTCTACTGAGCTTCACGGGAGCTCTCGAGCTCGTTTCCTCCGGATAGACGCCGCCTGGCGGCGTCGAACGGAAGTCGAAAGCCCGCCGCGGGACGCCGTAGCGGGCTTTTGTCCTTTCCGCACGCCCCCACCTGTCGACAAGAACAATCTGAAAGTCTTCAGCCATGAGCCTCAAGCAACGAATCTCCGACGACATGAAAGCCGCGATGCGCGCCAAGCAAGCCGATCGCCTGCTCGCGATCCGCAACCTGATGGCCGCGATGAAGCAGCGCGAGGTGGACGAGCGCATCGAGCTGACCGATGCCGACGTCGTCGCCATCGTCGACAAGCTGGTCAAGCAGCGCAAGGACTCGATCGACGCGTTCGCCAAGGCCGGCCGCGCCGACCTGCTCGAGAAGGAACAGGGCGAGCTCGCGGTGCTGCTGGGCTACCTGCCCGAGCGCCTGGATGCCGCGGCCATCGCCGCCGAGGTCGACGCGATCGTCGCCGACCTCGGCGCCGCGGGCCCGGGCGACATGGGCAAGGTGATGGCGGCGGTCAAGGCCAAGCTGGCCGGCAAGGCCGACATGGGCCAGGTCTCGGCCGCCGTGAAGGCCGCCCTGAGCAAGTAAGCTCGGGCCCAACGACATCCGGAGCCACGATGGAAACCACCCTGCCCCTGCGCCAGATCGACCACGACGTGTTCGTCGCCCCGCAGCTCGACGCCGCCGCCATGGCGGAAGTCGCTCGCCTGGGCTTCAAGAGCGTCGTCAACAATCGGCCCGACTTCGAGCACGGCCCCGACCAGCCGGCCTCGGCCGCCGTCCAAGCCGCGGCGCTGGCCGCCGGCCTGCAGTACCGCCACCTGCCGGTTGCCGGCGGCTACCAGTCGCCCGAGGAAGTGGCGGCCTTCCGCCAGCTGCTGGCCGAGCTGCCGCGCCCGCTGCTGGCATTCTGCCGCTCGGGGGCGCGTTCGACGCGGCTGTACCAGCTCGCGCAGGGTTGAGCCGGGGCGCCGGAACGCGGGTCGGGACGACCCGCCCTGCCGCGGAACCGTCATCCTGCGCGCCGCCGCAGGATCCACTCCGGCCAACCCCGCCATCGCCCGGCAACCGGGCCGACCGTTCGAACGACCCGCCCTACCGCGTTCGCGGGATCCACGCGGGCGCGATCGAGCCGTAGGGCGGGTCGTCCCGATCCGCCGGGCGGCAATGCCCCGCCAGGAAATACAAGCCTTCGCGCCAGCCGTTGGGAAACGGCCGAGCGCGCACCCCAAAGCCTCTGGGCTTGCCGCACAAGTGCACGAACGTTCGTATCGGGCAGCACGTTGACGTAAACGCGATCTGCGTCAAGCAACCCAGTATCCATGCGGGTTTGCGGGCAATATTTCATGTTGCGGGAAAACCTGCATTGCTGCTGCGGCGCGATGACGAGGACATTCCGGTCACTTCATTTCGCCCCCTGTCTTCTCGACACACGAAAGGTGATCCCATGAAAGTCCGTCTCCGCACCGCGCTCCTCGGTGTCTCCGTGCTGGCCGTCGCGGGTTTCGCTGCAGTGTCCCAGGCGACGAACTATTCGCTGTGGGTCAACGGCCGCACCGGCGGCGGGCAGGCGGGCAACTACGCGGACTTCACCTACTGGGGCCCGGGCACGACGGCGGCGGGCGTCAACAAGAAATCGGTCAACTGGGACGGCCGCAGCCACATCTCCGACCAGAACTACCTGGTGCGCAACGCGCTCGACTGCTTCTGCACGGGCTCGAACTGGTGCTACGTCGCGGCGCACAGCGCGGGCGACCTGATGATCGGCTACACGCTGTCGATGTACGGCGGCTCGGCGCGCACCATCACCAACGGCACGCCCAACGCGAGCGGCGTGTGCGGCGCGTCGGGCGCGGGCACGCAGACCGGCTGGAACATCAAGTGGGTCGACGTCGCGGCCGGCGCCGGCGGCGGTTCGGAACTGGCCAACGTCGGCGACTGGGCAACGTCCGAGCCGCTGGTCTCCGACCTCAAGACCGGCACGGCCCGCGCGATGTACGACCACAACAACACGCGCAGCCACTGGTTCTACATGTGGGCCGGCGCCAAGGGCACGCTCTATTCGGCGGTGCTGCCGGGGCAGGACGACGAGGTCGTGGCGTACCACAGCGCGGGCGGCGTGTCGGGCAGCTCCGGCGGCTCGTACTGCAACCCCAGCGACTGGTTCTGCAACGACCTGACGCTGGGCTCGGCGGCCAACGAAGGCGGCACGGCCAAATGGAGCTACCACTCGGTCTCGTTCCGCGACGACAACGAGCAGTACGACCACTACACCAACGGCCAGTGGCAGGGCACGGTCGGCCTGGTGCGCCAGGACATGGTGACCTACGCCAAGTAAGGCGACGGCCATGGGCATCCGCTGGCGCGTCGTCCTGCCGCTGGCCGCGGTCTGCACCGCGGCCGTGTGGTGGATCGCGGCGCCGGCGAGCACCCCGCCGCGGGGGCTCGACCCGGTGGCCCAGGCCGCCGTCGGCATGCCCGCGCCGCGCGATGTCGCGCCGGCCGCGTCCGCGCCGCGGCGCGCGCCCTTCAGCGCCGCGGGCCTCGACGACCGCCAGGCCAAGCTCGCGCTGTGGCAGCAGCGGCTCGATCGCGCCCGGCAGACCTTGGCGATGTACCAGGCCGCCACGCGCTACCCGTTCGACTCGCGCCCCGCCAGCGAGCACGGCGACCAGTGGCTGACCCACCAGGTCGTCACCACCGACGCCCCGCTGCGCATGCCCGGCACCAGCGTCGTGCCCAACATGCACGTGCATACCACGCAGCAGAAGGTGTTCGCCACCGGCGCCGATACCGTGCTGCTGACGGTCACGGCCACCGACGACAACGGCGCCGTGCTGCCGCTGCGCGTGCTCAGCGCGATGGCCCACAGCCCGCAGGACACCGGCGGCGGCAAGGCGGCGCCGCTCGCGCCCGTCGTGACGCAGCCCTTCGTCGACGACGGCACGAACGGCGACGCGCAGGCCGGCGACGGCATCTTCACCGCACGCCTCGATCCGGCCGCCGAGGGCTTCGGCGGCTTCGCCGGCCTGATCCGCACGGAGCTCGTCGTGCAGTCCGGCGCGCAGCAGGGCTACGTCGCCTTCGACGTCGTCTACACGCCGCAGGCCCCCGCCACGTGGACGGGCCACGTGCGCGACGCGATGCAGGACGGCTCCCTGGTGTTCCAGCTGGGCGTGGACGTGACGCAACCCGGGCGCTACGTGATCACCGGCCGCGTCGACGACGCCGCCGGCAAGCCGGTGGCGCTGGTCACCTTCAACGACGAACTCGGGGCCGGCGCGCGCCAGGTGCCGCTGCAGGTCCACGGCCGCCTGGTGCGCGACCTCCAGCCGACGCTGCCGCTGGTTCTGCACGACGTCGAGGGCTTCCTGCTCAAGCCCGACGCCTATCCCGATCGCGCGCTGATGGCCTCGCTCGACGGCCCGGTCGCCACGTCGCGCAAGGTGCCGCTGGCCATGTTCAGCGACGCGGCGTTCTCCAGCGACGAGACGCGGCGCTACCTGGCCGAATACGGCAAGGACGTGACGCAGGCGCAGCAGCAGGTGGCGCAGTTGCAGGGGCAACCCGCCAGGCCCTGACGCGGGCCATCGCATCGTCGTCGTGTCGGGCATGCGTGCGCGGGCGCTTCACCGGGCGTTGACATGGTGCAATCGGCAGCTCACACGCCCACTCGACAATGACGCCGCGGCATGCGCCGCGCACATCGGCCACGCCATGACCCTCCGCCACTCCCCCTTGTCCGCCACGATCCTGGCGCTCGCGTGCGCGGGCGCGCAGGCCCAAGGCCACGACCATGACCACGATCGCGCCCCGCCGCCGGCGCACGGCGGGCCCGATCGCCCCGCGCCCGCGCCGGGCCACGCCGGCCCCGGCTGGAGCGGCGGCCACGCGCGCGGCTACGTCGACTTCGACGCCCGCTACGGCCACAACCACTACTACCCGGCCCGCGGCTTCGTCTACGGCACGTTGCCGGTCGGCGCCGTGAGCGTGGGCTTCGGCGGCGGCAACTACTTCTTCCACGGCGGCGTGTGGTTCCGCCCGTACGGGCCACGCTACGTCGTCGTGCAGCCGCCGGTCGGCATCTTTGTGCCGGTGTTGCCGCCCACCTACGCGACGATCTGGGTCGGCAGCGTGCCGTACTACTACGCGGACGGCGTCTACTACAACGTCGCGCCCGGACAGGGCTACGTGGTGGTCGCGCCGCCGCCCAACGCCGCGACGATCCAGCCGGCCCCCGCGCCCGCGCCCGCCGCGCCCGATCCGATCTTCTATCCACGCACGGGCCAGAGCCCGGCGCAGACGGAGGCCGATCGCCGCGACTGCAATGCGTGGGCGACGTCCCAGCCCAACGCGATGGCCGACGCCAAGGTGTTCCAGCGCGCCACGGAAGCGTGCATGGACGGCCGCGGCTACACGGTGCGCTGAACGCGCGCCGCGCCAACGAAAACGGGCTCCGATCGGAGCCCGTTGTCATGGGTCAATGCCAGCCGCGATGCCAGCCGTAGCGCGGGTGGTGCCAGCCCCAGCCGTAGGTGGCGTGGTACTCCCAGCCCCAGCCCGGGCCCGGGCTCGCGTAGGTCGGCGCGACGTAGACCACGCCCGCCGGCGCGACGTAGCCGCCGCCCTCGCCGTAGTAGGCAGGACGTGCCGGCGCGACGATGCAGCCGGACAGGGACGCCAGCGCGAGGCCGGCGATGGCGATGGCAAGACCGTTCTTCATGATTGCTTCCTTTTTCGGGTTCGCGGGTTGTCCGCGACCGCGTCGTCGACCCTCTCGGGTGCTGTACGGCAAGTCGCGCGCCCTGTGCCTGGACAACGGCCGTTCCGACCCCGGCGTTGACCCCGACACGCCCCGACGGTCGAGCAGATCCGCCATCTTTACGCAGCCCGCCTATGGCGCCCTGCGCGACCGTTTACGCGGCTTTGCAAACGGAAACGCGGGATTTGTCATCGATCGATGACAAGCCGCGTTGAATAGCTCATGGCGGCACTGGAGCAGCCTGTTTGCAGGAGATCAGGATGAACTCGAAACACAAGCTCGTGCGCTGGGGCGCGCTGGCCCTGCTCGTGACGCTGATGAGCGGTTGCTGCGTCGCGCCCTGGGGCGGTCGCTACTACGCCGGTGGCGGCTACCACCATGGCGGCGGCTACTACCAGGGCGGTGGCTACGGGGGCGGCTACGAGCACGGCGGCGGCGGCTGGCACCACTGAGCGCCGCCGTGGGCGCGGCAGCGTTCACGCTGCGCGGCACGGACTGCCCGAAACGACGAAGGCCGCATCCGCGGCCTTCGATCATCGGGGCGTCGTGCGCGCCGCTCAGTGCAGGTGCTTGCGGCCCTTGCCGCCGGCGGGCGGGGTGGCGGCCTTGGCGTCGGCGCTGCGCAGCATGTCCTTGCCGCTGATGCCGGCGAACAGCGCCGCGGCGCGCACCTTGATCTCGAGCAGCTCGCTCGCGCTCACCGAGTACTGGCCGGTGACCTTGTTGACGTCGACCTTGAACTCGACGTCCTTGCCGTTGTTCGACAGCGTGCCGACCGTGAACTCGTAGTCCTCGCTGTCGGCGGGCAGGCCGCGGGTGGCAAGGTCCCAGTCCTCGTACTCGACCCGCTGGATCTCCCCGCTCGCCAGGTCGAGCAGGCCGGTCGACTCGACGATGTCGTCGCCTACTTCATCGGAAATCGAGATCGGTACCTTCAGGTCCACGGCTTGGCCTTGTGCAGTTGTCGAAAATGGCGATTGTCCCACGCCGGTCCCCGGGCGGCAGCGAACGACGTGCCTGCGCGTCTTGCTGCGCTGCCGCATGTGGCGCTCAGGCGTCGCTTCGCAGCGTGACGCGCACCAGGCGGCCGAAGGTCAGGCCCTGCACGAGGATGGAGAAGGCGACGACGGCATAGGTGAGCGCGATCAGCGTCTCGCGCCACGGCCCCGCCGGCAGCGACAGCGCCAGCGCGAGCGACAACCCGCCGCGCAGCCCGCCCCAGGTCAGCAGCCCGCCCGCGCCCGCGGGCAGGCGTGACGCGCCGCGCGCGAGCGTGACGGGCAGGCCCACGGTCAGCCAGCGGGCGGCCAGCGCGATCGCGATCGTCGCCAGCGCCGCGCCGACGGCCGCGGCCGGGCCCAGCGGGAAGCGGATCGTGATCACCTCCAGGCCGACCAGCACGAACAGCACCGCGTTGAGCACGTCGTCCACGAGCTCCCAGAACACGGCCAGGTGATGCTGCGTGTCCGCCGGCAGGCGCCCTGCGCGCCCCGCCTGCCCCACCATCAGGCCGACCACCACCATCGCGAGCGGCCCCGACACGTGCAGGTCGTTGGCCAGCGCGTAGCCGCCGATCACGCCGGCCAGCGTGAGCAGCACCGCCACCGACGGCGCCTCCACGCCGCGCAGCAGGCGGCACAGCAGCGCGCCCAGCGCCCAGCCGAACAGCAGGCCGCCGCCGGCCTCCTGGGCGAGCAGCGCGGCCGCGTGCGACACCGCGGGCGTGCCGCCCTCCAGCGCCATTTCCGCCAGCAGCGCGAACAGCACGACGCCCACGCCGTCGTTGAACAGGCTCTCGCCGGCGATCACCACTTCGAGGTTGCGCGGCGCGCCGGCCGACTTGAGCATGCCGATGACGGCGATCGGATCGGTCGGCGAGATCAGCGCGCCGAACAGCAGGCAGGCCAGCAGCGGCACGGCCAGGCCCAGGGCGCCGAGCGCGCCCCACAGCGCGAGCCCGACCAGCAGCGTCGACAGCGCCGTGCCGACGAACGCGAGCACGCCCACCTGCCAGCGATAGTCGCGCAGCGCCTTCAGGTCCACGTGCAGCGCGCCGGCGAACAGCAGCAGCGACAGCATGCCCTGCATCAGCAGCTCGGAGAAGTCGATCGAGCGGACGAGCCGCTCCTCGTCGGCCCGCAGGCCCGTGGCCAGGCCAGCCGCGTCCAGGCCCACCAGCGCCAGCGACAGCGCGAGCGAGGTGGCCATCACGCCAATCGTCGTCGGCAGCTTCAGCCAGCGCTGGTTCACCCAGGCCAGCAGGGCCGTGAGCGCCAGCACCGAGGCGGCGATGTCGAGCATGCAGCGTCGATCAGCGTATCTTGGCGCCGAAGGCGATCCGTGCGCTCAGGAGCCGGCCACCTTCATCGGCGACAGCAGCACCGAGCCGACCGTCTTGGCACCGTAGTTGTACGTGTCGGCGCCGATCGCCTGGATGCCCGCCAGCATGGTGCGCAGGTGGCCGGCGATGGTCACCTCCTCGACCGGATGCACGATGCGGCCGTTCTCGACCCAGAAGCCCGCCGCGCCGCGCGAGTAGTCGCCGGTGACGTAGTTGACGCCCTGCCCCATCAGCTCGATGACGAACAGGCCGCGATCGAGCTTGCGCAGCATCGCGGGCAGGTCGTCGCCCGGCTGCGTGCGGCGATGCGTCAGGCGCAGGTTCTGCGAGCCGCCCGCGTGGCCGGTCGTCTTCATGCCCAGCTTGCGTGCCGAGTAGCTCGAGAGGAAGTAGCCCTGGACGACGCCGCCGTCGACCACGTCGCGCGCCTTCGTGCGCACGCCCTCGTCGTCGAACGGCGCGCTGCCCTTGCCCTTGGGCTCGTGCGGGAACTCGAGGATGTCGACGTCCTTGGGGAACACCTGCGTGCCCAGCGAGTCCTGCAGGAAGCTCGCCTTGCGGTACAGCGCGCCGCCGCTGACGCCCTGCACGAACGCGCCCAGCAGGCCCGCCGCGAGGCTGGATTCGAACAGGATGGGCACCTCGCAGGTGGGCACCTTGCGCGAGTTCAGGCGCGACAGCGCACGCTCGGCGGCGTAGCGGCCGACGGCCTCGGGCGCGGCCAGGTCGGCGGCGTCGCGCATCGACGAGTACCAGTGGTCGCGCTGCATGCCGCCGCCCTTGCCGGCGATCGGCGCCACCGACAGCGAATGGCGCGAGCTCGCGTAGCCGCCGCGAAAGCCGCGGGTGTTGCCCGTCCAGAAGTGCGACTGCTGCGCCGACACGCCGGCGCCCTCGGAATTGGTGATCCTGCGGTTCGTGGCGAAGGCCGCGTCCTCGCAGCGCTTGGCCAGCTCGGTGGCGCGTGCGACGTCGATGTCCCACGGATGGAACAGGTCCAGCGCCATGGCGGCCTCGGCGGGCGTGGCCAGGTCCTCGGCCTCGGGCAGGCCGGCGGCCGGATCCTCGGCGGTGAAGCGCGCGATGTCGTAGGCCGCGCGCACCGTCTGCTCCAGCGCCTTGGTGGAGAAGTCGGACGTGCTGGCGTTGCCGCGCCGCTTGCCGATGTAGATGGCCACGCCCACCGACTTGTCGCGGTTGCGCTCCACGTTCTCGACCTCGCCCTTGCGCACCGACACCGACAGCCCGCTGCCCTCGGACACCTCTGCCGCCGCATCGCTGGCCCCGGCCGCCTTGGCGATCTTCAGGACGTCCTCGATGATCTGCTGGAACTGCTCCTGTTTGAAGGCGAAACCTTCGGTTTTCGTGACGGCCATCGGGATTCCTTGCTTCGAGTTGTTGAGGTCGGCGCGGGTGGGCTGGTCAAGCGCGCCAATTGCAGGACAATCCGGGCAATCATAGCGATCATCAGAGAGTTCCCACGCCCATGCCCCGCGAGCCCAAGCACGCCTCCAATCGCCAGCCGGAGGAGGAGTTCGACGCCGACGCGTCCGACATGCCGGTCAGCAAGCGCCAGGCGGCCATCGACGGCACCGCGCCGAGCCGCAACGAACTCAAGAAGCAGATGCACGACCTGCAGCAGCTGGGCGAGGCCGTCGCCGCGCTGCCGGTCGATCGCCTGGACAAGCTCAAGCTCGACGAGCGCCTGCGCGACGCCATCGACGAACTGCGCCGCACCCGCTCCTTCGAGGGCAAGCGCCGCCAGCTGCAGTACATCGGCAAGCTGATGAAGTCCGAGGATCCGGCGCCGCTGCGCGAGGCCGTGGCCTCGTTCCGCGTCGGCAGCGCCAGCGACACGCTCGCCCTGCACCAGGCCGAGTACTGGCGCGACCAGCTGCTGGCCGGCGACGACGCGCTGCAGAAGTGGGTCGAGGAGTACCCCGCCACGGACATCCAGCAGCTGCGCAGCCTCGTGCGCTCGGCACGCAAGGAAAAGCTCGAGCCCGGCGAGCGCCATGGCCGCGCGTACCGCGACCTGTTCCGCCTGGTCAAGGAGCAGATGCAGGGCGCCGGCGCGGACGACGACGCGCCGCCCACCGACCCGTCGCACGATGACTGAGCCCGCGGCTTCCGCGCTCGACGGCGTGCGCATCGGGCTGGTCTCGATCAGCGACCGCGCCTCGGCCGGCGTCTACGAGGACAAGGGCCTGCCCGCGCTGCGCGACTGGCTCGCGCGCGCGGTGCGCAACCCCGTCGCGTACGAGGAACGCCTGATCGCCGACGACGCCCCCACCATCAGCGCCACGCTGCGCGCGCTGGTGGACGACGCGCGCTGCGACCTGGTGCTCACCACCGGCGGCACCGGCCCCGCGCCGCGCGACGTCACTCCCGAGGCCACGCTGGCCGTGGCGGACCGCGATATGCCCGGCTTCGGCGAGCAGATGCGCCAGATCAGCCTGCGCTTCGTGCCCACGGCCATCCTCTCGCGCCAGGTGGGCGTCATTCGCGGAAAAGCGCTGATCCTGAACCTGCCCGGTCAACCCAAGGCCATCGCCGAAACGTTGCAGGGCTTGCCCGACCTGGCGCCGCCCGTGCCCGGCATCTTCGCCGCCGTGCCGTACTGCATCGACCTGATCGGGGGCCCCTACATCGAGACCGACCCGGCCGTGTGCCGGGCGTTCCGCCCCAAGTCCGCCACGCGGCCGCCCGCCGCCTAGAGCTCGTCCCGTGCCCCGCACTCCCAGCCTCCGGTGCCCATGCAGCTGACGCCCCGTCGCCTCGCCCCGCAACCCGATCGGCTCGCGCTCGCCCTCACGCTGGCGCTCGCGGCCGCGTTCCCGGGAGCCCGCGCGGCGCCGTCGGCGGCCGCGGCCGCGGCATCGTCGCCGGACGACCTGCTGGTGCCCTACACCGTCACCACGCATGACACGCTGATCGGCCTGAACAGGACCCTGTTCGCGGCGCCGGGCGTGTGGAAGGACGTGGCGCGCATCAACAAGCTGCCCGATTCGAACCAGATCAAGCCCGGCCAGGTGCTGCAGGTGCCCGCGCGCTACCTGCACAGCAAGGTCGTGCCGGCGCAGGTCCAGAGCGTGTTCGGCGACGTGCGCATCGACGACCGGCCGGCCGCCGCCGGCGCCGCGCTGGACGTGGGCTCGACGATCCGCACCGGCGCGTCCAGCACCGCCGTCGTGCAGCTGGCCGACGGCTCGCACATCAAGCTCGCGCCCGACAGCCAGGGCCGCCTCGACGAGCAGCGCCGCTTCCAGGTGCGCGCCACGGCCGCCGCGGTCGACGACGGCCTCGTGGCCGCGTCGCTGCGCCTGATCAGCGGTTCGGTGGAGGTGTTCGCCAGCAAGGTGCTGCGCGCGCGGCCGCTGGAGGTCAGCACGCCGACCGCAGTGATCGGCGTGCGCGGCACCGTCTACCGCGTGCGCAACGACCTCACGCCCGCCACGGCGGCGGCCAGCGCCGTCAACGTCTCCGCCACCGAGGTGCTCGAAGGCAAGGTGCACGCGCAGGTCGGCACGGCCGCGGGCCAGGCCGCCGACGTGCCCGCGAAATTCGGCGCCCCGCTCGAGGACGGCCGCAAGCCGGTGGTGCTGCCGCTGCCGCCCGCGCCCGACCTGTCCGGCGTGCCGGCCCTGTTCGACCACTTGCCGCTGAAGTTCAAGGTGCCCGGCGTGCTGGGCGTGCGCGTGCAGATGGCCAACGACGCCGCGTTCGACCACATCCAGTTCGACCAGCACTTCGAGACCGGCGACGAGGTGTACGTCCCGCAGCTGGCCGACGGCCTGTGGCACCTGCGGGTGCGCGCCATCAGCGCCGAGGGCCTCGAGGGCCTGGACGCGGTACGCGACCTGCGCCTGCTCGCGCGACCCGAGGCGCCGTTCCTCATCGAGCCGCCGGCCGGCGGCAAGCGCCCGGTGGGCAGCGTGGCGCTGCGCTGGACGCACAACCCGGACGCGGCCAGCTTCGTGGTGGAGGTCGCGCGCGACGCGAAGTTCACGCAGCTCGCGCTGTCCGACGACCACGTGCACGGCGAGACGATCGCCTTCCAGCCCACCGATTCGGCCTTCGGCGCCGCCGACGGCCTGTACTGGTGGCGCGTGCTGAGCGTGGCGGCCGACGGCCGCCGCGGCGCGTGGAGCGATCCGCAGGCGCTGGTGCTGCGGCCCACCCCGCGCGCACCGCTGGGCCAGATGAGCCCCGACGGCTCGGCCGTCGAGCTGCGCTGGGGCGGCCGCGCCGAGGATCGTGCCGAGGCCGAACTGGCCAGCGACGACGCGTTCGCGCAGGTCGTCGTGCGCGGCGACTACGAGACGCCCGGCGCGAACG
>Ga0207427_100276_pt1 | contig 38235 bp, 29 predicted proteins | sample AraplaCL_Cvi_mMS_FD_184268 | JGI IMG/M metagenome (GOLD analysis project Ga0207427, IMG submission 184268) | Arabidopsis root microbial communities from the University of North Carolina, USA - plate scrape CL_Cvi_mMS (SPAdes) (version 2) | ecosystem: Host-associated > Plants > Roots > Endosphere ... | reverse complement strand
GGCCGGCTCGGGCTCCTCCCCCTCGCTTCGCTCGGCGACCCTGGCCTCCTGCGCGCCTCGCCGCTTCCGAAATCGCGAAACAGGAACCCCCACCCGCCCCGCTCAGCGGCACCTCGCTTGTCTGGGTTGAAAGAGAAGAATGCGCTCGCGCAGGCGAGCGAGTCCGTCATTCACGGCGTGCACGCATGGCGCATCACGTGACGCCGCGCTGGCAAAGGGGTCTGCATGAAGCTTGCGCGGTGGCGACGCGTGCCTGGACTTCTCGCTCGCCTCCGCGAGCGCACTTCAATCTTTGTTCCTCCAAGCGAGGAGTCGTCGTTGAGCGGGGTGGCGGGGGTTGCCGTCTCGCGATTTCGGGAGCGGCGAGGCGCGCAGGAGGCCAGGGTCGCCGAGCGAAGCGAGGGGGAGGAGTCCGAGCCGGCGAGTGCGGTCGTCCGGTAGCCAACAACGTGTCATTGCCGGCGACCTTGCGACGACCCCCTGGCCGACGAGCACCGAGCGAAGTCGCGCGAAGGCCGCAGGCCGTAGCCGACCGCGGGACGCATGAGCGAGACGGCAACCCCCGCCACCCCGCGCCGCGCGATCTCCGAGCGCCGCCCCCGTCCACGGACCGCTTCGCCACCCGGCGAAGCGCCCAGCGCCGCAGGCACCCACCCACATCGGGCAGCAAGACTGCACGATTCAAGACCTGACACCGCAAAGGGCAAGACCTGACACCGCAAAGGGCAAGACCTGACACCGCAAAGGGCAAGACCTGACACCGCAAAGGGCAAGACCTGACACCGGAGCACGGGGCCCGCCGGAGGCAACTGTCCCGCCCACGGGTTCGCGAAGCGCGAGCCACGGAGGAAATCCTCCGCACATCGTGAGCGCAGACACCCGCCGTCGGGCAGGGATCGTCGTCGTTGCACACCTACACTCCTTTTCACTCAGGGAAGGAATGTCAACGTGCAAAGAAGAACCAAGCTGGGGCTCGCGGGCGCGGCGCTGCTGACGCTCGGCGCGATCGCGGCGGCCACGCGCGGCTGGGCGCATTACCACGGCGCGATCAACGCGCGCCATGTGGACCTGGCGGCGCCCGATGGCTACATCTCCACGCCGGCGCTCTCGCGCCTGCCGCGCGACCTGGTCAAGGCGCCGCTCGCGCGCGACGTGCTGACCCAGGACTTCGCCTTCTACTACGAGGACAACGACGAGCGCGCGATGCTGGCCGGCACGCTCAAGCGCATCGCGTTCGAGCACGACACCACGATGGCCGACAAGCTCGTGCAGCTGGTGCTCGACGAGCCGGCCGAGGTCGCGCTGTGGAAGGACGACCGCGGCGCGCCGCGCTACTGGCTCATCGCCATGACGCGCGGCAAGCTCGCCAAGCTCGCGCAGGACGCCGGCCCGCTGCTGGCGGGCGATTCGCAGCTCAGCGAGATCGGCCAGCTGCCCGGCGTGCGCGGCGCCACGAAGGTGATCGCGCTGACGCTGTCGTCGCGTCGCACCCTGGCCATCGTCGCGCGCGGCGATCGCGTCGTCGTGCTCAGCGATCCGGGCCTGCTGTTCGACGCGAGCCGCGGGGTCGACGACGACTCGGCCAAGACGATCGCCGCGCTGCTGTCGCCCGACGCGAAGGCGCAGGGCGTCTATCGCCAGCACTTCGGCCTGGACGCGCCCGGCGCCGACCACGTGCTGCTGGCCGATTCGAACCTGCTGTCGCAGGGCTACCGCCAGTTCTTCCCCGGACTGCAGGCGCTGCAGCTGGACGTCGCGCCGGGCGGGGCGTCGGTGCGCACGCGGCTGCGCGTGGCGGGCAAGACGCTGCCGACGGTGTCCGCGGCCTCGACGCTGTGGTCGGGCGTGCCGATGGGCGCCGCCGCGTGCAGCTGGCTGCCGGCCGACTGGAACGAGGCGCGCTCGCTGCTGGAAAACGCGGTCGACGAGGCCGGCGAGCGGGTCGCCAGGGCGCAGGCCGCGGCGAAGGCGCCGTCCGCGCCGGCCTCGGCCGCGCAGCCCTGGAAGCCGCCGGCCGATGCCAAGGCCGCGTGGGACAAGCTGGTGGCCAACCTCGACGGCCCCGCGGCCGTGTGCTGGTACGCGCGCTCGCAGATGCACACGCCGCTGCTGGTGGCGCACCTGCGCGCCGGCGCGCCGCCGGCCGCGGTCGATCGCGGGATGGACCTGCTGGCGCAGTGGCTGATGCCCGACGCCGAGCAGATGCCGCCGGCCGCCCGGGGCGCGGGCGGCGTGCGCCGCTGGCAGCAGGACGTCGATGCCTGGTACGGCTATTTCGGCGCGGACAAGACCAGCGGCTACCGGCTGACGCTCGCGCGCGCCGGCTCGTGGGTCTCGTTCTCGCCGGACGACAAGCTCGTCGAGCTCGCGCTGTCCGCGCAGCAGCGGCGCTACCCGAGCCTGGGCGACACGCTGCCTGCCGGCGCGGCGACGCTGGCCGTCGTCGCGCCGCGCCAGGTGGCCGACCTCGTGCAGCGCGAGGCGTTCGCGGTGCTGCCGGCGCAGCAGGAGCTGTTCCGCCAGGCCGCCACCGAGCACCTGGTGCCGCGCCTGGACGCGCTGCGTCGCTGGCCGGATGTGCACGCGGCGCCGGTCGGTGCGCCCACGGCGCAGGGCTGGGTCGACGTCGTGTGGGTGCCGCTGGCCGGCGCCAGCCCGCAGGCCGCGCCGGCGTCCGCGCCCGCCGCCAGCAAGCCGATCGCCAAGGCCTCCTGACCATGGCCGGCCACCTCCTCTCGCGACGCACGCTGTGCGCCGCGACGCTTCTCCTCGCGGGCGCCGCGCGCGCGGGCGTCACGCCCGCGGCCGCGACCGCGCGCCTGGATCGCGAACAGTCGCAGCGCTTCCGCGACTGGATGACGCTGCTCGTGCGCGCGCAGCTCGAGCACGGCCCGACGCCGCGCTGGACGCACCGCGACTGCGCCGGCCTCGTGCGCTTCTGCGTCGACGAGGCGCTGCGCGCGCACGACACCGGCTGGAAGCGCGCCAACGGCTTTGTCGGCGTGCGCGTGCCGGCCGACGTCGCCGCCGACGACGCGACGCTGCGCACGCTGCGCCAGTCCTGGCGCCGTGCCGACGGCACGCGCGGCGCGTTCGCGCCGGCCATCGACCTGGTGCAGGAGAACACCCGCTTCGTCTCGCGCGACCTGATGCGCGCGCAGCCGGGCGACCTGATGTTCTTCGACCTGGGCGACGACCAGCACCTGATGGTCTGGATGGGCCACTACATCGCGTACCACACGGGCCGCAACGATCCGGGCGACACCGGCTTGCGCGCGCTGCGCCCCGAACAGCTCTACGGCTGGAGGGACACCCGCTGGCGTCCGACCTCCGACAACCCGAACTTCGCCGGCATCTATTGCCTGGATTTCCTCGCTTGAAAGCCATGAACTCCACCGCTCGCATCTCCCGCACGCTCGCCCCGGTGGCGACGTTGTCCGCCGCGCTCGCGCTGGCGTTGAGCCTGCCCGCCGACGCCGCCCCGGCGGCCAAGGCCAAGGGCAAGGCCGCCGTCGCCGCCGCGCCCGCCGCGCGCTTCGACACCGAACCGCAACCGCTGCCCGACGGCTGGACGCCGTTCGCCGGCGATCCGTTCTTCCTGCTGACCGACGCCACGTTCGGCAGCAACGAGACGGCCAAGGTGCGCGTCGAGCTGAACTCGCCCGGCTCGCTCGCGCAGGCCGGCGGCATCGACATCCGCGTCTACCGCGTGCCCGATCCGCTCGGCTTCCTGCAGAAGCAGAGGAACCTGCACCGCGTGCAGCTCGACGCCGCGCCCGCCGACCCCGGCGTCGCCAACACGCTGACCCACGTGTGGGACAGCTGGCAGGTCAAGGCGCGCCTGGCCTGGCAGAAGCTGTTCAGCGCCGAGGCGCGCAACGCCGTGGTGGCCCAGGCGCCGGCGCTCAAGACGCCGCCCGACCTGCGCCACGCGTCCAGCTTCGACGAGCCCACGCAGTACAAGCCGATCGCCGGCATGACGCTGCTCGAGCGCTTCCGCTACCCGATCCAGAACGCCAAGGCCATCGGCGTGCCCAAGGACCTGGCGCTGCAGGGCAGCAGCAGCAACTTCATCGCGCCGACCGAGGGCAACGTGTTCGTGCCGCTGGGCAAGCGCGCGCCGGGCCTGTACCTGGTCGAGGCGCTGGCCGGCAACTACCGCGCGACGACGCTGATGTTCGTGTCGGACTCGGTGGCCATCACCAAGATCTCGGGCGACCAGATGCTCGTGTGGTCCACGCGCCGCACCGACGGCGCACCGGTGGGCGGCACGCGCGTGGTGTGGACGGACGGCGTGGGCGCACTCAAGACGGGCACGACCGACGCCGCCGGCGTGGCGATGCTCGCGCGCAAGAGCCCCGAGCAGAGCTACGTGTTCGGCGCCGATCAGAAGGGCGGCGTGTTCGTCTCGGAGAACTTCTACTACGACAGCGAGATCTACGCGGCCAAGGTCTACGCCGTCACCGACCGCCCGCTGTACCGCCCCGGCGACACCGTCAACGTGCACGTGACCGGTCGCGAATTCAGGAGCGCGCGCGAGTCGGTCGCGCTCAAGGACGCCGACCTCGCGCTGGCGGTGGTCGACCCGCTGGGCCAGACCGTGCAGCGCCAGCAGGTGCGGTTCTCGGGCACGCAGGGCGCCGACGCGCGCTTCGCGCTGGCTGACGGCGCGCCCGGCGGCGGCTACGAGCTGCGCATGACCATGGGCGACGACACCTACACGGCCGCCTTCCGCGTGTCCGAGTACCAGAAGCCGCACTTCGAGATCGGCGTGCTGCCGGCCAAGCCGGACTTCAAGACCGGCGAGGCCGTCCAAGGCCAGCTGCAACTGAACTACCCCGACGGCAAGCCCGTGGCCAACGCGCGCGTCAGCCTGACGGCGCGCGCGCAGAAGCTCACGATGATCGAGGGCGACCTCGACTACGGCGGCCAGTTCCCGCTCAAGCTGACGCAGACCGAGCTCGTCACCGACGCCAGGGGCGTGGCGGCGTTCTCGCTGCCCGCGGCCGACCAGCCCAGCCGCTACGTCATCACGGCGCTGGCCACCGACGGCGCGGCCTACCGCGTGCGCACGTCGCGCGAACTGCTCGTCGAGCGCGGCAGCACCAGCTTCCGCCTGGCGCCGGATCGCCAGTTCTCGCGCGCCGGCGAGAGCGTCACCTACCGCATCGCCGCCAGCCAGCGCAGCACGGCCATCGCCGGCGCGGGCCCGACCTCCACCGTGCCCGGCGCCGACGCCGCCGCGCCGCGTCCCGCGACCTGGGAGTGGCTGCGCCTGGAGAACCGCGCCACCGCCAGCGGCAAGCTCGCCGCGGGCGACAGCTTCGCCATCGCCTATCCGCAGCCCGGTTCGTACACGCTGCGCCTGCGCGACGAGCGCGGCCGCATCGTGGCCGCCGCCAGCCACTGGGTCAGCGGCGACGGCCTGAAGGCGCCGGCGGGCAGCATCAACATCGTGTTCGACCGCGCGAGCTACCGCCCCGGCGAGACCGCCGACGCGCTGGTGAGCTTCTCGGAGCCCGTCGACCACGCGCTGCTGACGATGGAACGCGACCGCGTCGAGGGCACGGCCCAGCTGGGCAGCGCCGCGGCCTGGGTGCGCAGCGAGCGCCTCTCGCCGACGCAGTGGAAGCTGCACGTGCCGGTCACCGAGAACATGAGCCCGAACGTGACGGTGTCCATCGCCTACGTCAAGGGCGGCGACTACGTGTTCCAGAACCAGGGCCTGCTGGTCGCGCAGCCGCGCATCGAGCTGGGCTTCCATACCGCCAAGGCCGTGTACGCGCCGGGCGAGCGCGTGGACGTCGACGTGCAGGCCACGCTGGCCGGCAAGCCGGTGAGCGCGGACGTCAACGTGGGCGTGGTCGACGAGATGATCTACGTGCTGCAGCCGGAGATCGCCCCGCGCATCGAGGACTTCTTCTTCCACCCGCGCCGCGACAACGTGCGCACCAGCGCGAGCCTGTCGTTCATCGGCTACGACCTGGCCACGTCCAGGCTGGGCGACGCGCCCAGGCGCGGCCAGGTCAACGAGCGCGCGGTCAAGGTGCTGGAGCGCCCGCGGCGCGACAACGTCGACACCGCCGCCTGGGAGCCGCGCCTGACCACGGATTCCAGCGGACACGCCCGCTTCAGCTTCACGATGCCGGACTCGCTCACGCGCTGGCGCGTCACCGGCCGCGCGATCGACGCGAGCGGCAACGTGGGCCAGCAGATCGCCTGGGTGCGCTCGGACAAGCCGTTCTACGCGAAGTGGACCAGCCCCGACTGGCAGCGCGAGGGCGACAAGGCCGTGGCCGCCGTGGCGCTGTTCAACCAGACCGGCGCCGAAGCGACCGTCGAATGGCAGGCCAGCGCCCCGGGGCTGGACCGCCGCGCGCAGGCGCGCCTGAAGCCCGGCGTCAACTTCGTCGACGTGCCGCTGGCCGCCGACAGGACGGGCCCGCTGCCGCTGCAGCTCACGATCCGCCGCGATGGCCAGGTCGTCGACCAGCTGGCGCTGGGCGTGCAGCGCCTGCCGGTGAGCTGGCGCGCGCCGCGCGAGCTCGCGTTCGACCTGGCCGGCGGCGCCCCGTCGCTGGCGCTGCCGAGCGACGCGACGCACGTGCGCGTGTCGTTCGCGCAGGACGGCTCGGCGGGCGAGTTCCGCCGCTGGATGGATTCGCTGATCGAGTTCCCGTACGGCTGCGTCGAGCAGACGTCCAGCCGCATGCTGCCGCTGTCGATGGCGCTCGAGTCGCTGTCGCCCGCGCAGCAATCGGCCGCGCCGCTGCTCGCGCAGCGCCTGGCGAGCGCACGCACGGCACTGGCCGCGATGGCCGGCCCGCAGGCGCGCTTCGGCTGGTGGGGCCGCGACATGCACCCCGACGCCTTCCTGACCGCCTACGCCTACTACGCCGACTGGCGCGCGGCGCAGGCGCTGCACCTGACGCTGCCCGCCGAGCACTGGCAGGGCCTGCTCGAGGCGTATGCCGCGCCCGAGTCGGGCACGCTCACGCCGCTGCAGCGCGCAATGGCGCTGTCGTGGATGCAGGAGATGGGCCTGCCCGTCACGAGCCTGGTCAAGGCGCTCGTGGACGACAGCGCCGCCTGGCCGCTGGCCAAGGCCGCGCCGGTGCCCACGCACGCCAGCTACGCGCTGTCGTCGCAGGGCGGCGAGGCCAGCAACGACATGGCGGTGGTGCTGGCGACGGCCGTCGCCGGCCGCGGGCATGTCGACGTGCCCGCCGCCACGAAGGCGCGCGCGGACGCCGCCGCGGCGCGCCTGCAAGCCAGCGACGCCCCGTTCGTGCGCGCGCTGCTGATGGCCAGCCAGCGCGCCAGCACCGTGACGGCGCCGGTGCTGGTGGGCCAGGCGAGCGCGCTGTCGCCGACGATCGACCGCTCGCAGACGCTGGTGTGGCTGCAGCGCGCGCTGGGCCACCGCATCGACGCCGTGGCGCTGGACGCCGGGGCGCTCGCGCTGCCGGCGCCGTGGCAGCGCAGGTCCGGCGCCAGCGGCGAGCCGGTGTGGACGTGGCCGTCCGACCAGCCGCGTCCGGCGTCGCTGCCGCTGCCTTCGGGCGGCAAGCCGGGCTGGGCCTTCGTCGACTTCGAGAGCGCGGAGCCGGCCCCGTCGGCGCTGCCGGTGCGCCTGGAGCGCAAGCTGTGGAAGCTGCTGCCGCAGCGCGACGGCAAGGCCACGACGTCCGACGACGGCCGCCTGCAGGTGCGCCTGGAGGCCGTCGCGCCGGGCACGCCGCTGTCGACCGATACGCTGTACCTGGACGAGATCGTCGTGCGCGGCGACGTCCCGCTGCGCCACGCGCTGGTCGAGGCCGGCCTGCCGCCGGGCGCGTCGGTCGAGGCCAGCACCTGGGGCATCGACATCGACGCCGGCGGCGACAAGATCGCGCCGCTGGAGCGCGCGCAGCAGCAGGACATCCCGCAGGGCTACGCCGTGCCGGTGGACGTGCTCGCCGCGGGCGATCGCCTGGTGGTGCGCCACCTCGTGCGCCTGGCCCAGCGCGGCCAGTTCAACGTGCCCCCGCTGCGCCTGCATCGCATGTACGACCCCGACGCCAAGGCCGTCGACACGAGCGGCGCGTGGGCGCACTGGGACGTCAAGTGACCGCGGGAACCCATTGGCGAGCCGAGCGCCGGGCCGCCCCAAGCCGGCCCGCAGTCCCCTCGGGCGACGGAGCGCCGTACCCGGCGCGGGAGGGGTGGTCCTGTCTGCTGCCCTGGCTCGCCGCCGGCGCCCTCGCGCTGGCGACGCAGCCCGCCGCCGCGGCCGGCGCGCTCGCGCCGCAGCTGTGGTGGGTGGCGCCCGACGGCGTGCATCGCGCGCTGGAGGGGGCGGGCACGGCGGCGCCGGTCGTCGCGCCGGTGCCGGCCGCGGACGCGATGGCCGCGACCGGCGACCTGCGCCAGCGCGTGCCGCTGGGCAGCACCTGGAAGCTGTTCGCGTATGCCTGGCTGCAGACGCATGGCGCAAGCGAGCCGGCGTACGTCTGCACGTCGGCGCGGCCGGCGGTGGACGACGAATACTGCTGCGAACCCGGTGGGCAGGTCGGGCGCGACGCGGCGCTGGCGCAGTCCTGCGGCCCGTACTTCGGCGCGCAGCGCCTGCATGTGGACGCCGCCGAGTGGCGCCGCTTCTGGCGTGCGCGCCACGCGCCCGAGTGGGTCGGCACGCCGGCCGCGTTCGACCCGGGCACCGAGGTCGACGTCGTCTCGCTGCTTGCCGCGCTCCAGGCCATCCCCGAGCCCGCGCGCCAGGCCGAGCGCGCGGCGCTGCTGCCGCTGTCGATCAGGCTGGACGGCGTGGTGCCGGCGCTGGGTGCGGGGCCGCGCTTCAAGACCTGGTCCTGGAGCGTCGACGGCGAACGCGCCGGCGGCGCCGCGGGCTGGCTCGCCGACGGCACGCCGTTCTGGTTCGGCGCGCCCGGCACCAGCCGCACGGCGCTGCGCGCGCACGCCGGCTGGATAGTCGGCACGCTGGCGGCCGCGGGGCTGCGCGACGCCGGCCCCGAGCCGGCGTCGGTCGCGGTCGAACCGTGCGTGTCGGTGGCCCTGTTCAACCGCTATCCGATCGCGTCGGTCACGCGCGCCGACGGCACGCCGGCGCAGCCCGGCACGATCACCGGACCGCACCGCGTCGCATTCGCGAGCGGGCGCACGCTGGCGATCGACGCCTCGCCCGGCCTGCAACTGCTGGCCGGCGGTGGCGTGCTGCGGCTGGAGGGCCGCTGGACGCTGGAGGACTACGTCGCGCGCGTCGTCGAGCGCGAGGGCGACCCGACGCAGCCCGCGGCGGCGCGCGCGCTGGCCGTGGCCGCGCGCAGCTACCTGATCCAGAACGCCGCCGACCAGGAGGGCTGCCGCCGCATCGCCGACGACAGCCGCACCCAGCGAGCGAGCGCCAACCCGCCGTCGCGCGCGGCGCGCGACGCGGCCGCGTTCACGCGCGGGCTGGTGCTCGACGGCCCGTCGGTGCGCTATCACCGCGACCAGGCGGCCGACAGCCAGATGTCGTGGCAGGCGGCCGTTGACGCGTCGCGCGCCGGGGCGTCGTTCGACGCGATCCTGCGCTCGGCCTATCCGCAGTCGCGCCTGGTGGCCTTCGATGCCGGCGCCGGCTGCACCGCGCTGCCCGAGGCGCGCGACTGGCTGCTGGACCGGCAACGCGGCTGGCGCGACAGGCTGCGCCGCGAGCCCGGCTTCGAGCCGCTGCCCGACACCCTGCAGGTCTGCCGGCTCGGCATGGGCGTGCCCCATTCCGACCAGCGCCTGCTGCAGATCCATGTGCGCGAGTGGTTCACGCAGGACGGCCGCGTCACGCTGCTGCACGAATACCTGCACCTCGCCTTCCGTCATCACCCCCGCGGCCAGGACGACGCCTTCGTCGAGCGCCTGGCCCGTCAACTGGTCGAATCATGAAGCGACACACCCACCTTTTTCGCACCCTGGTCGCCGCGCTGCTTGCGGCCGGCGCCGGCGCGGCCTGCGCGCAGGTCACGATAGCCACGCCCGCGGGCGGCTGGCGCGCCACGCCCGAGAAGCAGGACGACTTCGTGCAGGAGGTGCACTACCCGGCCGCCAGCGTCAACGTCAACGGCAAGAACCTGGCGGCGCAGATCCGCGGCCAGATCGCGGCGCAGCCCAAGCCGCGCGCCGACGGCGCCCGCCGGCCGGCGCGGCTGGTGGTCGACGGCGTCGCGCTGCCGCTGGCGGTCGAGCCCGACGGCTCGTTCGCGCGGCCCTGGTCGTTCGGCGCGGGCAGCCACGGCGTGGAGGTGCGCACGCCCGACGGCGAGGTCAAGCGCCGCCAGTTCTACGAGGCCGCGGCCGGCCGCGTGGCGCCGCGCCTGCGCGTCGTGCTCAGCTGGGATTCGGACAACACCGACCTGGACCTGCACGTCGTCGGCCCCGACGGCTCGCACGTGTTCTACGGCGACCGCGTGGCGGCCAACGGCGGGGCCCTGGACGTCGACGTCACCACCGGCTTCGGCCCCGAGATCTTCGCGACGCGCGCGCCGCTGACGGGCCTGTACCACGTCTACGTCAACTACTACGGCGCCGGCGACCGCCGCGACGTGATCACCACCGCCCAGGTCGCGATCATCCAGGACGAGGGCACGCCGCGCGAGAAGCAGCAGGTGTTCCAGGTGCCGATGCGCAAGCCCGGCGAGCTGACGCTGGTGCGTTCGTTCCTGGTCGGGAACTGAAGGCCGGCGCGCGTCAGGCCGCGGCGGCCGCGCGCATCCGGCGCATCCACAGGAACCCGTCCGCGCTGTAGATCGCCAGCGCGGCCCAGATCAGCGCGAAGCCGACCAGGCGCGTGGCCTGCAGCGGCTCGCCGAACCACACGACGCCCAGCAGGAACTGGATCGTCGGCGACACGTACTGCAGCGTCCCGAGCGTGGCCAGCGTGATGCGGCGCGCGCCGCCGGCGAACAGCAGCAGCGGGATCGCGGTGATCGGGCCGGCGCACAGCAGCCACACGACGGTCATGCCGTCCATGCCGGCGAACAGGCCGGGCAGGCCGCCGGGCGCCAGCAGCGCCAGCGCGACGAGCGCCACCGGCGCGAGCACGGCCGTCTCCAGCGCCAGGCCTTCGAGCGCGCCGAGCGGCGCCGTCTTGCGCAGCAGGCCGTAGCTGCCGAACGAGGCGGCCAGGCCGAGCGCGATCCAGGGCGGGCGGCCCAGCGTCAGCGTCAGCCACAGGACGCCGCAGGCGGCCACGGCCACGGCGATCCATTGCAGCCGGCGCGGCCGTTCCTTGAGCACCAGCGTGCCCAGCATCACGTTGACCAGCGGGGTGACGAAGTAGCCCAGGCTGGCTTCGACCACGTGGCCGTGGTTGACGGCCCAGACGTACAGCAGCCAGTTGCTGGTCAGCAGCAGCGCGCTGACCGCGAACAGGCCGACCAGCCGCGGCTGGCGCGCGACGCCCGACACCCACTGCAGGCGCCGCAGCGCCACCAGCAGGCCCCAGACGAACACGAAGCACCAGAGCGAGCGATGCAGAACGATCTGGAAGGCGTCGACGCGGCTGAGCGCGTGGAAGTAGATCGGGAACAGGCCCCAGAGGACGTAGGCGAGGGCGGCTTGGACGAGACCGGGCATGGCGGGACGGGATGGCGCGGGGAGGCGCTTGGGCGGGGTCGCGCCATTATCGGCAGCGGGCCGGAGGCCGGACTTCGACCGCGGTCGAAGCGTCACGGAACCGTCATGCCGACGCGCGGCGATTGGCGGCCGCCGGTTTGCCTGGCACCGGCGCCGTCAGTCACCGGTGTTGTCACGCCGCGGTCATGTCGCGCGCAGCCGGAGTGCGCAGGAGTTCGCATTCCGTGCGTTGCTTTCGCACGATTTCCCCCTTCTGCGGGATTGTTGGCGAGTGCCTACGCACTGAAAAATGGCTGTCATCAACGCACTTCATGATCGTCGGTGCGTTCGGGAGACAGCCATGCCGCAAACGTACAACGTCGGATCGCGTTCGCGCTTCGTGAACTTCATCGCCTGGATGTTCATCCTGCTCGGTGCGTTCGCATGCGAGTGGGCGGTCATCCAGAACGCCACGCAGTCGTGGACCACGCTGGCCGCCGACCCGGCCACGCTGCCGGGGCTGACCGGCTTCCTGGTGCGCCACGCGCCGTGGGTGTTCTCGACGGCGATCGCGCTGTCGCTGGCCACGATGGTGTGCGCCGCCGGCCTGCTGCGCCGCATCGAGTGGGCGCGCCGCGTCTTCATCGCTTTGCTGGGCGTGGCCATCGCGGCCGACCTCGCCGGCCTGTGGCTGCAGCAGGAGTTCCTGCACCTGCTGGTCGACCCGGCGCTGCACCACACCGCGCTGACCCAGCCGGCGGCCGAGCTGTTCGGCGGCGTCGTGACCGTCGCCCGCGTGCTCGCCGGCCTGCTGACGCTGGTGGCCAGCCTGGTGCTGGTGGCCATCATCCGCCGACTGATGTCGCCGTCGGTACGGCAGGAATTCGCCTGAGGCGCCTCGCGCCTGCCTGATCGACTGCCGCGCTCGCGGCCGTCGTCGTTTCCGGCGTCAGGTCTTCGGCCGGGCGGCCCGCAGTTCGTCGGGCAGGCCATCGTGATCGCCGAGTTCGCGTGCCGGCGCGTCGTGCCACCAGTCGGAGTCCTTCAGGTCGGCGCGGCGCGACGGGTTCAGCGGGTAGACGATGCGGTTGGCCGTCTTCCAGGCCTCGCCGCCGACCAGCAGCAGCGCCTCGCGCTCGCCGTTGTTGATGAAGCAGTGGCAGATGCCCGTGCCGGCCGGGAAGGCCGCCAGGTCGCCGGCGGCCATCGGATGCAGGCGGCCGTCGATCCAGGCGTCGACCGTGCCCTCGATGACGTAGGCGAACTCCTCCTCGTCGGACTCGGCATGCGGCCACGACGAGCGCTGGCCCGGCGCCAGCCGCTGCAGGTTGATGCCCACGCGCTGCAGGCCGGCGGCGCGCCCGATCGCGCGTACCGGGCCCATGGGCTCGTCGCTCTGCGGGTAGACGTGGCTGCGCTCGGGGATGTCGGCGGCCGAAACGATGAAAGAGGGGCGTGAGGTCATGGTCGGCTTTCAGGCGATGTCGCCGTCGATGTAGAACCAGCGCCCGTCCTCGCGCACGAACCGGCTCGTCTCGTGCAGGCGCTCGGCCTTGCCGCCGAGCTTGCTGCGGGCGACGAACTCGACGAGCGCGTGGTCGGCGTCCTGCGGGACGTGGCGGCGCACGTCCAGGCCCAGCCAGCGCAGGCCGGCGGGCAGGGGCTCGAGGGTGGCGGGGCGGGTGGACGGATGCCAGGTGTCGCGCAGGTAGTCCAGCAGGCCGAGCGCGAAGGCGCTGTAGCGCGAGCGCATGAGGTCCTCGGCGGTGGGGGCCCGCAGGGCCTCGGGGCCGGCGTGCCAGCGGCCGCAGCAGCGGTCGTAGGACAGCGGGCGGCCGCAGGGGCAGGGCGAGGCGGGCGACGGGGGCATGCTGCAATTGTGCCGCGCGGCGACGCGCTGAACGCTTGCCCGGGGGCGCCCTGGTCCGATAGACTGTACGCAAATACAGTATTCGAGGGTCTCCCCGGCAGGCGGCATGGTCGCGCTGCGAAGGCCCCGCCTCGTCCAGTCGTGCGCCTTCGTTTTCCGGTCACCGTCGATGTCCTCGCCTTCCACCCTGCTGCCGCTGGAGCACCTGCATCCCGCGTTGTGGCGTGCCCACCAGCTGGGGCGCGGGCGCGAGGCGGTGCAGGCGAGCGGCTACGCCGCGCTCGATGCCGAGCTGCCGGGTGGCGGCTGGCCGCAGCGGGCGCTCACCGAGCTGCTGCTGTCGGGCACGGGCTGGGGTGAGATGCGGCTGCTCGCGCCCGCGCTCGCCCGCGTGGGCGCGGCCGGCCGCGGCGTGCTGCTGGTGGGGCCGCCGGCCGAACCGTGCGCCGAGGCGCTGGCGCAGCTGGGGCTCGATCTGGCGCGCTGCGTCGTGATCCGTGGCGACGACCTGCTCTGGCCGCTGGAGCAGGCCCTGCGCAGCGGCCAGGCGGGCGCGGTCGTCGCGTGGACGCCGGCCAGCCTCAAGGGCGAGGCCCTGCGCCGCCTGCAACTGGCCGCGCAGTCGCACGACGGCCCGGCCTTCGTGCTGCGCGCCGCCGCCGCGGCCGCGCAACCCAGCCCGGCGCCGCTGCGGCTGGCGCTCGCCGGCGCGGGGCCCGATGCGATGGCCGTGCGCGTGCTCAAGCGCCGCGGCCCGGCGCTGGAGGAACCGGTGCTGCTCGCGCTGCCGCCGGTGCTTTCGCGCGCGGCGCGCCAGCGGGCGCTCACGCCCCGGCGCACGCGCGCGACCGTGCGGGCCTTGTCCGCCATCGCATGACGAGTCCATCGACATGCTCTGGATCGGCGTCCACCTGCCGGCGTTGTCGCTGGAATGCTTCGTCGCCACGCTGGCGCCGGAGCTGCCGGCCGGCGAGCAGCTGGTCGACGACCTCGACGACATCGACCTCGTCGGCCCGGTCGCGCTGATCGCGCAGCACCGCATCGTCGCGGCCAACGACGCGGCGCGCGCGAGCGGCGTGCGCTGCGGCCAGAAGCGCGCCACCGCGCTCGGGCTGGCGCCGCACCTGCGCCTGGGCGAGGCCGATCCGGCGCGCGACGAGGCCGCGCTGATGGCCGTCGCCCACGTGCTGATGGGGTTCACGCCGGCCGTCTCGTTCGGCGGCGACCACGTGGTGCTGGCCGAGGTGCAGGCCAGCCTGCGCTATTTCGGCGGCCTGCCGCGCCTGGTCGAACGCCTGCGCGCCGAGCTCGCGCCGCTGGGCCACGCGCTGCGCCTGGCCTGCGCGCCCACGCCGCAGGGCGCGCAGTGGATGGCCGTGGGCGGCGACGACGCCAGCTTCGTCGCCGACAAGGCCCGCTGGCGCGCGCGCGTCGGCGCCGTGCCCGTCGCCCGCATGGCCGCGGCCGCGCCGCACCGGGCCGCGCTCGACGCGCTCGGCCTGGCCACCGCCGCCGACCTGTGCAGGCAGCCGCGCGCCGGCCTCACGCGCCGCTTCGGCAGCCAGCTGCTGGCCGACATCGACCGCGCGCTGGGCGACCAGCCCGACCCGCGCACCGCGCTGCAACCGGCGCCCGTCTTCGACAGCCGGCTCGAGCTGTTCATGCGCGCCGACGACAGCGCCGCGCTGCTCACCGGCGCCGCCGTGCTGCTCAATCGCCTCACCGCCTGGGCCACCGCGCACCACGGCCTGGTCGGCGGCTTCGAGCTGCGGCTGCACCACGAGAGCCGGCGCAGGATGATCGAGGATCCGTCGCTGCGCACCACGACGCTGGACATCGGCCTGGGCGAGCCGGTGGCCGACACCGCGCACCTGCACGCGCTGCTGCGCGAGCGCCTGCAGCGCCTGCCGCTGGCCTTCTCGGTGATCGAGATGAGCCTGCACTGCCACTCGATCACGCCCGGCGCGCCGCCCAACACCGAGCTGTTCCCGTCGGCCGCGAGCGTGGGCGAGGGCTGGAGCCGGCTGCTCGAACGCTTCGAGGCGCGGCTGGGCGCGCACAACATCCAGCGCCTGCAGCCGGTGGCCGACCATCGCCCCGAGCGCGCCACCGCCGTGCGCGTGGGGGGCGACGCGGCGCCGGCGCGCACTCGCGGCGCCGGCCAGCCGCTGAACCTCGCCCCGCCCCTGAACATGGCCGCCTCGGGCGACCCGGCGCACTGGCCGCGCCTGAAGCGCCCCGTCTGGCTGCTGCGCCAGCCGCAGCCGCTGCGCGACGAGGCCGGCACGCCGCTGCTGGCCGGCAAGCCGCTGTGGCTGGTCGCCGGCCCCGAGCGCATCGAGTCAGGCTGGTGGGACGGCGGCTACGCGGCGCGCGACTACTTCATCGCGCAGGACCACGAAGGCGCGCTGCTGTGGGTCTACCGCTTCCGGCACGCGCCGGAGGTCAGCGAGACGGGGTGGTATCTGCAGGGGCGGTTCGGATGAGGTCGCCTGGCCTGTCGTAGGGCGGGTCGTTTGACTCGCCATTCGCTGGCGATGCCGATGTCCAGGTGCGCCACCGGACGGCGGGTCGAACGACCCGCCCTACGAACGACCCGGAGGTCAAGGCAACGCATACGCCTGCAACCGGCGATGCCCGTCGCCCCCCGTGGCCTCGAGCAGCACCAGCTTGCGCGAGGCCAGCACCCAGGTGTGGCCGTCGAAGCCGTCGTCGAGCGGGATCTGCGCGATCTCGCGTTGCAGGGCCAGGTTGACGACGTGCAGCTGCGTGTCGTCGGCCGACACCGCGATCGTGCCGTCGATGGCCGCCTGCGCGCGTTGCAGCGGGGCGGAGCGGTCGGTGCGCGGGACGATCGAGGCGCCGCTCCACCAGACCAGGCGCGCCATGCCGGGCAGCGGGCCGCAGGTGCTGCCGCGCTGCGAGCCGAACGGGCCGGCGCGCCAGTCGTAGCCGATGGCGATCGGCGTGCCGCGCAGGTCGTGGCAGGGCGCGGTCGGCGCCGGGTCGGGGCCGGCCGGGTCGTCGCCGAAGGCCGCTTCCGACGAGGCGGTCTCGCGCACGCGCTTGCCATTGGCGTCGTAGTCGGCCAGCACGACGGCGCGCGTGGGCGACGTCCAGGCCACGCGCGCGAGCTCGCCGCGCACCGGCAGCAGCGTGGCCGTCCAGCCGGGGCGGCGTTCGACGAGGCGGCGGCGCGTCGGGTCGGTGGCGGCGGCCAGCGGGCGCCAGGTCAGCGTGTCGCCGCCGGCGTTCAGGAAGCCGGCGCCGCCGGGCGTGACGACGCTGCAGACGTTCTTGCCGCGCGGCGTCAGCAGCGCCGCGGACGTCGTGCCGGTGGCCGGGTCGAGCCTGGCGACCTGCGTGCCCTGGTCGAGCCACAGGCCGCCATCGCGCGTGGCGAACACCGCGGCGTCGGGCGTGGCGGCGGCGCACGGCGCGGACGTCGCCACCTGCGGCGAATCCGTGCCGAGGTCGCGCGTCCACAGCGGCTTGAGCAGGCGGTCGGCGCGCGCCAGCGAGCGGGCGCCCGGGGTTTCGCCCGGCTCGCGGCAGACGCCGGCGTCCCAGGCCCGGGCGGTGTCGCGCGTCGCGTCGAGCGCGGCGGCGGGCAGCGCCACGTCGACGACGCGTTCGTCGTCGGGCACCGCCGGCCAGCCCGCGATCGTCTCGCCCGTCTCGGGCTCGACCGGTTGCACCGCGAGTGCGAACACGTGGTCGCCGGCCGGCGTCGTCGCCAGTCCGGCCAGCGCATGCGTCGACGTCATCCGTGCCAGTCGGCGGCCGCTGGTCATGTCCTGCACGACCAGCACCCAGCGCGCCCCCATGGCCAGTTCGGCGGCGTCGTGCGCGGCGTCCAGCGGCCGCGCCGATGCCGTCCAGCGCCCGTAGGGATCGACGATGAAGGCGGCGCCCAGGTCGTCGCCCACCTGCGCGCGCACGCGCGGCGCGGCGCCGCACACGCCCGGGGCGAATTGCAGGAGGTCCAGCGGCTGCGGCACGGGCGTCGCTCCGGGGGCCGCCTGCTGCGCAAGCGCGCGGCGGCGCTCGTCGACGGCGAACAGCGCGCCGGTGCGCTCGGAGAAATCGACCTGCAGCGCGGCGCGCGAGGCCAGCGGCGTGTCGAGCTCGATGTCGTTGACCAGGCCCTTGCTCGCCAGGTCCCACACCGACAAGCTCAGGCGGCCCGCGCCCTGCGCATCGGGCAGCGTGGCGCCGGCCACGAGCAGGCGCGCATCGTGGTCGACGAACTGCAGGCGCAGCGTGCGCGCGCGCGGCGCGGCCGGCAGCGAGGCGACGACGCGCTGCGTCGTGGTGTCGATGACGGCGTCGGGCGTCGCGATCCAGCGGCCGTCCGACGAGATCGCGACCGCCGCGGCCTGCGGGCCGCCGCCGCAATCGGCCGGCATCGCCGCGACCCACGCGCCATCGGACGGGCCCAGCGGCTTGCCGTCGCCGTTGGCGATCCAGGGCCGCCAGGCCAGCGTGGGCGCCATGGCGCCGAAGTCCGCGAGGCCGACGCACTGGCGGCGCGTCGCGATCGCCACCCGGTGGCCGTCGTTCGACACGGCCAGCAACTGCACGCCGGGCGGCAACTGCAGCGTCGATTCCTGCGTCGGGTCGGCCAGGCTCGCGCGGTGCAGCACGTCGTGCGCGTCCACATGCAGGCGCCACGCGCCGTCGCCCGAGACCGCCAGCGGCGCGCGCGCGGCCTGGATCTCGAGCAACCGCTCCTCCTGCGCGCCGAAGCCCGCTGCGGATGCGGAGGCGGCCAGGCCGCAGAGGAGGGCGAGCGGAAGAAGGCGGTGCGGGGTCACGTGCGGTCGTCGGATGTTGCGATGCACTCGACGATAGCCACTCGCGACGCGACCCGCACGGAAGGATCGCTCACACGCAGCGGAGACTTCGCGGCGTGGGCGTTAGCCCGGAATCCGGGACAGCACGCTAGCGGCCGTTGCGGACCAGGATGACGCCGTAGTCGTTCAGCTCGGACTGGCGGTACTTGCCGGGCGCCGAGCCCATGCCTTCCGAGCCCTTGCTGAAGCGCACGTACCAGGCGGTGATGCCGTTGGAGTGCGAGCTGGTCCAGAACGGCGGCGTGCTGGCCTTGATGCCCGGGAAGACGACGGTGTCGATCGCGGGCGACTCGCCCTTGTCGGCCTTGGCCGGGTCGATCAGCGTCTCGAGCTCCTTGTCGTTGGGCACGCGCCAGGTGGAGTCGCCGGTGCGTTGCGCCGCGTCCCACTTGAAGCCGGGCTCGCCGCCCCGGCAACTGCCGTCCGTGAATTCCTGGCCGACGCCGCAGCGCTTCCACGTGAGGTTGGTGGCCGCGTCGTACGCCTCGCTGCCGTGCACCTCGAACGTGTGCGCCACGGCCTTGTGCTTGTTGTGCCAGACGACGTAGCCGCCGTAGGCCACCGCGATCACCACCGCGATCTTGATCAACGTTCCCATGATTTCCCTCCCTGTCGTTCACCTGTCATTGGAAAGCGCGGGCCGGTGCACGGCCGCGCTGGCGCGAACTCTAGCGCGGCGCGGCATCGGGTGGCTGCTGGACGGCAGCGTGGGGAGGGCGTCCGCGTGAACGATGCCGCACCCGGCCTGGAGGCGCGCGTCTACCGCGTCGGCGCGGACGTCGATGCAGGTGCGCGGATGCGGCGTTCAGGATCCGTCAATCTCGCGGCAACGAATGGGCGGATACCCCCGGGATGTACCGCGAAAAGGGGATGCATCGCTGCCGCTTCCCCCATTGACGCTGCTCGGGGCGGATCCAACACTGGCGCCCATCCAACCCCTCCGGAGATCCGTGATGAGCTTCGAATCCCGCATCCGCCGCATCGCCCTCGTCGCCGCTTCCGCAGCCCTTTCCGCCGCGGCGGGCACGCCGGCACGGGCGCAGACGGCCGAGCCCGAGGTCGCCACCGTCAGCGCCGAGGCCCTGATGCAGGAGAACTGGCGCGAGACCATCGCGCGCACCAGCGTGCCGCACGAGGGCTGCTTCCAGGCGGAATTCCCGAACGCGTTGTGGGTGGAGACGGCGTGCAGCGTCGCGCCGGACAAGGTCTACGTGCCGCACGGCCACGGCGGCCCGCAGACGGTAGGCAACGGCGTGGACTACGCCGCCAGCGTCAGCAACCTCATCTCGTCGGCGGTGGGCACCTTCCCCACGGTGACGGGCGTCACCAGCGAGCGCGACGGCAGCGCCAACGTCTACTCGATCCAGCTCAACTCCAACTTCATGTCCACGGCCGCGTGCAACGGCCACTCGGGCTGCCTCGCGTGGGAGCAGTTCGTGTACTCGTCGTACGAGCAGCAGGCCTTCATGCAGTACTGGCTGATCGACTACGGCAACAGCTGCCCGAGCGGCTGGAACGCGTACAGCGGCAGCTGCTACAAGAACAGCGCCGCCGTGAACGTGCCCAAGCAGGCGATCGGCGTGCTGTCGCAGCTGAAGATGTCGGCCACGGCGGTGGCGGGCGGCAACGACACGCTCGTGTTCACCACGCCCACCCGCGCCTACAGCACCACCGGCAAGGACAGCGTCACCTACCTGGCCACCGCGTGGAAGCAGGCCGAGTTCAACATCATCGGCGACGGCGGCGGCTCCAAGGCCACGTTCAACGCGGGCTCGAACATCACGGTGAAGGTGGCGGTGTCGCACGGCTCCACGGCCGCGCCGACCTGCGCGTCCAACGCCGGCACCACCGGCGAGACCAACAACCTCAAGCTGGGCAGCTGCAGCGCCGTCGGCGGTGCCACGCCCTACATCCAGTTCAAGGAATCGAACTGAGCTGACGTCCACCTCGCGGTGGTTGACCCGGGCCCCGGCTCGCCCCTCCCGAGGCGGGGCCCGACAACGTCAACAGCCGTGCGACGCCGCGCCGCCAGGCGCGCCGCGTCCCCCGCCGACGCCGTCCCGACCGCTCCGGACGGCGTCGTCGTTCCAGCTGCCTGGCGACCCCGCCGCGAGCAGGGCTCGCGTACCTGGACGGTAACCGCCGGCGCTAGACTGCCCGCCTGCTTTTCCCGCCCAGGACGCCCGCGTGTATTTCCAGAAGATCCGCCACCCCTCCAATTTCCGTTTCGCCAGCGCCCACGCGGGCGATTCGCTGCAGATGGGCGACGCCGCCGCGCTGCGCGCGCAGGTGCGCGACCTGGGCGAGGACGTGTTCCATGTCGAGTTCCGCGACGCCGCGCGCTGGCCGCTCGACCCGCGCCTGCTGCGCATGCACGACGACGCGTTCTCCGGCGCCTCCACTCATCGCCTCGCCTTCGATGGCGACGGCACGCTGCGCCTGGCCGACGCGCAGGGCGCGAGCGTGCTCGCGGGCGTTCCGGGCGCGTGCGTGGGCGTGTGCGGCAAGGCCTGGCTGGTGCAATTGGGGCGCAGCGACGAGATGCGCTTCTACGGCCAGGGCGAGAAGCTCACCGGCCTGGAGAAGTCCGGCAAGCGCGCCAAGTTCTGGAACCTGGACGTCTGGGCCGACCACCCGATGCCGGTCATCATCGACGGCCAGGCCGACCCGCAGTACGCCGCGATTCCCTACCTGCTGATCCGCCAGGGCGCGCGCTGGATCGGCGTGCTGGTCGACCATCCCGGCGCCGTCTGGATGGACACCGGCTCGAACTGGTTCTTCTCCGGCAAGGACGACCTGGACGCGCCGCCCAGCCTGTGGTTCGGCGCCGACGAGGGCGTGCCCGCGTTCTACGTGATCGCCGGCGACAGCCTGGGCGCCGTCACGCAGCGCCTGCAGCGCCTGGTGGGCAAGACGCCGCTGCCGCCGCTGTGGTCGCTCGGCCACCACCAATGCCGCTGGGGCTATGGCGGCACCCAGGACCTGCAGCGGCTGGACGCGGGCTTCGACGAGCACGCGTTCCCCAACGACGGCCTGTGGCTCGACATCGACTACATGGACGACTACAAGGTCTTCACGACCAGCCCGGCGCAGTTCGGCGACCGCACGGCCGAACTGAAGGCGCTCGCCGACAAGGGCCGCCGCGTCGTGCCCATCCTCGACCCCGGCGTGAAGGTGGCCGAAGGCTACGAGGTGGCCGCGAGCGGGCTGCAGGCGGACATCTTCTGCAAGAACCCCGAAGGCCAGCCCTACGTGGGCTTCGTCTGGCCGGGCCGCACCTGGTTCCCCGACTACTCGCTGCCCGAAGGCCGCGCCTGGTGGGCCGGCTACGCGCGCCAGTTCCGCGATTGGGGCTTCGGCGGCGCGTGGATCGACATGAACGACCCGAGCACCGGCGCGGCCGAGTGCGACGACATGCGCTTCCAGCACGGCCAGTGGGATCACTGGACGTACCACAACCTGTACGCGACGGGCATGGCGCAGGCCACGTGGGAAGGCTTCAAGGCCGCGGTGCCGCAGGAGCGCCCGTTCATCCTGTCGCGCAGCGCGGCTGCGGGTTCCAGCCGCTGGACGGCGCTGTGGACCGGCGACAACTGGAGCAACTGGCATCACTTGCGCATGACGATCCCGTGCACGCTCAACCTCGCGTTGTCGGGCATCCCGTTCAATGGCCCGGACGTGCCAGGCTTCGGCGGCCACGCGGACGGCGAGCTCGCCATCGCCTGGTACAAGGCCGGCATGCTGTTCCCGTTCCTGCGCAACCACTCGGTCAAGGGCTCGGTGGCGCAGGAGCCGTGGCAGTTCGGCCCGCAGGCCCTGCGCATCATCCGGCACTACGTGCGGCTGCGCTACAAGCTGCTGCCCTACCTGTACCAGCTGTGGGTGGCGCAGGCGCGCGACGGCACCGCCGTCATGCGCCCGCTGTTCCACGACTTCGACAATGCCGACGGCCTGGAGCTGGACCGCATCGACGACCAGTTCCTCGTCGGCCCCGCGCTGATGCAGGCGCCGCTGCTGCACCAGGGCCAGCAGCAGCGCAGCGTGGCGCTGCCGGGCACGGGCCGCTGGCTCGACGCCGGCAGCGGCCGCTTCGTGGCCGCGGGCCGCAGCGTGCACGTGCGCAGCGACGCCGCCTCCACGCCGCTGTACCTGCGCGAAGGGCAGCTCGTGCCCATGCAGGTCGGCGAGCGCACGACGCAGCTCAACGACCTCGCCGACATCGAGCTGCACGTGATCCTGGGCCGTGGCTGCGGCGACGAGGCGCGCGTGGACTACGCGTTCGACGACGGCCTGAGCGACGCCCACGAACGCGGCGAGCGCGGCGTCGTGCGCTTCGCGGCCACGCGCCAGGGCGACGAGATCGCGCTGCGCGTGGAGACGCTGCAGGCGTGGAAGCCGCTGCGCGTCAGCGTGGTCGGCTACGACGGTGCGTCGAGCGTGAAGCTGGCGCTGCCGTCGGGGGGGCAGGTGCAGGCGCTGGCCGCCGACACCTGGACCTGCTCCGGCCAGCCGCTGGCCATCGGTCGCGGCGCAAGTTTCGACGCCTGAACCGCGCGCCGTCGCACCGGCCTTGCGGACTCCGAAAAGCGACCGGTTCGCAAGCCCCTAGTCGAACACTCGCGCCAGGTCCCCTGGCGCGTCCTCGCGGGGGCAAGATGACGTCTCCTAACCAGGGAGTGAGATGTCATGAAGAAACACGCGATCGGGGCCCTCTGGGCCGCATTGGCCCTTGGCCTGGCCGTTCCGCTGCAGGTCGGCGCCAAGAGCTACACGTTCACGCAGCTGTCATCCATCGATGGCACGAACAGCGGGGCCAATGCCATCAACGAGCACGGGCAGGTCGTCGGATTCACCGCGGCCGGCGCGGTGGTCTGGAACGGCACGTCCCCGACCCTGCTGGCCGGCCTGCTGGGCGGCGACCAGAACGGCAGCACGGCGACCGGCATCAACGGCGCCGGGCAGATCGTCGGCGTCAACGCCTGGGGTGCCGCGGCGGCATGGAACGGGGCGACCCAGACGCCGCTGGAACCGGGCAACAGCAATGCCTGGGGGATCAACGACGCCGGACAGTCCGTGGGCATGTCGCGGCAGGGCCAGGCCGTGGTCTGGAACGGCGCGACGAGGACCGTGCTGAGCCCGACCCCGGGCGGAGGCAAGGCCTATGCCATCAACAACGGCGGGGAAATCGCCGGCTGCGACTGCTCGCCCGACCAGTACTTCAGCCAGGCCGTCGTCTGGAACGCGGGCGTCGAGACGGTGCTGGGTGGGACGTGGAGTTCGTCGAACGGCAGTGCCGCTCTCGGCCTCAACGAAGCCGGCCAGGTCGTGGGCTACGGCACGACCCACGCCACCATGGTGCCCGTGCTCTGGAACGGCACGACGCCCACCATCCTGCCGACGCTGGGCACGCGGCCGAGCAGGGCCAAGGCCATCAACGACGCCGGCCTGATCGTCGGCATCAGCGCCGGGCACGCCGCGCTCTGGAGCGGCGACGCCGTGACGGACCTCAACACCTTCCTGGGCGCAACGGATCGGGCCGAAGGCTGGTACCTGCAATCGGCCAACGACATCAACGACTTCGGCGTGATCGTCGGCATCGAGGCGAACAGCGTGACCGGTGCGACTCGCGCGTTCGAGTTGTCGCCGGTGCCCGAACCGGGCTCGCTCGCGCTGGCCTTCGCGGGCCTGGGCCTGCTCGGACTGGTCGCCCGGCGCAAGCGCGGTCGCATCGAGTGAGTGGACGGCGGGCAGGCCTGCCTGCCCGCAAACGACGACGGCACCGTCGATGAACGAACGGTGCCGTCGCGCGCGGTGGCGCGTCACGCGTGCGGGCGGGCCCGCGCGCGCCAGGACGTGCGAAGGATCAGGCCGCGATCAGGTCGGCCAGTTCCTTGAACGAGGCTTCGAATTCCGGGAACTGCTTGACGCCATCGGCGACGAACTGTTCCTTGCTGATCTTCTTGCCGTAGAGCGCGTGGCACTCGTCCATGAACCACTCGCGGTCGGCGCTCGAACGCAGCGGGATGACCTTGTAGTTCGGATCGGCCTTCACGTGGGCGATGACGTCGGCCATCTTCGAGTCGAAGGCGGCGGCCATCGAGGCGGTGGCGGTCAGCAGGCCGGCTGCGAGGACGGCGGCGGTGGCGACGGCGTGGAACTTGCGCATGGGATATCTCCAGATTCGAGTAGGGGTGTGTCCCGCTGCGCCGGCCGCTCGCGCGAAGACGAAATCATTCCTGCCCTCGCGGCCGGAAGGCCGCTCGAGCGGTGTGTGCGCGGCGCGCACGTCTGCGTACCGTTGACATGAAGTCTAGGTGGCGCGACCCCCGAAGTCACTGCAGTTCGTGCCCTCAAAGTCGCACTTCGTCGCATGGCTCGGAACCCCCATGCGTATCGCTCATCGCAACGATGCGCAGCGATCCTTCGTCCAGCCGGCGTCAGTCCTCGTCGCGGGAGAATTCGGCCGCGAAGGCGCGTGCGAATTCGGGCGTCCCGGTCAGCGTGAGCGCGACCGAATGCCAGCCGCCGGCCTCGACGCCCCATTGCAGGTCGTGATCCCATTGACCGCCGTCGTCGGCGGCGCCGTGGGTGTCGGGGAAGGTGCGCCAGGCCCAGTCGAGCAGGCCCTGCGCCTCGGCCAGCGCGAACGGGTGGCCCCCCGCATCGGTGGACGCGAGCGCCTCGATCGTGACGACGCCTTCGTCGTTGTCGCTCACGTCGAGCGTGAGCCAGCGCAGCGCGCTCATGAGGCGGGCGCGCCGCCGCCGAACACCTGGTCGAGCGCCGCGTTGAACACCTTGAAGTCCAGCGGCTTGGTCCAGTAGTCGTCGAAGCCGGCCTGCAGCGCGCGCTGGATGTCGGCCGGGATCGCGTTGGCCGACAGCGCCACCACGCGCAGGTCGGCGGTGGCGGGGTCGGCGCGCAGCCGGCGCAGCACCTCCAGGCCGTCGAAGTCGGGCAACTGCATGTCGACCAGCACCAGGCCGGGCAGCGTCTGCGCGGCGCGCGCGACGCCGCTGGCGCCGTCGGGCGTGCTGTCGAACTCGATGCCGGGGCGCCGGCGCACGAGCTCGGCGACGATCATCACGTTGACGGCGTTGTCCTCGATGTAGAGCAGGCGCCGCGCCGGCAGCGCGAGCGGGCCGGACTCGGCCGCGGCGTCCAGCCGCACCTCGAACGTGCTGCCCACGCCGCGCGTGCTGCTCACGTCGATGCGGCCGCCCATGCCCTCGACCAGCGCCTTGACGATGGTCAGGCCGATGCCGGTGCCCTCGATGCCCGCGCGCTCGGCGCCGGCGCGGTTGAAGGGCTCGAAGGCGTGCTGCTGCTGTTCCGACGTCATGCCCACGCCGTCGTCCGACACGCGCATCAGCACCTGGCCGCCGTCGGGCGACACGTCCAGCCGCACGCTGCCGCCGGGGCGGTTGTACTTGATCGCGTTGGTCAGCAGGTTGACCAGCACCTGCTTCAGGCGCGTGGCGTCGGCGCGCACGTGCAGCGCGCTCGGCGGCGCGATCACCGTCACGCCGTGCTGCACGGCCAGGCCCTCGACCAGCGGCAGCGTCTGCTCGATGACGGTGGCCAGGAGCACCGGCTGCAGCACGACGTCGCGCGCCGGGCCGTCCAGGCGCGACAGCTCGAGCACGTTGTTGATCAGCGTGAGCAGGTGTTCGCCGGCCGAGTGGATGTGCTCCAGGCGCGCCTGGCGCGTGGCGTCGGCGTCGTCGCCCTGCGCGTCGTCGGCCATCAGCAGGCGCGTGAAGCCCAGCACCGCGTTCATCGGCGTGCGCAGTTCGTGGCTCATGCGCGCGAGCAGCTCGGACTTGGCCTGGCTCTCGCGCAGCACGAGCTCGCGTTCGTGGCGCGCCGCGGCGGCCTCGTGGGCCTCGGTGATGTCCCAGTTCACGCCCAGGCGCATGCGCGTGCGGCCGCGCTCGTCGCGCACGGGCAGCGAGCGCGAGGCGAGCCAGCGCACCCGGCCGTCGGGCAGCAGGATGCGGAACTCGTACGACGCCGGGCCGTCGCTGACGCGCGCCGTCTGGATCTGGTCGTTGACGTAGGCGCGGTCGTCGGGATGCACCCAGGACGACATCTCTTCGAAGTCGGGGGGCGCCGGCCGCGGCTCGCGTCCGCGCAGCACGAACATCTCCTCGTCCCAGCGCGAGGTGCCGGCGTCCGAGTTCCATTCCCAGATGCCGATGCCCGCGGCGCGCGTGGCCATCGCGCTGCGCTCGTTGGCCTCGCGCAGCGCTTCCAGCGCGAGCTCGCGCTCGGTGACGTCGATGGCCACGCCGGTGGCGCGGTACGGGCTGCCCTCGGGCTCGGCCCGCGCGCGCGAGACCACGTGGCGCACCTGCCCGTGCACGTTGACGATGCGGTGCGCGATCTCGATCGGCGCGGCCGGATCCTTGACCCACTCCAGCCCCAGCGCCCGCACGCGGTCGCGGTCGTCAGGATGCACGAAGCGCTCGAGCCAGGCCATGAAGCCGGGCGCGGGCTCCTCGATCGGCAGCCCCGTCATCGCGCGCATCTGCCCGTTCCATTCCGCCGAGCCGTCGTCGCGCAGCACGCGCCAGACGCCGATGCCCGAGGTCGAGGTGACGTCGTCGAGCCGGCGCGCCAGCTCGTCGGCGCGCTGCACGCGCTCCATCTGCTCGGTGATGTCCAGCGCCACGCCGTTGAGCGCCACCGGCGTGCCGAAGCCGTCGCGCTGCGTGACGCGGCGCGTGAAGATGTGGTGCCACTTGCCGTCCTGGCCCAGGTAGCGCGCCTGCGCGTCCTCGGCGCGGTAGGAGGCCAGGGCGCGCTGGTAGGTGGCCAGCACCTCGAGCAGGTCGTCGGGGTGGACGCGGCGGCGGATCTCGTCGATCGGGATGCCCTCGGGGCGCGCCTCCATGCCCATGACGGCGGCGGCGCGGCCGTTCATGAACACGCGCTGGGCGACCAGGTCGTGGCGCCACATCGAGACGTCCGCCAGCTCCGTGGCCAGCTGCAGCTGCGCGGCGGCGTCGTCCATCGACGAGGCGAGCTCGAAGGTCTCGGTGTCGTCCATCACGATGCCCACCACGCGTTCGGGCTGGCCGTCGGCGCCGGGCAGCACCTCCCAGTGCGCCTGCACGCGGCGCAGCCCGCCCTCGGGGGTGAACAGGCGGTAGCGGTGCGAGTAGCTGCCCACCTTCTTCATCGAGCTGTCCAGCACCTGGAACAGCTTGTCCTGCGGCACGGTGGACTGCGCGACCTGCGCGATCGACGGCACGCCGCGGCGCGGGTCGATGCCGAAGAAGCGGTACATGTGCGGATCCCACTTGCCCTCGCGCGTGCGGATGTTGCGCTCCCAGCGGCCGATGCGCGCGTGCGTCTGGACGAAGTCCAGCAGCGACTTGTAGTGGCTGGCCTCGACCTCGGTGCGGGCCTCCTCCTCGCGGCCGACGAGCGTCACCATCCGCAGGCCGCCTTCGAGCGCGTCGACCTGGGCGTCGCAGGGCAGCAGCGTGGCGTCGCGCCGATGCAGGCGGCGCCGCCCTGCGGCGCCCGGGGGCGGCAGCCAGGGCGTGCCGGTGCCGTCGGAGAGCAGGGAGTCGAGCGCGCTGCCGACGACCTGCCCGGCGCCGACCAGCGTCTCGAACGCCGCGTTGGCCCAGGCCACCGTGCCGCGGGCGTCGACCGCCGCGAGCGCGACGGGCGCCGTGCGCGCCCAGGCCAGCAGGCCCGTGGCCAGCATGCCGACCGCCGCGTCGGCCGGGGCCGGGGCCGCGGGCACGACGCTCGGTCTGGAGTGGCCCTCGGTTGCGGACATGGGCGTGGCGGTGGGTCGACGACACCCGGCAGTCTACGCCCGGGCTGTCGCGCAGGGGACGTTGGCTGTCGCTTCCCGCCACCAGCCGGGGACGCGGGGATGGCGGGGCGCGCGAGAATGTGCCAGACCGCCTATGCCGGAGACGCCTTCGCCCATGTCCGATCCCAACGCCCTGATCCCGCCGCCGCTCACGCCGGCGGCCGATGTCGACGCCGCGCTCGCCGGCACCGGCTTCGCCGTCGTCGGCCCGGACGACCTGGCGACGCTGGCCGGCGCGGCGCCCGCGGCCTTCGACGCCTGGCGCCCGTTCTGGAACCGCCTGCCGCCCGATGCCTACCTGCTCGATGGCGGCAAGTACCGCCAGCGCCGCCACGGCGTGTTCGTCGTCGACGGCGACGCGGTGGCCGCGGCGCCGCACCGCCCGCACTGGCAGCCGGTGGACTACAACGCGCTGCATGGCGGCATCGAACGCCATTTCGAGCCGATCGAACCCGGCCTGGCCGGCGACCCCGCCTGGCACCGGCTGCTCGCCGGCCTGGCGGCGCGCGCCTCCGCGCTCAAGGGGGCGCAGCGCTGGTTCGTCGAGGCGCACACCTTCCGCATCGACACCGCCAGCGGCATCGGCCGGCCCACGCCCGAGGGCGCGCACCGCGACGGCGTCGACCTGGTGAGCGTCACGCTGGTCGAGCGCCACGGCATCAAGGGCGGCGAGAGCCGCGTGTTCCAGGCCGCGTCCAGCGCCGGCCTGCGCTTCACGCTGTCGCAGCCGTGGACGACCGTGCTGCTGGACGACGCACGCGTCATCCACGAGACCACGCCGATCCAGCCGCTGAAGTCCGGCGCGCCCGGCTGGCGCGACACGCTGGTGCTCACCTTCCGCTCGGGCGGCTTCCAGGGCCCGGCGGCCTGAAGAAAAGGCGGCCCCGGCAAGACGCTCCGCGGGGCCGCAGGAAAGCCCCGGCGGGGTTGCATCCGGAACGGCTCGCTCCAGGCGGCGTGCTGCGCCGCCCTGGAGCAATACGCGCGAAATCCCTGGTCGAATGCGGCCCCGCGTCCGCGCCACAATGCGCCGACCCGGATTTCACGCAAAGGGAGCCCATGACCGACCAGAAGACCGCGGCCGACACCAAGGCGGACGCCGACAAGGGCAAGCAGACGCAGCGCGACGCTGTCGAGAAGCTGCTGGCCACCGCGCCGATGCGCAGCACCGGCTCGATCAAGCTCGGAGGCAGGAAGCTCGAGTACCAGGTGGAGGGCGCCTTCGTCCCGGTCGTCAACACGACGCAGACGGACAAGCGCGGCGAGCCCGAGGCCGCCGTCTTCACCACGGCCTACCAGCTGGTGGGCAAGGCGGGCGACAAGCCGCGCCCGGTCTGCTTCGCGTTCAACGGCGGCCCCGGTTCGGCCTCGATCTGGCTGCAGCTGGGCGCGATGGGCCCCAAGCGCCTGCGCATCGGCAACGACGGCTCGATGCTGCCGCCGCCCTACGAGGTCGAGGACAACCCGCTCAGCTGGTTCGAGCACTTCGACCTCGTGTTCGTCGACCCGCCGCACACCGGCTACTCGATCACGGCGAGCGACGACGCGCGCAAGAAGATGCTGTCGGTCGACGGCGACGTCGCCTGCCTGAGCGACGTCATCCGCACGTGGCTGTCGCGCCACCAGCGCTGGACCTCGCCGATCTACGTGGCCGGCGAGAGCTACGGCACGACGCGCGGCGCGGCGATCGCCGACAAGCTGGCCGACCAGGGCGTGTCGCTGGCCGGCCTGATCCTGATCTCGTGCGCGATGGACCTGCAATCGATCGTCTTCGAGGCCCGCAACGACCTGCCGTACGCGCTGTTCCTGCCCGCGTTCGCCGGCGTGGCGCAATACCACGGCTGCCTGAAGGGCCCGCAAGCGAAGTCGGCCGCCGCGGCGCGCGCGCTGGCCACCGACTTCGTCGAGTCCGACTACCTGCGCGTGCTGCACAAGGGCGCGCGCGCCACCGACGACGAGCGCGCGAAGGTCGCCAGGCGGATGGCCGAGCTCACGGGCCTGCCGCAGGTGCTGGTGGAGCAGCGCAACCTGCGCATCTCCGACAACACCTTCTTCACCGAGCTGCTGCGCGACCGCGGCCAGATCGTGGGCCGGCTGGAGGCGCGCGTCGCCGGGCCGATGGGCCTGTCGCGCACCCACGAGTGGGATTTCGACCCGGGCATGGAATCGCTGGTCGGCCCGTACACGATGGGCGGCATGGGCTACTTCATCGGCACGCTGGGGTTCGACCCGACGTGGAACTACGACGTGCTGTCCATGGACACCAACAAGCACTGGAACTGGAGCCGCGGCGACGTGCAGGGCAACTCGTTCTGCTGCACCAGCCCCGACCTGTCGCGCGCGCTGCGCCGCAACCCGCACCTGCGCGTGCTGGTGGCCAGCGGCCACTTCGACCTGGGCACGCCGTCCACGGCCAGCGACTGGTCGCTCGCGCAGCTGGACATCCCCGCCGACGTGCGCCAGCGCGTCACGCACCAGTACTACGACGCGGGACACATGATGTACACGCGCGACGAGGACCTGCGCAAGCTCAAGAAGGATCTGGCGGCCTGGCTGAATGAAGGTCGTGCGGCCTAGCGCTCCCGGCGCTGCCGCTCGCTCGACGCAAACCAGAATCAAGGGAGCGGCGGATCTGGCTGCGCCAGGCCGCTCGCGGAGCGCCCCCACGGGGGCAGCGGGCGCCAGCGAGCGTGGGGGCACAATTGCTGTCGATGAAAGCTCCGAAAAGATTGCAGCCCCTCGTCGACGAAGGGCTGATCGACACCGTCGCGCGCCAGCTCATGAGCGGCAAGGAAGCGATGGTGTTCGTGGTGCGCAGCGGCGACGAGACGCTGTGCGCCAAGGTCTACAAGGAGGCCACGCAGCGCAGCTTCCGCCAGGCCGTCGACTACACCGAGAACCGCAAGGTCAAGAACTCGCGCCAGGCGCGCGCGATGGCCAAGGGCACGAAGTTCGGCCGCGAGAAGCAGGAAGAGGCGTGGCAGAGCGCCGAGGTCGACGCGCTGTACCGCCTCGCCCGCGCGGGCGTGCGCGTGCCGCGGCCGATCAACTTCCACGACGGCGTGCTGCTGATGGAGCTGGTCACCGACGCCGATGGCGACGCCGCGCCGCGGCTCAACGACTGCGAGTTCACGCCCGAGGACGCGCGCCGCCACCACGCGACGCTGGTCAAGGAGGCGGTGCGCATGCTGTGCGCGGGCGTGGTGCACGGCGACCTGTCCGAGTTCAACATCCTGCTGGCCGCGGACGGCCCGGTCATCATCGACCTGCCGCAGGCCGTGGACGCCGCCGGCAACAACCACGCGCAACGCATGCTGATGCGCGACGTCGGCAACCTCGCGGCGTTCTTCGGCCGCTTCGCGCCCGACCTGCGCGCGACCGAATACGGCGCCGAGATCTGGTCGCTGTACGTGGCCGGCGGCCTGACGGTGGAGACGCCGCTCACCGGCCGCTACCAGCACCGGCAGGGCGCCGTCGACCTGCGCGCGGTGATGCGCGAGATCGAGGCCACGCGCGAGGAAGAGGCCGAGCGGCAGCGCCGGATGGCCGGCGACTGACCGCCGCGAGTAACCCCGGCGACACGGGCGCCGCGTCGTCGTTCGTAGAATGACGACGTCGGCCCGCAAGGCCGACAGCGTTCTCAGGGCGGGGCGAAATTCCCCACCGGCGGTATCCGCGATTCGTCGCGGGAGCCCGCGAGCGCCTTCGCGTCCGTTCGAGCGAAGGGTCAGCAGACCTGGTGCGATGCCAGGGCCGACGGTCACAGTCCGGATGAAAGAGAAACGCGAAGTGTGAGCTGCCGCATTGCCGCTTGGAACCGGACGTGCGGCCGCTGCGTTCTCGCGCGCCCTGATTCTGGCAACCACGCCCTTCGTGAGCAAACCATGAATCAGATGACTCCCCATCTTTCCAATGCCGCCTCGGCGGCCACCGCGACCAGCGCGGGGGCCCGCATCGCGGTGATCTGCGCCTCCTGGCACACCGACATCGTCGACCGCGCCAAGCAGTCGCTGCTCGGCGAGTTCGACCGAAGTCCGACGCCGCCGGGCAAGGTCGACCAGTTCGAGGTGCCCGGCGCCTTCGAGATCCCGCTGCTCGCGCAGACGCTCGCGCGCTCCGGCCGCTACGACGCCATCGTCGCCTGCGCGCTGGTGGTCAACGGCGGCATCTACCGCCACGAGTTCGTCGGCGCGGCCGTCATCGACGGCCTGATGCGCGTGCAGCTCGATACGGGCGTGCCGGTGATGTCCGCGGTGCTGACGCCGCGCGACTTCCACGACCACGAGGAGCACAAGCGCTTCTTCGCCGAGCACTTCGTCAAGAAGGGCGTCGAGGTGGCGCAGGCCTGCCTGATGACGATCGCGGGGCTGCGGCGCGCGCACCTCGCGCTGGCCGCGGCCTGACGGCGCTCAGCGCACGGACGCGAGGAACGCGTCGACCTGCGCCGTGTAGTCCGACTCGTCGCCCAGCGCCGCGTTGATCTCCATGTGCGACAGGTCCTCGCGCAGCACGCGCACCTTGCCGCCCAGGCCGCTCGCCTTGCCCGCGAAGCGATCGGCCTGGCCGCAGGACTCCTGGCGGCGCGACGAGCACACCGCCAGCACCGGCGCGGTCGGGCGCGCGAGCTGCACGAGCGGCGACATCGCCGCCCAATAGCTGCGGTCGCTGCCGAACGCCTGGTCGTACAGGCCGAAGTGACGGTGCGCCATCAGCGCCGTCACGTCGAACGCGGCGCTGTCCAGGAGGATCGCGCCGCGCCAGGGCTGCGGCCTGGTCGCCGTGCGCGCGCCCGCGGCGATCAGCGCGACCAGGTGCGCGCCGGCCGAGTGACCGGCCAGCACGAAACGCCGGCCGTCGCCGCCCCACAGGCCGGCCTGCGACTGCGCGAACGCGATCGCGGCGGCGACGTCGTCGGCCTGCCGGGCCACCGGCGTGGGCAGCAGGCGGTAGTTGGCCGAGATCACGACGAAGCCGCGCTCGACCCAGTGCGCGACCTTGGGCTCGACGACGCGCGTGTTCGTCTTGTCGCCATGCGCCCAGCCGCCGCCATGCACGAAGAAGATGACCGGGGCAGGCGCGGCGCTGTCGCGCGCCTGCAGCGGCACGTAGACGTCGAAGCGCTGCGCCGGGTCGGCGCCGTACGGGATGTCGGGGATCAGGCGCGTGCCGCGCGGCGCGCCGCGGGCCGCACGATCGTGCGCGCTGCCATCCTCCAGCTCGCCGGCCATCGCCTGGCGCAGGCGATCGAAGCGGTGCGGCGCCGGCGCGGTGGCCTGCCCGAACGCGGGCAGCAGCACGGCGAGCGCGAGGGCGGCGGCGAGGGCGCGCGGGCAGGCGAGTCTGGGCATGGCGCGATGATCGCATCGCGCGCCGGCGACGACGCTGCGTTGCATGCACGCGGCGTGACAAGCTTGCAACATTCGACACCTGGCGCACCGTAGGGCTCGTTCGACCCGCCATCCCCCGCCGCGAAGCCGCCGGCACCGCCGCGCAACGGCGGGTCGAACGACCCGCCCCGCGCACCCGTTCAGGCGCGCGGCAGCGTCAGCACGAAGCGCACGCCGCCGGGCAGGTTCTCGGCCGCGATCGTGCCGCCCATCTTGGCCATGTAGGTCTTGGCGACGAACAGGCCCTGGCCGCGCTGGGGCGCGGTGCGGTCGGCGTCGATGCCCGCGGCGTCGTCCTGCGCGCCGGAGACGCCGTACTCGAAGATCTTGTCGATCAGCTCCGGCGGGATGGCGTCGCCCTCGTTGTGCAGCTCCAGCGTCGCGCGCGCCTCGTCCGCGCGCAGGCGCAGCGTGATGCGCGTGCCCGCGCGGCGGTGGCGCTGCGCGTTCTGCAGCACGTGGGTGACGACGTCCTCCAGCGAGTACTCGTCGGCGCGCACCACCACCGGCTCGCCCGGGCCGTCGTAGACCACGTCGACGATGCCCGCGTGCGGCGCGTTGGCGGCCACCGCGGCGCAGAAGGCGTCGAGCTCCAGCGTCGCCAGGTGCAGCGTGGTCGTCTCGAAGGCCTCGCTGGGCGAGGCGCTGCCGTACAGCACGCGGATCGCCTGCTGCATGCGCAGGATGTAGCGCCGGCTCGCGTCGTCGGGCGCGCCGTGCAGGGCGATCAGCGACTGCAGCGGCGACATGATCTCGTGGCCCACGGCCATCCACTGGTCCTTCTCGCGCTCGGCGCGCAGGCGTTCGCGCTGCATGCTCTCGTCGACGCGCTGAAGCAGTTCGGCCAGGTTGCTCGCGAGCACGCCGAGTTCGTCGGGGCTGCGCAGGTCGGCGATGTCCAGCGCCGACCATTTCGTGCTGGCGCTCGCATCCTCGGCCACCGCGGCGGTGACGGCGCGCGAGCGCTTGGTCAGCATCGTGATGCGGCGGATGATCGTCCACTCGATCGCGCCCCAGGCCAGCGCCAGCGCCGCCAGCATCGCGACGACGAACCACGACACCCGCGTGGCCACCAGGGCCAGCGCGCGATTGGCGCTGCGCTCGTCGCCGAAGCCGTGCAGCTCGTAGCTGCCGGCGGGCGTGCGGATCGTCTCGGTGTCCTCGATGGGCACGTCCTCGTCCTCGATCGGCAGCCGGCGCAGCAGGCCGCGCACGGCGTAGCCGAGGAAGTCGTTGACGGCCTGCGGCGTCCAGCTGGATGCGGGCTCCGGCGGGGGCGGCGCGCCCTTGATCGTGGCCAGCGGCGCGCTGGTCCGGCCGTCGATCCTGCGCAGCTGAAGCGTCTCGCCGGGCAGCAGCTGCGCGGTGAGGTCCGACAGCGAGAACGGCGCGGTCGCGCCGGCACGCGCGCTGTCGAACAGCGGCTCGCCGTCGCCGGGCGCGAGCCACTGCGCGCGCACGTCGATGCGGTTCATGTCCGCCGGCGGCCACACCGGGTGTGCCGACACGAGCACGTCCTCGTGCAGCACCTCCACCGGCAGCCGCACCGAGAAGAAGGCGCGCCGCGCGCAGGTGGCGATGTCCTTGCCGCCGTCCGTGCACGGGCCGCCCTGCCAGAGCCAGCCGCGGAAGTCGCGCACCGGGCGCGGCAGCACGCTGCCGTCGTCGTCGAGCGCGAAGCCGGTCAGGCGCCCGCGCACGACGTTGACCGCCGTGGCCGGTTCCGGCTCGAACGGCGCGACCCAGGCGTAGCGGCGGCCGCGCAGCGCGACGTCCACGCGCAGCCGCGTCGACAGCGACAGGTCGTGCTCGCCCGTCCGGTGCGCGACCGGCGGCGGCCCGGGCGCATGCCCCACCACGTACACGAAGCCGCCGGCCCACGGGTTGCTGCCCAGGGCCACGCACAGCGCGGCGTCGTCGGCGTACTGGCGCGTGCAGCCGGCCATCTCGACCGCCTGTTCGACCTTGTTGTGGTCGTCGAAGTCGAGCGCCGAGAACGGCAGCACCAGCGGGTGCACGGCGCCGGGGAAGGCGGTGGCGGCGGACGCCGCGGGCCCCGGCGGGTTCAGCAGCGCGAGCTGGCCCGCGGGGTGGCGCAGCTGCGCGGCCACCTGGCCCATCGTCTTGGCGAAGCCCTGCCGGTAGCTGCGGTGGCTCAGCTCCTTCTCGTCCTGCAGCACCGACAGCGCGATGGCGATCGTGGCCAGCGCCAGCAGCAGGAACACGCCGCGGAAGAACAGCCGCAGGCGGAAGAACGCGATGCCCGGCCAGGCGGCCAGGCGCGAACGCCAGCTCACCTCAATGGCCCGACGAGGCCGGCGTCGCGAGCCATCGGAAGCCGCGCATCGGCACCGACTCGATGCCCTCGAACTGCGGATCGATGTCGCGGAACGCCTCGCGGATCGTGCTGATGTGCTTGCGCACGTTGTCGCGGTTGCGGCCGGTCTTGACGACCTGGAACAGCTCGTCGTACGACACCACCTCGCCGCGGCGCGCGTGCAGCGCCGCGAGGATGCGCTGCGCGGTCAGCGGCAGGTTGACGCGATGGCCGCGCCAGAGCACGGCACCCTGGCCCAGGGGGTCGACGCTCAATTCCTGGTCGACGGCCGTCGTCGCGCCGCCGGCGGCCTTGGGCGCCGGGCGATCCTTCGAGGCGCGCAGCATCTCGAGCACGGTGTCGATGAAGTCGGACTCCTCGAAGGTGGTCTTCTGCAGGTAGTCCCAGGCGTCGAGCGCCTTCATGATGCTGCGGTAGATGGTGGCCGGCATCGCCGAGACCACCAGCACCGGCGTGCCGTGCTGCTTGTTGATCGCGTTGATCAGCGCGACGCCGGCGTGGCGCTCGCGGCCCAGCTCGATGTCCATCACCACCAGGTCGTAGCGCTCGCGCGCGATCGCGGCCTCGGCCTCGTCGCGGGTGAACCACTGGTCGACCTGCAGGCCGGGGCGCGCCGACAGGATCCAGCCCTTGAGCTGGTCGCTCGTGGGCGGGTCGTCTTCGATGATCGCGACGCGGGCGGTGTTCGACACGGGAGGCCTTTCGGTGGACGGATGCGCCTTGCCGCATCCCTTCAGCCCCGATTATCCGGTCGGCCCGGGTGGCCCCGCGTGAGTGTTTTCTCCGCGCTCGTGAGGGCAGCGGCCGTGGCGCGCCATTGAACGCTCCCGGGGCGGTCGAAACAATGGCCTTCAACACGGAGGAGAAGCGCCATGAGGATTCGAACCACGCAAGGCAGCGGCCAGATCGGCTACCGCATGACCCGCCGCCACCACGACTTCGGCCACCCGCACCGCAGCGGCCACCCACTGCGCACGATCGCGATCCTGGTGCTCGCGGCCGCGGCGGCCACGGCCTGCATCGCGTTCCCGCCGGCGTCGACGCTCTCGCCGCCCGACACGTCGGCGCCGGACGTCAGCCTTCGCTAGTGGGCGTGTACTTGACCTCGTTGCCGATGGCGTAGAAGTGCCCGCCGGCGATGTGGTGCAGCGAGCGCAGCGACGGGTCGGCGTCGTCGAAGTGCCAGCGCCCGTTGCGAAAGACGCGGTCGTCGGCCCAGGCGGCGACGACCTCGCCCAGGAACAGGTCGTAGGCCTGCTCGATGTGCGGCTCGGCCAGCCGCTTGCACTCCAGCCAGGCGATGCAGCCGTCGACCAGCGGGGCCCCGGTGGCCGGCCCGGGTTCGGCCGCGGCCAGCGCGTCGCTGAACTTCTCGATGTCGCGGCCGCTGACGCTGCCCACGTGGTCGGTGAGGGCGGCCATCGCCACGGTGGGCACGGCCAGCACGAAATGGCCGCTGGCCAGCAGCAGGCCGCGGGTGAAGGTCTGCTTGTCGAGGACGACGGCCACCTTGGGCGGCGTGAAATCGAGCGGCATCGACCATGCCGCGGCCATCACGTTGCGGCGGCCGTCGTGTTCGGCGCTCACGAGCACCGTGGGGCCGTGGTTCAGGAGTCGGGTGCAGCGGTCGAGGGGGACGGATTGGCGCATGGCGGGATTCTCGTCGCGGCGGCCCAGGCTTGCGGCGACCTGTTGCGTTGACCGAATTTGAATGGGGCCTTCGACGCCACTGCACGGACGGCCGCGGCGCCCAAGGGAAGATCCTGGCTGTCCGCGCCGCAATCGCGACGCCGCCCGCCAACCTCACGAGAGCCCCCATGTCCGACGCCCTGAACGAAATCGCCCTCAAGCAGCTGTTCCTCGACGCCCGCACCACCAACAAGTTCCAGGATCGCGCCATCGACGACGCGAAGCTGCGCGAGCTGGTCGACCTGATGAAGTGGGGCCCGACCTCGATGAACGGCCAGCCGGGCCGCATCGTGTTCGTGCGCAGCGCCGAGGCCAAGGCCAAGCTCAAGGGCGCCCTGATGGGCGGCAACGTCGACAAGACGATGGCCGCGCCGGTCACCGCGATCGTCGCCTACGACACGCAGTTCCACGAGCACCTGCCCACGCAGTTCCCCGCCATGCCCGGCGCGCGCGACATGTTCCATGGCAACGCGCCGCTGATCGAGACCACCGGCCTGCGCAACAGCAGCCTGCAGGGCGCCTACCTGATCCTGGCCGCCCGCGCCCTCGGCCTGGATGCCGGCCCGATGAGCGGGTTCGACAACGACGCCGTCGACAAGGCGTTCTTCCCGGAAGGCCAGTGGAAGTCGAACTTCCTGATCAACCTGGGCTACGGCGACCCGAGCGGCAAC
>Ga0207427_100272_pt1 | contig 39011 bp, 33 predicted proteins | sample AraplaCL_Cvi_mMS_FD_184268 | JGI IMG/M metagenome (GOLD analysis project Ga0207427, IMG submission 184268) | Arabidopsis root microbial communities from the University of North Carolina, USA - plate scrape CL_Cvi_mMS (SPAdes) (version 2) | ecosystem: Host-associated > Plants > Roots > Endosphere ... | reverse complement strand
TGGACGCAGGGCAACGACCCGGCGACCAACAACGGTGCGTCCGGCAGCGGCCAGCCCTGGACGCTGGCCTCCGGCTGCTCGACCACCCCGCCGCCGCCCACGCCGGCGCCCCCGCCGCCCACCCCGACGCCGCCGCCGCCGACCCCCGCGCCGCCGCCCCCGACGCCCACGCCCCCGCCGTCGACCTGCGCGCCCTGGAACGCGAGCACCGCCTACAACGGCGGCGCTACGGTGAGCGAGAACGGCAAGACGTACAAGGCCAACTGGTGGACGCAGGGCGACGACCCCGCGACGCACAACGGCCCGAGCGGTTCCGGCCAGCCGTGGACGCTCACGACCAGCTGCAGCACCACGCCGCCGCCGCCCACGCCGGCGCCCCCGCCGCCCACGCCCACGCCGCCGCCGCCCACCCCGACGCCGCCGCCCCCGACGCCGGCCCCGCCGCCGTCCAACGGCGACCTGCGGCCGCACGTGCTGATGGGCTACTGGCAGAACTTCAACAACGGCGCGCCGGTGCTCACGATCGCCCAGGTGCCGACCACGTACGACGTCATCGCGGTGGCCTTCGCGGACGCGACGGGCGTGCCCGGCCAGATCAGCTTCGCGATCGACTCCGGCGTGACCGGCTACAGCGACGCGCAGTTCAAGGCCGACATCATCACGGCGCACGCGCGTGGCCAGAAGATCGTGCTGTCGGTCGGCGGCCAGAACGGCTCGATCGCGGTCAACGACGCGACCAGCGCGACGAACTTCGCCAACAGTGCGGCGTCCATCCTGACGAACTACGGTTTCGACGGCATCGACATCGACCTGGAGAACGGCATCAACCCGTCTCAGATGGCCTCGGCGATCAGCAAGCTCAAGGCCCTCAAGCCGAACGCGCTGGTCACTGCGGCGCCGCAGACGCTGGACACGCAGAACTCGCAGAGCTCGTACTTCTCGTTCGCCTCGATGATCGGCGCGAACATGACGATGATGAACACGCAGTACTACAACTCGGGCTCGATGCTGGGTTGCGACGGCGGCGTGTACAGCCAGGGCACCGAGAACTTCATCACCGCCCTCGCCTGCACGCAGCTCAATTCGCTGCCGGCCTCGGAGATCGGCATCGGCCTGCCGGCCTCGCCGAGCGCCGCGGGCAGCGGCTACGTGAGCCCGTCGGTCGTCGCCGCGGCGCTGCAGTGCCTGGCCAACGGCAGCAACTGCGGCTCGTTCCGTCCGCCCGCCAACCACCCCGCGATCCGCGGCGTGATGACCTGGTCGATCAACTGGGATGCCGCCACCGGCTACCAGTTCGCCAACACGGTGTCGCCGGTGCTGCGCGCGTTGCCGTAAGTCGCTCGGATCCCTGATCCGTCCCTGGAGTGGCTGTTGCCTTGGCGGGCAGCAGCCACTTTTTCGTTTCGGCCAGGCACCGCGCGCGCATGCCGGCGGGCGGACGCCGGACTAACATCCGCAGCCCGCCCGCGCCGCGTTCCGCCCCCTGCCCTCGCGGGCCGCACGCTACGCGAGGTCGAGCGAGAACGCGACGCCTGGGATCGCGAATCCCAACGAGGCATGGAAGGCATGCGCCTCGTGCAAGGCCTTGTTGCTCGCCAGCACGAGCTTGTAGCAGCCGGCCGCGCGCGCGCGCCGCGCGGCGTCGTCCATCAGCAGGCGCCCCAGGCCGCGCCGGCGCCAGGCGGCATCGACCACGACGTTCTCGACGATCCCCACCGGCGCACCGCCATGCCCGAGGTTGTCCATCGCCATCAGGCCGTAGGTGCCCACGAGCCGCGTGCCCGCCTCGGCCACGCAGATCCAGAAGTCGTCGCGCCCGTCGATGCGCGCGAACACCCTGGCCGCGGCCTCCAGCGTGGTGGCCGTGGACAGGTTCAGCAGCGCGACCAGGCCGGGCAGGTCGTCGGCGCGCGCGACGCGGATGGCCAAGGAGTCGTTCGAGCGGGGATCCATGCGGGCATTGATTCCGAGCGGCGGGGTGGATCGCATCCTGCCCGCGTTTCGTCCGCGTCCGCGCCGACCTCCACGACGATTTTCCTTGACCCTGGACCGCGGTCCACGCTTTAGCCTCGGCGCCTTGCTGAAAGGACGCCATGTACCTGCTCGCCGAATCCTCCGTCGACATCGCCTGCCCGGTGGAACACGCCTTCGCCTTCGCGGCCGACCTGGAGAACTTCCCGCACTGGTTTCCGGGCGTCGTCGACGTGGCATCGAACGATGCGTTGCCGGTGGGCACCGTCGGCAAGCACTACCGCGAGGCGGTCGCGATGCCCCTGCGCGGCCGGCGGTCGGTGCTGATCCGCGTCGTGGAGGCGGCGGCGCCCGGGCGCTTCGCCACCGAAGGCGAGCTGCACCTGCTGCTGCCGCGCATGGAGATGGCATTCGCGGCGCGCGAGTCCGGCGGCTGTCGCGTGACGTGGCGCATGTCCAGCCGCCGGACGCAGGGCTGGCCGCGCTGGACGATCCTGCCCCTGGCGCGGCGGGTGATGACCCGGCGCGCCGGCATCGGCCTGCTGCGCCTGAAGAGGCACCTGGAGTTGGCGCGCCAGGGCGGCTGACGGGCGCCGCTCGAGCGCCGGGGCGCCCAGGCCTCAGCCCTTGAACTGCGGCAGGAACCGGCCCAGGCGGGCGCCCATCTCCCTGCCCAGCACTTCGAGCGCGTTGAACGGGCGGATCATGACCTCGAACTCCACGATGAGCCCCTGCTCGTCGAAGCGGATCATGTCGATGCCCTTGAGCTGCTTGCCCTGCACCACGGCGCTGAACTCGAGCACGACGTCCAGGCCGTCGGCGCTTGCAAACTGGCGGTGGTACTCGAAGTCCTCGAAGATCGTGATGACCGTGCGCAGCGCCATCAGCAGCGCCGGCGCGGGCGAGTAGGCCTTGAACGCCATCGGCGAGCGGAACGAGGCTTGCGGATGCACGATCGCCTCCAGCGCGCTGAAGTCGCGCCTGGCGACGAGCTCGTGCCAGGTCGCGAGCGAGCGCGCGACGGCGGGGTTCAGGTCAAGCGATGCGTGGCTCATGCGGATTTGCGTTGGACGGTGAAGGAGAAGGGATCACAGGGCGGTCGCGAGGACGGTGCCTTGATGGATGGCGCGCTTGGCGTCGAGCTCTGCGGCATCGGCGGCGCCGCCGATCAGGTGCACGCTGCAGCCCAGGGCGCGCAGCTGTCCGGCCAGCGCGTCGTTCGGCTCCTGGCCCGCGCAGATCACGACGTTGTCGACCGCGTAGGTGTGCGGCACGCCGGCGATGGTCACGTGCAGGCCCTCGTCGTCGATGCGACGGTAGTCCACGGACGATTGCATGTCGACGCCGCGCGCCTTGAGCTCGGTGCGATGGATCCAGCCCGTCGTCTTGCCCAGGCCGTCGCCGACCTTGGACGCCTTGCGTTGCAGCAGGTGGATCGTGCGCGCGGCCGGCTGCGGGCGCGGGCGCGCGAGGCCGCCGCGCGCGGCGTAGCTCGTGTCGACGCCCCAGGTCGCGAAGAAGTCCTGCTCGCCCGTCGCGCCGTGCGCGTCGCCGTGGGCCAGGGTCTCGGCCACGTCGAAGCCGATGCCGCCGGCGCCGACGATCGCGACCGCGCGGCCCACCGGCTTGCCGTCGCGCAGCACGTCGAGGTAGCCCAGCGTCTTGGGGTGATCCGAACCCTCCAGGCGCGGCGCGCGCGGCACGATGCCCGTGGCCACCACGACCTCGTCGAAGCCCTCGGCCGCGAGCGCCTCGGCCGTCGCGCGCGATTCCAGCCGGAGCTCGACGTCGGTCGACTGCAGGCGCCGTGCGAAGTAGCGCAGCGTCTCGTGGAACTCCGCCTTGCCCGGCACCTTCTTGGCGAGGTTGAACTGGCCGCCGATCTCCTTGCCCGCCTCGATGAGCGTGACGTCGTGCCCGCGCTCGGCGGCCGTCACCGCGCAGGCCAGGCCGGCCGGCCCCGCGCCGACGACGGCCACGCGCTTGCGCCGTGCGGCCGGTGCGACGACGATCTCGGTCTCGTGGCACGCCCGCGGGTTGACGAGGCAGGACGTGACCTTGCCCGCGAAGGTGTGGTCGAGGCAGGCCTGGTTGCAGCCGATGCAGGTGTTGATCTCGTCGGCGCGGCCTGCGCGGGCCTTGCGCACGAAGTCGGCGTCGGCCAGCAGCGGGCGCGCCATCGAGACCATGTCGCAGGCGCCCGCCGCGAGCAGGCCCTCGGCGACCTCGGGCGTGTTGATGCGATTGGTGGCGACCAGCGGGATCGACACCTGGCCCATCAGCTTCTGCGTGACCCACGCATAGGCCGCGCGCGGCACCTTGGTGGCGATCGTCGGGATGCGCGCCTCGTGCCAGCCGATGCCGGTGTTGATGATCGTGGCGCCGGCGCGCTCGATGGCCTGCGCGAGCTGGATCACTTCGTCCAGCGTCGAGCCGCCTTCGACCAGGTCGAGCATCGACAGCCGGTAGATCACGATGAAGTTCGGGCCGACGCGTGCGCGCACGCGGCGCACGATCTCCGTCGGGAAGCGCATCCGGTTCTGGCAGGAGCCGCCCCAGCGGTCGTCGCGGTGGTTGGTGCGCGCGGCGATGTACTCGTTGATCAGGTAGCCCTCGGAGCCCATGATCTCCACGCCGTCGTAGCCCGCGTGCTGCGCGAGCGCGGCGCAGCGCACGAAGTCCTCGACGGTCTGCTCGACCTCCTCGTCGGCCAGCGCGTGCGGCACGAACGGGTTGATCGGCGCCTGCAGCGCGCTCGGCGCCACCAGCCCGGGCTGGTACGAGTAGCGACCGAAGTGCAGGATCTGCATGGCGATCTTGCCGCCTTCCCGGTGTACCGCGTCGGTGACCACGCGGTGGTGCGCCGCTTCGTCCTCGTTGGTCAGCATCGCCCCGCCCTTCATCGGGCGCCCGCGTTCGTTCGGCGCGATGCCGCCGGTGACGATCAGGCCCACCTCGCCGCGCACGCGCTCGGCGTAGAAGGCCGCCATCCGCGCGAATCCGTTCGGCACCTCCTCCAGGCCGACGTGCATCGAGCCCATCAGCACGCGGTTGCTCAAGGTGGTGAAGCCCAGGTCCAGGGGCCGCAGCAGGTTCGGATAGTCGTTCATCGCGTTCATGCAACCAGTTGCATTCAAGTTCGGCCGCATAATGCAACTGGTTGCACGAAGAGTCAAGCGGGTCGGCTGGGTTGCCGACTCCAATGCAGGATCAACGTCCGATGTCACTGCCGCACGCCCTCCTGACCGCCCTCGTCGAGCGCTCCTGCTCGGGCTCCGAGCTGGCGGTCCGCTTCGACAAGTCGATCGGCTACTTCTGGCACGCGACGCACCAGCAGATCTACCGCGAGCTCGCGCGGCTGGAGGAGTCCGGCCTGATCGAGTCGCTGCCCGAGCAGTCCACGCGCGGTCGCAAGCGCGATTACCAGATCCTGCCCGCCGGCCGCGAGGAACTGCGCCGCTGGATCCGCGAGCACGAGGACCCCGCCGCGCTGCGCGACGAATTCATGGTGCGGCTGCGCGCCGAGGCCGCGGTCGGGCCCACCGGGCTGGACAAGCAAGTGCACCGGCGCATCGAACACCACCGCGAGAAGCTCGCGCTGTACCGGGCCATCGAACAGCGCGACTTCCCGACCGCCCCCGAGGATCGCGAGACGGCGTTGCGCCACCTCGTGCTGCAGGTGGGCATCCGCTTCGAGCAGCACTGGCTGGACGTGCTGGACGAATCGCTGGTCGCGCTGAAGCTGCCGGCGCGGCGACGCAAGGACAAGTGAAGCCCACGTGAAGCGAGATGGGCCCGACGTAATCGCGGCCCGAGGCCAGTGTGCGCCGCCGCACAGACGAAGGCGCCAGGGCGACGCAAGACTCGACGCCAGGCGCCGGCATCTCGCGGCTCCTGTTATGGAGGAACATCATGGAGACCCTCTTGCGTGCCGATCGACTGTCCGCCGCGCAGATGTGCGCAGCGGACGTATCCAACAAGAGACCCATCGCGTGAGCAACGCCTCCATCGCCGCATACGGGCCGTGCACGGGCCTGCATGGCGACGACGCGCAAAGCCGCATGGATGCCGGGACGCAGATGGCCAACGACGTTCGCGCGGACATCCGGACGGCCGGCCCCTGCACCGCAGGAGGGGAGGAGCTCGGCATCGACCGGGTGGTCGCCTTGTGGCGAGCCGCTGAGCTCGCGCTGTCTCCGATCGTCGGTCGACGCGGCAGCTTGGCAATGCTGCTTCGCACGCTGTCGCTGAATCGCACCGGGTTCGGCTGGCTGGACCTAAGGGGCGACACCGACGACCTGGAAAGCGCAATCGGCAGCCTGCGCCGTGCGTTCTCCGTCCGGCGGGCGCAGGAAGGCGACGCTGCTGCACAGGCCCTGTCGACGAGCCTGGTCGAGCTGCTCTCGTCGCTGGTCGGTCCCGCTCTGGCCAAGCAACTGTGCGACAGCCCGGCGCTCGCCGACGCGTTGCGGCGAACGGGTTCGCGGCAAGGCGGCGCCGACACGCGAAGCGGCACGACGACGCTGCGCCGCGACAGCGCGCGACCTGCCCAGCGAAAGCGACCGCATCGCGGAGCCGACTTCCAGCGCGACCTGCGCATCGGCGAGAAGAACAGGTCGCTGTTCCTGCTCGATGCGCGCATCGCGGCCGCGCGCGAGGAACTGGCGCGCCTGGGCGGCCACGGCAGGCACGGCGAGCGGCGCATCGTGAGTCGCCATGAGGCACGCCTCGTTCATGCCAACGAGCGCCTCGTGCTGTCTGCCATCGACGCCAATGAAGCCGCCGACGTCGCCGCCAGGTTGAGCCAGCGCGACCTGTTGACCGGCCTGCCCAACCGCGGCCTCACGCTCGACCGGCTCGAGGCGGCGATCGCCACGGCGCGCCGCAACGGCCGCATGCTGGGCGTCCTGTTCGTTGACCTCGACGGCTTCAAGACGGTCAACGACACGCGAGGCCACGCCGCCGGCGATCGCACGCTGCAGATCGCGGCCAGCCGGCTTGCCGCGAGCGTGCGCGAATCGGATACGGTCGGCCGCTTCGGCGGCGACGAGTTCCTCGCGATCCTGCCGGAGATCGAGGCCGCTGGCGACGCCATGTTCGTCGCCGCAAAGATGGTGGCGACGCTCTCGGCCCCGATCGGCGCCTCCGAGGACGGTCCTCCGCTGACGGCGAGCGTTGGCGTCGCGATCTACCCCGACGATGCCGTGACCGGCGCCGACCTGATCGCGTTCGCCGACAAGGCCATGTACCGCGCCAAGGCGCACACCCGCGATCGCATCGGACGCCATGTCGCGCCCGTGCTGTCGCTTCCGTCCGGCGTCACGGCCGGCGAGAGGCCCATCGGCTGACCTTCGGGTCGAGCGCATCCGCCGCATCGATCGGGAAATCCGAGTCGTGCAGCATCACCGGCTCCGCGGATCCCGCAGCCATCCTGCGGCGCACCATCGCATCGAGTTCGGCCAGATGCTCGCCGAAGATCGACAGCGCCGCCCTGCGCGGCTGTGGCGGGACGAAGCAGCAGCGCAGCGAGGTGTCGCTCACCATCGCGCAGACCGACCTGCCGTCCACCGACACCCAAAAGCGCACGATGTGCGCGACGTCGTGGCCGTTCGTGAACGTGCGCATGGCGGGCCTCCAGTCCATCCCCTGCGCGACCGGGCGCATGGATGGACTCCATCGTCACGGCGATTGCACCACGGCGTCTGTGCGGTGGCAGACAGACCGTCGCCGACACAAGCGCCACACTGGCTCGGCGCCAGCAGCGCACGGCGGCGCCCCAGGCGCCCCATCGGAGTCATTGCCATGCACGACCCCTTCTTCAGCGAGCGTTCCGGATCCGTCCTCTTCTGGGTGCCGATCGCGGGCATTGCCGTGGGCGCCTCGGTCAGTCGCGAGACGCTCCAGCGTCGCTACGCCCCCATGGCGGCCGACATGGATCCCATGGACACGTTCCGCGCCCATCTGTCCGGGATCGAGGACGCGGTGCGACGGCGGGTCGCGAGCGGCTCGATCGAGCCAGTGGTGCTGCGCGAAAGCGACCTCGAAGCGCGCGATCCGGGCGTCCCGTAGCCACGCGACCTCGGCCTGGTGCACCAAGGTCGTGTGTTCGATAGCGTACAGACCGTTCGGCGCAACGGAGTAGAGTGGACTGTTCCGCACGCTTGTCCTTTCCGATTCCGGTTCCCGGGTGCGCGGAAGTACCGGTGATCGCCATGCCCACTCCGAAGTCGAATCATTTGCTCCAGGCCCTGCCGGAGGCCGAGTGGAAGCGCTGGGAGCCCGTGCTCGAGCAGGTCGACCTGCCCTTGGGTCGCGTGCTCTACGAATCGGGCAGCACGTTGAGCCACGTCTACTTTCCGACGACGGCGATCGTCTCGCTGCTGTACGTCATGGAGAACGGCTCGTCGGCCGAGATCGCGGTGGTCGGCAACGAAGGCATCGTCGGCGTGTCGCTGTTCATGGGCGGCGAGACCACGCCCAGCCGCGCCGTGGTCCAGAGCGCCGGCCAGGGCTACCGCCTGAGCGCCGAACGCATGAAGGCCGAGTTCAACCTCGCCGGGCCGGTGCTGCACCTGCTGCTGCGCTACACGCAGGCGCTGCTGACCCAGATGGCGCAGACCGCAGTCTGCAACCGCCACCATTCGCTCGACCAGCAGCTGTGCCGGTGGCTGCTGCTGAGCCTCGATCGCCTGCACGGAAACGAGCTCGTGATGACCCAGGAACTCATCGCGAACATGCTCGGCGTGCGGCGCGAGGGCGTGACCGAGGGGGCGATGAAGCTGCAGCGCGCCGGATTGATCAGCTACAGCCGCGGCCATATCCGCGTACTGGACAGGCCGGGGCTGGAAGAGCGGAGCTGCGAGTGCTACGCGGTGGTCAAGAAGGAGTACGACCGGCTGCTGCCGGCCACCAAGGCGCGCTAGGCGACCGGCCTTCGGGGCCTGCGTGCGCTGGAGCACAGTCGGCGCAGCTGCGACGTGCGAGAGTCGTCGGCGGCCCTGCTCGACTTCGACGCAGGCGACCGGTTCCATCGCTCGCATCAGCCGAGGGGCGCGGCCTCCCGGAGATCAACTTGCCCCAACCCTCGAACCAGCTCCTCGCGCAACTGCCGTCGGCATCGCAGCATCGCATGAGCGCGCTCGGCGAAGTCGTCGAGCTCAAGCTCTCCGAGATCATCGGCGATGCAGGCCGTCCGACCGCCTCCGTCCTCTTTCCGATCGACGGGTTCATATCCTTGCTCGCACAGGTGGACGGCGAGCACGCGATCGAGGTGGGCATGGTCGGCCGCGAGGGCATGCTGGGCATCCAGCTCGCGCTCGGCGTCGCGACGGAGCCGCTCCGGGCGCTCGTGCAGGGTCCGGGGCAGGCATTGCGCATCAGCGCCGCCGCGTTCCGGCGCGAACTGGGGACGAATGCGCCCCTGCGCACGACGATCGATCGCTACATCTATGTCCTGTTTGCCCAGCACGCGCGCGCCGCGGCCTGCCAGCGCTTCCACATGATCGAACGGCGCCTGGCGCGCTGGCTGCTGATGAGCCATGACCGGGCGCATGCCGACGAATTCAGGGTGACGCAGGAATTCCTGGCCTTCATGCTCGGCGTCCGGCGTGTCGGCGTGACCCTGGCGGCAAGCGGACTCCAGCGCCAGAACCTCATCGCCTACGACCGTGGCGAAATGACGATCGTCGACCGCGCCGGCCTGGAGCGCGCGGCCTGCAGCTGCTACGCCAGCGATCGGGCGGCCTACGCCGACCAGTTCGAATAAGGCGCCGTGGACAGCAAGCGCATGGACTGCACCGGGCGGCACCGTCGGTTCGTTCGGCAGCGCACAGACACCCGGCGCGGGGCGGGATTATGGTTCCCGAAGAAGGAACGGAGATCAGCATGGGTCCATTTCGCAACGGCGCCTCGTTCGCCGCGATCGACGGCGACCCCGAGCGCGCCGCGCACACGCCTCTTGCGGCGACCGATGCCGAGCTCATGGCGACGTTCGGGATCCGGCGCAGCGGCCGCTTCTACCTGTGCCGAGGCTATCGCTACACCCACTTGCGGGACGCCGTGGCCTACGCGCGCCAGGCGCGCGACCGGCCCGACCTGGCGCAGCAGGAGCCCCCTCGGGAACGGTCTGCGGGCGCAGGCGCTGCCGCGGGATCGAACTCGCCGAACGCGCAGGACGTGACCCTGATGGCGCTCCTGCGCATCACCTTCGCGCAGGGTCAATACGACTTCGACGGCTACCGCTACGACCACCTGCAGGACGCCGTCGCCTACGCGCGACTGCAGCAATCCAGGCCGGCGCCCTGACGGCGAGGCCGGGCCTGCCAGCCCGATCGCGTTCGGACAGCCTGCGCTCCCGGCACGACGGCTGCCGCCAAGGGATGCCCCGGACGCCCTTCAGGCCTTCATGTCCGGCCAGGCCAGCACACCCCAGACCGCAGGAAAGTCCACTTGCTGCTGCTGGCAGCCCAACTCCGCACGGCAGTTGCTGCAGATGTACGAGGGATGGTTGCGCGCGTCGGGATTGCATCGCAGCCGCGAATGCGCCGGCGCGTATCGGTAGTTCTGGCCTACCTGCAGGCGACACGCCTCGCAGACGTGGCCCCATCCGCGCGCGCCGGGAAAGCCGGCCAGGCCGTGGCGGCCCGCGGACTGGCGCGCCACGCCGACGCCCCGTTCGTCGAACACTTCGGCCCAGGACGCCTTGGGCCAGGCCCGCCCGAGCAGGGTCTCGATCGCGGCGCGGTCGATTCCCGATCCTTCGACGACGTGGTCATCGAAGACGTGGCCCCAGAAGATCCGGTACGACATCATGCCTCCTGCGTGCACGAGATCAGCGGCAGCGTCACGACGAAGCGACTGCCGCAACCGATCCCCGCGCTCTCGGCGCGCACCCGGCCGCCGTGGGCCTCCACCAGTTGGCGAACGATCGCCAGGCCGATGCCCAGCCCCGACTTGCCAAAGCCCGTCGAATGCAAGGCCTGCGCGAACGGGTCGAAGACGCACGACAAGGTCGCGGGATCCATGCCGATGCCCTCGTCCGACACGGCCAACTCGACCGAGTGTTCGTGCCGGCGCAGTGCCAGCGTCACGGTCGTGTCGTCCGCGCTGAACTTGGAGGCGTTGTCGAGCAGGTTGGTGACGATCTGCACCAATCGCGTGGCATCGGCATGCAAGGGGCACCCGATGGCCAGGCCGGTGGCCTCGAGGTACTGGCCGCGCCGCGCCAGGATCGGCATGCAGGCCAACACCGCTTGTTCCAGGACGTCCCGCATTTCCAGCGGGCCCTTCGACAGGGTCAGCTTGCCGGTCCGGCTGCGGGCCATGTCCAGCAGGTCGTCGACCATGCGCGCAAGGTGATCGACCTGGCGTTCGATGACGCGCTGGGCGCGCGCCAGGTCTTCCGGCCGGCCCGTCGTGATCAGCGCTGCGGCCGTCCGGATGGGTGCGAGCGGGCTGCGGAGCTCATGCGCGACAAACGCGAGGAATGCGATCGACCTGGCCGGACCCGGGCCCTCTTGCGGCACATGCCCCGACGGGGTCCGGGCGCCCTCCCACGAGGCACGCAGGTCGTCGATGGCGGGAATGCGGCGCGGGCAGGCGACGAGGCGAAGATAGGGCGGCGTGCGCATGACTCATCCTTGGTGCGCCCGCAACGCCTGTCGCGCGGCGGCGCTGCCGGTTTGCTCGACATCGCCATTGCAGCGTACGCGCCATCGTCGCGGCGCTCTGTGCGGTAGCGACCATTGCGGGCGACCATCGTCTGCGGCGGCGCCGATGGGTCTGCCCGCCGCGCGCACGAGACGGCCTCGACGGGACGCGAGCGCGGGCTCCTGCTCGCTGCGTGCGCCGCCGCACAGACGGGCGTGGCGCGCGGGGATAGGTTGTCCGGACACATGAGAGTCCAACATGCCATCCCTGCACGCCGTCGTCTACATCGATCATCGCGCCGCCCGCGTCATCCAGTTCGACCCCACGCGGGGTGAGCAAGCGCAGGCCCATGAACGACAGGATTTCGCCCGGCAAGACAGCGCGGAGTCACGATCGGAGGACGCGTTCTTCGTCGACATCTGCCAGGTCCTCGACGCAGCCGACGAGATCCTCGTGATGGGCGCGCAGGCGAACCTCGCCGATTTCAGGCGTTTCGTCGAAGGCCACCGGCGCGATCTCGCCGCCAGCATCACCGCCTACGAGGTCACGGAGCGCCCGTCGAACCAGCAACTCCTGGCGCTCGCGCGCAAGCAGAACGCAACCTTCCAGGCAGGGGGCGCCCGCTCGCTGGGGTGAATGCCTGCAGAAAGGCCGAGGGGCGACTGGCGGCCACGATCAGGTCTTCGCCAGGCAGGTTCGCCGCCATTCGTGCGCGGCCTGCTCGATCGGACGACCTGCTGCTCCATGAGCTCACGGGTGCGGGCGATCACGGCAGGGTCGTTCCCGGCGAGGCTCTGGATCTTCAGCGCGTTGCGGATCGGCGCCAGCGGATTGCGCAGCTCGTGCGCCAGGGCCGCCAGGAACTCGTCCCTCATCTTCCCCGCTTCGGACAACTCCCCATTCGGACCACTCCTCGAACGCGCGCCCGTCGGCCGCAGGCCGTCGCACGTCGTAGCGCAGCGAAGCGCGCACGTGGCGCTGTCGAGGATGGGGCGCTCCTTGCAGGATGCCGCATCGCTGCAAGGAGACCGGGCTGGTTGCCTTGGACAAGGGCAGCGCCGACCTCCCCCGGGCCAATACCGAGTCTGCGCGGACCCGTCTGGTCACTCGGTCAGCGTGAGCAGGATGTCCGGATACCAGGCCACGTTCAGGCCCAGCGACTCGTCAGCCTGCAGGTCGCGCGTTCCCATGTCCAGGCGCGAGGAGTGGATGCCGGCGAGTCGCCACGGCAGCGGCGCGCGCCCGGGCGTCGCCACGACAACGGGCGCCCCGCTGAGCCCGCGATGGGTGCGCGCATCGGTGAGGAAGCAGGCCTTGCCCTGGAAACGCCAACCATAAGGCGACGCAACGATGCCCTGGCGCGCCACCGGCAAGTGATGCAGCGCGTCGTGGAAGCCGAGCGGGAAGCCAGGAATCAGGAGCGGTGCGCCCAGTGGCAGCGGCGCAGCGGCGCTCTGCAGGTCCGCCGCGGTGAATGCCGCGAGCGCCGCCTGGGCCGGCAGCGCCCCGCGATCGATGCGCAACACGGCCACGTCGATCTCGCCTCCGGAGTCGGCGCCCTGCCGCCAGTTCGCCTTGCCCTGGTCGTACAGGAGCACCGACAAGCCGACGGATGCGCCCAGGTTGCCGTCGTCCGGGTGCAGTTCGATCTCGAGTCGGTCGGGATGGTGCTTGCTGTCCTCATCGATGAAGACGTGGCGGCTGCTGACGAGGTAGAGCCGTTCCTCGCGCTGGAAGAAGAACCCGCTCGCGTTGGTCAGGCCCTTGGGCCCGTCGAACGTCGACACGCGCGCCGTCGCGAGCAGCAACGGATCGACCGTCAATGGCGCCAGCGCCGCCGCAGGCGCCACGGCGCCCATCGCCGGGCGCGCCGATGCAGGCGGCGCTTGCGGCACGTCAGGCACCGTGACCGCCATCGGCCGCTCGCGCCAGGGCCCGCGACATCACGGCGCTCACGCCGTCGCCACGACGGCCCCCTGGCGCGGCTGCGCCCGCAGCCCCGACAGCAGCGCGACGGCGTTGGAGGCGGCGGCTGTCGCGTGTCGACAAGATCGATTCGGCCATCAAGGTCTCCTTGCTGGGAGGCGGGCCAGGAAGGAGCCCGGGCGGCCGTCATCGACACACCAGGGCAAGGGGCGATCCCGATCGGACGCCCAGGCGCCGATCGCCGGCGTGGCGCAGTTCGTGCTGGACAGGCTCGAGCCCGTGCGCCTCAATCCTCCGAGGATTCCGGCGCTCCCGGAACCGCGAACGGTATATTGCCGGCGATACGCCCAGGCGGCGCACGAATGCCAGCCGCATGCGGTCAGCGGACGCAAAGCCGCAGTCGAATGCAACGGTCTTGAGCGGCATCGCGGTGCTTTCGAGGCGCGAAGCGTTCGCTGCGGAGTTCGATCGCTTGAGCGGTGCGCCGACGGACACGCACTTTGCTAGACGCGTCGCCTGATGGAACACGTGGGTGCGACGGGCGTTCACGCGGCGCCAGTCGGACCGATCCCCGGGGAACGCAGGATTCGCGCCATGGTCTCGGGCATGGTCGCTCCGCTCGGGTCGTGCGCCGGACCTCAGCGCCCGCGCGATGGCCGGCGCAGTCGCGCGACAAGTCAAGCGTTGCTTCCGCCGACCACGCTGCGGCGACTCGCGCGCCGAGAGCCGAAGCTTGCCTTCGTCACCGTGCAGCCCCATCGGCGGGCCTGGGCGAGCGATCGGTCACGGAAGGGCCGGCCACCGGGATGTCCTGGTCCAACCGAAAGTATTCGGCCGCGTAGCGCGCGAATCCGCAGACGCCCTTGCTTCCCACATGCCTGCCGACTTCGGTGCCCTCGGCATCGAGGAGTTCCACGACGACCCCCTGGGGCGCGTCCCGGTCTGCTACGTCGAGCACGAAATCCTGATGGTGCTGGACGCAGGCACGAACGGCGAGAAGCGCTGAAATGCCCTGGAAGCTGCCGTCGTGGCGCACCTTCAACTGCGGCGTTGCCGCGGCAGCGTCCAAGGCCACGAAGAGGACCGCTGCGGCCATGGTGCGAACGCCCGACGCATTCATGAATGAGACCTTCGGCGTCGTACCGCCGCAATGCACGAGGATGATCTCGCCGGGCGAGTGTGGCAGGTGCGCCTGAATTCGACATGATCGTTCGCTGACGCAGAAATGATCGCCTGGGAAATCGAGTCGTCGAGCGCCTTCGATGCGATGACAGTGCGGCGCCGGCCGCCCGGCCGCGAGGCCCGGATCAGGCTCAGGAATGAAACCCGCTCGTCGGGGCATCGAGCTCGATGAACTCGGCAAGGCTGACCTTGAACGATCTCTGGGCGTCGGACGCGCGATCAAGAGACTCGTCTGAAAAGACCGAATCGTCGCCATGGCGTTGACGCAGCAGCAATTCGAGACGCCGGCGCAGTTCGACCAGCCCGGAGCGCTTCCTCGAGGGATCCAGGAGGTCGAGTGAGACTGCGGCGTGGGCCAAGACGCATGGAGGAACTTGATCGAGGCCCGACTCGCGATCCCTGCCCATCGCACGCTCGATGAGCGCGAGAGACGGCTGCATCCGCCGGCCGCCGGGCCAGGCGTCCAGCAAAATCCTGAGTTCACGGCGCGCCGACCGCATGGCCACGCCGCCGCCAGGCGGCACGAGCGCGGACATCGAGATGCCTCCGGACGCACTTGCCGGGCGTACATCTGCGTCACTCGACTTCGATCGCTCGGGACTGCCGTACCGGAAATCACAGCGAGCAAAGAAGGTTCGACGCCGCAGGATGCCAAGCATCTTGCCGAAGAGGGTGTCACCGAACATCAGGAGAGACTGTTGAGGCATGGCAAAGGGCGCAAGTTGTGGGCGGAAGGGCACCCGCCGGGCGCGCGACACCGCACCCAAAATCTAGCAATCGACCCTGGCCAGAAAATGATCGCCGCATGACGAAACGCCGACCGACGATCGATTGGAGAGCTTGCCCGCGACGGATTGCACACCGTCGCGGATCTGCGGGTCTGATCGGACGACACCTTGACCGAGATCGCGCCGTCGGCATCGGTCGTCACGCTTGGCCGGCACGGCGCCCGGACAGTCACACCGTGGATGGGCTACCTGTGCTTGGTCTTGGTGGGCTGACCCTGCGCCTGGATCCGGATGAGGACATTCTTCGTCAGCTCCTCCATCTGATCCAGGATCCGATCGCTGGCGGTTGCGACGGAGAGCATCTGCTCTTTGGTCGGCGCATCGATATGGCGGACGGCGTTGTCAAAGAAGATCATCTGGAGCCGCGCAAGTTCCAGATTCGACGCGATGCCGGGAAAGTCGCTTTCATGGTCCCCGAATGCCGACATCGTGTTCTTGAACTTGTCATCGGCGTCGCCGAGGTATCCCTTCAACGCCTTCGACTTGAGCGGAGTCTGCTGCAGGAAGTACATCGCCGCCGTTCGCTGGGTCAACATGCGCTGCCTCGAGGCGAGGCTCAGCAACGCAGCAGGCGCTGTCCCGTGGAATGTCTTGGTGATGGATTCGGCGTTGAGCCACAACTCATCGCTGACGCCGAGCGCCTGGCTCAACGTATCCGGACTCGGGGATTGGGCGACGATGCCAGCCAACTGGTCGATCAGTTTCGCCTGCTTGCCAAGCAGGGACGTACCGTCGATCGAGGCGGATTGCCTCAGCGCGGCGTTGTTGCTGCGCAGTTCGGCAATCCCTTGCTGGAGTGACGACGCAGCCTTGTCTGGTTGCACTCGCAGGAATTCCTGGGCATAGGACTTCAGGACGCGCTCGCTCAACATGCACTGCTTGTTGGCGATGACGAGGGAATCGAAGTCCTGCACTTGCTGCGCCATCGCGCCAGACGACGCAAGGAATGCGTAGCCGATGAAAATGCCACGGGTGAGCTTGCGTAAGCACAATGTCATGGAGAAGGCCGCTCGAGAAAGGCGCGTGGTCGAATCACCCCAGACTGTTTCCAGGGCTCCACCGAATAGCGCGTGTTGCGTGAAGACGTTGACCCTTGTCAGGAACCGAGCTGCGCCCGATCGCCATGCAGTCGCATGGGCCCCTACGGCCGAACTTTGCCCAAAGGCGCGCGCGAGATCATGCTCAATTCATGATCATTCGATAGCCAGCAACCGCACTCATGCTGAACTTCACGGAACCGATCGGCCCGCTGGTTCGCGCGGGAAGGCCTCGTCATCGAGGCATCCGAAAACGGTCCGCACGATGATGGCCAGCCGACCGTCAGCGCTCGATGCGGGCGCAGGCCGAATGGTTGTGGATCGACTCGACGTTCTCCATGTCCACCGAATGGCGGCCGACACGGGGATCGTGCGCGACCACGAGCGCGATGTCGCGCACCAGGTCGCCCACGCACTGCGGGTTCTCGCAGGCGCGCGCTCGCGCAGGAAGAACGTGAACTCGTTCCCGGCGCGGCCTTCATCGGCGTGCAGGCGCTCCAGCATCCTGGCGAATGCGGCGTCCAGCGTCGACCAATCCATCGCTCGCTGCAGCGAGTCCAGCCACGCCGCGAAGCGCGACATGTGCGTTCCCTTTCGCCCCGCGGCAGAGACGCGAACCAAGCCGCGGGTAGCCAGACAGGCCCGGTCATCCATCTCGATTTCTGGTGGCAAGAGACTTGACAGGTCATGGTCCGGTCATGACTTGGTCAAGACGGGCCCTCGTCAGTTCCTTAGGCTTGGACCAGCGTGCAACACGAGCGCATGACGAGGCGCCTCCTGACGGCGGCAAAGGCTGCCGAGCAGCGTGTCACGCACGGATCCATCGTCAACCCCCATGCCGCAAGGAGGGTGTCGTGCGCGCCATGTCGACACCCGTGCGACGCATCGGCATGCCTCCTGCATTTCGTGCTTGACACACGCGACACGCGGTCCATCTTCAACCCAGCAAACCCGCACATGCCGAACCACCTGACCTGCCCGACACCACGTTCATCGCTTCCCATGGCGCTCGCGGCATGCGCCGTCGCACTCCTCATCACCGGATGCGGAGGCGACGACAGGCCTGCTCCGCCGGGCGCATTGGTTCCCGTGACGGCACTGGCGGCTTCCGCAGGTGCAACCGGCGTGGTGGTGGCCGACGCGCCGCTGCCTCGACCCACGACTGCGCCGTGCACGATTTCGCTGTACAGCGGCATGTCGTACAGCGGGTTCGACGCCCATTCGTTCTCCTATCCAGGCTCGGCCGCCTGCCCGGGCAAGTTCGCCAAGGTGGTGCTGGAGGCTGACTTCTCGGTCAACGCCGGTCGTCAGTTCGACCGTACTGCGCTGATTTCGATCGGCGGCGTCAATCTCTATTTCGGCACCACGCAGGAGCCTTCCGCCACCGTGGCACCGAGTTGGCACGTCGAGCGCGATCTCACCGACTACGCCAATGCGCTGACCGCGGCGGCCACCGGCTACGTGCGACTGGACAACGTCGTCGACAGCACCTACACCGGCCTGCTGCAGGGCTCGGCGAGGCTCGTGTTCTACCCGGCGGCGACGACGGCCGACGCCGCCACGTCGCGGGTGGCCGACGTTGTGATTCCATTCGCCGGCGACCTGGCGACCGGAGATCCGGCCAGCCTCACCACGTCCACGGATTCGTTGAAACGCACGCTGGCGCTGCCGACGAACATCGTGCGCCTCTATCTGGACGTGCTTGCAGAGAGCCAGGGTGGCGACGAATTCTGGTACACGTGCGTGCCCGACGACCAGGCCAGCGCGCTGCAAAGCTGTGGCGGTGGGGCTTTCCGCGAAGTGCTGGTCACGATCGACGGTCAGCCGGCCGGCCTGGCGCCCGTCGTCCCGAGGGTGTACACGGGAGGCATCGACCCCGGCCTGTGGCGTCCGACGCCCGGGGCCGAAACTCTTGCCTTCAATCCTTCGCGGATCGACCTCACGCCGTTCGCTGGCGCGCTGAGCGACGGCGCGTCGCACACGGTGGCGATCTCGGTCGAAGGCGCACAGGATCATTTCTCCGTCGTCGGCAACCTGCTGGTCTACCGGGACTCCGGAGCCGCCACGACGACCGGCGCGGTCAGCAGCAACTCGTTGACGAGCGCCGCGCTGCCTGCACCCGTCACGACCAACGGCGTCGTCGTGGCCGCGGACGGCAGCGCGAGTGGTCCGCTGAGCGTGACGGCAACGCGCAGTTATGCGATCACGGGCTACGTCGACACGTCGAAAGGGCGCGTGACCACGACGGTCCAGCAGGACCTCGCGTTCAGCAACCAGCAGACCTTCCAGATCACGAGCGCCTTGTATTCGCAGACCGTGGCGCAGAAGTCCACCGCAACCGTCACGGTGACGACCTTGAGCGGCAGCAGCAAGACGGTCGATACCGTGTCGCTCAGCTATCCGCTCGACCTGGGCTATGTCTTCGACAACGATGCCAACACCCAGAACGCCACCGCCGCCCAGGACTTCACCAACGTCGTGTCGCGAGCGGTCAACGGACAGGACGTGTTCAAGAGTTCCTTCGAGAACGCCCTCACCTCGCAATCCGGCCTCGTCTTCAGCAGCAGCGGCGGCGCGACCCAGCATGTCAACGAGCAGGGCACGCAGTCGCTCAGCTACACGGACAGCATCGGCAGCTGCTACAAGCGCAGCATTGCGACAGCGTCGAATGCGCTCACGTCGGTCGTGGACGGCACCGCATGCGCGAACGGCAACATCCTGAACTGGCTCGCGCAGCCCGACGGCGCGCCAGCGCAGGGCTTGCTCGAGCAGCTGTCGATGCACTGAGGACGGGGCCCCTCTCTCGCGGACTCGTCGCCACTGGCGCGCCACGCGACGCGGTCCGGCTGTCGTGGCGGGGCGTGCGGATGCGACGAGCTAAGACGTGAAGCGGACGACGTCGCCTTCCGGTGCCTTCACGCTGTTGGGCATCGGCGGCGACCCACGCATATGGTCCGACTCACCCGCCCCAGGCATCTGGCACTACGCCGCCCCGCCGTCAGTGCGGTGGGCGAGCGCGCCCCGTCCGAGGTGGAGCGCGCGGTCTTGAGCGCAGAATTTCGAGTCCACCTCTGGCTCGGCCCGCCAGAGGCTCGAGCAGCAAGCGGCCAGGCTGGTTGAGGCAGTGGCGGCCTTCCATGTGCCGGGATGACACCCTGCGCACGGCAGTGGATGGAGACAACGGGTTTCAGGCGCCGCGAACGGGGCCGCCATATGCAGTACGCTGGAGCGTGCAACCTGCCAGGAGGAAAATGAGGCACGTGCGTTGCTGGAACCTGTGGCCACTCCTGATCGTGGTGTTGGCTGTCGCGGGCCCTGTGCGTGCCGAGCAGGCGTCGTTGCGCGAGTTCGGGCCTGCCGACGGACTGGAGAGCCTCGCCGTCCGCGCAGCAGTCCAGGATGCCGAGGGCTTTCTTTGGGTCGGTACCGAGAACGGTCTCTATCGCTTCGACGGCATTCAGTTCCGGCGCGTCGGCACGCCGCAGGGGTTGTCATGGATCAACGCACTGGCCCCACAGGCTGACGGACTGTGGGTCGGCACCTCTGAGGGACTGTGGTGGTGGCACCGCGGCAAGCTGGTTCCGGTCCCCTCGGCAGACGGCATGCTGCTGGCGGTCTCCGGGCCGGGCGCACTCGCACCAGGCCCGGACCGGAGCCTGTGGATAGCCGCCAAGGGCGGGCTGCGCAAGGTCACGCCACGGGCCGACGGTGCCGGCTGGCGCGTAACCAAGGCATTGCGCGAGGCCGAGCCCCCCGAACTGCGCGAGGTCGACGGCGTGCTGGCGCTGCCCGACGGGACGCTCTGGTTCGGCTGCACCACGGCCTTGTGTCGGCTGCGCGACGGGCACCTTGAGCGTTTCGAAACCGAGCGGGGCGTACCGGCCGCCCGTTGGGATTGGCTGATGCGCGGCAGCGACGGTTCGCTGTGGGCTCGAGGCGGCCGGCACCTGCTGCAGCTGGCTCCCGGCGCCGATCGCTTCGTGCAGCACGATAGCGCCGACTTGAAGTCGGACGTGGCAGGCTTCTATCCACTGGTCGAAGATGCGCAGCGGCGCATCCTCACCGCAACGCGCGATGGGCTGATGCGCTGGGACGGCAGACGCTGGCAGCGTTTTGGTACGGCCTCCGGCCTGACATTCCCCGGGCGGGTGGGCGCCCTGGTCGCCGACCGCGAAGGTGGCCTGTGGCTCGGTGCCATGGGTGCAGGCATGCTGCAATGGCGGGGCTACGGCCAGTGGGAAAACTGGTCTGCGCGCGATGGCTTGCCCTCTGACGAGGTGTGGCGCTTCCTGCGGGCCGGGCCTGACGCGGCGCAACCACTGTATGTCGGTACCGGCAAGGGTGTGGCCGTGCTGGACCCGCAGACGCGCAGGTTTCGCCCCTTGGCGTCGGAGGCCTCCGGCGCCGTGGACATCGGCGCCCTGGCAATCGACGCACAGGGGTCGCTGTGGGCAGGCACCTGGGGCGGCCAGGTGATCCGCTATGCCGGCATGCCAGCAGGGCGCGGCAAAGTCGAAGCCACCATCGGAAAGGGCGACACGGTCTACGGCCTGCTTCCCGATGTGCCTCAGTCGCCACTCATTGTCGGCCTGCGGCAACTGTACAGCTGGCAGCCCGGACGCGCGGGCAGCCAGCCGCGGCCGCTGGACGAAGCCACTGTGGGAAAGGGCGGGTTCGGCTGCACCTGCCGCGGGCGCGATGGTCAGCTGTGGGTCGGCGGCACGGCGGGCCTGCTGAGCCGCCGCGAAGGGCGCTGGGTGCTTCACGACGCCGGGGCCGGCGACGTTGCGAGCATCGCCTGTCTGCGCGACGGTAGCCTGCTGGTGTCCAGTGGCGACAACGGCATCCATCGGATCGACAGCGGGGGCGATCGATTCCGGCGAACCGACGTCACGCCGGCTGTGCTGCAAGGTCGAGAGGTGCTGGCCCTGCTGGAGGACCGGCGTGGCTGGTGGTGGGTGGCCACCGATGCCGGCGTGGCGGTGTTCGACGGCCGACACTGGCGTTGGCTCGATCAGCAGGCAGGTCTCGTCTGGAGCGACACCTCGGGCGGCGGCCTGTATGAGGACGTGGACGGCAGCATCTGGGTCGGCACCAGCCGCGGCGCCTCGCACTTGCTGGCGCCGAATGCGTTGTTCGAGCCGATCCGCGGCACGGTCGTTCTGGAGGAGGTGCGCAGCGGCCCGAGCACCTTGCCGCTTGCAGCAGGCGAAAACAGGTTCACCTTCCCATGGACACGCGATGCAATCGAAGTGCTGCTGTCATCACCGGTGTACCGGCTGCGCAACGCGATGCGCATCGAGTATCGCGTGACCGGCTTCGACGAACGTTGGGGGCCCGTACCGTCAGACGCGGTGCGCCTGACGGGCCTGCCGCCCGGGCACTACCGCTTCGAAGCCCGGGTGGTCGACCGGGACTTGGGCGTCGAGTCGCCGGTCACCGGCTTCGACTTCAAGATCGAGCCGCCATGGTGGCGCACGCCGCAGGCCTACGCCGTAGCGATTTTCGGCGTCTTGGTGGCAGGCTTGCTGACGCATCGCTGGCGGGTGCGCCAGGTAACGCGCCATGCCGCAGCACTGGAAGCGTTGGTGCGGCAGCGGACGCAAGAGCTTGAGGCGTCGCGCGAGCAGCTGCAGGAACTGGCCTCGCGCGATGCCCTGACCGGCGCCTGGAACCGGCGTGCGCTGATGGAAATCCTGGAACGCGAGCTTGGCCGTGCTCGGCGTGACCGCCTGCCGCTGACGCTGCTGCTTGCCGATATCGACCACTTCAAGCGTGTCAACGACACCTTCGGGCATCCGGCAGGCGATGCCGTGCTGTGCGAGTTCGTGAAGCGCATGACCGCGGCCGTGCGGCCCTACGACGCCGTGGGGCGCTACGGCGGCGAGGAATTCCTCCTGGTACTGCCCGGCCTGGATTCGGCCAGGTCGAATGACGAACAGCGGGTGCAAGCTCTGCATGCGGTGATTGCCGCCAAGCCCATGCCGGAGGCAGGTCGCGTGACTTGCTCCTTCGGCGTGGTGACGCTCGTGCCCGGCATGCAGGCCGGCGTCGACGAGCTCATTGCCATGGCCGATCGGGCGTTGTACCGAGCCAAGGAGAACGGACGCAACCGGGTGGAGTATGCGCCTGGGCCGGACCAAGCAGCTTCGTGAGACGCCGGCGCTCGATGGCGTCCGCTCAGGGCGCAGCGCTGGGCAAGTGATCTCGGTCGCTGCAGCGGGCAGACAACTGAATCGACGGCGTGACGCGGAGGCTGCCCGAATGCCAACGACGTGGTCGACGCTTCATCTGCAACACTTCTTCCGCTTGCGCGGTGCCCAGTGCGATCCATCGACCAGTTGAATCCGCCAAAGCAAGGCGGTCATCCGGCGTGAATCAGGACGCGCCTTGTGCTCGAGCCTGGATGCGTCGCCTGAGTTCACGCCGGCTGAAGCGTTCGACCTGGCACCCAACACCGGACACCGTCGACAACTCGCCCTTGAATCGTCACCGACGGTCCCTATAATGCCTGCTAGCACTCAACAGACGCGAGTGCTAGCGATGGTGGCGTGGGCCGCCGGAGCACTTGCGAAAATCGTCGTGAGTTGGCGCCTACTTACTGTAGAGCCGGCCGCGAATCACCTGCGAATGCATTGAAGGAGTCAATATGAAGCTGCGTCCGTTGCACGACCGTGTCGTCGTCAAGCGCCTGGAACAGGAAACCAAGACCGCCTCGGGCATCGTCATCCCCGACGCCGCCGCCGAGAAGCCGGACCAGGGCGAGATCCTGGCCGTCGGCCCGGGCAAGCGCAACGACAAGGGTGACTTCGTCGCCCTGAACGTGAAGGTCGGCGACCGCGTGCTGTTCGGCAAGTACAGCGGCCAGACCGTCAAGGTCGACGGCGACGAGCTGCTCGTGATGCGCGAAGAAGACCTCTTCGCCGTCGTCGAGAAGTAAGCCCTCTCGCGAAGCGCGCGCGCTTCGCACTCCAGGCTGGCCGACCTCGATGCCGGCCAGGCGGCTGATGCCCCGGCCGCGGGATCGCTTCCGATCCTGCCGCCGCCCTGCAAACCCCTCACTGAATTCCGGAGAAACATCTCATGGCAGCTAAAGACGTCATTTTCGGCGCGGACGCCCGCGCTCGCATGGTCGAAGGCGTGAACATCCTGGCCAACGCGGTCAAGGTCACGCTGGGCCCCAAGGGTCGCAACGTCGTTCTCGAGCGCTCGTTCGGCGCCCCCACGGTCACCAAGGACGGCGTGTCCGTGGCCAAGGAAATCGAGCTGAAGGACAAGCTCCAGAACATGGGTGCGCAGATGGTCAAGGAAGTCGCTTCCAAGACCAGCGACAACGCCGGTGACGGCACCACCACCGCCACCGTGCTGGCCCAGGCCATCGTGCGCGAAGGCATGAAGTACGTGGCCGCCGGCATGAACCCGATGGACCTGAAGCGCGGCATCGACAAGGCCGTCGCGCAGCTGGTCGAACAGCTCAAGAAGGCTTCCAAGCCGACGACGACGTCCAAGGAAATCGCCCAGGTCGGCACGATCTCGGCCAACTCCGACGACTCGATCGGCAAGATCATCGCCGAGGCGATGGACAAGGTCGGCAAGGAAGGCGTCATCACCGTCGAAGACGGCAAGTCGCTGGCCAACGAGCTCGACGTCGTCGAAGGCATGCAGTTCGACCGCGGCTACCTGTCGCCGTACTTCATCAACAACCCCGAGAAGCAAGTCGCCCTGCTGGACAACCCGTTCGTCCTGCTGTTCGACAAGAAGATCTCGAACATCCGTGACCTGCTGCCGACGCTCGAGCAAGTCGCCAAGGCCGGCCGTCCGCTGCTGATCATCGCCGAAGAAGTCGACGGCGAAGCGCTGGCCACCCTGGTGGTCAACACGATCCGGGGCATCCTGAAGGTCGTCGCCGTCAAGGCCCCGGGCTTCGGCGACCGCCGCAAGGCCATGCTGGAAGACATCGCCATCCTGACGGGCGGCAAGGTCATCGCCGAGGAAGTCGGCCTGACGCTCGAGAAGGTCACGCTGGCCGACCTGGGCCAGGCCAAGCGCGTCGAAGTGGGCAAGGAAAACACCACGATCATCGACGGCAACGGCGCCGCCGGCGACATCGAGGCGCGCGTCAAGCAGATCCGCATCCAGATCGAGGAAGCCACCAGCGACTACGACCGCGAGAAGCTGCAAGAGCGCGTGGCCAAGCTGGCCGGCGGTGTTGCCCTGATCAAGGTCGGCGCGGCCACCGAAGTCGAGATGAAGGAAAAGAAGGCGCGCGTCGAAGACGCCCTGCACGCCACGCGTGCGGCCGTCGAAGAAGGCATCGTCGCCGGTGGCGGCGTGGCCCTGCTGCGTGCGCGTCAGGCGGTTGGCGAACTCAAGGGCGACAACGCCGACCAGGACGCCGGCATCAAGCTGGTGCTCAAGGCGATCGAAGCGCCGCTGCGCGAGATCGTCTACAACGCCGGCGACGAAGCCAGCGTGGTCGTCAACGCCGTCCTGGGTGGCAAGGGCAACCACGGCTACAACGCGGCCAACGGCACCTACGGCGACATGATCGAGATGGGCATCCTGGATCCGACGAAGGTCACCCGCACCGCGCTGCAGAACGCCGCGTCCGTCGCGTCGCTGATGCTGACGACCGAGTGCATGGTCTCCGAGTCGCCCAAGGATGACGCGCCGGCGATGCCCGGCGGCGGCATGGGCGGCATGGGTGGCATGGGCGGCATGGACATGTGATGTCCGCTTCCGGGCGCCTCGGTGCCCGGAGCCGTCGCACACCGCGACACCACGGCAAGGGACTGCTTCGGCAGTCCCTTTGCGTTTGGGGCCCCGCGAGTCAGGGGCACGTCGACATCACGCGCTCGTTCGCGTGGTTGTACGGGTCGTACTGCGCGCGCGGCGTGGGCACCATGCGGAAGCAGCCGCCATGCACGTGCACCTCGGTCACGCCGCCGCTCATCGGCCGCTCTTCGTAGGCCGGCTCATCGCCGCCAAGGCGCGCGAGCGCTGAGGGCCGGGGCGGCGCGGCCAGCTTCTCGGCGAGCGTGGGCTTCCTGGCCGCGATGAGCGCGCGCAGCTGTTCGCGCTTCAGCGAGAGGTCGACCCACGAGGCGCCGCTGGCCGGCGGCTCCGCGGCGCTGGCGGCCGGCGCGATCGCCGGCGGTTCCGGCACCACCACCTGGATCGCGTGCGGGTCCGGGCGGGCAGGCGCGGACGGGCGCAGCGGGCGCGTCCCGCGCGGCGCGGGCAGCGGCGCCCGCGCGACGCGCGGCGCGGCCGGGCGCGACAGCCAGAGGGTCGCCTCGACCGCGCGCTCCTGCGCGGGCTGCTCGCGCTCCAGCCGCGCACGCCACATCGTGCCAACGAGCGCGACATGCACCAGCACCGCCAGCGCGAGCACCACGCGTCGTCGGCCGCGCCCGTCCTCCCGCCATCCTTGCATCGGCTCTCCCTGTCTTCTTGTCGCCGATGGACACGCTGCGTCCGGGTGCCATCGGGTTGCCGGCAGAATGCGCGCCATGCGTTTCCGTCTCGTGATCCGCGCATTGCTGATTGCCTGCGCGCTGCCCATCGCCGCATTCGCGCGGCCTGCCACGCCGCTGTCGCCGGCAGCGCAGCCGGCGGCCTCCGCGGCGCTGCCGCGCCATGCGGACGGCAGCCGGCCGCGCATCGGCCTCGTGCTCTCGGGCGGCGGCGCGCGCGGGCTCGCGCACGTGGGCGTGCTCAAGGCGCTGGAGCGCGCGCACGTGCGCATCGACGCGATCGCGGGCACGTCGATGGGCGCGATCGTCGGCGGCCTGTACGCGAGCGGCATGAGCGCGGACCAGCTCCAGATCGAGCTGCGCCGCATCGACTGGGACGCGCTGTTCGCCCCGCGCGTGGCGCGGCCCTACCTGTCGCAGCGGCGCAAGGAGGAGGACTTCGAGATCGCCACGGGACTGGAGTTCGGCGTGCACGACGGCGAGCTCAGCGCGCCGCAGGGCGCCCTGTCCAGCCGCGGCCTGGAGCTGCTGCTGCGCCGGCTCACGCTGCCCGTGCGCCACGTCGACGACTTCGACAAGCTGACTATCCCCTTCCGGGCCGTGGCCACCGACATGGAGTCGGGCAAGCCCGTCATCCTGTCGCACGGCGACCTGGCCATCGCGCTGCGTTCCAGCATGAGCGTGCCGGGCGTGTTCGCGCCCACCGAAGTCGACGGCCGGCTGCTGGGCGACGGCGGCCTGGTGGACAACCTGCCCGTGGACGTGGCGCGCGCGATGGGCGTGGACATCGTGATCGTGGTCAACATCGGCACGCCGCTGTCGGGCCGCGAGTCGTTGTCGTCGGTGGTGGGCCTGACCGAGCAGATGATCGCGATCCTCACGGAGCAGAACGTCGAGCGCAGCATCGCCACGCTCCAGGCCCACGACCTGCTGCTGAACCCCGACCTGGGCAAGCTGACCTCGGGCGACTTCAGCCGCGTCGACGACCTGATCAGGATCGGCGACGCCTACGCGGAAGCGCAGGCCCCGCGCCTGGCCGCCTACGCGTCACCCGACGCCGACTACGCGCAGTGGGCCGCCGCGCACGTGCAGCCCCCGATGGAGCCGACGCCGCTGCTGGCCGTCCAGTTCGCGGGTTCGCTGCAGACCAACCCGGGCCGCTTCGAGGCCAAGCTGCAGTCGCAGGCCGGCGAGCTGTTCGACACGAAGAAGGCCGAGGCCGACGCCCGCCGCCTGGCCGCCAGCGGCGACTACACGCGCGCCGACTACCGCCTCGTGCAGGGCCCCGCCGGCGAGACGCTGCTGTTCGACCTGCAGGACAAGCCCTGGGGCCCGAACTACCTGCGCGCCGGGTTGGACCTGCACGCCGACTTCAGCGGCCACAGCGGCTTTGACGTCAAGCTCAGCCACAACCACCACTGGCTCACCGAGAACGGCACCGAGTGGCGCAACTTCATCCAGGTGGGCGAGCGGCCGGCGATCTTCTCGGAGATCTACCACCCGTTGTTCCGCAACATCGACGACACCTCCGACTGGTTCGCCGCCGCCTACGCTTCCGGCGACCGCCAGCACCGCACCGTCTACGCGGACGAGGACGGCGCGGAGCTGGGGCAATTCCTGCGCTCGACGGGCCAGGTCGGCATCGACGTCGGCCTGCCCTTCGGCCGCCTGGGCGAGCTGCGCGCGGGCTTCCTGCACCTGACCACGTCGACCACGCCGACGCTGCTGTCGGCGCAGTGGACGGGGCCGACGCAGGCGCAGGTCTGGCAGGAGGACGGCCTGCGCGTGCGCGGCGTCGTCGACCAGCTGGACTACGTCAACTTTCCCACCAGCGGCTACCGCCTCGTGGGCGAGGGCGTGGTCGGCACGCGGCGCCTGCAGCGCAGCGAGCACATGGCGCGCGGCTCGGTGGAAGGCACGGTGGTCGACACCTTCGGTGCCAGCACCTTCGAGCTGCACGGCGCGCTCAAGATGGCCGACGAGCACTCGCTGCTGGTCGTCGACCAGTTCACGCTGGGCGGCTTCCAGCAGCTGTCCGGCTACCGGCCCGACCAGCTCTCGGGCAACGCGGTGCTGTTCGGCCGCCTGAACTGGTACAGGCGCCTGGCCAACTCGCCGGTGTTCGCGCGCGGCTTCTACCTGGGCGCGTCGCTGGAGGCCGGCAACGCCTGGGCCGACCGCGCCGACATGAGCCTTGCGCACCTGCGCGGCGGCGGCAGCGTCTACCTCGGTGCGGACACCGGCCTGGGGCCGATGTACCTGGGCATCACCTACGCGCCGCGCGGGGAGCTGGGCATCGCGCTGTTCATCGGCAGGCCGTAGCGCTCAGGCCGCGTCGTCCTCGACGTCGTCGACGTCCGCGGCGCCCTCGCCCTCGCCCTCGACCGGCGGCGGCAGCTCGAAGTGCACGCGTTCGGGCATCGCCTTCTTCCAGGCGATCAGCTGCTCGGCCGCGTCCTCGACGCCGATGCGGCGCAGCGAGGAGAACAGCGTCACGCCGATGTCGGAGTCCTCGGTCGAGAACTCGCCCAGCACGGTGCTGGCGGCGGCGACCGCTGCCGCCGATTCGCTCTTGGTGAGCTTGTCGGCCTTGGTCAGCAGCACCAGCAGCTTGACCTCGCCGGTGCGCACGCGCTGGGCGATGAACGCCATCAGCTGCAGGTCCAGCGGCGTGAAGCCGTGCCGGCTGTCGACCATCAGCACGACGCCGAACAGCGCGCGCCGCACCTCGAGGTAGTCGGCCATCACCTTCTGCCAGACCAGCTTCTTGTCGCGGCCGACAGCGGCGTAGCCGTAGCCGGGCAGGTCGGCGAGATAGGCGTCGGGGGCGTCCTTCGGGCCAAGCGCGAACAGGTTGATCAGCTGCGTGCGGCCGGGCGTCTTGGACGCGAAGGCGAGCTGGCGCTGCTGGGCCAGCGTGTTGATCGCGGACGACTTGCCGGCGTTGGAGCGGCCGACGAAGGCGATCTCGGCCAGGTCGCCCTGGGGCAGCTGGAATATCTTGCCGGCCGAGGTCAGGAACTTGGCCGTGTGCAGCCAGCCGAGCCCTTCCTTGGCCTCTTCCGACACGACGACCGGCTTCTGGTGGGCGGGCGCCGCAGCGGTTCGCGGGGATGAGGGTTTGCGCGGGGGCCTGGGATGGGTCATGGTGCATTGTAAAATCGCCAGGTTTGCTCCATCCAAAAAGCCTCTTGAAGGGTTCGTCGAGATGAAGTCCTTGTGCGTTGTTGCCCTGGCGGCCCTGTTCGCCACCTCCGTGATGGCCGACGAAGCGAAGGGGCCGGCCAAGCCGGACCTGGCCAAGGGGGAGACGATCTCGAAGACGGTCTGCGCCGCCTGCCATACCTCCGATGGCTCGCGCGGCATCCCGACCAACCCGATCCTGCAAGGCCAGCACGCCGACTACCTCGTCAAGCAGCTCACCGAGTTCAAGGCGGGCAAGCGCGACAACGCCGTGATGAAGCCCATGGCTTCCACGCTGTCGGACGACGACATGCGCAACGTGGCCGCGTTCTACGAATCGAAGTCGGCCAAACCGGGCCAGTCCAAGGTCAAGGCGACCGTGGCGCTCGGCGAGAAGATCTGGCGCGGCGGCATCGCCGAGAAGCAAGTGCCCGCCTGCGCCGGCTGCCACGGCCCCGCCGGCGCCGGCATTCCCGCGCAGTACGCCCGCCTGGCGGGCCAGCACGCCGAGTACGTCAGCGTCGAACTCGGCCTGTTCCGATCGGGCAAGCGCGCCAACAGCCCGCAGATGTCCACGATCGCCGCCCGCATGAGCGATGCTGAGATCGCGGCGGTGTCGGACTACGTCGAAGGCCTGAACACGGCCAAGTGAGGCGCGTGGGCCGGCAGGCCCATCGCTTCCGCGACGTTCAAGGCCGAACCCGGCCAAGCGAGGAGGGCCCCGGCCCACGCACCCTCCCTCGGCGTGAACTGCTGCGCGCGGCCGCCACGGTCGCGCACCGGTCCACCGGTGACCTCGCTATGATGGCCCGATGCCGTTCATCCGCCGCAACGCTTCCGGAGCCGTCGACAGCCTGCATCGCCGCGACGAGGGCGGCTGCGAGTTCCTGCCCGACGACCACCCCGACGTGCGCGCCTTCCTCGGCGCCGGGCCTGCGCACGACCAGAACTTCGCGACGCTGGATGCGGACTTCATCCGCGTGATCGAGGACGTGATCGACACGCTGATCTCCAAGAACGTCATCAACATCACCGACCTGCCCCTCGAGGCCCAGACCAAGCTGTTCGGCCGCAAGGGCTATCGCCAGCGCGCGGCCAAGGACGCGCTCAAGCTGTTCGGGGACGACGAGGGGCCGATCTAGGTCCGCCATGCCCGCCAGCTTCCTCGCGTTGGTGGCCACCATCGTGGCGGTCGTCTGCGCGGCCGGCTGGATGCTCCTGGGCAGCCATTCGCGGCATCGCCGCCTCGAGGACCTGCGGGCGCAGCGCGATGCCGCCACCGCCCTGGCGCGCTGCGTGGCGGCCTTCCCGCAAGTCGACGCCGCCAACGCGGGCGCGGCCTACCGCTGGGTGCAGGATCTCGTGGAGGTCGACGAGATGCCGCTGCACCCGGGCGACGCGCTCGAGGCGCTGCTGGGCATCGAGCAGGGCGACATCGACGACAAGTTCGAGGCCTGCCGCGAAACGGCCGGGCCCGGCCGCGCGGGCCTGCTCGCGCCGCGGCCGCTGCACACCGTGCAGGCCCTGATGGCCGCGGTGCTGGCCGCCGGCTGCGAGTTCGGGCCGGACGACCGCTAGCCCCGCGCGCGCGGCTCAGCCCGCATCGGCGTCCAGGTCGACGCCCAGCTCCTTGGCGAGCCGCGTCACCTGCGCGCGCAGGCGCTCGAGCTCGCCCTTCATGCGCAGCTGCTCGGCGCGCATCGCCGCCACCTCCGACATGCCCAGGGCCGTATCCGACAGCGGCGTCCCCGGGCCGGACTGCGGCGCCGCGGGCGCGGCGTCGGCCACCGCGCCGGCGAGCAGGTGGGCCCAGCGCGACTCGCGCGCGCCGGGCGCGCGCGCGAGCTTCACGACGAAGGGCGGCTCGTGCGTGGCCATCTCGTCGAGGAAGCCCTCCACCGACGAGATGTCGGCGAAGCGATGCAGGCGCTCGGTGTTCAGGCGCAGCTCGGCGGCGGTCTGCGGGCCGCGCAGCATCATCATCGCCAGCAGCGCGACGCTCTGGCCGGGCAGCTTGAGCACGCGCGCCACGTTCTGCTCGAAGCGCGGCACGCGGCTGCCGGAGCCCTCGAGCACGAGGTGCAGCGACTTGAGCGTGTCGAGCGCGGCCAGCACGTCGCCCTCGCTCGCGTTGATCACCGGATCGCGCGCCGTCTTCTGGTTGCAGCCGAGCGTGAGCGCGTTCAGGCTCAGCGGATAGCTGTCGGGCACGGTGTGCTGCTTCTCGACGAGCACGCCGAGGACGCGGGTCTCGAGCAGCGAGAGCGTGGGAAGGGTCATGGGCGAAGTATCGCTCGCGCCAGATGTTCGCGACGAGAGATCGGCGCTGCAATCTCGCAGGGCGGGTCGTCTGACCCGCCCTGCGAGATCCGTGCGTCGATCGAGAACCATGAAAAACGCCCCGCGAGGCCGGGGGCCTGCGGGGCGCGAAGCGGCGAAGTCTCGTCTTCTTCTTACTTGGTCAGGTCCAGGGCGTTCGTCAGGTCGCCCATCGCCGGCGCGCCGTTGGCCTTGAGCGCGTTGTCGCGCGCCGTCAGGCCGGCCAGCGTGTCCAGGCCGAAGCGGCGGGTGATCAGGCGCAGCACCGAGGCGGTGTCGTACTGCGTGTGGTCGACCGTGCCGGCCTTGGAGTACGGCGAGATGACCAGCGCCGGGATGCGGGTGCCCGGGCCGACCTTGTCGCCCTTGGGCGGCGCGACGTGGTCCCACTGGCCGCCGTTCTCGTCGTAGGTGATCACGATGACCATGTTCTTCCACTGCGGGCTGGCCTGCAGCTTGGTCACGAGGTCGGCGATCTTCTGGTCGGCGTTGGTGATGTTGGCGTAGCCGGGGTGCTGGTTGTACAGGCCTTCGGGCTTGTAGAACGCGACCGGCGGCAGCGTGCCGGCGGCGGCGTCGGCGACCAGGTCGGTGTAGTCCTTCAGGTGGTTCGCGCGGTCAGTCGCGTGGGTGACCGGGTCCATGTTCGCCTGGTAGTTGAACGGCTGGTGATGCGGCTGGAAGTCGACGGCCGCGGTGGAGGCCACGCCGTTGGTGTCGCCCGCGTAGATCGTCGTGCGCTTGGAGGCGGGGGCCTGCATGCCGTCGGCGACCCCCGAATTCCACGAGCCGGCGTACCACTTCCAGTTGACGCTCTTGGCCGTCAGCAGGTCGCCGATGTTGGTCTGCGTCTGCGGCGGCAGCGTGGTGGCGGCCGTCGGGTTGGCGTACTTCGCGTCGTCGCCGTTGACGTCGACCGGGCCGTTGCCGCTGGGCTGGAACGGGGCCTGCATCGTGTTGACGGCGTAGTACTTGTTGTCGCCGAAGTAGTTCAGCGGCGTGATGTTGCCGGTCTGCAGCGTGGGCTTGGCGGTCATCACGGACGAGGCGGACGTCGCGGCCGGCACCAGGCTGGTGGTGAAGCTGCCGTCGGCGTTCGTGGCGACGTTGTTGACCGTCATCTTGTTGGCGGTGACGGTGGCCGCGTCGACCGTCGGCGCGCAGGCGCAGATCAGGTACTGGTGGTTCAGGAACGAACCGCCGAACGCGCCCTGGAAGAAGTTGTCGGCCAGCGTGTACTGCTGCGCCAGCTTGTACAGCGGCGACGCGCTGTAGTCGAAGTTGCCCATGACCAGGCTGCCGGCGTCGGCCCAGGCGACGAACTTGTCGTTCTTGCCGCCGTCGATCTGCATCTGGTTCTCGAAGAAGCGGTGGTACAGGTCGCGCGTGACCATGTCGCCCGTGATCGTGACGCCGGCGCTCGTCTTGTACGCCGTGGCGATGTTGAACGGGGCGTTGGCCAGGCCCGAGCTCTGGGCTTCGGTGACCGTCACGCTTTGGCCGGGCATCATCACGCCGCCCCAGGTGGGCGGGAGGGTGGCCAGGGCCGAGCCGTCGCGATCGACCTGCGGGATGTAGGCGGCGGTCGTCTTGCCGGTGGCGTCGACGACGGTGGACAGGCCGTTGGCGCCCGGGAAGTTGCCGTACAGGTTGTCGAACGAACGGTTCTCGGCGTAGATGACGACGATGTTCTGGACCTTGTTCTTCAGCGCGGTGGTGGTGTCGACCGGCGCGGGCGAGTCGCCGTCGCCGCAGGCGGTCAGGGTCAGCACGGCGGCGAGGGCCACCGGGGTCAGCAGGGCGATGGGCTTGATGCGGTTCTTCATTGGTCTGGGCCTCCAGGAGCGGCAACGGATGACGTAGCCCGACAGCATCGCCACGCCGTGTGACAGCCCGAAGAAAGCAAGTGCAATCCGCGCTTCACACTCAGGTGAGGCAGGGTTGTCACACGGCCGCCATGTGAGGTCGGTAGCCTGCCCGCTCCGTCGTCGATCCGCTCTCCGATTCCCGTGAACCGCGCCGCCTCCTCGCTCGCCAAGCTGACCCTGCTGATCCTGTTCCTTGCGGCGGCCGCGCTCGCCCACTGGGTCAAGGCCTCCACCCCCGCGCCGGCCGGGCCCGCGGCCGAGGTGCCGTTCTACGCCACGAAGTTCGAGCAGCGCCCCGACGCGAAGACGCTGACGACGCTCGGCCGCGCGTTGTTTTCCGACACCTCGCTGTCGGCCTCGGGCGCGATGTCGTGCGCGAGCTGCCATGACCCCGCGCACGCCTATGGCCCCGCCAACCGCCGCGCCGTGCAGCTGGGCGGCCCCGACGGCACGTTGCCCGGCCTGCGCGCGGTGCCTTCGCTGAAGTACCACCAGACCATCCCGCCGTTCTCGGAGCGCTTCTTCGACAACGACGGCAACGACGCCGAGGACCAGGGCCCCACCGGCGGCTTCGACTGGGACGGCCGCGCCGATTCCGCGCACGAGCAGGCGGCCGGCCCGCTGCTGTCGCCGTTCGAGATGGCCAACCCGAGCAAGGACGCCGTGGTCGCGCGCCTGCGCGCGTCGCCCAACGCCGCGGCGCTGCGCGCGGCCTTCGGGCCGCACCTGTTCGACGACCCGCAGCGCGCTTGGAACGCGCTGGTGCTCGCGCTCGAGGTGTTCCAGCAGAGCCCGCAGGACTTCTATCCCTACGACAGCAAGTACGACGCGTTCCTGCGCGGCAAGGCGGCGCTGACGCCGCAGGAGACGCGCGGCCTGGCCGTCTTCAACGACGCAGAGAAGGGCAACTGCGCGTCGTGCCATGTCAGCACGATCAAGCGCGGCGCGTTCCCGCAATTCACCGACGCCGGCCTCATCGCGATCGGCGTGCCGCGCAACCGCGCGATTCCGGCCAACGCGAAGGCCGACTTCCGCGACCTGGGCGTCTGCGGCCCGCTGCGCACCGACCTGAAAGCGCACGACAACTACTGCGGCCTGTTCCGCACGCCGTCGCTGCGCAACGTGGCCATGCGCGGCGTGTTCTTCCACAACGGCGTCTACACGACGCTCGCCGACGCCGTGCGCTTCTACGCACTGCGCGACGCCGACCCCGCGCGCATCTACGGCAAGGGCCGCTTCGACGACCTGCCCGAGAAGTACCAGGGCAACCTCAACGTCCAGGCCCCGTTCGGCGGCAAGCGCGGGGACAAGCCGCGCATGACCGAGGCCGAGATTGCCGATGTCGTCGCGTTCCTGGGCACTTTGACGGACGGCTACGTGGCGCCGCGCGCCGGCATGGTTGTCGCGACCGGCCGATAGACCGCCCCGCCCCGGCCCGCACCACCCTGCGCCGCCCCGCCGGGCCGTCATCCTGCACGCAGTCGCAGGATCCACGCACCGCGATGCCGCGACGCCCTCGCAGGGTGGCTCCTGCGACGCCGCCTCGCTCCGCGCAGGAGGACGCGCGCTATCGGTCGCAGATGACGCCCCGATGACGTCACGGCCCCGACATCGGGATTGCCTGACAGGTAACCGACAGGAAGTGACACGCCGGGTTCATGGGCTCTGCCTAACGTGCGTGGCTGGCCGGGACATGCCCCCGCTACTCACCACACAGGAACATTCCATGAACGACATCAATGCACGCCGCGTCGCGCTCGTCCTGACGCCCTTGTCGCTGGCCTGCGCCCTCGCTGCCTGCGGCGGCGACAGCAGCAGCACGCCGCCGCCCCCGCCGGCGCCGGCACCGGCCCCCGCAACGTTCAGCGGCAAGGTCGTCGCCACGTCGTTCAAGGCCGACGCCAGCGGCAACCCGGTCATCACGTCCGGCTACTACCAGGGCGCCACCGTGTTCGTCGACGCGAACGGCAATGGCGTCAAGGATGCCGGCGAGGCCTCGGCCACCACCGACGCGTCGGGCAAGTTCACGATCACCGCGCCGGCCGGCACGACCGGCCAGGTCGTCGCCGACATCCCGACCTCGGCCACCAACACCGCGGCGGCCGCCTCGGTGCCTGCCCACCTGATCCTGCGCGCCTCGGCCGCCCAGGTCGCGGACCAGACGGCGTCGGCCATCGTCATCAGCCCGCTCTCGAGCGAAGTGCAGCGCATGGTCGAGGCCGACGGCAGCGACTACGCCACCGCCAAGGCCGCGCTCGCCGCGCGCCTGACGGGCCCGGCCTACAACAAGGGCACCGCCACCGTCAGCGGCACCGACCTGCTGGCCGACGTCAACACGCTCACCGGCGCCGAGCAGTACGCGCTGATGTACGAGTCGAACTCGCTGGCCAACCGCTACACGTACGCGACGGCCAAGCTCGATCGCGGCGACAAGTTCCCCGACGCGCTGGCCGTGGCCGGCGGCGACCCGCGCCTGACGGGCGCCGCGGCGGACACCCGCACCGCGATCACCTTCGCGCAGTCCCAGCAGGCGGCCTTCAACATCGAAGGCGTGCCCGCGTACGACAACATCTTCATCATCATGGAGGAGAACAAGTCGACGGACGCGATCCTGGGCAACACGACGTACGCGCCGTACACGAACCAGCTGCTGGCCAAGTACAACCAGCTGACGACGTACTACTCCACCGGCAACCCGTCCGAGCCGAACTACACCGCGCTGGGCGGCGGCGACGACTTCGGCGTGACCGACGATAGCTGGTGGGGCTGCGGCGCCCAGGGCGCCAACGCGATCAAGGACGTCGCCTTCGCGGGCGGCACCGCCTCCGACGGCCAGCCTCTCGCAGCCACCGGCGCGCTGCCGCCGCAGGACAGCGCGCACCTGTCGAGTTTCAGCACCACCGCGGGCGCCGCGTGCAGCACGTCGCCGACCACTGGCACGAACCACAATCAGCCGGGCCACAACCTGTTCACGCTGATCTCCAAGGCCGGCCTGACGATCCGCACCTACAGCGAGTCGATGAACCCCGGCCAGGATCCGCGCGCCGACAGCGTTGCCGACCCCGCGGTCACCGCGACGTACAACGGCACCGCGGTCGACGGCACCACCGTCACCGGCACGCCCAACTTCGCGGTGGTGGGCGGCCTGTACAAGGTCAAGCACGGCCCGTCGATCGCCTACCAGGCTGCGCGCAGCCTGCCCGAGTTCTACGCGGACAACCGCACGATCTTCGGCACGCAGTACCAGGCCGCGGACTGGGCCAAGTCGACGGCCTATCCGATCCCGAGCGGCTGGATCTACGACCAGTTCACCAAGGACCTGGCCACCGGCGACGTCGGCAACGTCAACTTCATCGTGCCCGACCAGTGCGACGACATGCACGGCGTTGGCAGCGACGCGAGCTGCGCCGACAACAACAACGGCCAGACGATCGGCATCAAGCGCGCCGACATCTACCTGAACAAGGTCGTGACCGCGATCCAGGCCTCGGCGCTGTGGAAGAACCCGAACAAGCGCGTCGCGATCGTCGTGATGTTCGACGAAGGCGAAGGCTCCAGCACGGCGTGCTGCGGCTGGAACGCCGGCGGCAAGACCTCGGGCGCGGCGCCGGTGACGGTGTCGGCCAGCGGCGCGGCCACGGCCACGACGCAACCGGCGGGCTACGCCAACGGCAACATCGGCCACGGCAACTCGATCTTCGGCATCATCACGAACCACCAGGACGTGGGCACCGCGGCCAAGGGCGTTCGTGACAGCGACGCGTACAGCCACTTCTCGTTCGTGCGCACGCTGCAGGACATGTTCGGCCTGGCCGACCCGGCCGTCGACGCGTCGTACCTGAACCGCGCGAAGTACACGGAGGCGTTCATCGCCGCGAACATCACGGCCCTGCCGGAGTTCGCGGGCAGCGCCGACACGCACTTCGACTCGGTGCGCCCGATCAACCACGCGTACGTGATCCCCAAGTCCTACGTCCAGCGCCTGAACCCGGCCGACATCGGCGCCATCGCGAGCGGCCCGGCCGTCTCGGTGCAGACCGGCCCGGACGCGAACCAGACCAACGTCTGGACGCTGAAGTAAGCACGCCGTTCGCGCGGCGGTCCGCCGCCTCGCGTCGCGTGTCGCGTTCCTTGCGACGGGCCGTCCCCAGGGCGGCTCGTCCTTTCCTTTTCCGACGTGTCCCATTCGCAGGCCGGCTCGCACCGGACGGCGTGCGAATCGGACCCACCCGAAGTCCGACGATGTCCCGATTCCTCCTCGCCCCCGCATTGGCCACGCTGCTCGCCCTCCTGGCTTGCGGCGGCGACGGCACCGGCCCCGCGAGCGCGGGCGCGAGCAGCCCCGGCACGGGCACCAGCGCCGCGAGCAAGCTGAGCCTGGCGGCGCAGGTCGGCCAGAAAGCGTTCTTCGACCAGACGCTGTCCGGCGGCAGGAACATGGCCTGCGCGAGCTGCCATTCGCCCCAGTACGCCTATGGGCCGCCGAACAGCCTGTCGGTGCAACTGGGCTCCGACCCGACCCGGGCCGGCGTGCGCGCCACGCCGTCGCTGCGCTACAAGGATGCGACCCCGCCCTACGCCGACAACGCCGCCAACCCCGACGGCGTCACGCTGGCCGCGGCGGGCGGCGGCTTCATGTGGGACGGCCGCGCGCCCACGCTGGCCGCGCAGGCGGGCATGCCGCTGCTCAACCCGCTGGAGATGAACGCGCCGACCAAGGCCTTCGTGGTCGCCGCGGTGCAGTCGGGCGCCTACGCCGGCCTGTTCAGGCAGGCCTTCGGCGCGACCGTCTTCAGCGACGTCGACACCGCCTTCGCCGACCTGGGCGCCGCCATCCAGGCCTTCGAGACCGAGGACATCAGCTTCCACCCGTACACGAGCAAGTTCGACCTGTACGTGCACAACAAGATCGGCGGCGCGCTCACGGCGGCCGAGATCCGCGGTCTGAAGGTCTTCAACGGCCCGGACGCGGGCAACTGCTCGGCCTGCCACTACGCCGGCGTGAACTTCGACGGCAACCAGGGCCTGATGACCGACTTCACGTACCAGGCGATCGGCGCACCGCGCAACGACGCGTCGATCCCGGGCAACCCCGATCCGATCCCCGCCAACGCCGACGCCGCGTACTTCGACATGGGCCTGTGCGGCCCCTACCGCAACGACCACGCGCCCGCCACGCCCGACACGGCGAGCGCCTACTGCGGCAAGTTCAAGGTGCCCACGCTGCGCAACGCGGCCACGCGCAGCGCGTTCTTCCACAACGGCGTCTTCCATTCGCTGAACCAGGTCGTCCACTTCTACGACACGCGCGACACGAACCCGCAGTTCTGGTATCCCGGCAGCGGCGGCAGCGGCAGCCCGCAGGCGACGCCGACCTGGGCGCTGCAGCCCACGTTCCTGCAGGGCGCCAGCGTGCGCAAGTTCAACGACCTGCCGCCCGCGCAGCAGGGCAACGTCGACGAGGAGGTGCCCCTGGGCAGCGGCAGCACGCCGCCCGACAACGTCAACGCCACCACGCTGGGCGAGGGCGTGGCGCCGCGCGCGCCGGGCTCGGCGCCGTCGATGACGGAGCAGGACATGGCCGACCTCGTGTGCTTCCTGGCCACGCTCAGC
>Ga0207427_100271_pt1 | contig 39130 bp, 34 predicted proteins | sample AraplaCL_Cvi_mMS_FD_184268 | JGI IMG/M metagenome (GOLD analysis project Ga0207427, IMG submission 184268) | Arabidopsis root microbial communities from the University of North Carolina, USA - plate scrape CL_Cvi_mMS (SPAdes) (version 2) | ecosystem: Host-associated > Plants > Roots > Endosphere ... | reverse complement strand
CACTTCGAAGTCGTGCTGGCCGGTGGTCAGGCCGTGATGGACGTCCCAGCAGTCCGTCTCGAACTGCAGGCTGGCTTCGAAGTGCGCGAGCGCGGCGGACGAGGCGGCGGCGGGGACGGCGGCGACGGGCGAGGTCATGGCAGGGGCTCCTTGGTTGGTGCCCTCATTCTGGGCAGGGCCCGTCCGCCGTTGAAGTGGCGCGAAAGACAACAACCGGTAAGATCGCGCCATGAAGAACCACCTGGTCGTCGCGCTCGCCTACGATGGCCTGTGCACCTTCGAATTCGGCTGCGCCGTGGAAGTGTTCTCCCTCGAGCGGCCGGAGCTGGGCGTGGACTGGTATCGCTTCGCCGCCTGCGCGCAGTCGCGCGGCACCGTGCGCGCGGCCGGCGGCATCTCGGTGCAGGTGCCGCACGGGCTGGCGATGCTCGCGCGGGCCGACACCATCATCATCCCGGGCTGGCAGGGCGTGGACGTCGCGCCGCCGCCGGCGCTGCTGCGACGGCTCGTCGCGGCGCACGCGCGCGGCGCGCGCATCGCCACCATCTGCTCGGGCGTGTTCGTGCTGGCGGCCACCGGCCTGCTCGATGGCAAGGCCGCCACCACGCACTGGCGCTACGCCGAGACGCTGCAGCAGCGCCATCCGGCCATCGACGTGCGGCCCAACTCGATCTACGTCGACGAAGGCTCGCTGCTGACGTCCGCCGGCTCCGCCGCGGGGCTGGACATGATGCTGCACCTGGTGCGCCGCGACCACGGTCCGCGCGTCGCCAACCAGGTCGCGCAGCGCCTGGTGGTGCCGCCGCATCGCCTCGGCGACCAGGCCCAGTTCGTGGCGCGGCCGGTGCCGCAGGACGAGGCCGCGCGGCTGGCGCGCCTGATGGACTGGGTGCGCGCGCATCCGACGCAGGACTGGACGCTCGCCTCGCTGGCCGATCGCGCCGCGATGAGCGTGCGCACGTTGCAGCGCCAGTTCCAGCAGTCGCTGGGCATGTCGCCGGTGGACTGGCTCGTGCGCGAGCGCGTCGAGCTCGCGCGCCAGCTGCTCGAGACGAGCACGCGGCCGCTGGCGCACGTGTCGTCGCTGGCCGGCTTCGGCTCGGAGGAATCGTTCCGCCGGCATTTCCGGCTGGCCACGGGCGTCAGCCCGATGGCCTACCGGCGCCAGTTCGGGGTGGCGGCTTGAGCGCGCCCGAGCTTGACGCATTGCTGCGCGCCTGCGTAGCCTATCGCGGCGGCGAGCCGGACGTCGTCCTGATGGACGCGAGCCGTGCGCTGGAAAGGGCGGCGCGCGTCGAACCTGAGCTCTGGCGCCACGCGGCGCTCGCCGCCGAGGCCCTGCCGGTGATCGGCGCGGGCTGGGTGGGCACCGTCCTGGGCAGCATGGTCGAACAAGGGCGACTCGATGCGAGCGTCACGTTCGACAGCCTGTGGCGCGTGCTCATGGCCTGTTGCGAGGCGCCGTCCGGCGAGGCCGCGCCCGGCCAGGGGCGCACTGCGAACGAGACGCTGGACACCGCGCTGCAGTTGCTGGGGCCGGCGATCGTGTCGCACCTGGCGGCATTGCCGGAGCGTCGTGCCGCCTTGCTCGACGACCCGTCGTACGACAAGGCCAAGACATTGTCGTTCGACCACTTCGGCGCGTTCTGGATCTGCGAGGCCATCGAGCGCAGCAGCGCCGACCTGCTGTTGCTGCACGCGCCGTCGCGCCGCGGATGGCGGGCGCGCTACGAGAACGTGGCGCAGTGCTTCCACCTGTTCTCGTTGCTGCAGGCGGCGGTGGGCGCCGCGATCCCTGGCGGTCGCCAGCCCGATGCGGCGCTCGCCGCCGCGGCGCGCGGCGACACGGTCGACAGCGTTCTGCACGACCAGGCCTGGTGGCACTACCAGCATCCAGGCCGGCCCATGTCCGACCCGATGGCGATGGTGCCCGGCAACCTGCTCACGCGCCGCCTGCGCGAGATCGACGGGCTGAAAGTACTGGTGCTGTGGAACCCGATCCTGGCCGGCCGCGGGTGGGAGTCCGGCTTCTTCGGCGCGCACCTGATGCAGTTGCCGGCCAGCTTCGAATTGCGCGAGCCGCTGTCGAACGAAGAGAGCGCCGCGTGGTTCGAGCGCGCCGGCTTGCCTGCGAACAGCCAGCCGGCCGCGCCCGTCGCGCGCAAGCGCCCGTGGTGGAAGCCGTTCTGACGCTTCAGACGGTCATGCCGCCCGAGACCTCGATCACCGCGCCGTTGACGTAGCTCGCCTCGTCGCTCGCGAGGAAGGCGTAGACGTTGGCGATCTCCTCGGGCTTGCCCAGGCGATGCAGCGGCACCTGCTCGCGTATGTGCTGCAGCACCTTGTCGGGCACGGTGGCCAGGATGGGCGTCTCGACGAAGCCAGGCGCCACCGCGTTGACGCGCACGCCCTTGGGCCCGAGCTCGCGGCTCCAGGTCTTGGTGAAGCCGATCACGCCGAACTTCGTGGCGGCGTAGTTCGTCTGGCCGAAGTTGCCGTAGATGCCCACCACCGAGCTCGCGTTGAGGATGCTGCCGCTGCCCTGGACCACCATCGTGTCGGCCACGGCCTGCGTGCAATGGAACACGCCGCGCAGGTTGACGTCGATGACGGCGTCGAACTGCTCGATCGTCATCTTCTGCAGCCGCGCGTCCTTGGTGATGCCCGCGTTGTTCACCAGCACGTCGATGCGGCCGAAGCGCGCCTTCACGGCGGCCACCATCGCGTCGACCTGCGCGCGGTCGGTGACGTCCATCACCTGGCCGACGCAGGCGGCGCCGTCGACCGCCACGGCGTTCACGGCCGCGACGGCGGCGTCGACGTCGTGCAGGTCGCACACGACCACGCTGGCGCCTTCGCGCGCGAACTTCAGGGCGGTGGCCAGGCCGATGCCCTGGGCGGCGCCGGTGACGATGGCGATCTTGTGGGACAGGCGCATGGTGGAGACGAGTGTTGCGATGCGCCGATTGTCCCCGACGCCGGCTACAGACCCAGGTGGCGCAGCAGGTCGGGGACGTGCGACTCGAAGTCGGTCAGGCCGTGGTCGCTGCCGGCGATCAGCTTGAGCGGACCGTGCGCGTAGCGCGCGGTCATCTCGCGCCAGTCCAGCACTTCATCGCCCTTGGCGACGATCGCCAGGATGTTGCCCGGATGCGCGAGCGGCACCGGCGGCGCCATCGCGCGCAGCTCGTCGACGTACTCGGCGCGGAAGTCGAAGCTCTCCTCGGCCGCGTGGTACATCGTCTGGCGACCGATGTGGGCCGCGAGGTCGCGTGCCGGATCGACGGCGGGATTCAGGAGCACCGCGCGGCAGGCCAGGGCCTCGGCCATGACCGTCGCATAGAAGCCGCCCAGCGAGCTGCCGATCACGCCCGTCGTCGCGACCGGCCAGCCGGCGACCAGCAGGCGCAGGCTCTCCATCGCGGCTGCCGGCGACGGCGGCAGCTGCGGGCAGGCCCACACGAGGTCGGGGCGGTGCGCCGCGACCCAGTCGGCCATCCAGCGTGCCTTGGCCGATTGCGGCGAGGAGCGGAAGCCGTGCAGGTAGAGCAGGTGCGTGATCAAGTGTGCGAGGCCTCGAGCGCCGCCAGCAGCTTGGCGTGGATGCCGCCGAAGCCGCCGTTGCTCATGCACAGCACGTGGTCGCCCGGCTTGGCGGCGCGCGCGACGGCGGCCACCAGCGCACCGATGGTGTCGCAGACCTTGGCCTGTTCGCCCAGCGGCGCCAGCGCCTCCTCGGCGTCCCACGACAGGCCGCCCGAATGGCAGAACGACAGGTCGGCCTCCTCCAGCGCCCAGGGCAACTGCGCCTTCATCGCGCCCTGCTTCATCGTGTTGGAGCGCGGCTCGAACACGGCCAGGATGCGCTGCGCGCCGACCTTGCGGCGCAAGCCGTCGATGGTCGTGCGGATCGCGGTCGGGTGGTGCGCGAAGTCGTCGTAGACCTTCACGCCGCCGGCCTCGCCCTTGAGCTCGAGGCGGCGCGCCACGTTCTCGAACGAGGCCAGCGCCTTGGCGGCGACGTCGGGCGCGACGCCCACATGCTCGGCCGCCGCGATCGCGGCCAGCGCGTTCATCTGGTTGTGCTCGCCCAGCAGGTGCCACTCGACGTGCGCGACCTTCATCGAGCCGCGCAGGACGTCGAACGCATGCGGCTCGCCGCGGGCGCGCAGCGCGCCGGGCTCCTCCTTGCGCGCGCCGAAGCGCTGCACCTCGCTCCAGCAGCCGCGCTCGAGCACGCGCTGCAGCGATTCCTCGCGCGCATTGACGACGATGCGGCCGTGCGCCGGCAGCGTGCGCACGAGGTGGTGGAACTGCGTCTCGATGGCGGCCAGGTCGGGGAAGATGTCCGCGTGGTCGAACTCGAGGTTGTTGAGCACCGCGGTGCGCGGGCGGTAGTGCACGAACTTGCTGCGCTTGTCGAAGAAGGCGGTGTCGTACTCGTCGGCCTCGATGACGAACAGCGGCCGCGCGCCGCCCGGCACGCGCGCCTTGCCCAGCCGCGCGGAGACGCCGAAGTTGCGCGGCACGCCGCCCACCAGGAAGCCGGGCTCAAGGCCGGCCTGGTCGAGGATCCACGCGAGCATCGCGGTGGTGGTCGTCTTGCCGTGCGTGCCGGCCACGGCCAGCACGTGGCGGCCTTCGAGCACGTGCTCGGCCAGCCACTGCGGGCCGCTCGCGTAGGGCAGGCCCTCGTCGAGGATGGCCTCCATCAGCGGGTTGCCGCGCGAGACGGCATTGCCCACGACGAACAGGTCGGGCGCGATGGCGACCTGGTCGGTGCCGTAGCCCTCGATCAGCTCGATGCCGAGGGCACGCAACTGGTCGCTCATCGGCGGGTAGACGTTCGCGTCGCAGCCGGTGACCTTGTGGCCGGCCTCGCGGGCGAGTGCTGCGAGACCACCCATGAAGGTGCCGCAGATGCCCAGGATGTGGATGTGCATGACGATTCGTTCTTGTTGCCGTCCTGCGCAGGCCATGCACGTTTCGCGCCCGGCCGCCAGGATCTCGGCCGCGGGCGGCTGCGCCGCCGCGGTCTTGTCGATAGGTCTCAGCTCGCGATCAGAGTCTGCATCCCGGCCCATTCCTCGCCCGGCGGCAGGGTGACCGGATCGATGACCCGCGCCGCCTCGACGCACAGGAACCTGGGCCAGTCGGCGGCGGGCAGGTCGTTCAACTGGGCGGCCTTGTCCGGGCCCGGGTTCCAGACGACGACGTCGGTGAAGTCGGAATGCGCGATGGCCAGCTTGCGACCCATCTCGCGCAGCATCAGCTCGCCGGGCGCCTCGTGGTACAGGCGGTCGATCTCGCCGACCACCTGCGTCACGTCGCCCCATTGCTGCTGCCACTGGCCCGTGGTGTTGTCCTCGTACTTGACGCCCTGCAGGCCCTCGAGCTGCGCCTTGAGCACGTCGTTGGTGCGCAGGTAGGTGTGCAGCGCGACGGTGAACTCGAACGGTGCATCGCCGGTGTTGACGACCAGGAACTCGATGTCCAGCTGCGGGCCGGTCAGGCTGAAGGTGATCTCGGCCTCGAACTCGTGCGGCCACAGCGTGCGGGTGGCGTCGTCGGCCACGAAGCGCAGCACGGCCTGGGCATGCTTGCCGTGCGAGGGCATCTCCACCAGCTTCCAGCCGCGGGTGCGCAGCAGGCCGTGGCGGGGCAGGGTGCCGCGCGTGGAGAACTGCGGGAAGATCACCGGCACGCCGCCGCGCACGGCCTCGCCCTCGCCGAAGCGGCTCTCGGGCGAGACGTAGATCTGCTCCTGGCCGCCGGCCGGGATCCAGCTGACGAGGTGGCCGCCGTGCAGCAGGACGGTGGCGCGGGCGCCGTCGTCGGCCGTGAGCGCCACCGCGGGGTGGCCCATGTATTCGGTGGGACGGGTGGAGGCCACGGCGTTCAGGCCTTGAGCGCGGCGAAGGCGGCGCGGGCCGCCTGGCGCGTGTGTTCGATCTCGGCGGCGCCGTGCGCGGCGCTGACGAAGCCGGCCTCGTACAGGGCCGGCGCCAGGTAGACGCCGCCGTCCAGCATCGCGTGGAAGAAGCGGTTGAAGCGCTCCTTGTCGACGGCCACCGCGCTGGTGTAGTCGTGCGGCAACCGGTCCGCGAAGAAGAAGCCGAACAGGCCGCCCTCGCTGTCGACCGTCAGCGGGATGCCCGCGGCGTCGGCCTCGGACTTCAGCGCGGCCATCACCTCGCGGGTGCGGGCGCCCAGCGCCTCGTGGAAGCCGGGCTTGGCGATCTCGGCCAGCGTGGCCAGGCCGCAGGCGGTGGCCACCGGGTTGCCCGACAGCGTGCCCGCCTGGTAGGCCGGGCCCAGCGGCGCGAGCTGCGCCATGATCCTGCGCGACGCCCCGAACGCCGCCAGCGGCATGCCGCCGCCGATGACCTTGCCGAACACGCTGATGTCGGGCGAGAAGCCGGGGATCTGCTTCGCATACAGGCCCTGCGCGCCGCCCAGCGCGACACGAAAGCCCGTCATCACCTCGTCCATGATCAGCAGCGCGCCGTGCTGCGTGCACAGCTCGCGCAGCCGGGTCATGAACGGCACGCTGGAGCGCACGAAGTTCATGTTGCCGGCGATCGGCTCGATGATCACGCAGGCGAGCTCGCTGCCGTGGGCCGCGAAGGCCTGCTCGAGCTGCTCGATGTCGTTGTAGGCGAGCACGGTGGTGTGCTGCACGACCTCGGGCGGCACGCCGGCCGAGGTGGGATGGCCGAAGGTGGCCAGGCCCGAGCCGGCCTTGACCAGCAGCGCATCGGCGTGGCCGTGGTAGCAGCCCTCGAACTTGATCAGGCGCGAGCGGCCGGTGGCGGCGCGCGCCAGGCGGATCGCGCTCATGCAGGCCTCGGTGCCGGAGCTGACCAGGCGCACCTGCTCGACGCTGGGCACGTGGCGGATGATCTGCTCGGCCAGCTCGACCTCGCGCTCGGTGGGCGCGCCGAAGCTGAAGCCGTCGCGCGCGGCCTTGAGCACCGCGTCCAGCACCGCGGGATGGCCGTGGCCCAGGATCATCGGCCCCCACGAGCCGATGTAGTCGACGTAGCGCTTGCCTTCGGCGTCCACCACGTACGCGCCCTCGGCGCGGGCGATGAAGCGGGGCGTCCCGCCCACCGCGCGGAACGCGCGCACGGGGGAGTTCACGCCGCCGGGGATGACCTTCTGGGCGCGCTCGAACAGCTGCTCATTAGTGGACACTGCGCGAACCTCCGACTTCGGTCGGGTCGTCCGACAGTGCGTCTTCCACGGTCTGCTCGCCGTCCTCGTCCTCGCCGGGCGGCAGCGCCCAGAAGAAGCGGTCGGGCACCACGCCGCCCATGCCGGGGCGGAACCCCGCGTCCAGGCTCTGGTCGAGGAACTGCAGCGCCTCGCCGACGGCGGCCTGCAACTCGGCGGCGGCGCCCAGCAGGGCGGCCATCGCGGCCGACAGGGTGTCGCCGGCGCCGACGAAGGTGGCCTCGAACATCTCGAACTTCTCGCCGGTGAGCGCGCCTTGCGGCGAGGCCAGCACGTTGTCGATGAACTGGCCGGCGCCCTTGGCCGGCAGCATCACGCCCGTGACCAGCACGAAACGCGTGCCGTGCTCGGCCGCGGCCACCGCCAGCTCGCGCGGCGAGGCGGGGCGGTCGGAATCCCATTCGGGCAGCAGGAAGTCCGTCAGCGTCTTGTGGTTGCCCACCAGCACCTCGGTGGCGGGCAGGATCAGCTCGCGGAAGGCCTCCAGGTAGGTCGCCTGGTCGTCGTCTTCCATGAACGACAGCGCCGGCAGGTACGAGACCAGCGGTACTTCGGGATAATCGGACAGTACCTCGGCAACCGCACTGACGTTGTCGGTATTGCCGAGATAGCCCACCTTGAAGCCCGCGACGGTGATGTCCTCGAGGATGCAGCGCGCCTGCTCGACCACGGCGTCGGCGTCGATCACGTGGTGGTCGAAGATCTCGGCGGTGTCGCGCATGAGCACGGAAGTGACCACGGGCAGGGCGTGGGCGCCCATGGCGGCGATGGTCGCGACGTCGCCCGCCACGCCTCCGGCGCCGCTGGCATCGCTCGCGTTGAAAGTCAGGATGCAGGCGGGTGCACTGGCTTCCTCGGCGATTTCGTCGGGCGTTTCCGCGCCGGAATGGGGGTCGTTTGACATGGCCGGTGCCGGTCAAGTTGTGAAGCTTGCCCGGAAAATGTGATTAGTTTGGCCCTTAACGCGTCGTTAACCGCTCGGGGCCGTGGCTACAATCCAGACGATTGTAGTGACCCTGAACGCGAAACGACTGTGAACGAACCTCAAACCTGGATGTGCCTGATCTGCGGCTGGATCTACGACGAAGCTGCCGGCGACGCTGAAACTGGTTTGGCCCCCGGCACCGCCTGGGCCGAGGTTCCGATGAACTGGACGTGTCCGGAATGTGGGGCACGCAAGGAAGATTTCGAAATGGTCCGCATCTGACCGATGATCACTAGATGGATCAACTGAACGGGATTTTCAATGGCTGATGCCACGCCGGCTCCCTCCGCCGCCCCCGCGTCGCCCTCGGTGCGCGTGCTCGTGATCGACGACAGCAACACCATCCGGCGCAGCGCCGAGATCTTCCTGCGCCAGGGTGGCCACGAAGTGGTGCTTGCCGAAGACGGCTTCGACGCGCTGGCCAAGGTCAACGACCACACCCCCGACCTGATCTTCTGCGACATCCTGATGCCGCGGCTGGACGGTTACCAGACCTGCGCGATCATCAAGCGCAACCCGCGGTTCGCCGCGGTGCCGGTGATCATGCTGTCGTCCAAGGACGGCGTTTTCGACAAGGCGCGCGGCCGGATGGTCGGCTCGGAGGATTACCTGACCAAGCCGTTCACGAAGGAACAGCTCCTGCGCGCGGTGGCCCAATACAACCCGGCCCGATCTGAACAGTAAGAGTTTCTCCGCACGAATATTTCCCGACGCCCCGAGCGGCGGGCAGTAAACGAGCAAAAGCGCATACCAAGGCGCGTTTCCAAGGACACACCATGCCGATCCAGCACATTCTCCTGGTCGATGATTCGAAGACCGAATTGGCTTATCTCTCCGACTTGCTCGCCAAGCGCGGTTTCACCGTGCGTACCGCTGAGAATGGCGAAGACGCGATGAAGCGCCTGGCCGAGGGCAAGCCCGACCTGATCCTGATGGACGTCGTCATGCCCGGCACCAACGGCTACCAGTTGACCCGCTCGATCACCCGCGACCCGCGCTACGCGGACGTGCCGGTGATCATGTGCACCAGCAAGGGGCAGGAGACCGACCGCGTCTGGGGCCTGCGCCAGGGCGCCCGTGACTACGTCGTCAAGCCCGTCGACACCGACGACCTGATGGCCAAGATCAAGTCCCTGGGCTAAGGAATGACGACCCCCTCGCTCCTCCCGTCGCTGCCCCCCAGGGGGGAGTCCGGATCGGCTCGGGTGGTGACCCTCGCTTCCCGGTGTGTGATCGACAACGGCAGCAGCCGATAAGAATCCATGGCCAACAAAGATGCCCTGCGCGAATTGCAAACCCGGCTGGCGAGCCGTCTGCAAGCTGCCAAGACGCAGCCGCGTGCGCGAGGCTGGCTTGCCGTCGAATGCGCCGGCGTCGGCCTGCTGCTGCCGCTGGCCCAGGCCGGCGAGATCTTCCCGCTGCGGGCGCTGCTCAAGCTCCCGCATGCCAAGCCCTGGATGACCGGCGTGGCGCAGCTGCGGGGCGACCTGTACACCGTGATCGACATGGCGGCCTTCCTGGGCCTGCGCGCGCCCAAGTCCTCCACCGACCCGTCGGCGCTCGACGGCCAGCTGGTGATGATGGCGCCCACGCTGCAGGTCAACGCCGCACTGCGCGTCGACCGCCTGGCCGGCCTGCGCGGCGAAGAACAGATGACGCGCGAGGCCGAGCCGGCCGAGAGCGTCGGCGCCCGGCCCGCGTTCGCGGCTGGTCGCTGGAAGGACGCGCAGGGTGCGTCCTGGCAGGAAATCGATCTGGGAGCGCTCGCCGTCGATGGCGCGTTCCTGGATGTGATGAGCTGAAGAGAGGGTTCGGCAGCAGACGACGCGCCGCGCGAGCGGCGCCACCGGCCGTGAAAGGCGTCGGGCAGCCGTTCGGGATTTGTTGGGATTTGAAATCTAGCGTGAAGAGGACGAGATGAACTTGTCAGACCAAAGCAGCGGTAACGCGCTCAAGCAACACGGCGCCCGTACCCAGGGCGGCGTCGATAACGTCTATCCTCCCGTCGCTTCCGAGCGCGGCCGTGACGTGGCGCTGGCGGACGTCGATCTCGGCGACGACGCGCACGCGCACGCGCTTCACGACTCCGCGGACGGAACCCATGCGGAGCACGCGACGCACGCACTGGGAACCGGCGGCGGCGTGCCGACGCTGGACCTGGACGTCCACGCGATGGGCCACTCGGCCTTCCCGCTGGACGGCGCCGGCCCGGGCGTGGACGACGATCACGTCGTCCACTCCGAGAACAACCTGTCGATCGACCTCCCGCTGGAGGGCGTCGACACCGCGCACGCCAACTCCACGCTGGTGCCCGACCAGGCCGAGCCCGCGCCCACGCGCATGCTCGACGACGGCCAGCCCGAGGAGGAAGTCTCCGAGATCGACGAGGACGACACCGGCCTGCCGCTGATCGGCCGTCGCTCCATCGGCTACCAGCAGCGCTTCGTGATCACGCTGGCGGCCATCGGCTTTGCCGGCCTGCTCGGCGGCGGTTACCTCGCGATCTCCTCGGCCAACGCGCACTCCAAGCAGGTGGAAGCCACCGGTGCGGCGCTGATGCAGTCGCAGCGCCTGGCCAAGTCGGTCTCGCAGGCCATGATCGGCAGCCCGGCGGCCTTCCCTGAAGTGAAGGAATCGGGCACCGTGCTGGCCACCGACGTGCGCGGCCTGCACACCGGCAACGACGTGGTCACGGCCGTGCCCGGCGGCGCGCAGGACACCGTGCAGCCGCTGCTGGCCCTGGTCGATCGCGCCGAGAAGAACTCCGGCATCGTGCTGGCGCAGCAAAAGACGCTGACGCAGGTCGGCCAGGCGCTTCGCACCATCAACCGCCAGTCGTCCGACCTGCTCGAGACGGCGGAAACCGTGTCGTCGCTGAAGCTGCAGGGCGGCGCCTCGGCGGCCGAGATCTCCGCGGTCGGCCAGCTCGTGATGTTGACGCAGCGTATCGGCAAGAGCGCGAACGAATTCCTGACCTACGAAGGCGTGTCGCCCGAAGCCGTGTTCCTGCTCGGCAAGGACTTGAACACCTTCCGCGAGATCGCCGACGGCCTGCTGCAAGGCAACGCCGACCTGCGCCTGCCCGGCACGAAGGAGCCGGCCACGCGCGAGCGCCTCGAGCAGCTGATCCAGCAGTACGAGCAGACCCGCAGCCAGTCCAGCGCCATTCTGGCCAACCTGCAGGGCCTGGTCGCCGCGCGCGAAGCGCAGGCGCAGATCGTGGGCGACAGCGAACCGCTGCGCAAGGGCCTGGAAGCCGTCCAGAGCCGTCTCGACCAGATCGGCGGCGTGTCGATCGGCTACATCGTGGCCATCGTGGTCGCGGCCCTGCTGCTGCTGCTGGGCGCCCTCGGCATCCTGCGACTGTTCGTGGTCGCGCAGCGCCAGACGGCCAAGGAAGCCGACGAGAAGCGCAAGGAAGCCGACAGCCGCCAGCGCGAGGCCCAGCGCGTCAACGACGCCAACCAGGCCGCCATTCTTCGCCTGATGAACGAGCTGCAGTCGGTCGCCGAAGGCGACTTGACGCAGCAGGCGACCGTTACCGAGGACATCACGGGCGCCATCGCCGACTCGGTCAACTACACCGTGGAAGAGCTGCGTACCCTGGTGGCGCAGGTGCAGGGCACCGCCAACCGGGTGACGGACACCACCGGCCAGGTCGAGCAGACTTCGACCGAGCTGCTGGCGGCCTCCACCGAACAGCTGCACGAGATCCGCGAGACCGGCGAGTCCGTGCTCCAGATGGCCGGCCGAATCAACGACGTGTCCCAGCGCGCACAGGAAACCGTGCACGCCGCCCAGCAATCTCTGACGGTGGCGCAGGCCGGACGTCGCGCGGTGCAGGACGCCATCGAGGGCATGAACTCGATCCGCGACCAGATCCAGGAAACCTCCAAGCGGATCAAGCGCCTGGGCGAATCGTCGCAGGAGATCGGCGAAATCACCGAGCTGATTTCCGACATTACGGAACAGACGAACGTGCTGGCCCTGAACGCCGCCATCCAGGCGGCCTCGGCCGGCGACGCCGGCCGCGGCTTCTCCGTCGTTGCGGAAGAAGTGCAGCGACTGGCCGAACGCTCCGGCGATGCCACGCGACAGATCGCGGCGCTCGTGAAGGCCATTCAGACCGACACCGGCGATGCCGTGGCCGCCATGGAACGCTCGACCCAGGGCGTGGTGCAGGGAGCGCAGCTGTCCGACGCTGCCGGTGCCGCGCTGATCGACATTGACCGTGTGACGCGCGAACTGTCCGCACTCGTCGAAAGCATCTCGACGCAGGCGCAGAGCGAAGCGCAGTCCGCGAACGTCGTGGCCTCGAACATCCAGCACATCTTCGCGGTGACGGAGCAGACCGGCGACGGTACGCGTTCCACTGCGCAGATCGTGCGCGAACTGTCCCGTACCGCTGAAGAACTGCGCCAATCGGTGTCCCGGTTCAAGATCGGCTGATGCCACGACGCTCCCGCTGGTCGCTGTATCCGTCCCGCCAGTCGGATGCGACGCCCGGCGGGATCCGTTTCGGCGGTAGGCTGTCTTGTTGATGATGGTTGACCGCCCTTGCGCGCGCTGTGACGAGCGCGGCGCTGGAGATGACGTTGAGTGAACAAGTAGCGCACGCCGTGCCTGCAGACCTGAGCACGTTGGCCTGGGTGGCCGACGAGCTTCGCCGTACCCTGGACAACGCGCACAAGGCCCTGCGGCGCCAGGTGCGCGAGGTCGAGACCGCGCCGCAAGGCACCGAGATCGACGGCAACGCCGCCCCGGCGATGCAGCAGGCCCGCGCGCTGTTCCACCAGGGCGCCGGTGCGCTCGACATGGTCGGGCAGGCCGAGGGCGCGCGCATGCTGCGCGCCAGCGAGCAGGCCGTGCTGCGGTTCATGGGCAAGATCCGCGCGATGGACAACGACGCGGTGACCAGCATCGAGCGCTCGTCGTTCGCGCTGCTGGACTTCCTGCGCCGCCGCCTGTCGGGCAAGGAACTGTCGCCGCTGGCGCTGTTCCCGCAGTACCGAGAGGTGCAGACGCTCGCGGGCGCCGACCGCATCCACCCGGCCGACCTGTGGCAGGCCGACGCGCCGTCCTCGGGCACCCAGCTGACCAACGCCGCCCCGGCGCTCGTCAAGGCCTCGGCCGGCACGCACGTCATGGCGCTGCAGCCCGACGCGGATACCCGTGGCCGCATGGAGCAGTGCATGCTCGCGCTGCTGCGCGGCCCGGTGGGCCCCGCCGCCACCCAGATGAGCCAGCTGTTCGCCGGCCTGGCCGCCGGCACGTCCGGCAAGCTGTCGGGCCTGTGGTCCGTCGCCGCCGCGTTCTTCGAGGCGCAGGCGCAGGGCCGCCTGGCGGCCGACGTCTACAGCAAGCGCCTGACCTCGCGCCTGCTCGCGCAGGTGCGCCTGGCCGAACGCGGCCAGTCCGACGTCTCCGACCGCCTCACGCAGGACCTGCTGTTCTTCTGCGCCCGCGCGCTGCCGGGCGACGATGCCAAGGCGCCGCGCCTGGTCGCGGTGCGCAAGGCCTTCGGCCTGGCCGCGCAGGAGCCGATCGACTACGAACAAGAGGCGCTGGGCCGTTACGACCCCGCGCTGATCCCGCTGGCGCGGCGCCGCGTCGAGGCGCTCAAGGAATCGTGGTCGTCGGCCACGGCCGGCCAGTCGGGCCTCGCATCCAGCCTGCGCGAGCAGGCCTCGCTGGTGGCCGACACGGTGCGCAAGCTGCACCCCGAAGGCGAGCACATGGCGCGCGCGCTCGACGCCGCGGTCACGCAGGTGGCCGACGGCGCCGCGGTGCCGTCGCCGACGCTGGCGATGGAAGTCGCCACCAGCCTGCTGTGCCTGGACGCCGCGCTCGACGACGTCGACATCGCCGACGCCTCGTTCGGCACCCGCATCCACCAGCTCGCCGAGCGCATCGACCTCGCGCGCCAGGGCCGCACGCCCGGCCCGATCGAGCCGTGGATGGAAGACCTCTACCGCCGCGCCTCCGACCGCCAGACCATGGGCAGCGTCGTGCAGGAGCTGCGTTCGTCGCTGGCCGACGTCGAAGGCCAGCTCGACAAGTTCAGCCGCAATCCGGCCGACCGCGAGACGCTGGTGCCGGTGCCCGGCAAGCTCTCGGCCATGCGCGGCGTGCTGTCCGTGCTGGGCCTGGACCAGGCCGGCCAGGCCGTCGTGCGCATGCGCGACGAAGTCGACACCGTGCTCGCGCAGTCGCGCGAAGGCGCGGACGTCTCGCCGGCCGACCGCGCGCTGTCCGAGCAGGCCGTGGGCCGCCTGGCCGCCAACGTCGGCGCGCTTGGCTTCCTGATCGACCTGCTGGGCGTGCAGCCGCAGCTGGCCAAGTCGCTGTTCAAGTTCGACGCCGAGTCGGGCCGCCTCGAGACCACGATGGGCCGCGCCGACGAGATCGTGCCCACCGAGGTCGATGCGCCCGTCACCGATGAGAGCGAGCTGCTCGAGCAGGTGCAGCAGCTGGCCGCCACGGCGGGCAGCGATGCCGCCTCGAAGGCCGACGTGATGCAGAAGCTCGAGGAGCTGGCCCAGCAGGCCACGGCCTCGGACGAGAAGAGCATCGCCGACGCCGCCAAGGCCGCGCGGACCGCGCTCGCCCGCAGCGACGAGAACGCCGCCACCGAGGTGCGCCAGGAAGTCGCCAAGGCGATGACCGAGTTCGTCGCGCCGCCGCCGCCGGCTCCCGCGCCCGCGCCGGTCGCCGTGTCCGACACGGCCACGGCCGAGGACGACGAGATGCTCGAGGTCTTCTTCGAGGAGGCCGAGGAAGTCATCGTCGGCGCCCGCGACAGCCTCGCGCGCCTGGCCGAGGACCCGCAGCACTTCGAATCGATCTCCACCGTGCGCCGGGCGTTCCACACGCTCAAGGGCAGCTCGCGCATGGTCGGCCTGAAGGACTTCGGCGAAGCCGCCTGGGCCTGCGAGCAGCTGTACAACGCGCGCCTGGCCGATGCCGTCATCGAGGCCAACCCGGAGCTGCGCAGCTTCTCGCTGAACGTGCTCGACGAGCTCGAGGGCTGGGTCAAGGCGCTCGCCGCCAAGAACGCCCACGGCTACACCAGCGCGCCCATCGTCGCCGCCGCCAACGCGCTGCGCGACGGCGTCGATCCGGATGCCGAGCCGGTCAAGGCCAAGGCGCCCGCCCCGGCGCCCGCGCCCGTCGCGGCCCCGGCCGTCGAGGCCACCGCGGTGCTGCCGCCGATCCCGTCGCCCGAGGTCTCGTTCGAGCCCGTGCCGGAAGAAGCCAACGACACCGAGATCCTCGAGGACTTCGCCAACACCGCGCCGCCCGAGCTGGCCGACCTGCCGCCGCTCGAGCCGATCACGAATGAGGCGTCCTTCGTCCTCGACCTGCCCGGCGACGAAGCGCCGGCCGCCAAGCCGGTCGCCGCCGCGCATGAAGAGCGCACCGTCGTGCAGCCGCTCGAGCGCCTGCCCGAAGCCGGCGCGCCGGACTTCCAGTTCGACCTCGGCGACCTCGACCGGCCCGCGGTCCCGCACGTCATCGAGGACGAGCGCGACACCGGCCCCGAGACCGTGCCGACGCACCTGGGCGAACTCGACCTGCTGCCCACCGCGCAGGTCGTGGAGCCGGCCGCCAACGATGCCGTCGCCGACCAGCTGCCGGCCGACGACGCCGAGAACTACAAGGTCATCGGGCCGCTGAAGATCAGCCTGGGCCTGTTCAACATCTTCCTGAACGAAGCCGACGAGCAGTCGCGCCGCCTGTGCACCTCGCTCGCCGAGTGGGTGCTGGAGCTGCCGCGCCCGGTGGGCGAGGAGGCCGTCGCGCTGGCCCATTCGCTGGCCGGCAATTCGGCCACCGTCGGCCACACCGAGCTGTCCTCGCTGGCGCGCCGCCTGGAGCACGCGCTCGAGGTGTCGCAGTCGCGCCTGGTGACGCCGGACGAGGCGCGCCTGTACGCCGACGTGGCCGAAGAGATCCGCCGCCTGCTGCACCAGTTCGCCGCCGGCTTCCTGCAGACCCCGTCGCAGCCGCTGATCGCGCGCTTCGACGCGTTCCAGGCTTCCGTGCAGGCGCAGGCCGCGCAGGCCGCGCACGACGAGGCCGTCCAGCGCGATCGCGAGGCCCAGGCCGCTGCCGACAAGGCTGCGGCCGAAGCGAAGGCCGCCGAGGACGCCAAGGCCGCCGAGCAGGCGCGCATCGCCGCCGAGGCCAAGGCCGCGGAAGACGCGCGCATCGCCGCGCAAGCCAAGGCCGCCGAGGACGCGCGGCTGGCCGCCGAGGCCAAGGCCGCGGAGGAGGCCCGCGTCGCCGCCGAAGCGAAGGCGGCCGAAGAGGCCCGCATCGCGGCGCAGGCCAAGGCCGCCGAGGACGCGCGCCTGGCTGCCGAGGCCCAGGCCGCCGAGCAAGCCCGCGTGGCCGCCGAAGCGCATGCTGCCGCGGAAGCGGCCGCGGCCGCCGCGGCTGCTGCGGCGCTGGACGCCGCCGCCGAGCACCATTTCGCCGAGCCGCCGATCGCGGCAGCGGAAGTCATCGATTCGCCCGACACCGAGATCGGCGCCGACGAATTCGAGGCCCTGCAGGCTGCCGCCGATGCGGCGCCCGTCGAGCCGGCCCCGCACGCCGCCACGGCGATCCCGGCCTCGGGCCTGGGCGCGATCAAGTTCACCGCCCTGGACGACGCCATCCGCCCCGAGACCGGCGAGCGTCACGAGGTGGCCGCGTCGGAAACGGACGCCGGCGGCTTCGCGCAGGACCTGGACGCCCACGACGCGATCGACCCCGAGCTGTTCGAGATCTTCTCGGAAGAAGCGCAGGAACTGCTGCCCAACCTCGCCTCGCACCTGCGGGCGTGGGAAGAGGCGCCGGAGATGACCTCCGAGGCCTTCGGCGCGCTGCGCGCGCTGCACACGCTCAAGGGCAGCGCCCGCCTCGCCGGCGCGATGCGCCTGGGCGAGCTGGCGCACCGCCTGGAGTCGGCGTTCGAGGAACGCGTGGGCGGCCGTTCGGCCAACCCGCCGACGATGGCGATGCTGCACACCGGCGTCGACGCGCTCGACGAGGAATTCCAGCGCCTGCTCAAGAACCCGCAGGGCATGCCCGCGCCGGCTCCTGCGCCGGTGGCGGCGCCCGCTCCGGCGCCCGTCGCGGCACCGGTGGCGCCCGTGGTCGCCGCGCCGGTCGCGCCGGCCCCCGTGGCCGTGCAGCCCGCGCCGGTCGCCGAAGCGCCTGTCGCACCGCAGGCCCCGGCCCCGGCCGAGCCCACCGTGCGCCAGATGGTGCCCAAGGCGCTGGCCGATGCCACGCCCAGCGTCATCGACTGGGCGCGCTTCAGCGTCGAGAACCCGTCGCGCGTGCAGCGCATCGTCGAGGCCGCCACCGGCAACCCGGCCACCGCCACGGTGCGGGTCAAGGCCCCGCTGCTGGACCGCCTGGTCAACCAGGCCGGCGAAGTCTCGATCACGCGTTCGCGCCTCGAGACGGACGTCACCCAGATGCGCGCGTCGCTGCGCGAACTGACGGAAAACCTGGACCGCCTGCGTCGCCAGCTGCGCGACATCGAGCTCCAGGCCGACACGCAGATCGCCTCTCGACTGGAAGCGAGCAAGGCCCTGTCCGCGGAGTTCGACCCGCTGGAGATGGACCGCTTCACGCGCTTCCAGGAACTGACGCGCATGATGGCCGAGTCGGTGAACGACGTGGCCACCGTGCAGCGCAGCATCACGCAGACCGTGCAGTCCGCGGAAGACGAGATGGCCGCCCAGGCGCGCCTGACGCGCGCGCTGTCGGAAGACCTGCTGCGGGCGCGCATGGTGCCGTTCGACGCGCTGTCCGAGCGCCTGTACCGCGTGGTGCGCCAGGCCGCCAAGGAAACCAGCGTCCAGGTGCGCCTGAACGTCGAAGGCTCCGCCATCGAGCTGGATCGCTCCGTGCTGGATCGCATGGCCGGCGCGTTCGAGCACCTGCTGCGCAACTCCGTCGTGCACGGCATCGAGTCGCCCGACATCCGCCGCGCCCAGGACAAGGATCCGGTCGGCACGATCGATGTCGCCCTGGCCCAGCAGGGCAACGAGGTGCGCATCACGATCCGTGACGACGGCGCCGGCCTGGACCTGCAGCGCATCGAGGCGCGCGGCCGCGCCAACGGCCTGATCGCCCCGGACGCGACGCCGACGGAGGCCGAACTGGCCAACCTCATCTTCACGCCGGGCTTCTCCACGGCCGAGAGCGTGACCGAGCTGGCCGGCCGCGGCGTCGGCATGGACGTCGTGCGTTCGGACATCACCGCGCTGGGCGGCCGCATCGAGACCGCCTCGGCCCCGGGCCGCGGCACCGCCTTCACGCTGTTGCTGCCGCTGACCACGGCCGTGACGCGCGTCGTGCAGCTGCGCTGCGGCGACCTGACCGTCGCCATGCCCGCGTCGCTGGTGGAAGTGGTGCGCCGCACCACCAACGCCGACGTCGAGCAGGCCTACAAGTCCGGCATCTACCAGGACGGGACGCACGAGGTGCCGTTCTTCTGGCTGGGCGCCCTGCTGCAGTCGAGCACGCACGGCGTGCTGGCCGGCAAGACCAACTCGGTCGTGCTGGTGCGCTCGGCCGAACAGCGCGTCGCGCTGCACGTCGACCAGGTGGTGGGCAACCAGGAAGTGGTCGTCAAGAACCTGGGGCCGCAGCTGGCGCGCCTGCCGGGCCTGGCGGGCATGTCGCTGCTGGCCACCGGCGAGGTGGTGCCCATCTACAACCCGGTGGCGCTCGCAGCCGTGTACGGCCAGCGGACGACGGCCGAGACCGGCGTGCCGCACGTGCCGGTGGTGGTCGAGGAGGTCGAGGAGACCAAGGCCCCGCTGATCCTGGTGGTCGACGATTCGCTGACGGTGCGTCGCGTGACGCAGCGCCTGCTGACCCGCGAAGGCTTCCGCGTCACCGTGGCCAAGGACGGCCTGGATGCGCTGGAGCAACTCGAGGTCGAACGCCCGGCCGTGATGCTGACCGACATCGAAATGCCGCGCATGGACGGCTTCGACCTGCTGCGCAACGTGCGCCACGACCCGCGCTGGACGGGCCTGCCCGTGATCATGATCACGTCGCGGATCGCCCAGAAGCACCGCGACCTGGCCATCCAGCTGGGCGCGGACCACTATCTTGGCAAGCCCTACGACGAAGAGCAGCTGATCGGCCTGATCCAGGAGAATGTCGCGAAGAAGATGCCTGCCTGAGAATTCGTGAAGATTCCGGCACATTGGCCGGGCCCCTTTGCGGATTCCGGGTTTCAGTCGGCGAGATACTCGACCGATAACAGGGGTCACCGCTTCAGAAATCCATGTCGGAAATCATCGATCACCTTGCCTCGCTGACCGGGCTGCGCGACCGCGACACGCTCGACGTCAGCCTGGCGCACGCCATGCGCGACTTCCTCGCGCCCAAGCGTGTGGCCGTCTATCGGCTGGTGGGTGACCAGGGCGAGGAGCGCTGGCTCACGCGCGCCGCGCTGCTGGCCGATTCCCCGGCCGCCACGGCCGACCCGGCCTGGGTCGACCTCGATTCCCTGCCTCGCGCCGCCGAGCGCCCGGAATGGCTCGAGTGCCTGACCACCGCCAAGATCATCGAGATCCGCTCCGAGGGCGTCTTCACGACGCTGTTCCCGGTGATGTCGGACACCGGCGCCGTCGGCGTCATCGAGATCCAGACCACCCGCGGCATCGGCGCCAAGTCGCGCCGCCTCGTGTTCGGCGTGCTGCGCATCTACCGCAACGTGCAGACCCTGCTGGACTACAGCGAGCGCGACACGCTCACCGGCCTGCTCAACCGCAAGATCTTCGACGACAGCTTCTACAAGGTGGCGTCGCTGCCGCTGCTGGACGCCAAGCTCGACGAGGGCGAGCGCCGCCACGCCTCGGGCTCGCGCTACTGGCTGGGCGTGGTCGACATCGACCACTTCAAGAGCGTCAACGACCGCTTCGGCCACCTCATCGGCGACGAAGTGCTGCTGCTGCTGTCGCGCATCATGCGCGGCGCGTTCCGCTTCTCCGACCAGCTCTACCGCTTCGGCGGCGAGGAGTTCGTCGTGCTGCTGCTGTGCAACGACGAAGCCGACGCCATCATCGCCTTCGAGCGCTTTCGCAAGGTCGTCGGCGAGTACCCGTTCCCGCAGGCCGGCAAGATCACGGTCAGCGTCGGCTTCACGGCCATCGACACCGGCGACACGCCGTCCGTGGCCTTCGAGCGCGCCGACCGCGCCGTGTACCACGCCAAGCACAACGGCCGCGACCAGGTCTGCAACTACGCCGAGCTGCAGCGCCAGGGCATCGTCGAGGACGACAAGCGGGTCAGCGACGTCGAGCTGTTCTGAGGCGCCGGCGCGCCCCGGCCAGGCGGCATGCCGGCCTTCTTCGACCCGACGCGCTCATCGGTTTCAGGATAGACGATGTCCTTTGAGTAAAGGTTTCATCGTCGCGCGCATCGAGTCCTCTCCTGCACGGATGCCGCGCTGCTTGGCCGCCAATATCTCCAGCAATTTCATCGGGCTAACCCGCATGGAAAGCACCTCGCGCCGTTGCCCATAACCGCGGCGTGGCCGGCAACGTCATGCTGCTGGTGCTGCAGGTGCGGCAGCGCCGGCCCGAAGGCTGGCGCCTGGTCGCCCGGCAGGCGGTGCGCTTCCCCGCCTGACCGGCCGCGACGGCAGGCTCAGGACGCCGCCGCCACCGGCGTGCCGCTGCCCTTCGCCCCGAACCGCGCCAGCGTCTTCTCGCGTGCCACGTCGTGGTCGACGATGGGCAGCGGATAGTCGCGCCCCAGCGCCACCTTGGCCGCCGCCAGCTCCGCCGGCCTGGCCTTCCAGGGCGCATGGATCGCCTTGCCGCCCAGCAGGCGCAGCTCCGGCACCCAGCGGCGGATGAACGCGCCCTGCGGGTCGAAGCGCTCGCTCTGGGTCACCGGGTTGAAGATGCGGAACCAGGGCTGGGCGTCGCAGCCGGTGGAGGCGGCCCATTGCCAGCCGCCGTTGTTGGAGGCCAGCTCGAAGTCGTTGAGCTTGAGCGCGAAGTAGGCCTCGCCGCGCTGCCACGACACGCCCAGGTCCTTGGTCAGGAAGCTGGCCGTGACCATGCGCAGCCGGTTGTGCATGTAGCCGCTGGCGTTGAGCTGGCGCATGCCGGCGTCCACGAGCGGGTAGCCCGTGCGGCCCTCGCACCACGCGGCGAACTGCGCGTCGGCCTGGGCACCTTGTTCCCAGCGCAGGTCGTCGCAGTCGGCGCGGTAGGCGTGGCCGACGACGTGCGGGTGGTGGAACAGCACCTGGTGATAGAAATCGCGCCAGACCAGCTCGGACAGCCAGGTCTGCGCGCCCCGGCTGCCGCCCTCGATGCGCTGGCCGGCCAGGTGCACCAGGCGACGCAGCGACAGGGTGCCGAAGCGCAGGTGCACGCCCAGGTGACTGGGGCCGGGCCGGGCGGGGAAGTCGCGGGTGTCGTCGTAGTCGTCGAGGCGGTCGAGGAACTCCTCCAGCAGCGCCTCGCCGCCCGCGCTGCCCGGGCGCAGGCCGGCGTCGTCCTCGGGCGCGGGGGCGGGCGCGCGGAAGCCGAACTCCTCCAGCGCCGGCACGGCCGCGCCGCCGCGCCAGGGGCCGGGCGGGGTGGCGGCCAGGCGGCGGCCGTCGACGTCGCTGCCGCAGTCGCCCAGCAGCTCGGGGCGGGCGTGCAGCGCCTTGAGCCAGGCGTTCTTGTAGGGCGTGAAGACGCCGTAGGGCGTGCCGCCGCCGGTCAGGATCTCCTTGCGCTCGAAGATCACGTGATCCTTCAAGCCGTGCATCGCCCGGCCAGCCTCGCGCAGCCGCTCGTACACGCGGGCGTCGCGCGCGCGGGCGGCGGGGTCGTCGTCGCGATGGAAGAACACGGCCTGGACGTCGAGCTCGGCCGCCAGCCGGGGTATCTCGTCGGCGGCGACGGCGTGACGCACGAGGAGCCGCGCGCGGCCGCCGGACAGCGCGGCGAGCTGGCCGTCCAGGTCGGCCAGGCTGGCGCGGATGAAGGCGACGCGGCGGTCGTCGGCGGGCAGGCCGTCCAGGATCGCCTTGTCGAGCACGAAGGCGCACCAGACCTGCGTGGCGTCGCGCAGCGCCTGGGCCAGGGCGGGGTGGTCGGCGGTGCGCAGGTCGCGCCGGAACCAGACCAGCGCGCGGCCAACCGGTTTGCGGGGGGAGATCTCCATGGCGGTCGATTGTGGCGCCCTCGCGGGCCTAAAATCGCGCCAATGTCCTCCGAACCCATCAACCTGACCAACCAGTTCCTCATCGCCATGCCCGGCATGGTGGACGAGGCGTTCGCGGGCGCGGTCGTCTACCTGTGCGAGCACAGCGAGAAGGGCGCGCTGGGCTTGATGATCAACAAGCCGGTGGACATCCGCCTGCGCAGCCTGTTCGAGAAGGTCGACCTCACGCTGGCCAGCGACGACCTCGGCGAGCAGCCGGTGTTCTACGGCGGCCCGGTGCAGACCGAGCGCGGCTTCGTGCTGCACGAACGCATCGAGGGCTCCACGCAGTACAACTCGACGCTGTCGGTGCCCGGCGGCCTCGAGATGACCACCAGCAAGGACGTGCTCGAGGCCATGGCCGTGGGCAACGGCCCGCGCCGCGTGCTGGTCACGCTCGGCTACAGCGGCTGGGCCACCGGCCAGCTGGAGGACGAGCTGGGCCGCAACGGCTGGCTCAACGTCGACGCCGCGCCCGAGATCATCTTCGACACGCCGATCGAGCAGCGCTACGAGCGCGCGCTGGCCTTGCTGGGCATCGACCCGCGCATGCTCAGCCAGGAAGCCGGGCACGCATGAGCGGCGCCCGGCCGCCCGAAGCCGCTCGCCCCGCAGTCCGAAGGACGAAGGCTTCCTGATGACTGTTTCGGCCATGGTCGACTCGCCTGCCCGCGCCGTCCGATCCTTTCTCGCCTTCGACTACGGCACGAAACGTTTGGGCGTGGCCACGGGCAACACGCTGATGAAGCTGACCCAGCCGCTGCGCACGCTCGCGCTCGAAGGCGACGCGCGCTTCAAGGCGATCGAGGCCCTGATCAAGGAATGGTCGCCCGACGCGCTGGTGATCGGCGTGCCCTTCCATCCGGACGGCGCCGAGCACGACAATACGGTCCGGGCCCGCAAGTTCGGCCGCCAGCTGCACGGGCGCTTCCGCCTGCCGGTGCACGAGGTCGACGAACGCTACACCACGGTCGACGTCGAGTCGGCCGGCGCGCGCGACGCCGATTCGGCGGCGGCGGCGCTGATCCTCGAACAATTCTTCCGGGAACACACATGAATTCCAGCGACAGCCTGACTGAAGCGGGGCGTGCGCCGGGCCGCCCCGACAAGCCCCGCGCCTCCTCGGGAGGCAATGCACCGTACTCGGCGCATGGAGGTCGTCGATGACTTCGCTTTCGCTCGATGCGGAGCAGCTGTATTCCGAGCTGCGCGCGGGCGTCGGCCGGCTGCTGACGCCCGAGACGGTGCTCGTGGGCATCTGGTCGGGCGGCGCCTGGCTGGCCCAGCGCCTGAACGCCGACCTCAAGACGAACCGGCCCGTGGGCACCATCTCCAGCACGCTGCACCGCGACGACTTCGGCGAGCGCGGCCTGGGCGGCGTCGAGGCCACGACCGAGCTGCCGTTCGAGATCGACGGCGCGCGCATCCTGCTGGTCGACGACGTGCTGGCCAGCGGCCGCACGATCCGCGCCGTGGTCAACGAGCTGTTCGACTACGGCCGGCCCGCGTCGGTGGAACTGGCCGTGATGGTCGACCGCGGCGGCCGCGAGCTGCCGATCGCCCCCGTGTTCGCCGCCGCCAAGCTCACGCTGCCCGACCACCAGCGCCTGTCGCTCGCGCGCGAGTCCGACGGCCGCTTCACCTTCGCCGTCAAGGAGACCACCTGATGCTCGCGCGACGAAATCCGCAGCTCAACGCCCACGGCGAGCTGATCCACCTGCTGTCCATCGAGGGCCTGCCGCGCGCCATCCTGACTCAGATCCTGGACACCGCCGGAACATTCCTGTCAGTCAATGATCGGGACGTCAAGAAGGTGCCCCTGCTGCGCGGCAAGAGCGTGTTCAACCTGTTCTTCGAGAACTCGACGCGCACGCGCACCACGTTCGAGATCGCGGCCAAGCGCCTGTCGGCCGACGTGATCAACCTCGACATCGCCAAGTCGTCGGCGTCCAAGGGCGAGAGCCTGCTCGACACCATCGCCAACCTGTCGGCGATGCACGCCGACATGTTCGTCGTGCGCCACAGCGAGTCGGGCGCGCCGTACCTGATCGCGCGCCACTGCGCCCCGCACGTGCACGTGGTCAACGCCGGCGACGGCCGCCACGCGCACCCGACGCAGGGCCTGCTGGACATGTACACGATCCGGCACTACAAGAAGTCGTTCAACGAACTGACGGTGGCCATCGTCGGCGACATCGTGCACTCGCGCGTCGCGCGCTCGGACATCCACGCGCTCACCACGCTGGGCGTGCCCGAGATCCGTGCCGTCGGCCCCAAGACCCTGGTGCCGGGCGACCTGCGCGAGATGGGCGTGCGCGTGTGCCACGACATGCGCGAGGGCGTGAAGGACGCCGACGTCATCATCATGCTGCGGCTGCAGAACGAGCGCATGAGCGGCGCGATGCTGCCCAGCGCCGGCGAGTACTTCAAGAGCTTCGGCCTCACCGAGGACCTGCTGGCGATCGCCAAGCCCGACGCCATCGTGATGCACCCGGGCCCGATCAACCGCGGCGTGGAGATCGACTCGCGCGTGGCCGACGGCTCGCACAGCGTCATCCTGCCGCAGGTCACGTTCGGCATCGCCGTGCGCATGGCCGTGATGTCCATCCTTGCCGGGAACGACGCATGAACGCCCGCCCGGCCGCTCCGAAGGGAGCTCGCACCGCAGGCCGTCAGGCCGAAGGTTCCATCATTCGCGCCGCCCGGCCGCCCGAAGGCGCTCGCCTCGCAGTCCGCAGGACGGAGATCCAATGAAAATCCTGATCCGCAATGGTCGCGTGGTCGACCCCGCGAGCGGCCGCGACCAAGCCGCGGACGTCGCCATCGCCGCCGGCCGCATCGTGGCCATCGGCAGCGTGCCCGCCGACTTCACGCCCGATCGCACGATCGAGGCCGACGGCTGCATCGTCGCGCCGGGCCTGGTCGACCTGGCCGCACGCCTGAAGGAACCCGGCCCCGGCGCGCTCGAGAGCGAACTCGCGGCCGCGGCCGCCGGCGGCGTCACCAGCCTGGTGTGCCCGCCCGACATGGACCCGCCGCTGGACGAGCCCGGCCTGGTCGACATGCTCAAGTTCCGCGCGCGCAAGCTCAGCCGCTGCCGCCTGTTCCCGCTGGGCGCGCTCACGCAGGGGCTGCAAGGCGCCGAGATCACCGAGATGATCGACCTGACCGAAGCCGGCTGCGTCGGTTTCTCCCAGGCCGAGGCGCCGATGCGCGACAACCTGACGCTGTCGCGCGCGATGCAGTACGCCAGCACGCGCGGCTATTCGGTGTGGCTGCGGCCGCAGGACTCGTCGCTGTCCGGCGGCGTCGCAGCCAGCGGCGCGGTGGCGACGCGGCTGGGCTTGTCGGGCGTGCCGATCGCGTCGGAGACGATCGCGCTGCATACCGTCATCGAGCTCGTGCGCCAGTCCGGCGCGCGCGTGCACTTCTGCCGGTTGTCGAGCGCAGCCGGCGTCGAGATCGTGCGCCGCGCGAAGGCCGAGGGCCTGCCGGTGACGGCCGACGTCAGCATCAACTCGCTGCACCTGACCGACGTCGACATCGGCTACTTCAACGCCGACATGCGCCTGACCCCGCCGCTGCGCCAAGGCAAGGACCGCGATGCGCTGCGCGCGGGCCTGGCCGACGGCACGATCGATGCGCTGGTGTCGGACCACACGCCGATCGGACACGACGACAAGATGCTGCCGTTCGGCGAGGCCGTGCCGGGCGCCACGGGCCTGGAGCTGCTGCTGAGCCTGGCGCTCAAGTGGGGCAGCGAGAGCAAGCTGACGCTCGCGCAGTCACTCGCGCGCGTCACGAGCGATCCGGTGCGCGTGCTGGGCGAGGCGCTCGGCTCGCTGGGCCAGAGCGCGGGCCGGCTGGTCGAGGGCGGCGTGGCCGACGTGTGCGTGTTCGATCCGCACGCCGAATGGCAAGTGACGCCCGAGGCGCTGCACAGCCGCGGCAAGCACACGCCGTTCGACGCCGCCTCCAGCGGCACGCGCATGCCCGGGCGCGTGCGCCACACCCTCGTCGCGGGCACGCTGGCCTACAGCGCCGGGGCGGAGGCGAACGTCGCTTGAGGACCGTCGTCGCGTTCTGGCGCATCCTGTGCGTCCTCGGCATGGTGGCGCAGGGGCTCTGGCTCATCGCCTTCGCGATGCCGCGCACGGACGCCGCCGGCTGGCACGCGATCATGCAGCGCTGGGCCGTGCAGATGCTGCGCTGCCTCGGCGTGGAAGTCCGCGTGACGGGCGAGCCGCATCCCGGCGCGGTGCTGATGGTGGCCAACCACGTGTCGTGGCTGGACATCCCCGCGCTGCACGCGAGCTCGCCGCGCACGCGCTTCGTGTCGAAGTCGGCGATCGCGCACTGGCCGCTGCTGGGTCGCCTGGCGCGCGCCGGCGGCACGCTGTTCATCGAGCGCGAGCGCAAGCGCGATGCGCTGCGCGTCGTGCACGAGGTCGCCGCCGCGCTCAAGAACCACGACGCCGTGGCCGTCTTCCCCGAGGGCACCACCGGCCCCGGCCACCAGGTGCTGCCGTTCCACGCGAACCTGCTGCAGGCGGCCATCACCACGGGCACGGTCATCCAGCCCATCGTGCTGCGCTACAGCGAGCCCGGGATGCCGGTCAGCGTCGCGGCGCAGTACATCGACGACACGACGCTGGTCGAGAGCGTGATGAAGGTCTGCCGCGCGCGCGGCGTCGTCGTCGACGTGCGCTTCCTGGCGCCCGAGCCCGCCGGCGAGCTCGACCGGCGCGCGCTGGCGGAGCACCTGCACGGGCGCGTGGCGGCGGAGCTGCGCGCCGTCCTGCAGCCGGGCTGATCGCCGGCGCCTGCTGCAGCGCGGCGGTCCACGGCTTGCCCTTTCGTCGACGAAAGGGGCACCATCATGAACGAGAGCAACTCCCAGACGGCCTATGGCGTGTTCAAGCCCGTGGGCCACGTGCTGGCCTCCTTCCCCTCCGAACGCGATGCGCGCTCGGCCGTGGCGGCGCTGAACGAGGCGGGCTTCCCCGAGGTGGCGTACTACCCGGCCGACGAGGTGCTCGCACGCGCGGAGCGCGACATCGAGCGCGCCGGCGTGCTGGCCACCATCGGCCAGGAGCTCAACCTGGTCAAGCAGCAGCGCGACCTCGCGCGCGAAGGGCATCCCTTCGTGTCGGTGCTGGCCGAGGCGGACGACGCGGCGCGCCGCGCGGCCGACATCCTTGCCCGCTTCCACGCGGACCGCGCGCAGAAGTACGGCCACATGATCATCGAGGAACTGATCGAGCCGGGCTCGGGCCAGCGCCAGGCCAAGGAGTCGCCCGACACGGGCCTGGATCCGCAGACCCATTCGGGCGTCGAGGCCGGCGCGGATCCGACGCGGCATTGAGCGTCCTGGTCGTTGGGCGGCTTGGTAGGGCGGGTTAGCCGCAGGCGTAACCCGCGATGTCGGCGTGTCGCACCGCCAGATCGCGGGTTACGCCTGTGGCTAACCAGCCCTACTCGCGCCCGCGGGTGCAGCGCCGGCGCGTGACGCGCCCGCGGGCGCGAGGCGCGCCATGCGCCATGCGAGCGCGACGCAGCCGAGCCACAGCACCCCGAGAAAGCCAAGCACGCCCGCCCACGCGCCGGCCTGCCAGGCATGGCCGCCCAGCCAGCCCATGCTGCTCGCACCGACGTAGTACGTGGTCAGGTACGCGGCCGAGGCCAGCGACTTCGAATGCCGCGCCAGCCGGCCCACCCAGCTGCTGGCCACCGAGTGCGCCGCGAAGAAGCCGAAGGTGAACAGCGCGACCCCGGCGACGATCAGCGGCAGCGCGTTCGACAGCGTCAGCACGAGGCCGAGCGCGCACAGCGCCAGCATCGCCCCGAGCACGCGCGGCGAGCCGCGGCGGTCGGCCTGCCGGCCGGCCCACGGCGACGAGAACATGCCCACGACGTACAGCAGGAACACGGCGCCGATGGTGGCGTGCGACAGCGCGAACGGCGCCTGGACGAGCCGGAAGCCCAGGTAGTTGTAGAAGCTCACGAAGCTGCCCATCAGCAGCAGCGCCAGGCCGAACAGCGGCAGCAGGCCGCGCTCTCCGACGACGGCCCGCAGGTCGGCCAGCGCGTGGCGCGGATGCAGCGGGCGCACCCGGTGGCGGCGCGACGGCGGCAGGCTGCGCCAGAACTCGAAGGCGGCGAGCACGCCCAGCACGCCCAGCCCCGCGAACGCGCCGCGCCAGCCGGTGTGGTCGGCCAGCAGCCCGCAGACGAGCCGGCTCGACATGCCGCCCGCCGCATTGCCCGCGATGATCAAGCCGACGGATTGCCCGAGCGCGCGCGGATCGACCTCCTCGGCCAGCCACGCGGACGACACCGCCGGCAGCCCCGCCAGGCTCAGGCCCAGCAGCGCCCGCAGCGCGATCAGCGCGCCGTAGCTCGGCGCGAACGCGCACAGCAGGCTGCACAGCGCGCCCAGCACGATGGCAGCGAGCATCACCGGCTTGGGGCCGTAGCGTTGCGCCAGGAAGCCGGCCGGGATCAGGCCGAGCGCCATCGCGCCGGCCGTGGCGGACAACACGCCGCTGGCCTGCGCGGCGTCGAGCCCGAAGGCGCTGCCGAATAGCGGCAGCAGCGGCTGCGGCCCGTAGAACATGCCGAAGGTGGCGAACCCGCCGACGAACAGGGCCCAGCGCGCGGCTCGATGGGCGGCGCTGCCCGGCGCGATCGGCGGCGGCAGCGGCTCGGCGCCCGCGCGCGGCGGCCCCTCGACAGGGAACGACAGGCTGGCAGGCGTAGCGGACATGGCGCCATCGTAGGCAGGCGCGCTTAGTCAGTCCAATATATGATTCTCGAAGTATTGAGACGTTGAAAGACTCAATGGAGCTGCGCCACCTGCGCTACTTCGTCGCCGTCGCCGAGGAACTGCACTTCACCCGCGCGGCCGAGCGCCTGCACATCGCCCAGCCGCCGCTCAGCCAGCAGATCCGCGCGCTGGAAGGCGAGCTCGGCGTGCGCCTGTTCGAACGCACGCGCCGTTCGGTGGCGCTGACCGACGCCGGCCACGCGCTGCTGGCGCGCGCCCGCGAGCTCCTGGCCGCCACGCAGTCGCTGCCGGGCGAACTGCAGCGCATCGCGCGCGGCGAAGTGGGCCAGCTGCGCATCGGCTTCTCGTCGACGCTGCCGCTGACCAAGGTGCTGCGCGACGTCGTCGCCGACTGGCGCCACACGCACCCGGAAGTCGCGCTGCACCTGCGCGAGATGCACTCGGCGCTGCAGTTCGAGGCACTGCGCGCCGGCGAGCTCGACGTGGGCCTGGTGCGCTACAACGAGCGCGCGCCGGAGGGCATCCGGCTGACGCTGCTGCGGCGCGACCCGCTGCGCCTGGTCGTGCCGGCCGGCCACCGGTTGGCGCGCCGCCGCTCGGTGCCGATCGCCGACTGCCGCGACGAGGCCTTCATCGGCTTTCCGGGCGACGCCGGCACCGGCACGGGCCCGCTGCTCAAGCGCCTGTGCGCGCAGGCGGGCTTCGAGCCGCGCATCGCGCAGGAGGCGCGCGAGGCCACCACGCAGATCGGCCTGGTCGCCGCCGGCCTGGGCATCGCCGTGCTGCCCGCGCCGCTGGAGGCGGTGCGCATCGAGGGCGTGCACTACGTGCCGCTGGAAGGCGAGGGCGCGCTGCTGGTGATGTCGGCCGCCGCGCGGGCGGACGAGACGTCGGAGCGGGTGCTGGCGTTCGTGCGGCGGGTGTCGGCGATGGCGGCGGGGGCCTGAATCCGGGCGCGTCGTCGTATTCAGCTCGACTTCAGGATTGGTGCGCGGCTGCTCGACCATGGTCCGGCCGATGCGAGAATTCCCGCGACGCCGCGATCGACCCGCGGCGCGAAGAAACAGTGCTGCCGACAAGAGCAGCCCGCGCCGCACGCGTGACGCCGCGGCAGTCGATCCGAAGGGGAGGAAAATCCATGCGCATGTCCGTCGCGGGCCATTGGCTCGCCGTGTCCAGTCTCGCCCTGCTGGCCGCTTGCGGCGGCGGGGGTGGTGGCGATTCCGCGCCGCCGTCGCCCAAGCTGAGCTTCATGCCGGCCAGCTACGCCGAGAACGTCCAGTACGGCCAGGTCGGCACGGGCACGGTCACGGCCGTCGTCGCGAATCCGGACGCGATCTCGGGCACCCTCTACATCCAGGTGACGGGCACCGATGGCGTCTTCTCGACCGACTGGTCGCTCGCCCAGGTGGATGGCACCCACTACGGCGTCACGCTGCACAGCCTGCCCGCGCTCGCGGCGGGACACCATACGGGTCGGATCACGGTGACGCTCTGCAAGGACGCCGCGTGCCAGACGCCGTACCCGGGCGCGTCCGCGGCGCTGCCCTACGACATCGATGTCGAGCCTTCGCCGTTGCACGCGGTGCCGCAGGCCACCACCGAATCGACCGTGCATTGGGGCGGCAGCGACCCCGACGTGGTGCCCGTCGTGGTGGCCGGAGACGCCCTGCCGTGGACGGCCACGACCACCGCGAGCTGGCTCCGCCTCGACATCGCGTCGGGAACCGGGGCCACGAACGTCAACGTGCGCTTCGTGCCGACCACGGCGCTGGGCGTCGGCGACTACACCGATGATGTGACGTTCTCGTCCAGCGACGGCCAGACCGTCAAGGTGCCGTTCACGCTGCACGTGCTGCCCGCCGCATTCCAGTTGGTGGGCGGCGTGCCGAGCTTCAACGCGATCAATGGCGCGCCCATCGCGCCGCAGGATCTCGTCTTCGACATCGACTCCGGCGCGCCCACCCCGTGGACGCTGTCCTCCGACGCCGCGTGGCTGTCGACAACGCCTGCGAACGGCGTCACGCCGGGCCGTGCGACCCTGCAGCCGGATCCGTCCATCGGCCCGCTGGCGAGCGGCAGCCACCTGGCCAACCTCCTGCTCGGCGACGGGACGAACACGAACGTGACGACCCAGTCGCTCTCGTCAAGCCTCACGCTGGTCAAGCCCACGCTGTCGACCTCGGTGCCGGCCGTCACGCTCGGCGGCACGCTCGGGCGCGACCTCTCGGCCCAGACGCTCTCGCTCTGGCTGAACACCGACGTCAACGCCTTCGCCTGGCGGACGAGCGGCGTGCCGTCCTGGCTGGCGACGTCGAACTCCGGCAGCGTGAGCCAGGCCGGCGCGACGCTGTCGATGGCGCCGGCGTCCTCCGGCGCGAGCCCGGGGTCGACGAGCGCCGTCGTGACCTACTCGGCGACGGTCAACGGCGACACCGTCACGACGCCGGTCACGGTCAACTTCAACCGCGACCAGCGCCGCCTGCTGCCGTCGACCTGGGGCGTCGGCCTGGCGAGCTCGCCCACGGGCACCGTCCTGAGCCGCACGATCACGATGCGCGACAACTTCGGCGGCAATGTCGCCTGGACGGCGGTCTCGGACAAGCCGTGGCTGGCGGTCACGCCGTCGGGTGACACGGGCGGCGCCAACAGCCTCGCGCTGACCGCCAACCCGGCGTCACTGGCCGACGGCGCGATCGACGTGGCGAAGGTCACCGTGTCCGCGTCCGGTGGTGTCGCGGCCGCCGCGACGGTGCGTGTCGGCCTGTACAGGAGTTCGACCGGCCTGGCGGCGACCACGCTGATCCCCAGCGGCAACTTCACGCACATGGTCGCGGACCGCGTCCGTCCGCGCATCTATGCCGTCGATGGCAGCGCCACGGTGTACGTCTATGACGCGTATACCGCTTCGCAGGTGGCCACGGTGACCAACGTCGGCCAACGTCTCGTCCAGGCGGCCGTCTCCCCCGATGGCAGTCGCCTGTTCGTGCTCGACTGGTCCGCCGCCGTCAAGGTGATCGACCTCGACACGCTGACGGTGATCGCCAGCTGGCCGGTGAGCGGCTATCTCGGCAACGCGTCGTACCTGTCGGCCGTGCGGCCCAACGGCGTCGATGTGCTGCTCGTCAACGACGGGATGTATCAGGGCAAGGCCTATGTCGAGGGGCGCTTCGTCGGGGACGTGAGTCCGCTCGGCGCAGTCGGCATCCTCGGCCGCATGGCGGCCACCGACGACGGCAGCCGCGTCTATGCCTCGCCGACCTATTCGCCCACGCTGCTCATGCCATCGGACCTCGACTACACGGCGGTCTCCGGAGGCACGATCGTGTGGTCGCAGTCGCCGCTGTACACCTCCGGCTTCGGCGGCAGCCTGGCCGTGTCGGGCGATGGTTCCGCGCTCTACGCGGGAGCTCCCGGGGGCTGCGAACGCCTCTCGACGACCGACCTGTCGCCGATCGCGCTGCTGCCCGGCGGCATCGTGTCCCCGTCCGACATCGCGGTCACCTGGGATGGTCGCGTCGCCTGCTCGTTTGCCCAGTTCTCCTACATGACCGGCCCGGACGTCGTCCTGTATTCGGCCACGGGTGCCACGCTGGGCACCTACAGCGTCTCGCAGAACATGGGCAACGGCGTTCGGTGGAGCGTGGCCACGCCCGACGGCCTGGTGCTGGTCGCCTTCTCTCCCGAGGGCCGCCTGGGCTTCATCCCGATCGGACGCTGAGCACGGCCGCGGGTTCAGCCCGGGATCCAGGCCACGGGCCGGGTGCCGCGGAGGTCGGCCATGGCCCTCGCCATCGCAGGTCGGCCGCAGGCGCGGCGAATCCGTCGCGCCTGCTCCGGCCGGCCGTAGCCCATCCGGGGGATTTGCCGGCGCCGCGCGCCTGGGTATGGTCGCCGCTCATCCGCAAGCAGGAGACGACGCGATGGCATGGCAGTGGTCGAAGGACGAGTGGAATCCGGTGCGCCTGGCGCTGGCGCACGCGGTGTACGCCAAGGTGCGCAAGGAGGCGGCCTACGCGCCGATGACCGACCCGATCGGCCCCGGCAACGTGCTGATGCGCTCGTTCGACCGCAAGTTCCTGGGCGCGACGGGCCTGCCCGACACCATCGACGAGAACAAGGTGCTCGAGTCGATCCGAGTCCGCGACGCGGCGCGCGACCAGAACCGCTTCAGCGGCCCGCTGCCGGCCTGGAACGGCAAGCGCGCCGTGCAGCCGCTGCGCGGCGGGCTCTACTGCAGCGAGGACATCCACGCCGCCATCGCCGAGCTGCTGCACTACGCCGACCCGTCGCTGTCGCGCCGGCTCATCGACGTCGGGTCGCGCCTGCCGTCGTTCATGAGCCGCTGCTTCGTCAGCCTGCGCGCGGTCGACGAGCTCGACGTCGTCTCGCTGGACTCCGGCAGCGAGGCGATGCTGCCGTTCTTCGACCGCATCCAGCGCGATGCCGACGTCCAGCAGGCGATGCGCGCCGCCGGCTACAAGGAGCTGTTCAAGGCGATCTACGCGCCCACGGACTATTCGGCCGCGCGCGGCCTGGGCCTGGGCCTGGAGTCCAACGGCGAGATCGACGGCGTGCAGCTGATCTCCGCGCGCGACTACCGCGCCGAAACCGGCCGCCACGAGGTCTTTCGCACCGGCGACAACGTGATGCTGTTCGGCGTCGACATGAAGCTGGCGCACGACAAGGTGCGCATCGACTCGCTGCACCTGCTCGACCCCGTGCCCGGTTCGGCCGAGATCGCCGTCACCCACTACCGGGCGGCCGGCGGCGGACAGTTCCGCAAGGCGACGTCGACGCGCTTCGCGCCGTAGTTCAGGCCAGGCGCCAGTCCACGGCGCGCGTGCCGCCGATGTTGGCACCGGTCGTGGTCGCGCGCGGATGGTGGTCGACCAGCGTGGCCGCGAGCGCGCGCCCTTGCCCGATCGCCGCGGCCGCGTCGGCCCAGGCGATGCCCGACAACGGCAGCTTGAGCCGCTGCGCGAAGGCGCCCTGCGCGTTGCGCCAGCCCAGGTAGAGGAAGCGCGCCGCCGGCGGCCCGTGCGCGAACGCGCCCGACAGCACGGCCGCGCCCGACTCGTGGGGCCTGGCCTGCAACGCGAAGTCGAACACGGTCGAGCCGCCCGGTCCGGGGGTGCCGACGTGCAGCACGACCTCCTTGTCCTGCAGGCCGAACGCGCCGGGCGCGGGCGTCCAGATCGCCGGGCCCCGGCCGTCGTAGGTCAACCGCAGTCGCAGGGTGTCCATCGCCGGCGTCCCTGGCGGTCACCGACCCGCCGGGTCGCGCCGCGCCACCAGCCGCAACGAGGGCGTCGCCTCCGAGCCCGTCTTCTGGATGGCGTCGAAGACCAGGGTGAGCGTCACCGATCCGTCGACGCCCGGCATCTCGTACGACACGATCTCGCCGGACAGCGCGCGCACGTTGGCGACGGGCAGGTCGAAGCGGCGGTCCGCATGGATGCACGCGAGCACGTGTTGCACGTTGCCGACCGGGAATTCGCGCGAGGAATGCTCCACGAGCGCCTTGCAGAGGGGGCGACCGGGGCCGTAGCCGCCGTCCACGCACTCGGCCCTCGCCCCGAACAGGCCACCGGTGAACCAGCGGGTGGTCATCTCGACGGCGTGCGTCGTGCCAGGCGGCGTGGCATTGGCGAAGTCGCGGATCGCGGCGCAGACCGGATCCGGCGGCGCCGTGGCGCAACCCGCCAGCAGCGCAGCGCCGGCGAGCGCGAGGCCGCCTGCCATGCCGCGCTTCGTCGAAGGTCGCATGGCCGGCGGCATCGGGGGCTCAGGCCTTCTTGCCCTGCGCCGCCACCGCCGCGGCGGCCTTGGCGGCGGCTTCGGCGTCGCCCAGGTAGTAACTCTTGATCGGCTTGAGGTCCGCGTCGAGCTCGTAGACCAGCGGGATGCCGTTGGGGATGTTGACGCCCACGATGTCGGCGTCGCCGATGTTGTCCAGGTACTTGACCAGCGCGCGGATCGAGTTGCCGTGCGCGGCGACGACGATGCGCTGGCCCGACTTGATCGCGGGGGCGAGCACCTCGTTCCAGCACGGCAGCACGCGCGCGACGGTGTCCTTCAGGCACTCGGTCAGCGGGATCTGTTCGGGCTTGAGCTTGGCGTAGCGCAAGTCCTGGCGCTGGCCGCGCGGGTCGCTCGCTTCAAGCGCCGGCGGCGGGGTGTCGTAGCTGCGGCGCCAGATCAGCACCTGCTCGTCGCCGTACTGCTTGGCCATGTCGGCCTTGTTCAGGCCCTGCAGGCCGCCGTAGTGGCGCTCGTTGAGGCGCCAGTCCTGCTTGACCGGCAGCCACGTGCGCTCCATCGTGTCCAGGCAGTGCCACAGCGTCCAGATCGCGCGCTTGAGCACCGAGGTGTAGGCGACGTCGAACTCGTAGCCCGCCTCCTTGAGCAGCTCGCCGGCCTGGCGCGCCTGCGCGACGCCGGTGGCCGTGAGCTCGACGTCCGTCCAGCCGGTGAAGCGGTTCTCGAGGTTCCAGGTGGATTCGCCGTGGCGGATCAGGACGAGCTTGTACATGGTGGGGGCCTCGCGCCGTGCGGCGCCTTGGGTCGGTGCAGGGAAGCGCAAATTCTATGCGGCGCCCATCCGGCGGTGCGACGCGATGCGGCAAGAAGGGGTTGCCGGCGCGAGGAGCGCGGCTGCAGGCTTCCTATAATCGCGGTTCCCCCCGATTCCGAACGCCTGCCTTGACCTTCTTCACCGACCCCTCCGTCTGGATCGCCTTCGTGGCCGCCGTCGTCTCCGGCGGCCTGCTGCTGTGGCCGACGATCACCGGCGCGCGCACCGGCGGCATCTCGCCGGCCGAGGCCGTGCGCCTGATGAACCGCGAGAAGGCCAGCGTGATCGACGTCAGCGAGCCGGGCGAATATGCGGCCGGCCACATCGTGGGCTCGCGCAACGTGCCGATGAGCCGCCTGGAGGTCGCGCCCGAGCTGCCCAAGAACAAGACGCTGCCGGTGGTGCTGGTGTGCGCGTCGGGCAAGCGCGCTGCCACGGCCGCCAAGGCCCTGCAGGCCAAGGGCTACGCCAAGGCCGTGGTGCTGGCCGGCGGGATGACGGCGTGGAAGGCGGCCAACATGCCCGTCGAGGTCGTGGCCACCCCGGCCTGAGCCAACTGCGTCACGCGGCGCGGCGCGCCTTTTGCCACCTGGCGGTGCAAGGTCGGCGGCGCTGCGCGAAAATCGGGCACTCCAGCAGTTCCAGCGCCTCGACCCGTCGAGGAGCACGTCCCCATGAATCCGGTCCGCATGTTCACCACCCAGGTCTGCCCGTACTGCATCCGGGCCAAGCAGTTGCTCAAGCAGCGCGGGGTCGATGCCATCGAGGAGATCCGCGTCGACCTGAACCCCTCGCAGCGCGACGCGATGATCGCCGAGACGGGCCGGCGCACGGTGCCGCAGATCTTCATCGGCGACACCTGGGTGGGCGGATGCGACGACCTCTACGCCCTCGACCAGCGCGGCGGCCTCATGCCGTTGCTCCAGGGCTGAGGGCCATCCCTCACGGGCAGGCAGCCCGCCTGCGACATAATGCGCGATGCAGCCCGCACCGTCCCGGTTTGCGGGCTTCGTTTTTTCGAGACACGCCATGGCTGAACAAGACCAAACCCCCGTTTTCCAGATCCAGCGCATCTACCTGAAGGATCTGTCGCTCGAGCAACCGAACTCGCCGCAGGTGCTGCTCGAGCAGACGCAGCCGCAGGTCGACATCCAGCTGTCGATGGCCGCCGAAGCCATCGCGCAAGGCCTGTTCGAAGTCGCGGTCACGGCCACGGTCACCACCAAGGTCGGCGACAAGACGCTGTTCCTGGTCGAGGCCAAGCAAGCCGGCATCTTCGAGATCCGCAACGTGCCGGCCGAGCAGCAGCAGGGCATCCTGGGCGTCGTGTGCCCGCAGATGCTCTACCCGTACCTGCGCGCCATCGTTTCCGACGTCTGCACCCGCGCGGGCTTCCCGCCGATCCTGCTGGCCGAGGTGAACTTCCAGGCCATGTTCGAGGCGCAGCAGCAAGCCGCGCTGGCGCAGGCCAACGGCGCACCGAACTGAGGTTCGCGGGCGTGACGCGCGTCGTCATGCCCGGAGGTCGCCATGGCTTCTGATCCTCGCCCGATGCGCATCTCGGTCATCGGGGCCGGTGCGTGGGGCACCGCGCTCGCCATCGCCGCGGCGCGCCGCCATCGCGTGCTGCTGTGGTCGCGCGACGCCGCGCAGGCGCAGCAGATGGCCGCGCAGCGCCGCAACGAGCGCTACCTGCCGCATGCGGTGTGGCCCGACCAGCTGGCGGTCACTTCCGACCACGCCGCTGCGCTCGCGCACGCGCAGGGCGGCCTCGTCGTGCTCGCCACGCCCATGGCCGCGCTGCGCGAACGCCTGGCCGCGCTCGCGCCCGACAGCTGCGTGTTCTGGCTGTGCAAGGGCGTCGAGACGGCCACCGGCGCGCTGGCGCACCAGGTCGCCGCGGGCGTGCTGCCGCAGGCGTCGGTGGGCGTGCTCTCGGGCCCCAGCTTCGCACAGGAAGTGGCCGGCGGCAGCCCGACCGCGCTTGTGGCGGCCAGCGCCGACCCGGCGCTGTGCGAGCTGGCCGTCAATGCGTTCCACAGCGAATCGCTGCGCATCTACCGCTCGACGGACGTCGTCGGCGTGGAGGTCGGCGGCGCCGTCAAGAACGTGCTGGCGATCGCCACCGGCATCGCCGACGGCCTGAACCTGGGCCTGAACGCGCGCGCCGCGCTGATCACGCGCGGCCTGGCCGAGATGACGCGCCTGGGCGTGGCGCTCGGCGCGCAGCACGAGACCTTCATGGGGCTGTCCGGCCTCGGCGACCTCGTCCTGACCGCCACCGGCGACCTGTCGCGCAACCGCAAGGTCGGCCTGCTGCTGGCCCAGGGGCTGTCGCTCGACAACATCCTGCAGAAGCTGGGCCACGTGGCCGAAGGCGTCTACTGCGCCGAGACGGTCACGCGGCTCGCGCACGACCACGGCGTGGCGATGCCCATCGCCGACATGGTCTCGGCCGTGATCCACCGCCGCATCGCGGCGCGCGATGCGGTGGGGTCGCTGATGCGGCGCGATTCGCGCAGCGAAGGGCTCTGATCCGGCGGTGTCAGGTCTTGCCTTTTGCGCGGCGAGGCCTCGATCTCGGGGCAGGTCTTGAAAGTTGCGCGGCGGGTCGATTGCGATTGGCAGGCGCGGCAGCGCGCAGCTTTCAAGACCTGACCCCAAGGCGAAGCGATCGACCGCGCAAAAGGCAAGACCTGACACCGCGCCTGACACCGCGCCAGGGATCGGCGTCAGGCGCCGCCCGCGTAGCCGTTCACGCGCCACGCCTCGAACACCGCCACCGCCACCGCGTTGCTCAGGTTGAGGCTGCGCTGCCCCGGCAGCAGCGGCAGGCGAACCAGGCGTTCGGGCGGAAAGGTGTCGCGCAGCGCAGGCGGCAGGCCGGCCGATTCGCTGCCGAACACGAGGCTGTCGCCGGCGCGCCAGTCCACGCTCGCGAGCGTGCCGGTGCCGCGCGTGGAGAACGCGAAGCAGCGCGCCGCGTCGACCGTGGCGGCGTAGTCCTCCCAGCGCGCGTGGCGGCGGACGTCGGCGAACTCGTGGTAATCGAGTCCGGCGCGGCGCAGCAGCTTGTCCTCCATCGAGAAGCCCAGCGGCTCGATCAGGTGCAGCTCGCAGCCGGTGTTGGCGGCCAGGCGGATCACGTTGCCCGTGTTGGGCGGGATTTCCGGGTGGACGAGGACGATGCGGAACATGCGCCCATTTTCACTCGGGCGTGCGCGCCACCGTCCACACCTGCACCTCGCGCGCGCCCGCGGCGCGCAGCGCGCGGACGGCCGCGTGCGCGGTGGCGCCCGTGGTGAGCACGTCGTCGACG
>Ga0207427_100270_pt1 | contig 39215 bp, 54 predicted proteins | sample AraplaCL_Cvi_mMS_FD_184268 | JGI IMG/M metagenome (GOLD analysis project Ga0207427, IMG submission 184268) | Arabidopsis root microbial communities from the University of North Carolina, USA - plate scrape CL_Cvi_mMS (SPAdes) (version 2) | ecosystem: Host-associated > Plants > Roots > Endosphere ... | reverse complement strand
CAAACTCTTCAATTAAAAGTTCGATTTGCTTCAACAAGTGAAGCGGTGCTCAGAGATTACTTCGTAATAATTCAACTAAATGAATTACTGCTTGGTCACTCTAAGACTTGATATTTTTTGCCACCGAGGTGGCTGATATCGTCTTGTGAGTGCCCACACAGATTGTCTGATAAATTGTTAAAGAGCAGTGAGTTACGCGCTTTCGCTTGCTAACTCGAGGTGGCGTATATTACGCTTTCCTCATTCAGTGTCAACCGTTTATTTTATCCGGTTGCCGCTGTTTTTAATCTTTCCGACCCGGTCACTTCGTGATGTTGTTCACGTTGTTCCCTGTCGATGGAGCGGCATTATAGGGATCCGAATTTTTTGCACAAGCCTTTTTTCCAATAAAAGGATCGACTGCGTATTTTTCGACCCCTTCGCAGAGATCTCACCCGATCTGCTGCTTTTAACGCCGATCTTATCGCCCCTCAATTGGTATTTCCCCCGACCCGAACTATATTGCCAAGATTAATACTCACTTACGGGGTACTTCAGATGTCTCAGACTTTACGTTCTTATCAGGGATTAACACCAACATTGGGTGAAAGAGTGATGGTGGATCCCTCAAGCGTGGTGATTGGCGATGTGGATCTGGCTGATGACGTCAGTATCTGGCCACTGGTTGTGATACGTGGTGATGTGAATAATGTGGTTATCGGCTGTCGGACTAATGTGCAGGATGGAAGCGTGCTCCATGTGACTCATCAGTCACGACATAATCCCGAGGGGCACCCTCTTATTATTGGGGAAGACGTCACTGTCGGGCATAAGGTGATGCTGCATGGTTGCACGATCGGAAACAGAGTTTTGGTCGGAATGGGATCAATACTGCTGGATGGGGCTATCGTCGAAGACGATGTCATGATTGGCGCAGGCAGTCTGGTTCCACCTGGGAAAACACTCGAAAGTGGCTACCTCTATTTAGGAAGTCCTGTTAAGCAGATACGAGAACTGACTTCTGATGAACTCGCAGGACTGACATACTCTTCTAATAATTATGTGACATGGAAAGATCTCTATCTTTCACAGGAGCAATAAGAAGCGTACTGCCTGAACAGTAATAAATCTGATTGTTCAGGCATTTCACAATCACCCCAGCAAGTCTTTCTTTAGCTCCTCAAGCACTGGTTCTATTTGGGGCATCACCCCATGCCACAGATAAAAAGCGTGCGCTGCCTGCCCCACCAGCATCCCCAGCCCGTCTGCATAATGAGTTACCCCATTATTTTTCGCCCAGGTGATAAAAGGCGTTAAACCCGACTGATAAAACATGTCGTAGACGCGGGTCTGCGTCGTCAGCACACTTTCGGGGATCTCTGGGATCTGACCTTTAATACCCGATGCAGTAGCATTAATGATCAGATCGAAAGATTCATCAGCCAGATCGGCCAAAGCAATAGCCCGGATATCCCCTTTCTTTTCGAAAATATGGCTCAGGTGCTGTGCGCGTTCAAACGTCCGGTTAGTAACAACAACCGGGCAGCCGTAGTACAGTAAAGGAAGTATCACCCCACGCGCAGCGCCACCGGCGCCAATCAGAAGAACCCGGTCCCCTCGCTTTAAAAGCGCCAGCCGTTCAAGATCATTCAACATGCCGATGCCGTCGGTGTTATCCCCAAGCAATCGCCCATCTTCGAACTTTTTAAGCGTATTCACAGCACCCGACATGGCAGCCCGCTCGGTCAGCTCATCTGACTCAGCAAAAGCGCGCTCTTTGAAAGGTACCGTAATATTTGCCCCCAGCGCTCCGTTTTCAAAAAAGGAACGCAACGTCTCTTCAAACGCTTCTTGCGGGGCCAGAACCGTGCCATATGTGTGATCGATCCCCGTCTGACGGGCGAAAAGCGCATGAATGCGAGGGGATTTGCTATGGCCGATCGGATTTCCAAATACCGCAAAAGATGGCGTGACTTTCATTTGTTAACCTTGACGAATAAGGTTGCCAGTGAGGGCATCCCGAATTTCAGATGGATTATCTCTTCCTCCTACATCGCCATCCAGCACGGGAAAATCTTTCCCAAACTGAAGCCTGACTTCTTCAGACAAACGGCAAGGAGGTTGCCCGTTCAGGTTCGCACTGGTTGAAACCAGTGGTTTTCCAAATTTTTGGCAGAGTTCTTTTACCAGAGGATGGTCTGTGACACGCACCGCCAGCGAAGTGAAACGGCCGGTAAGCCAATCAGGTGTCGAGGGTTTTGCAGGCATAACCCAGGTAACGGGGCCTGGCCAGAATGAAACGACATGCGCAAGCTGTTGCTCCGTTAAAGATGAGTCATCAATATAAGGAAGGAGCTGCTGATAATTGTCAGCAATCAGAATGAGTCCTTTATCTTTTGGACGTTTTTTCAGCGCCAGCAATGCCTCGACGGCTTGTTCGCTATCTGGGTCACACCCCAACCCGAAAACCGCTTCCGTTGGATAAGCAATAACATGTTGTCCGTGAAGCGCCTCAAGCACTGCACTGAATGATTTTTCTGTCTCTTTATTCATCTTGTTCGTTATCTTTTATTTCTACGGCTTTGCCGCACAATTTACTGGCACAGAATAACTTAATCCCCTGAGCCGTTTTCTTTTCCATCAACAATGGGTAATGGCAATGAACACATTCTCCTGCAACTGGCTTATTATTGATGGCAAACTGACATTCCGGGTAACGATCACAGGCGTGGAATACTTTGCCAAAACGTGATTTGCGCTGTAACAGATGACCCTTTCCACATTGCGGGCAGCCCAGAGTAGTTTCTTCTGGCTTATCGATAGCTTCAATATGATCGCATTCAGGATACTGACTGCAACCAATGAACATGCCGTAACGCCCCTGCCGCAGCACCAAAGTGGAGTCACATTCAGGGCATGCCTGTCCTTCCAGGATTTTCACAATATGCCCATCCGCCTGTGATTTCAGGGGACGAACATACTGACATTGCGGGTAGGATGAACAACTGAGAAAGGGGCCGTGACGACCACTACGGATCACCAAATCGGCCCCGCATGCTGGACAGGATCCATTTTGCTTATCAGCAAAAAGTGCTGCTTTTGTCATATGTTACGTTTTACCTGTTATCTCTTAGTGCAGATAACCTTCATTAACTTCAAATAATAGCTCTTCCATTTGCTGATACGCTCTTTCATATCCGGGAATATTAAACAGAACCATCAGCACGACCCACTTCAGATCTTCAAGATCGAATTCTTCAGTGTCCAGAGCCATAACACGATCGATAACCATCTCTCTGGTATCGAAATTCAATACTTTGATTTGTTCCAGAAACAGCAAAAAACCACGACAACTGCTATCTAACCGACTCGTTTCCTCATCGGTATACACACGTAATGCTGAAGGATCAGAATCCAGCATATAAGATGGGGTTCCACCCTCTTGCATATCCGCAAGTTTTTCAAGCCAATTCAGCGCATTGTGAATATCAGCCCGGTGAAAACCAGCCTCGGCCAAGTCATCCGTTAACCTATCCTCGTCAACATTCATCTCCGCTTCGTTGTGAATGTAAGTTTCAAATAAGTACATTAGTACGTCGAACATGGCTTGCCCTCTTAATTCGGACATAGCCGCCGGGTACAGCTGCGATCCATCCTGCTAACTCCAGTTCGAGTAGTTTACCTACAACTTCTGGCACAGGTTGGCCGGCACGTTCGGCGACGACGTCAACAGATGTCACCTCATATTCTACGTTAGCCAACACATCAGCAAATGGCAATTCAACTTCGCTATCTGGCGCACAAATATTCACCTCTGACGCATCAGAGTGACCATCCGGAGGCATTTTCAAGGATTCTGACGCTTTGATATTTGGAAACCAGGTCAGCCCGCTTCCTATATGTTCGGCGATATCATTGGGCTCAGTCACCAGATAAGCGCCCTGCTGAATAAGCCAGTGTGTTCCTTCGCAGGTTGCACTTCCCAGCGGGCCTGGCAACGCGAACACTTCCCTTCCTTGCTCCAGTGCATAGCGTGCAGTAATCAATGAGCCGCTGCGCAGCGTGGCTTCGATAACAAGTACACCCGCACTCAACCCGCTGATAACCCGGTTACGGCGGGGAAAGTGGGCTGCTAAAGGCGGCGCAGTCACCAGATGTTCTGAAACCAGAGCTCCTCCCTGCTCGAGGATGCGATCTGCGAGCTTCAGATGACAGGGTGGATAGCGCTTCATCAGTCCGCTTCCCAACACAGCAATCGTCTTACCCTGAGCTTCTAGTGTTGCCTTATGGCTGATTCCATCAATTCCCATTGCCAGACCGCTTGTCACGGTAAAACCACTGCTGACCAGGCCCCCTGCAAATACCTGTGCATATTGTTCGCCATAATGTGAGTAATCGCGGCTTCCCACCATCGCTATTTGCGGGGATAGCAGTAATTCAGCGGCTCCTTCTGCGAACAAAATCAGAGGCGGGGAGGATATTTGTGCTAACAGCGGGGAATAAAACTCGCTACCAAAAGTAATAAGATGACAATTCTCTCCTTCCAGCCATTTCAATGATTCAACTAACCAGCGCTGATTAATATGCTGAAAATCGGCTATTTGTTCGGGGAGAAGCCCACTGTTTGCTAATTCTGAGGACGAATAAATGCCCCGGCAGAATAAGGTCTGAATGATCCCCATAGCGTGATGAGGATCGAGGCGTTTTACCACCGACAAACGTATCCATGCTTCCTGTAATGTCATTATCCATTCCCTTCTCAAGGCCTTTCAGCGACTGATACAATTGGCAGAGGATGCTGTCAATCTGGGCAGGAAATGTCTAGAATAGAGTCTATATATCTTCAATCAATTGAATAAAGATCCAGAAAAATATGTCCGTATTACAGATATTACATTTCCCAGACGAGCGGCTTCGCATAACGGCAAAACCGGTCAAAGAAGTTAACGCTGAAATCCAGCAGATCGTGGATGATATGTTTGAAACCATGTATGCAGAGGAAGGCATTGGCCTTGCTGCAACTCAGGTCGATATTCATCAGCGTATCATCGTGATTGATGTCTCTGAAAACCGCGACGAGCGTCTGGTTCTCATCAACCCTGAATTGCTGGAAAAGAGCGGCGAAACCGGGATTGAAGAAGGCTGTCTGTCGATCCCTGATCAACGGGCGCTGGTGCCGCGTGCTGAAAAAGTAAAAATCCGCGCGCTTGACCGTGACGGTAAAACCTTCGAGCTCGAAGCCGATGATCTGCTGGCAATTTGTATCCAGCATGAAATGGATCATCTGGTAGGTAAATTATTCGTGGATTACTTGTCTCCGTTGAAACGTCAGCGTATTCGCCAGAAAATGGAAAAAATGGCCAAGCTGAACGCACGGGCTGACTAATATTCGTGTAACACAGGACACTGCTTTGCGAATCATATTTGCCGGTACTCCGGACTTTGCAGCGCGTCATCTTGACGCGCTTTTATCATCAGAACATCAGGTTGTCGGTGTTTTCACTCAGCCCGATCGCCCTGCTGGCCGCGGTAATAAACTTACCGCAAGTCCGGTTAAAGTTCTGGCTCAAACCCACGACATCCCGGTTTTCCAGCCTAAATCCTTGCGCCCGGAAGAGAATCAGTCTCTGGTTTCCGCGCTTGAGGCGGACATTATGGTAGTCGTTGCTTATGGTTTGATCCTGCCAAAAGCCGTGCTTGATATGCCGAAATTGGGCTGCATCAATGTGCATGGCTCATTATTGCCACGCTGGCGTGGCGCAGCACCGATTCAGCGATCTCTTTGGGCAGGTGATACAAAAACAGGTATCACCATCATGCAGATGGATGTCGGCCTTGATACCGGCGATATGCTGCACAAAGTAGAATGTGACATTCTCCCCGAGGATACCAGCGCATCGCTTTACAACAAGCTGGCTGAGCTGGGCCCACAGGGTATGCTTGAAACATTACAGCAGTTGGCGAACGGCTCAGCAAAACCTGAAGTTCAAAGCGAAGAACACGTAACCTACGCTGAGAAACTCAGCAAGGAAGAAGCCCGCTTAGACTGGAATCTATCGGCCGAACAACTTGAACGCTGTATTCGTGCATTTAACCCATGGCCCGTCAGCTTCTTTATGATTGATGATCAGCCTGTGAAAGTCTGGCAGGCTGAATGTCTGTCAGGAAAAAGCAGCGCTGCACCCGGGACTATTGTTGCTGCCGACAAAAAGGGTATTCAGATTGCAACATCCGATGGCATCCTGAACATCACCCAGTTACAACCCTCAGGTAAAAAAGCAATGTCCGCACAGGATTTGCTGAACTCTCGTCGCGAATGGTTTATCGAAGGCACGCGTTTAGCCTGACCATAACGACTACGCCCGATATTTCGTCGGGCCTTATCTCTTTGATAATGCTGGCTCCGGTCAGCTTTTTTGACTATGAAAACAGCCTATAATCTCCGTAGCATTGCCGCTCAAGCCATCAGCCAGGTTTTGGACAAAGGATTATCCCTGTCCACTGTTCTTCCTGGTCTGCAGAAAAACGTCTCAGAAAAAGATCGCGGACTCCTTCAGGAGCTGTGCTTTGGTACGCTTCGCGTCCTCCCACAGTTGGAATGGTGCTTGCAGCAACTGATGGCAAAACCTCTCACTGGTAAGCAAAGAACATTGCATTACTTACTGATGGTGGGTCTGTATCAGCTGATCCATACCCGGATTCCGGCACACGCCGTACTGGCTGAAACTGTTGACGGTGCCGTTGCGCTAAAACGCCCTCAGTTAAAAGGTCTGATCAACGGCGTGTTGCGTCAGTTTCAGCGGCAGCAGGAAGAATTGCTTCAACGCATGGCCAACAATGACAGCCGCCATCTCCACCCGAGCTGGCTTCTTAACCGCCTGAAAAAAGCTTACCCCACTGACTGGGAAAGTATCGTTGATGCCAATAATCAAAGGCCGCCGATGTGGCTGCGCGTCAACAGGCAGCATCACACACGCGACGAGTACCTACACCTGTTAAACGAAGTACACATCGAAGCAGTTCCGCATCCGGAATACCGCGATGCATTACGGCTGAACACGCCATGTCAGGTAAACCTTCTTCCGGGATTCACAGAAGGCTGGGTCACCGTTCAGGATGCTTCGGCACAAGGCAGTGTTGATCTGCTGGATCCACAGAATGGCGAATTGATCCTCGACTTATGTTGCGCGCCGGGCGGGAAAACTACCCATATTCTGGAAGCTGCACCTAAAGCGCATGTTCTCGCTGTTGATGTGGATGAGCAACGTTTGAAACGTGTTCATGAAAACCTTCAGCGTTTGAAACTCAGCGCGGAAGTGAAGCAAGGCGATGGGCGCGAGCCGCAGATGTGGGCAGGTGATCGCATTTTCGACCGCATTCTTCTCGATGCCCCCTGTTCAGCGACGGGCGTTATCCGCCGGCATCCTGACATCAAATGGCTGCGCAGAGACAGTGATATTGCCGAACTCGCCAGCCTCCAAAAAGAAATTCTTGATGCCATCTGGCCACGGCTAAAAAGTAAAGGGATCATGGTGTACGCCACCTGTTCGATTTTGCCGGATGAAAACTGCCAGCAAATAGCCTCATTCCTCGAATCACATCAGGATGCTACGCTGGTTGAAACCGGAACGATGGAAAAACCGGGCCGACAGAATCTTCCACATCCTGAAGATGGCGATGGATTCTATTACGCTAAACTTGTTAAAAGCTGAATATCTCGTATTAGTGCTGTTTACTCAGGCTAATACCTTCGAGGCAAAGCAGAGAGTCATATGAAAATAATCATTCTCGGGGCCGGGCAAGTTGGCGGAACACTTGCCGAAAACCTGGTAGGTGAAAACAACGACATCACGGTTGTCGACACGAATACCATCCGGCTGCGTCAGCTTCAGGATAAGTTTGACCTGCGTGTGGTCCAGGGGCACGGTTCTCACCCTCGTGTACTTCGCGAAGCCGGCGCCGAAGATGCAGATATGCTGGTAGCTGTGACGAATTCCGATGAAACTAATATGGTCGCCTGCCAGATTGCCTATTCACTGTTTAACACACCAAACCGCATTGCCCGTATCCGTTCAACTGAATATATCCGTGAATCTGAAAAACTTTTCCATCCGGAAGCCGTACCTATCGACCACCTGATTTCTCCAGAGCAACTGGTCACGGATTATATCTACAAACTCATTGAGTATCCGGGTGCACTACAGGTGGTGAATTTCGCAGAAGGCAAAGTCAGTATTGCGGCGGTAAAAGCCTATTACGGTGGGCCTTTAGTCGGTAATGCACTCTCTTCAATGCGTGAACACATGCCGCACATTGAAACGCGGGTTGCAGCCATTTTCCGCCAGGATCGTCCTATTCGCCCACAGGGTTCAACCATTATCGAAGCCGGTGATGAAGTATTCTTTGTGGCAGCTTCTCAGCATATCCGTGCAGTCATGAGCGAGCTTCAGAGGCTCGAAAAACCTTATAAACGAATCATGATCGTAGGTGGCGGCAATGTCGGGGCGGGGCTTGCACAACGGCTTGAGAAGAATTACAGCGTAAAACTCATCGAGCGGGATCAGCAGCGAGCCGCAGAGCTTGCAGAGATATTGCAAGATACGATTGTCTTCTACGGTGATGCCTCGGATCAGGAATTGCTGGCTGAAGAGCATATTGAACAAGTGGATGTATTCATCGCTATTACCAATGATGATGAAGCGAACATCATGTCCGCAATGCTGGCCAAGAGGATGGGCGCGAAAAAGGCGATGGTTCTCATCCAGCGCAGTGCATATGTCGATTTGGTGCAGGGCAGCGTCATCGATATTGCAATTTCGCCTCAGCAGGCAACGATTTCAGCGTTGCTTGGACACGTCAGAAAAGCAGACATCGTCAGTGTTTCATCGCTGAGACGCGGTGTCGCGGAAGCCATTGAAGCAATTGCACATGGCGATGAGACAACATCAAAAGTTGTGGGTCGTACCGTGGAACAAATCAAACTGCCACCCGGTACAACGATTGGGGCTATTGTGCGCGGTAATGAGGTTATTATTGCCAACGGCACCAGCAGGATCCAACAGGGTGACCATGTTGTGATGTTTATTACCGATAAGAAGTTTGTCAGGGATGTTGAACGGCTGTTCCAGCCAAGCCCATTCTTCTTATAAATTGCACCTTTTGTTAATCGAATTTAGCGTTAATTGAGTTTCAGATGAGAAGTTTTGTAGCGAAGACCCTGCAAATGGTCTTTACTTGGTTTGACATATTTGATGAATTTGCCAAGGAGTATTTATGAGTTTTATGAAAGAGTTTCGTGAGTTTGCCATGCGCGGCAACGTGGTCGACCTGGCAGTCGGTGTTATCATCGGCGCCGCTTTTGGCAAAATAGTATCGTCATTTGTCGCTGATATTATTATGCCACCGCTAGGCTTGCTGATTGGCGGAGTTGATTTTAAGCAGTTTGCTTTTGTCCTCAGGGAGGCCCAGGGAGCAGCACCCGCAGTAGTCATGCATTACGGGGTATTCATTCAGAACGTGTTTGATTTCATCATTGTTGCACTGGCCATATTCTGCGCAATTACCTTGATGAATAAAATGCGTCGTAAGCAGGAAGATAAGCCCGTTGCACCACCTAAACCAACAGCGGAAGAAACTCTGTTAGCGGAAATTCGTGATTTGCTGAAAGAGCAGCAGGCACCGAAACTGTAATTCTGCTTAGACTGATTAGAAGGGCAGTGTTGAATACTCAAACGAACACTCAACACTGCCCTCCAGATAACTCCCCTTCCCATTTTTCTCTTTGCGACGGTAGCTCCCTTTCCCTTTTTGATTTTTCTCAACACGCTGTTTGAACAGTGGATCATGAAGAAGCGCTTGTAACGCGTTATTCTGAATGATGCCTTTTTGATGCTTATAATGGCTCATAAAACCTCGATATGATTAATAGTAGTGAACAAAATGCGCGCACATCATACTGCTATAATCCTAACTATGAAAGTGGCTATTATACGACCGGAACATTCAAGCTACTTTACCCGCTCCATCCTCTAATGCTTCTAAAATAGAGCAACTTACGCTCGTATGTGAGGAGCCACAACAAGCGGCACTCAATCTTTGCAGGGATTCACGCATCTGATTAAGCTCCTTTAATTTAAGCTCAACCTCTGCGAGTCGTTCATCCACAATAGACTTTGACTCCTGACAAGTATGATGCAAAGGATCGATTCGAATAGAAAGTAACTCCTTGATTGCATCAAGCGTAAAACCTGTAGATTTGGCATAGCGGATGAAGCGTAAGCGCTGCACATCGCTTTCATCATATTGCCGATAACCTGATGTATTACGTGTGCCCGCTCCCATCATTCCCTGCTTTTCATAGTAACGAATAGTATCTGTGGACACGCTGGCCAGCCTGGCAAGTTCACCAATTTTATACATGTCTATTTCCCTCTCAATTTATCCTTCAGTGCATTTTCGTAATGCCCCCGAAGAAAGTCAGTGTTCATACCTGCCTGCTGTAAACGCATTTGTAAAACCTTCAGACGCTTTTCTGCGGGAAGAAACTTTGGATCATCACTGTCTAACATGTTCAGTAGATGATCCAAATCGATCGCCTCTTTTCGATCCTGCAACTCAGGCGGCAAATAGCCTGCATTTTTCAAGATACGATAGGACGTTCTGAGCTCCTCCGGAACTGCGCTTTCGTCATCCATGATAAGGGGACGGCCATTTCCAGGAAGGTTATCAAATTCACCCTTTTCCTGAGCATCTTTGATGTGCTTTTCAACCCACTGATCAATTAGAAACATGATTTCGCCTTTGTCACATTGAACGAGCCATCTTAGATCATAGCTGGAAGCGGCGCGCTGGAAAAGAGAGTGGAATTTAGCATGGTGAAAACTGGGAAGAAAAGGTTTAGAAACGTGAATTTTAGATGTAAAAAAACCGGGCAAAAGCCCGGTTTTTTCATGCATCTACAGATTATTCAGCAGTTGCTACTTCTGCTTTTGACTCTGCACGATCAACGAGCTCGATGTATGCCATCGGCGCATTGTCGCCTGCACGGAAGCCACACTTAAGAATACGAGTGTAACCACCAGCACGGCTCGCGAAACGCGGACCCAGTTCATTAAACAGTTTTGCCACGATCTCGTTATCACGAGTACGGGCGAATGCCAGACGACGATTTGCAACATTGTCGGTCTTGGCAAGAGTAATCAGCGGCTCAACAACGCGACGCAGCTCTTTCGCTTTCGGCAGGGTCGTCTTGATGATCTCATGACGAACCAAAGAGCCGGCCATGTTACGGAACATAGCCTGTCGGTGGCTGCTGTTACGGTTCAGTTGACGACCACTCTTACGATGGCGCATGACCTTATCCTTCTCAGTAAAACCTTAACCTGTGATCCGGTTACTCGTCAGCAATACTTGCTGGTGGCCAGTTTTCCAGGCGCATGCCCAGAGACAAACCACGGGACGCAAGTACGTCTTTGATCTCAGTAAGAGATTTTTTACCCAGGTTAGGTGTTTTAAGTAACTCAACCTCGGTACGCTGTACCAGATCACCGATGTAGTGGATTGCTTCTGCTTTAAGGCAGTTAGCAGAGCGGACAGTCAATTCCAGATCGTCAACAGGGCGCAGCAGGATTGGATCGAATTCCGGCTTCTCTTCTTTGACTTCCGGTTGACGTACATCACGTAAATCAACGAAAGCTTCAAGTTGTTCAGCAAGAATGGTTGCCGCACGACGAATCGCCTCTTCAGGATCGATCGTACCGTTGGTTTCCATTTCGATAACCAGCTTGTCCAAATCAGTACGCTGTTCTACACGCGCTGCTTCAACATTGTAGGCAATTCGCTCTACAGGGCTGTAGCATGCGTCTACTAACAGACGACCAATTGGGCGCTCATCTTCTTCCGAATGAATTCGGGCAGACGCCGGCACATAACCACGACCGCGCTGAACTTTGATACGCATGCTAATTGCAGCGTTCTCATCGGTCAGGTGGCAGATGACATGTTGCGGCTTGACGATTTCGACATCACCATCATGGGTAATGTCGGCTGCAGTCACAGGGCCAATGCCAGACTTATTCAGGGTAAGAATAACTTCATCTTTCCCTTGAACTCTCACCGCCAGCCCTTTCAGGTTGAGCAGGATCTCCAGGATATCTTCCTGTACGCCTTCTTTGGTGCTGTACTCATGCAGTACACCATCAATCTCAACCTCGGTCACCGCGCAACCCGGCATGGATGAAAGCAGAATACGGCGCAGTGCGTTGCCTAAAGTATGGCCAAAGCCACGTTCTAAAGGCTCAAGGGTCACCTTGGCGTGCGTCGAACTGACTTGCTCGATATCTACCAGGCGCGGTTTTAGAAACTCTGTCACAGAACCCTGCATTGTGTCCTCTCTTTGGTACTAAGCTTTACTTGGAGTAAAGCTCGACGATCAGGTGTTCGTTAATGTCGGAAGACAGATCAGTACGTTCAGGCATACGCTTGAACACACCTTCCATCTTAGCAGCATCAACTTCAAGCCAAGTCGGCTTTTCACGCTGTTCAGCCAACTCCAAAGCGGCCTTCACGCGAGATTGCTTTTTAGCTTTCTCACGGATGCTGACAACGTCATTCGGAGATACCTGATAAGAAGCGATGTTAACAACGCGACCGTTTACCATAATAGCTTTGTGGCTAACTAACTGGCGGGATTCCGCACGAGTAGCGCCGAAGCCCATACGATAAATGACGTTGTCCAAACGACCTTCAAGCAGTTGCAACAGGTTTTCACCAGTGTTGCCTTTCAGGCGTGCTGCTTCTTTATAATAGTTACGGAACTGACGCTCCAGAACACCGTAAGTACGGCGAACTTTTTGCTTTTCACGTAACTGTACACCGTAGTCAGACAGACGCGGCTTACGCGCACCATGCTGACCAGGAGCTTGTTCGATTTTACACTTGGTATCGATCGCGCGAACGCCAGATTTAAGGAATAAATCTGTGCCCTCACGACGGCTAAGCTTGAGCTTAGGACCCAAATATCTTGCCATTTTCTCTCTCCAACAAACCTAAAAGCAGCGTTATACGCGACGCTTTTTCGGCGGACGACAACCGTTATGAGGGATAGGAGTCACATCAGTAATATTAGTGATGCGGAAACCAGCCGCGTTTAATGCGCGGATAGTAGACTCACGACCAGGACCAGGTCCTTTAACCATAACTTCCAGATTCTTGATACCGTATTCTTTCACTGCGTCAGCGCAGCGCTCTGCTGCAACCTGAGCTGCGAACGGAGTGGATTTACGAGAACCACGGAAACCGGAACCACCAGCTGTTGCCCAACCCAAAGCATTACCCTGACGATCGGTAATGGTAACAATGGTGTTGTTGAAAGAAGCATGGATATGAGCCACGCCGTCAGAGACTTGTTTTCTTACACGTTTACGTGTACGAACAGGTGCCTTTGCCATTTATTCAATCACCCCGATTATTTCTTGATCGGTTTACGCGGACCCTTACGGGTACGTGCGTTAGTCTTGGTACGCTGACCGCGTACTGGAAGACCACGACGATGACGCAAACCACGATAAGTCCCAAGGTCCATAAGACGCTTGATGCTCAGGGTGACTTCACGACGCAGATCACCTTCAACAATGAACTTGGCAACTTCGTCACGCAGTTTTTCGATTTGCTCTTCAGACAGCTCACTGATCTTAACATTTTCAGCAATACCGGATGCAGCACAGATAGACTGTGAGCGGGTTTTGCCGATACCGTAGATCGAAGTTAATGCGATTACAGTATGTTTCTGATCAGGAATGTTAATGCCTGCTATACGGGCCACTATGCACTCCTACTATTTATATACGGCAACACCATTCTGAAAAGCCCGTTTTCAGGATACTCAAATAGTATTGCTGCTTACATACAAAAGATTGGCTGGCTAATCTAGCCAGCTCAACCCAACTTTGCAAGAAAAATATGCGAGATAATCAGCCTTGACGCTGTTTATGCTTCGGTTCTGCACTGCAGATTACGCGAACGACACCGTTACGCTTAACAATTTTGCAGTTACGACATAATTTCTTGACGGAAGCACGAACTTTCATTTTTACTCTCCGTAACTTCGCAAACTCACCAGATTAGCGGTTATAGCCTTTCAGGTTTGCTTTCTTCAATGCAGACTCATACTGACTTGACATCATCAGAGTTTGCACTTGAGCCATAAAGTCCATGATAACGACGACTACGATCAGTAGAGAAGTACCACCAAAGTAGAATGGAACTTTCATCGCGTCACGCATGAACTCCGGGATAAGGCAGATGAAAGTAATATACATCGCACCAATTAAGGTTAAGCGAGTCATTACTTTATCGATGTACTTCGCCGTTTGCTCTCCCGGACGAATTCCTGGTACAAATGCACCGGACTTCTTCAGGTTATCTGCTGTCTCACGCGGGTTGAAAACCAACGCAGTATAAAAGAAACAGAAGAAGATGATTGCAGTCGCATAGAGTAACACATAAAGCGGTTGTCCAGGCTGCAAATACAGCGAAATCGTAGTCAGCCAGTTCCAACCAGTCCCACCCCCAAACCATGATGCAATCGTGGCAGGGAACAGAATAATGCTGGAAGCGAAGATCGCTGGGATAACCCCGGCCATATTCACTTTCAACGGTAAGTGCGTGCTCTGTGCTGCATAGACACGACGACCTTGTTGGCGCTTAGCATAGTTAACGACGATACGACGTTGACCACGTTCAACAAACACCACAAAGAAAGTCACTGCAAACACTAAAACTGCAACCAACAGCAACAGGAGGAAGTGCAGGTCGCCTTGCCGAGCTTGTTCGATAGTATGGGCAATCGCTGGCGGGAGACCCGCTACGATACCTGCAAAGATTATGATGGAAATACCGTTACCGATACCTCGTTCAGTAATCTGCTCCCCCAGCCACATCAGGAACATTGTCCCGGTCACTAAGCTCACAACTGCAGTAAAGTAGAACGCAAAGCCTGGATTTAACACCAGACCCTGCATACCAGGCATGTTCGGCAGACCGGTTGCAATACCGATTGACTGAAACACTGCCAATACCAGCGTACCGTAACGGGTGTACTGGCTAATCTTACGACGGCCAGCCTCCCCTTCTTTCTTTATTTCAGCTAACGCTGGATGAACCACCGTTAACAGCTGGATAATGATCGATGCCGAAATATACGGCATGATCCCCAGAGCAAAGATTGAAGCACGGCTAAGGGCACCACCAGAGAACATATTAAACATTTCAATGATGGTACCTCTTTGCTGCTCGAGCAATTTGGCAAGTACAGTGGCATCAATACCAGGGATCGGAATAAAAGAGCCGATACGGAAAACAATCAGCGCACCGATAACAAACAAAAGTCTGCGCTTCAGTTCGCCTAGTCCACCCTTGGCACTTTGAAAATCTAATCCCGGTTGCTTAGCCATCTGCTACTTATTCCTCAATTTTACCGCCAGCAGCTTCGATAGCAACACGAGCGCCTTTGGTGACACGCAAACCACGCAGAGTTACCGCACGACCGACTTCGCCAGAAAGGATTACTTTCGCGAACTCGATCTGGATACCAACCACGTTAGCGGCTTTCAGCGCGTTCAGGTCGATCACGTCGCCTTCCACCAGAGCCAGTTCAGACAGACGAACTTCTGCCGTGATCATAGCTTTGCGGGAGGTGAAGCCGAATTTCGGCAAACGACGATATAAAGGCATCTGACCACCTTCAAAACCACGACGTACGCCACCACCAGAACGTGAGTTCTGACCTTTGTGACCACGACCGCCGGTTTTACCCAGGCCAGAACCAATACCACGACCTACACGCCTTGGCGCTTGTTTGGCACCATCAGCCGGAGACAGAGTATTTAAACGCATCTCTTACTCCTCAACCTTAACCATGTAGGAAACCAGGTTGATCATACCGCGTACAGCAGGAGTATCCTCGCGCTCAACGGTGTGACCAATACGACGCAGACCCAGGCCCAGCAGAGTAGCTTTATGCTTCGGCAGACGGCCAATGGAACTGCGAGTTTGTGTAACTTTAATAGTCTTTGCCATGGTTAATTACCCCAGAATTTCTTCAACGGATTTACCACGCTTGGCAGCGACCATTTGTGGGGATTTCATATTTGCCAAAGCATCGATAGTTGCACGAACCACGTTGATCGGGTTGGTGGAACCATAAGCTTTAGCCAATACGTTATGAACCCCTGCAACTTCCAGGACGGCGCGCATTGCACCACCGGCGATAATACCGGTACCTTCGGAAGCCGGCTGCATGAACACACGGGAACCCGTATGAGCACCTTTAACAGGATGCTGCAGGGTGCCGCTATTCAGCGCGACATTCATCATGTTGCGACGGGCTTTTTCCATCGCTTTCTGGATCGCTGCCGGAACTTCGCGTGCTTTGCCGTAGCCAAAACCAACGCGACCGTTACCATCACCAACGACTGTCAGTGCGGTAAAGCTGAAGATACGGCCACCTTTTACGGTTTTAGATACGCGGTTTACCGCGATCAGCTTTTCCTGCAGTTCGCCAGCTTGTTTTTCGATGTGAGCCATCTTAAACCTCTTCCTTAGAACTGAAGGCCAGCTTCACGGGCAGCATCTGCCAGTGCCTGGACTCGACCATGATATTGGAAACCGGAACGGTCAAAGGATACTTTCGTAATCCCTTTTTCCAATGCGCGTTCTGCGATAGCTTTACCTACAGCAGTGGCAGCATCTTTGTTGCCGGTATACTTCAGTTGCTCAGTGATAGTTTTTTCTACAGTAGATGCAGCAACTATTACTTCAGAACCGTTTGGTGCGATAACCTGTGCGTAAATATGACGCGGGGTACGATGTACCACCAGACGAGTCGCACCCAATTCTTTGAGCTTGCGGCGTGCGCGGGTCGCACGACGGATACGAGCAGATTTCTTATCCATAGTGTTACCTTACTTCTTCTTAGCCTCTTTGGTACGCACGACTTCGTCGGCGTAACGGACACCCTTGCCTTTATAAGGCTCAGGACGACGGTAGGCACGTAAATCCGCAGCAACCTGACCGATAACCTGTTTATCAGCGCCTTTCAGCACGATTTCAGTTTGGGTCGGACATTCTGCAGTGATGCCTTCCGGCAGTTGATGATCGACCGGGTGAGAGAAGCCTAAGGCTAAATTCACCACGTTGCCTTTAACAGCAGCACGATAACCAACACCTACCAGTTGAAGCTTTTTAGTGAAGCCGTCGGTAACACCTACAACCATAGAGTTCAACAGTGCACGAGTGGTACCCGCTTGGGCCCAACCGTCTACAGCGCCTTCGCGTGGAGCGAAAGTCAGTGTATTTTCTTCCTGCTTAACTACAACAGCGTCATGGATAGTACGTGACAGCTCGCCGTTTTTACCCTTAATCGAAATAACCTGACCGTTGAGTTTTACCTCTACGCCGGCAGGAATGACGACGGGTGCTTTTGCAACACGAGACATTCTTTCCTCCCAATTAAGCTACGTAGCAGATAATCTCGCCACCAAGACCAGCCTGGCGAGCTGCACGATCGGTCATAACACCTTTAGAGGTAGAAATAACAGCGATACCCATACCGGCCATAACTTTTGGCAGCTCATCTTTTTTCTTGTAGATGCGCAGGCCTGGACGGCTGATACGTTGAATGCTTTCTACCACTGCCTTGCCCTGGAAGTACTTCAGTACTAATTCCAGTTCAGGCTTAGCGTCGCCTTCGATTTTAAATTCTTCAATGTAGCCTTCTTCCTTCAGCACGTTGGCAATAGCCACTTTCAGCTTGGAGGAAGGCATGGTGACCGCAACTTTGTTCGCGGCTTGACCGTTACGGATACGGGTCAGCATATCCGCGATCGGATCTTGCATGCTCATCTGTCTTTACTCCCGTGATTCAATTGGTGACAATTACCAGCTAGCCTTCTTAAGACCCGGAATTTCACCGCGCATAGCGGCTTCACGGACCTTAATACGGCTCAACCCGAACTTCCGCAGGAAAGCATGCGGACGACCAGTTTGACGGCAGCGGTTACGCTGACGAGACGGGCTGGAATCACGCGGCAGAGACTGCAGCTTAAGAACTGCATCCCAACGATCTTCGTCGGATGAGTTCACACCAGAGATAATAGCTTTCAATTCCTCGCGTTTAGCGCGGTATTTATCAGCCAGTTTTACGCGAACGACTTCGCGTGCTTTCATGGATTGCTTAGCCATTAGTAACCCTGCCTTACTTGCGGAACGGGAAGTTAAAGGCTGTCAGCAATGCACGGCCTTCATCATCGGATTTCGCAGTAGTGGTGATAGTAATATCTAAACCACGAACGCGATCGACTTTATCATAATCGATTTCCGGGAAGATGATCTGTTCACGCACGCCCATGCTGTAGTTACCACGACCATCGAAAGACTTAGCAGACAAGCCGCGGAAGTCACGAATACGTGGAACAGCAATGGAGACCAGACGCTCAAAGAACTCCCACATGCGTTCGCCGCGGAGGGTTACTTTACAGCCGATCGGATAGCCCTGACGAATTTTGAAGCCTGCAACTGATTTGCGTGCTTTGGTGATCAACGGTTTTTGACCGGAGATTGCTGCCAGGTCAGCTGCTGCGTTATCCAGCAGTTTCTTGTCAGCGATCGCTTCACCAACACCCATGTTCAGGGTGATCTTCTCGACCCGAGGGACTTGCATGACAGAATTGTAACCAAACTCAGCCATGAGTTTTTTTACGACATCGTCTTTGTAGTAATCATGCAGTTTCGCCATCGTACTACTCCAAATTACTTGATAGTTACGCTGTTAGATTTGAAGAAACGGACTTTTTTGCCATCTTCGAATCTAAAGCCTACACGGTCCGCCTTACCAGTAGCCGTGTTGAAGAGAGCAACGTTAGAAACCGGAATTGCAGCTTCTTTTTCAACGATGCCGCCTGGTTGGTTCAGGGCCGGTACAGGCTTCTGATGTTTCTTAACCAGGTTGATACCTTCAACAATGACTTTGCCAGAAGACAGTACATTTTTTACTTTACCGCGCTTACCTTTATCTTTACCGGTAAGCAGGATAACTTCGTCATCACGACGGATTTTCGCTGCCATGGTTCGCTCCTTAGAGTACTTCTGGTGCCAGAGAGATAATTTTCATGAACTTCTCATTACGCAGTTCACGAGTTACCGGCCCAAAAATACGCGTGCCGATTGGCTGCTCGCTGTTATTGTTTAAAATAACGCATGCATTACCATCGAAGCGAATGACAGAACCGTCCGGGCGACGAACACCCTTCTTGGTGCGCACCACTACCGCCTTCAGCACATCGCCTTTCTTCACCTTACCGCGAGGAATTGCTTCCTTGATGGTAATTTTGATGATGTCGCCGACGCCTGCGTAGCGACGGTGCGAGCCACCTAGAACCTTGATACACATTACGCGACGTGCACCGGAGTTGTCGGCCACGGTCAGCATAGTCTGTTCTTGGATCATGTTAGTGCTCCGCTAATGTCAACTACAACTTTAGGACCCAGGATAGGTCATTAAGAAATCCCCACAATATGAGGGCGCGGCATTATAACACCGGTTCCCGATTATGGGTAGAAAAAATAAACGGCCCACGTACATGAGCCGTTTATCTATTTTTGAGAGGCGCTACTGTATTACAGAATCGCTTTCTCTACAACGCGAACCAAGGTCCAAGACTTAGTCTTAGACAGTGGACGGCATTCGCTGATTTCCACAACGTCGCCGATACCACATTCATTGTTCTCGTCATGTACGTGCAATTTAGTCGTACGTTTGATGAACTTACCGTAAATCGGGTGTTTCACCACGCGCTCAATCGCAACAACAATGGATTTTTCCATTTTGTTACTGATTACACGACCCTGCAGAGTACGGATCTTGTCAGTCATTACGCACCCGCCTTTTCAGTCAGTAAAGTTTTCACACGTGCTACATCACGACGCACTTGCTTCAACAGGTGTGTTTGCTGCAACTGGCCGCTTGCCGTTTGCATGCGCAGGTTAAACTGCTCACGCAAAAGGTTCAGCAACTCAGTGTTCAGCTCTTCCACGCTTTTTTCGCGCAGCTCTTGTGCTTTCATTACATCACCGTCTTAGTTACAAAGGTGGTTTTGATAGGCAGTTTGGCTGCTGCCAGCTGGAAGGCTTCACGAGCCAGCTCTTCAGGCACACCGTCCATTTCGTACAGGACTTTACCAGGCTGGATCAAAGCAACCCAATACTCTACGTTGCCTTTACCTTTACCCATACGAACTTCGAGCGGTTTCTCGGTGATCGGTTTGTCCGGGAATACTCGGATCCAGATCTTACCTTGACGCTTAACTGCACGGGTCATCGCACGACGTGCTGCTTCAATTTGACGAGCAGTCAGACGACCACGGCCAACAGCTTTCAGACCGTAAGTGCCGAAGCTCACATCCGTACCTTGCGCAAGACCACGGTTGCGGCCCTTGTGCACCTTACGGAATTTTGTACGCTTTGGTTGTAACATCAGCGACTCTCCTTACTTGCGGCCTTTACGCTGCTGCTTTTTAGGTTGAGCAGCCGGTTCCGGTTGTTCAACTGCAGCCATACCACCCAGGATCTCACCTTTGAAGATCCATACCTTAACGCCGATTACACCGTAAGTGGTGTGCGCTTCAGATGTGTTGTAATCGATATCCGCACGCAGAGTGTGCAACGGAACACGACCTTCACGGTACCATTCAGTACGCGCGATTTCAGCACCGCCAAGACGGCCGCTTACTTCAACTTTGATACCTTTAGCGCCAAGACGCATTGCGTTCTGTACTGCACGCTTCATAGCACGACGGAACATAACACGACGTTCCAGCTGTGAAGTGATGCTGTCAGCAACCAATTTTGCGTCCAGTTCCGGTTTACGGACTTCGGCGATGTTAATCTGCGCAGGAACGCCAGCGATATCCGCTACGACCTTACGCAGTTTTTCGACATCTTCGCCTTTCTTGCCGATAACGATGCCAGGACGAGCAGTGTGAATAGTCACACGGATGCTCTTCGCTGGACGCTCGATAACGATGCGAGAAACGGAAGCTTTCGCCAATTCCTTAGTCAGGAACTGACGAACTTTAAAGTCGCCGTCCAGGTTGTCAGCGAAATCTTTGGTATTTGCATACCAAGTAGAGTTCCAAGGTTTGACAATACCCAGTCGAATACCATTAGGATGTACTTTCTGACCCATTGCTAGTCTCCAGAGTCTCAGCGATCGGACACAACCACAGTAATGTGGCTGGTGCGCTTCAGAATGCGATCTGCACGACCTTTAGCACGCGGCATAATGCGCTTCATGCTTGGGCCTTCGTCTACGAAAATCTTCGTGACTTTCAGATCATCGATGTCAGCGCCATCGTTGTGTTCTGCGTTAGCAATGGCAGACTCCAGTACCTTCTTAACCAGACCAGCAGCTTTCTTGTTGGTATAGGCCAGAGTTTCCAGAGCTTGCGACACTTTCTTACCGCGAATCAGGTCAGCAACAAGGCGAACCTTCTGAGCAGAAGAACGAGCGTGGCGATGTTTAGCGATAGTTTCCATCTCTTCCTCCTACCTTAGCGCTTTTTAGCTTTTTTATCAGCCGCATGGCCGCGATAAGTACGAGTCGGCGCGAATTCACCCAGTTTGTGACCGACCATTTCATCGGAAACAAATACTGGTACGTGCTGACGACCATTATGGACAGCGATGGTCAAACCGATCATGTTAGGAAAGATCGTTGAACGACGGGACCAAGTGCGCAAAGGCTTCTTGTCACCGCTTTCCACCGCTTTCTCTACCTTCTTCAGCAAGTGCAGGTCAATAAAAGGACCTTTCTTGAGAGAACGTGGCATGGCTTATCCTCTAATTATTTTTTGCTACGGCGACGTACAATGAATTTATCAGTACGCTTGTTGCTACGGGTCTTCTTACCTTTGGTTTGAACGCCCCATGGAGTTACCGGGTGCTTACCAAAGTTACGACCTTCACCACCACCGTGTGGGTGATCGACTGGGTTCATCGCAGTACCGCGAACGGTAGGACGAATACCACGCCAACGAGCAGCACCTGCTTTCCCCAGAACGCGAAGCATATGTTCAGAGTTACCGACTTCACCTAAGGTGGCGCGGCAATCAACTTGAACTTTACGCATTTCGCCAGAGCGCAGACGCAGAGTTACGTAGGAACCGTCACGAGCAACGATCTGAACGTAGGCACCGGCTGAGCGAGCCATCTGGCCGCCTTTACCTGGTTTCATTTCTACGTTATGAACCGTTGAACCTACTGGGATGTTGCGCATAGGCAGGGTGTTACCTGTCTTGATTGCAGCATCAACACCAGATTGGATCTGGTCACCCACTTTCAGGCCTTTCGGCGCCAGGATGTAACGGCGTTCGCCGTCTTTGTACAGAACCAGCGCGATATTCGCGGAACGGTTCGGATCGTACTCCAGACGCTCAACCACTGCAGCGATACCATCTTTGTTGCGTTTGAAGTCAACCAGACGATAATGCTGTTTGTGGCCACCACCGATATGACGGGTGGTGATACGGCCATTGTTGTTACGGCCACCGCTTTTGCTCAGTTTTTCAAGCAGCGGAGCATAAGGTTTACCCTTGTGCAGCTCAGGGTTAACCACTTTAACAACGTGGCGACGACCCGGAGATGTAGGTTTACATTTAACAATTGCCATTGTTCTTACTCCTCCGACTTACTCAGCGCCGCTGATGAAGTCCAGATTCTGGCCTTCTTTCAGGGTTACGTAAGCTTTTTTCCAGTCGCTACGACGACCAACACGCTGACCGTGACGTTTAACTTTGCCTTTAACCAGCAAGGTGTTCACATCTTCGACTTCGACTTCAAACAGTTTCGAAACCGCAGCTTTGATTTCCGCTTTAGTCGCGTCTTTGGCAACTTTGAGAACGATGGTATTGTTCTTTTCCATCGCAGTAGACGCTTTTTCAGAAACGTGCGGCGCGCGCAGCACTTTCAGCAGACGTTCTTCACGAATCATGCCAGCATCTCCTCAACTTGCTTCACAGCGTCAGCAGTCATAACTACTTTGTCGAAGGCGATCAGACTTACTGGATCGATACCTGCTACATCGCGAACGTCAACCTTGTACAGGTTACGTGCGGCCAGGAACAGATTCTCGTCGACTTCGCCAGTTACAATCAGCACGTCTTCCAGAGCCATGTCTTTCAGTTTCTGTGCCAGCAGCTTAGTTTTAGGCGCTTCTACAGAGAACGTCTCGACAACGATCAAACGATCTTGACGTACCAGTTCGGACAGGATGCTTTTCAGCGCGCCGCGGTACATCTTTTTATTTACTTTTTGACTGTGGTCCTGTGGCTTTGCAGCGAAGGTTACACCACCGGAACGCCAGATCGGGCTCTTTACAGAACCTGAACGCGCACGGCCAGTACCTTTCTGACGCCAAGGTTTTTTACCGGAACCGGTTACTTCAGCACGGGTCTTCTGAGCGCGAGTACCTTGACGGGCACCTGCTGCATAAGCAACAACGACCTGGTGTACCAGCGCTTCATTGAAATCACGCCCGAAGGTAGTTTCGGAAACAGTCAGCGCGCTCTGCGCGTCTTTCACTACTAATTCCATTCCTATCTCCTCGACGTTAAGCCTTAACAGCAGGTTTAACGATCAGGTTGCCACCGGTAGCACCCGGAACAGCACCCTTGACCAGCAGCAGGTTGCGCTCAGCGTCAACACGTACTACGTCCAGGCTTTGAACGGTTACACGCTCGTTACCCAGTTGGCCTGCCATTTTCTTGCCTTTGAACACTTTGCCCGGAGTCTGGTTCTGACCGATAGAACCCGGAACACGGTGAGACAAGGAGTTACCATGGGTAGCGTCTTGGGTACGGAAATTCCAGCGCTTAACTGTGCCAGCAAAACCTTTACCTTTAGAAGTACCGGTAACATCAACTTTCTTAACGTCTGCGAAAATTTCAACGCTAATGTTCTGACCTGCAGTGAACTCTTCACCTTCTGCAAGGCGGAATTCCCACAGACCGCGGCCAGCTTCTACGCCAGCTTTAGCGAAGTGACCCGCTTCTGGTTTGGTTACACGGTTAGCTTTTTTGCTACCAGTAGTAACCTGCACAGCGCGGTAACCGTCGTTGTCCAGGTCTTTGACCTGAGTAACGCGGTTTGCTTCAATTTCGATAACGGTTACAGGGATAGAAACGCCATCTTCAGTGAAGATACGAGTCATACCCACTTTCTTACCGACTAAACCAATCATTGTTTCAACCTCTCAATCGCTCAATGACCCTGATTAACCCAGGCTGATCTGCACGTCTACACCAGCAGCCAGATCCAGACGCATCAGAGCATCAACGGTTTTCTCGGTTGGCTCAACGATGTCAACCAGACGCTTGTGAGTGCGAATTTCATACTGATCGCGCGCATCTTTATTGACGTGCGGAGAAATCAGGATGGTAAAGCGCTCTTTGCGGGTCGGCAGCGGGATTGGACCACGAACTTGCGCACCAGTGCGCTTCGCAGTCTCAACGATTTCCGCAGTTGATTGATCGATCAGACGATGATCAAACGCTTTCAGGCGGATACGGATTCTTTGGTTCTGCATGAGACCAGAGCTCCAATTATTTTAAACGTAAATGATTACTCCTCAAACCCATTTCGATTGATGGGAGAGTGTAATCGTTCTTCACATAACCCCCATATCGGGAGTATTGTTGACCGGCAAGTAAACTTATCGGCCATCTGATTCTCATTGAATCAGGCCTACCAAGATTAGGTAAGCCCGCGCATTATACTTAAACACCAGTAAGAAGCAATCCGAACTACAAAAAAAATGCTTTTATTTTGCGCTCTTCTCTTCTTGTTGCTGTTCCAACATCGCTTTTTCCAACCACTCTTGTAATGGTATATCCGGGCTTCCCTCATCTAACTTCATGATTTGACTTTCATCGCTTTCGCCTGTCGGCGCCTCTTCCGGAACCTCATTTTCCATAGATGAAGTATCTTCCAGCAGTTGTTCATCAGCATTTGTATCGTCATCACTATCGGCCGACTGACTAACAGCAGGCATCGCTTTGTCCTGATAGATGTAATGTAAGGGGGATTGCTTATAAGGAAGACGGGATTCTTCACTGACACTTATCCGGTAACTCTGCCAGTTAAGATAACTTATATGAAGATAAGCCCCTGCCATCGCACCAGCCAACAAGCATAGGCAACCTAATCCCAGAGAATAAAGGCTTTTTCTGAGCGGGCGATGCACTACCACCTTCACTTTTTGTTTGTTTAAATGGCTTGTGTAAGCCGATAAATGAATGTTTTGCATTTTAACCTAGAGCTCTTCTTCTGTAAGCAGCACGGGCATGTTGCCGGTACGTTTAGCGATTTGCATCAGTGTGCCCTTACCTACCCTTCCATCAACAATAAGACCTTCCCGTTGTTGGAATAATTTAACCTTCCTGATCAAATCTTTGTCCCACTGACCCGTTTTACCGAATGGCAGGTTCAGGATTTTGCTCAGTGTCATATCTAACCAAGCGGTGTCAGCTTCAGGGCTTGTATTGTTGATGGCGTTTTTACCGCTCGGAGTCTGCGGAAATAGCTGGATATATTCGCCACCCCAAACTTCGTTAAACCAGCTGCGCTGAACCGTCCACGTCTCATCTTTAATAAGAATATCTAACTCCTCATCAGTGACCTTCACAACGGTAGCGTACACGGTCTGTTTATCTGCTGTAATCGGACTTAACCAGGGAATTCCGTCCTGGACTAAGGTCTCTAAGGTTGCCTTGCCCTTTTTACAGGTGAGCTGTGCACGTACAGCCTGATCACAGAACGCATCATTAGTTGGCACGTCATAACCCCACACCTGAAAGAGCTGACGCATTCCGTTACGCTCGTTACTTCCAACATCACTCAGTTTTTTGGCCGCAGCAGGGATTTCATGCAGCCTTTCGGAAAACGTCGCCAACAGCGGCAGGTATGGCTTTACATAACCTAAATAAGTCCATCCCAAAACACTGCCCAAAAGCATGTAACACGCAATGAGAAACGTGAGACATTTCCTTTTGCCAAGCGTCAGTCCTCGGGCTTCGAGGCAGACTTTCATTTGCCGATAAGTGACTGACTGTGTTTTTTCTGCATATGCGCTGTTAAGTGAATCTGTTGCCAGTTCATTAATAAGCCGAAACCGCCCACCAGCAGCACTGTGCAACAATTTGACGAGTGGTTTGTTAAAAAGGGTTGGCTCCCCTCCGGCTGATTGCATCCTTTGGGACAGATAGTCCGAGGTTTCTGCGAGACTCATTGGAGACAGAGAGTAAACCGCATGTGGTAGCCCCATCTTATGGTGCCTGCCGCGGCCTTTACTCCCCTTATGTTCTTCTACTAGCAGGAATGAGACACGCAGAGATTGCGGATAAGTTTTGAATGTACGTAAAAACTCATAACTTTCTGGCGTGAGGTTTTCAGCATTATCGATCACGACCAACCAGGGCTCTGTGGGGTCCTCATTGTGGACAAAGGATTCTGCAATTCGCATAGTGAGAATCGAGGCTGGTAATGTTTGCCATTTCTTTAAATGAAAACAAAAGGCTAGTAATTGTCCAAGGCTTTCACTGTCTGCGCCATTCAAAGACGCTGCACTTAAATTCAATACCCGGCATTGACTTTTTCTGGCAATCTCGTGCGCCAGTCGCGTTTTACCAACACCTTTGTTACCATCGATTATCGCGATACCTCCCTGATTCAACTTCTGCAGAATAAAATCCTGAGCGGCCAACAAACGTATATTATTGAAATAATTACCTTCCAAAAAGGGAAGCGTGACAAAATTAAAGTAATCGCGGTACATACCGATACCCATAACCATTTATACATTCAATGAATGTTTTTAAATAAAAAACCGAAAGAGGAATAAATCTGAAAATCAAGAAACACAACCTCATTCGTATTGAACATGTATTAATGTGAATCAATGTTTTTCTGCGTATAATATAGCCTAATAAGTAACCCACTGGAATAACGAAAGCACAAGGGAATGATCCAATACATGTATGCCATCTGGAATAAAGGGCATCGGCCAAATATATCATTGAAGACAGGAATACTTATTGTCATTACATTCATACTCACAATGATTTGTTGCTCAACAATCGCTTTTACTGTGCTAAATAGCAGGGAAAGTTTCGGGTTCCTGCCCAAGACCTCCACCGACGCCAAAATTTTTATCAATATACCCGGCACACTATTTGAAAAACGCAGAAATGCAGTGATTAAAGAGGTAACTCGATCACCAGCGACTAGCGTTAAGCTTCCCTTATTCCTTAAGGGAGTTCTGACAAGTACTGACAGTCGGCGCTCACTGGCTATTCTTCAAGGACCGACGGGTCAGCATAGTTACCGTGAAGGTGAAAAGCTTGCTGATGTGGAAAACGCTTACTTGCAGTCAGTAAAACCAGACGAAGTTTTAATACGCACCCCCAAGGGAACAGCGATTTTATACCTCAGTGATAAAGCTCAGGATAATAAACGCCCAGAACCACAAAAACAGAGGGCAAACAAAGAACACGCAAAATACTTAATGCATTATTTAGTTGCCAACCCCGTATATAAAGATGAGAAACTTACAGGTTATAGATTCAATCCCAAAACGAGCCGCAATGTTTATCTTAGAGCGGGACTTATTCCAGGCGAGTTCGTCATCAAAATAAATGGGCAATCTCTCGACGACACTGCAACAGCAGATAAATACATTGAACAACTGGCAAGCCTGAGGGATGTACAACTTACCGTTCTGAGAGAAAATCAACTTCAGAATATCTATATAAATCTAGCCACTATCGAAACATCGTTGGATACAGAAAGTCATGAAGAAGTTCATTAACTCTCTCCTAGTAAAGGCATGCATATTATTTGCCACCCTTCCAGGGATTGTACACGCGGAAGAGTTTACTGCGAGCTTTAAAGGCACGGATATTAAAGAGTTTATTGATACGGTAAGTAAAAATCTGAATAAAACTATCCTTATCGATCCCTCCGTGCAGGGAACTGTTTCTGTCAGAAGTTATGATGTTTTGAATGAAGAACAATACTATCAATTTTTTCTCAGCGTGCTGGATGTCTATGGTTTTGCTGTGATCCCCATGGACAACGGGCTACTGAAGGTCGTGCGTTCAGCGAATGCCAAAATGTCTGGCGTGCCCGTTGCAGACAAAAACAACCCCGGCAAGGGAGATGAAATTATCACCCGCGTCGTAACGCTTCTTAATGTGCCGGTCAGAGAGTTAGCACCTTTGCTTCGCCAGATGAATGACAGTACCGGAGTAGGGAATGTTGTTCATTACGAACCCTCCAATGTTTTGCTTCTGACGGGCCGGGCATCGGTGGTCAACCGGCTTATTAAGCTTGTCGAACGCGTTGACGCGATGGGTGACCAGCAAAGGCAAACCATTAAACTAAAATATGCTTCTGCCCCGGAAATGGCTGAGATGATGAACAACCTGGTTCGCGAGGAATCTAAAGGACAATCATCGTCCATATTACAAGCCAAAATCGTCGCGGATGAGAGAACCAATACCCTAATCATCAGCGGGCCAGAAGGTGTGCGCAGCCGCGCAGCAAAACTGGTTAGTCAGCTTGATAAAGACCAGTCATCTCAGGGCAATACGCGTGTTTTCTATCTGAAATATGCCAAAGCGGAAAAAATCGTTCCCGTACTTACTGGCATCACAGAAGAGATGAAAGAAGGCAAAACAGCTCAGCCTTCCGGCGCGTCTAACAAGCCGATGAGCATCACTGCAGATGAACAAACAAACTCCATCGTCATTACTGCACAGCAGGATGTGATGCAGTCACTCGAACAGGTCATCACCAAGCTCGATATCCGCCGTGCACAGGTGTTAGTCGAAGCCATTATTGTCGAAGTACAGGATGGCAACGGGCTTAATCTGGGTATCCAGTGGAGCAACAACCAGGTTGGTGGAACACAATTTACCGGAACCGGCGCGCCAATATCGACCGTTGCGGCCGGAGTTCGCCAGTACAAAAAAGAGGGCATTATCAGCAGCGATAATCCTCTGAGCAGCACTTTGCAGACCTTCAATGGCATGACCGCAGGCTTCTTTAGCGGTGACTGGAATGTCTTACTCACTGCGTTATCCACCAGTAATAAAAACGATATTCTTGCCACCCCAAGCATTGTCACTCTCGATAATAAAGAAGCCTCATTCAACGTCGGTCAGGAAGTCCCCTCCCTGTCCGGCTCACAAACTACATCTGGCGATAACATTTATAGCAGCGTGGTTTACAAAACCGTCGGCACAAAATTAAAAGTCACTCCGCAGATCAATGAAGGTGACTCTGTGCTGATGGAAATCGAACAGGAAGTTTCCAGCGTTGATACTTCAACTAACTCTAGTCTTGGTCCGACCTTCAATACCCGCACCATTTCCAATGCCGTGCTGGTTCGTACGGGTGAAACTGTAGTCCTGGGCGGTTTGCTGGATGACAGTACCAAAGAAACCAAATCCAAAGTTCCTCTGTTGGGTGATATTCCGTGGATAGGCAATTTGTTCCGCTATACCAGCACTGAATCAGCAAAACGTAATCTGATGGTGTTTATCAGGCCGACCATTATTCGTGATGATGAGGTTTACTCTTCCATTTCCAATAAGAAATATTCGCACTTTCAAAAAATTCAAAAAACGCGTCAGGATGAGGACCATCAGGATCTGCTCACGCCAAATACCCGTTCTATTTTGCCTGACTATCCTGGGAACAATGTGCCAAAAGCATCCATATCCACCACGCCTGATGACGGCAAACCTCGTAATCCGTTTAGTGGATAAGCCATGAACAGTGATAACGAAGTGCTATATAGACCCGTTGTGGAACAAGCCTCCCCTGTTCTGCCTTATACCTACGCCAAACAAAAAGGCGTAACGCTGCTTGATAACGTACTTTTTTGCCGACAGGACATTTCAGCGGAAACACTGCTCGAAGTACGTCGGATCATGGGTGAAATAACGGCGGTCGAAATAGTGGAAACGACATTGTTCGATGAAAAGTTATCAGCAACCTACCAGCGTAGCAGCGGCGAGTCACAACAAATCATTGATGATATCGATAACGAGGTCGATCTTCTGTCTTTGTCTGAGGAATTACCTGATAACGAAGACTTACTGGCCAGTGATGAAAATTCGCCGATCATCCGTCTGATTAATGCGGTGCTTTCTGAAGCAGTCAAAGAGGGTGCTTCGGATATCCATATCGAAACCTTCGAACGCATGCTCAGTATCCGGTTTCGTATCGATGGCGTCTTACGGCAAATCCTGCAACCGGCTCGCAAGCTGGCACCGTTCTTGGTATCGCGCATCAAGGTGATGGCGAAACTGGATATCGCTGAAAAACGTTTACCTCAGGATGGTCGCATTTCGTTACGTATCGGTCACCGGGCGATTGATATCCGCGTATCGACCATTCCAGCTCAATATGGTGAGCGTGTGGTGATGCGCCTTTTGGATAAAAATAATTTATGTCTTGAGATTCCACAACTTGGTCTGTCTCCACAGGACGAACAACAGCTATCGGCATTAATCCGTAAACCTCACGGGATCATTCTGGTCACCGGGCCGACCGGTTCAGGTAAAAGCACGACTCTGTACGCAGTTCTTTCTGCACTCAACAATAACGAGCGTAACATTCTTACTGTCGAAGACCCGATTGAGTATGAACTGGAGGGCGTGGGGCAAACGCAAGTTAACCCCCGTGTAGAAATGACATTTGCGCTCGGTTTGCGGGCGATTTTGCGTCAGGACCCGGATGTAGTCATGGTCGGTGAGATCCGCGACAATGAAACAGCTCAAATCGCGGTGCAGGCTTCACTGACCGGCCATCTGGTGATGTCAACATTGCATACAAATAGTGCCGTCGGTGCCATTACCCGTTTACGGGATATGGGTCTGGAGCCCTTCCTTCTCGCCTCCTCATTATTAGGCGTGGTGGCTCAGCGACTCGTGCGACGCCTTTGCCCGCATTGTACCCGACAGTCCCCGTTAGATGTGTCTCACATTCCTTTATTCCACTTTCTGCCTGAACCACCAGCCACTGTTTTTAAAGCCGTCGGATGTTCTCAATGCCATTTCACGGGCTATAAAGGCAGGGCGGCTATCCACGAATGCATGGTTGTTGATAACGCTATACGTCAGGCTATTCATGAGAATCAGGATGAATTTTCCATTGAGAACATTCATCGCAAAACTGCCCGAAGCTTGCGGGAAAATGGACTGCTTAAAACCATTAGCGGCGAGACTACGCTGGAAGAAGTGATCAGAGTTACTGCCGAACAAGAGATAGCGACACGGGGAACGCCCTCATGAGCCGCTTCGCCTTTCATGCAATCACCCCGACGGGCAAGACGCAGCGAGGAGTAATTGATGCCGATTCTCTCCGCCTGGCGCGCCAGATTGTCCGCGAGCGGGGTTTAACGCTTCTTGAAATAAAGCAGGTGGGCAACTCGCTGACAACTCTAAATAGTAAAAATAAAGGATTGAAAACGCGTGTCCCTTCACATGCCATTTCACTATTCTCACGTCAGCTCGCCACATTAACCAATGCAGCCCTGCCCGTAGAAGCCGCACTTGCCGTTATTGCCCGCCAAACCGAGCACGCCGGACTCACGCAAGTGCTGACCGCTGTGCGTAACAAAGTGGTGGAGGGACATACGCTAGCCGATGCATTATCTGATTTTCCTCGCCTATTTGATCCGATGTTCAGAACACTGGTCACGGCAGGTGAACGAACCGGACAACTCGGCACCGTACTGGAAAAAATGGCGGATTATTATGAAATCCGCCAGCAAATCAAAAGCAAGTTGTCGCAAGCCATGATTTACCCGGCCATGCTCACCATCATTGCCATTCTAGTGATTGTTATTTTGCTGGTTGCCGTCGTCCCGCAAATCATTGAACAGTTTGTGCATATGAAACATACGCTGCCCATCTCCACCCGTATTTTAATTGGCGTCAGTGGTTTCCTGGAACGTACATGGTGGGTGATTGCCATAGTGGTTATCGCTTTCATCGCTACCTTCAGGCTGGCTCTGCGCCGTAAGCATAATCTTATGCGTTTTCATACGGCGTTGCTCGGTGTTGTCGTTTTAGGGCCACTGATCAGGGCCATCAATAGTGCCCGATATGCCCGGACTCTCAGTATCTTGCAATCGAGCGGCGTTCCTTTACTTGATGCGATGAAAATCTCAACAGAAGGGATAACTAACCGCCGGATCCATTATTTACTTACCCAAGCGGCAGAACATGTTCGTCAGGGCAGCTCACTCTTTGCTGTTCTGGAACAAACCCGCCTCTTCCCACCCATGATGCTCTACATGATTGCTTCCGGTGAACAAAGCGGGCGTCTTGGCGAGCTTATGGCACACGCGGCAGACAATCAGGACAAGCTGATGCAACACCGGCTTTCAATGGTATTGGCGCTATTTGAACCACTGCTGATTGTCACTATGGCCAGTATTGTTTTATTCATCATCATGTCGATTTTACAACCGATTCTCCAGCTTAATAACCTGGTCAGTTAAAGGTATCATTCCATGTTAAACATTCAAAAAAATCAGTACATTGGCACTCAGAAGCAACAAGGCTTTACATTAATCGAACTGATGGTGGTTATCGTCATTCTCGGGGTGCTGGCAGCGCTCGTTGTTCCTAATGTAATGGGCAACAAAGAAAGAGCTGATACCCAAAAAGCCGTCAGCGATATTGTCGCCCTCGAGAACGCCCTCGACATGTATAAGCTGGATAACCATCGCTATCCAACAACCGAACAAACGCTTGAAGCCCTTGTAACCCTGCCCACGATCAACCCGCTACCTGCCAATTATCGTAACGATGGATACATAAAGCGTTTGCCCGCCGATCCCTGGGGCAACGAATACATGTTGGTCAGTCCAGGTGAACATGGGGCTATCGATGTCTTTTCTGCCGGGCCTGACAGTGAGCCCAACACCGCAGATGACATAAAGAACTGGGTTGAGAAGGATCACTAACCTTGTCCGCGGTCAAACAATCCGGCTTTACGCTGCTGGAAATACTGATGGTAATGGCCATTTTCGCCATTGCTGCAGGGGTTGTGGTCATGGTTTTACCGTCTGACAACTCACAAATCCAACGCGCTGAGCAAATGAAAACAGTGATGGAATATGCTGCTGAGCGCGCAGTGCTGGAAGGAAAACCGCTCGGGCTTTCCTTAACGGCCGGCGCTTATCAGTTTGTGGTTTTAGGTGGCACGCTAACGTTGATTCCACTAACACGTGAGCCTCAGTGGCAAGAAATTGAATCTTCCCGCATGCCTGTCAGCGGTGAATTTGCGGAAAATGAAACCCTTTCGCTCAGCCCTTTAGCCCTCAATAAATCTATCAACCGCCCACCACAGATTGTTTTTATGCCCGACGGAACACTTTCAGTCTTTGAACTCAGTTTTTCTTCCTCTGCATCTGAACCGGCCTGTTGCAGCATCATTTCTGAAGGACGACTGCCACTGATATTCAATGTCAGAAGGTCTGGAAAATAATGCGTATATCTTCAACGTGTAGTGTTAAAAATCAGCAAGGTATGACTCTGATTGAAGTAATCATTGCCCTCGGCATCTTCGCCACGGCGGCTCTGGCATTACTGAATAGCCTGAGTTCGCAAATGAGCGCAGTAGATCATTTTCGAACTTCTCTCTTTGCCAGCTGGGTTGCTGAAAATACGCTGATAGAAACACAGATCAAAGCGGAAAAAAAAGAAAAAAGACGAGTAACACTAGCCGGGCAGGAATGGTTTGTTGAACAGCAACATACCCTTGATAGAGAGAACAACATTAGCCAGAACCAGGTACGCGTTCTTCAGATTGAAGATGCCCATTCGCCGATCCTTTCGGTGAGCAACTGGACTCAGATAATGGCAGAGAAGCCATGAGCTGCCAGCAGCCAGCCAAACAACAAGGTTTCACGCTGATAGAAGTCATGATTGCGATGACGATATTTGCGCTTCTCAGCCTGCTGGCCTATCAGATCCTTTCCGCATCAGTTAAAAACAGTGAAATAGCACAAGAACACACGGCAAGACTGACCGGAATTCAGACTACATTTTCTTTGCTGGAACGGGATCTGATCCAGATATTGCCACGGCAAACCGATGTGGCAGGAGCTCTTTTATCAGCCTCTGAGACATCATTAAGTTTTACAACCATTGGCAGTTATTCTGCATCAGCCCCCTTGTCTGCCAGTGATCTTACACGGGTTACCTGGACATTTACCGATCACACACTGACGCGCAGCGCACAATCTCTTCCGTCCCAGCCACTGACTGATTCATCAGCGATAACGCCCTTTACCCTGCTGACAGGCGTAAGTTCTTTGCATTGGCGATTCTATTCCGGCGGCTGGACCAACAGCTGGAGCAAAACGGATTCTTTTCCAAAAGTCATCGAACTCATTGTCACGCTGGAAGATATGGGTGAAATACGCCGGTTATTCCTCCTGCCCCAAATAATTGAGGAGACGAAGGCAGAGTCAGCTGATAAGCCGTCTGAGCAAGCAAGTTCTGAATCCGCAGCTCCGGTATCCTTAAACGGGGAGAACACCAACGATGAGTAAGCAACAGGGTGTGGCGCTACTGATCGTCTTAATGATCCTTGCCATCATGGCTGCATTAGCGGCAAAAATGACGCTGCAATTTCAGGTCAGCCAGCACCGCCAAAGCTGGTTACTCAATCAACAGCAATTACGCTGGCTAACCTTTGCCGCTGAAGAAATCGCCCTGCCGAGACTGAAAAAAGAACTTACCGAAAACCCTGTTCAAAACAACCTCGATCAGTTTGCCGTTCAGCAAGGGCACTTCACCGGCCAGGATGGATTTTCAGTGGACTATATTATTGCGGATGGACAAAACTGTTTTAACATTAACAGCCTGCGTAATAACGAGCCTGACACGACGATAGAGGGTGAACCATACAATACGCAGGTACTGAAACAACTTCTTCTCGATGCGCAGGCAACATCCGTTGAAACCGAGCGGTTCGCTGATACCCTCAGCGATTATCTTGATGTCGATAACGAGACCCGAACATCCGGTGCGGAATCCGAGTATTACGAAACGCTGATACCGCCCCGCGCTGCAGCTAATCAACGTCTTTTTTCCCTGAATGAGCTGGCGCTGCTGCCCGACCTCCCTCTTCTGCCACTCAAAAAAATCCGACATCAGCTTTGCACTCTCCCCGAAGAGTTTCAGCAAATTAATGTGAATATGCTGACCGAAGAACAGGCTCCTCTGTTAAGCGCCTTATTTCTTGGCGGTATTAATCAGGAGGATGCAATCAGATTAATTTCAGCGCGACCGCGCAGAGGCTGGGTTTCTGTTGACGCTTTTCTGAAAGAGGTGAAGAAACAGCGTTTTAGTCTGGAAATCCAAAGCAGCGAATTAAAACCGCTGCTGACGGTACGCAGCCAATACTTCGTCCTCTATACGCTAGGCCGGTTTGAAGAACAGCAAAATGCTATGAGCAGTTTTGTGCAATTCAATCCACAGGATTCAAAAATCAAAATTTATCAACGTCGCTATCGGGTAATTGAGTAAATGGAACAACTTCATCTGGCCAACAGGCTGTTTATCAGGGCTGGTACTACGCCAGAGCACTCACTCTATTGGTTCACGGATAAGGCAGAATGTGACAACGATATCCATTGCCTGCCGGATACCGAACATTTATCAGAACTCGCCACACAACCTGCGGCACGTAATGTTTGTCTGTTCATCCCGGCCAGTGAAATAGTTTTCCGTCAGATCGCTCTGCCTCAACACGCAAACAAAATTACTCGCCAGATGATTGGCCATCTTACTGAAGAAAGTATTGCCAGCGATGTCGATACGTTGCATTGGGTTGAGCTTTATCGAGAAAAACAGACACTCTTTGTGGCGGGTATTGAATCAGATTATTTAAGAAACTGGCTTCGGCTATTTAGCGATGCAGGGCTGACAATAAGGCACATTTATATTGATGCCTTGCTGCTGCCCAGGCATGAAGAAGGCTGGTCGATAATGAAGCTTGATAAGCAGTGGCTCCTTCGACAGTCGGAATATTCAGGCTGCCAGGTTGAGCAGGTATTACTCGATACCCTACTTAAAATCGCAACGCCGGAGACATTACATTACTACGGAGATGAGAAATCGATTTCTGCTGGCTGGGTGCGCGCTGATCTGCCTTTTCATCCCCTGATTATGATGAAGAATAACTGTCCGTCAGCAGTGAATCTGCTGCAGGGCGAGTTCGCCGTGCGTAAAGAAGAATCCGTCTGGGAACGTCATCTGCTACGGGTGGCAACCAGCATGGCGATACTCACGGTGCTAGTGATTATCGGCGCCAAACTTTTCACCTGGTGGCAGATTTCTCAGCAAGAATCATTACTGAAAAAAGAGATGCTTGCACTTCATCAAACCTGGTTTCCGCAGGACAAACACACCCGTAATCTGAAGTTCTATTTTGAACAAAATATGAAAAAAGTGCCCATGGCTTTTCTTCCTGCACTGGCAAAACTCACGACTTATCAGGGGCAGAGCCCGCAAATTGACATAGATAAATTAGATTTTCAGCAAGAGACGAAACAGTTCACTCTGCAGATTACTACGGGTGACCGGGCGGCGATTGATGATTTCGTCGAACGGACCGAAAGCGATTTTCACTTTGCCATTTCTAAGTTAGCCACGTCATCAGCGGGTATCACCGCCACGCTAACTCAGCGGAGTAAATCATGAAACAGTGGCTGATGCTTAAAAATGAACGGGAAAGATGGCTGATACTGGTTGCCGCTTTTCTGTTGGCAGTAACTTGCATCTGGTACGGTATTTTAACCCCGCTCAACAACCGGATCGCCCAATCCCGTGCACGGGTCAACACACAACATCACCAGCTTGAATGGATGATTCAGCAAACCCAGCGTCTCGGGGCACCTTCCGGACTGCGAGTTAAGACAGAAAAGCTGACGGAAGCTATTAACACCTCAGCGGCAGGTTTATCCCTGCAACTTCCTAAGACTACTCAGAATGAGCGGGGAGTCGCCCTAAGCTTTGAGCAGATCCCTTACACCACCCTTTTACGCTGGCTTGAAATTCTCAATAAGGAATACGGTATTCAGGTCGTGGCCATCTCAATAGTGACAGGTAACGGACCAACAGGAAGCGTCAGTGTTCCTCAACTCACACTGCGTTAACGGGCAGATGTCATAACAAGGAAGATATTTAGCATGGACGGAGGATGGCAGCAATTGTCTTATATCACATCATTACCCGACGGGTTTTATCACACCTGCGTCGCTGTTTTGGGATTGCTGCTGGGCAGCTTTCTTAATGTCGTCGTTTATCGCTTGCCGCTGATGATTCAGAACGATGGTCAACTGACAGAGCATGGGTTTAATCTGAGCCTTCCGGCATCACACTGCCCCGCCTGTATACATCCGCTAAAATACTGGCAGAACATTCCGGTTTTGAGCTGGTTGTTGTTACGGGGGAAATGCCATTATTGCAAAACCACGATCTCTAAAAGGTACCCCCTTACAGAAGCAGGATGCGCCGCCATGTTTCTTGGTCTGTCGTTTCTGTTTACCACTCCCCTGAGTTTATTCAGTGCCTTATTACTGTTCTGGTTTCTTCTGGCATTAAGCCTGATTGATTTGGCAACTTACCTGCTTCCTGACCGACTGACACTGCCCTTGCTGTGGGCCGGGTTACTCGTCCACTCTCTGTACGGCAGCGTGACACTTCAGAATGCATTATATGGCGCGGTCGCAGGTTATCTGGCGTTGTGGTTTTTGTACTGGAGTGTCAAGTTAGTCAGCGGCAAAGAGGGAATGGGGTACGGGGATTTTAAACTCCTGGCAGCACTTGGCGCCTGGGTGGGCTGGCAGATGTTGCCATATCTGTGTATTCTCGCCGCGCTTGCGGGGATCGTTTTCACACTGGTAAGGGTAAGTATTTATAAAATGTCAGAGCAAACGCCTTTCGGACCCTGCCTGGCACTGGCTGGTGCGCTGATTTACATCAGCCAGGAGAGCAAAACAATCTGGCTGATGTTGAGTTAATACAGCAGAAATTACTGGGATTCTTCTTTCAGCTGAGACTGGATGTAGTTCTGAATGCCAATACGCCCGATGAGTTCCAGTTCGGTTTCCAGCCAGTCGATGTGATGCTCTTCATCCGCCAGGATATTAATCATTAAATCGCGGCTGACGTAATCGTGCACCGAGTCAGCATAAGCAATGCCTTCGCGTAAATCCTTCGCCCCTTCAAGTTCCAGCAGCAAATCAGATTTCAGCATTTCCTCAACATCTTCACCAATATTGAGTTTGCCGAGATCCTGCAGGTTAGGAAGCCCTTCCAGGAAGAGGATCCGCTCAATATAGATATCGGCATGTTTCATTTCATCAATGGATTCGTGATATTCGATACCGTTGAGACGCATCAGTCCCCAGTTTTTAAACATACGGGCATGCAAAAAGTACTGATTGATAGCAACCAGTTCATTTCCAAGAAGTTTATTGAGGTGTGCAATGACTTTTTTATCGCCTTTCATAGGTAACTCCTCCGTTCCGGTATCTAAAGCGTAGATCCGGTTCAGAGTAAGTCAAAAAAAAGGCACACTTTTTAACTAAGTATTTTTACGCGATGTTTTTGAACTCAGGAATTTGCTGTAATTCATCTTCCATTATTTGTCGCGCCGCACGAACACATTTGCCACATTGCGTTCCTACCGGAACAAAACTCCTCAACTGTTGGAACGTTTGCGGCTGGTAACGTCTGACTGCCTGTCTGATCGTTTTATCACTGACTGAATTGCACAAACACACGTACATATAAACCACGCTTCGCATAAATCTTGAACTAACTGTAAATGAGAATGGTTATTATTGCAAATGCAGTTTGAACGCTTTTGCACACAAATTTTAGGCAATAAAAAAGGGTGCCGAAGCACCCTTTTTTTGCTCTTAATTATCAGCGATTAAGCGATAACTTTAGCAACAACACCAGCGCCTACAGTACGGCCGCCTTCACGGATTGCGAAACGCAGACCGTCATCCATCGCGATTGGGTGGATCAGGGTAACAACCATGTTCACGTTGTCACCAGGCATAACCATCTCAACGCCTTCTGGCAGTT
>Ga0207427_100266_pt1 | contig 40361 bp, 38 predicted proteins | sample AraplaCL_Cvi_mMS_FD_184268 | JGI IMG/M metagenome (GOLD analysis project Ga0207427, IMG submission 184268) | Arabidopsis root microbial communities from the University of North Carolina, USA - plate scrape CL_Cvi_mMS (SPAdes) (version 2) | ecosystem: Host-associated > Plants > Roots > Endosphere ... | reverse complement strand
GCACCTGCGTGACGTCGCGCTCGACGGCGCCCGTGATGCCCGCGATCCAGGCCACGCGCGGCGCGTGCCAGCGCACATCCGCGAGCGCCTGCGCGAGCACGGGCACGGCGGCGCGCAGCGCGCGCGGGCCGGGGGGCGTCTTGGGGCGTGGTCGGGACGGGTTGTTCACGAAAGCTTTCGGGGATCGAGCGCAATTGTCGCAGGCCGGATTTTCCGGTGGCGGCGCGCGGTCGGGGTCTGGCCTGCCCGACCTTCGCGCAGATGCGCCGGCCGCAGCGGCTGTCTTGTCGCGGCAGGAGGACGGGCCTGACCTCGATCCCCGGCTGATGATCGGGGTCAGGCCTGTCCTCGAACCGCGTTCGGCGACGCGGCTGGCGGCGGCGTCATGGCGCGATTCGAGGACAGGCCAGACCCCTCCCGGCCCTGGCGCGCGCGACTCATTGCCGGACCGGAATGCCCCGCTTGGCCATCAACGCCTTCGCCTCGCCCACCGTGTGCTCGCCATAGTGGAAGATGCTCGCGGCCAGCACCGCGTCGGCGCCGCCCTGCTGGATGCCGTCGGCCAGGTGGTCGAGGGTGCCGACGCCGCCCGAGGCGATCACGGGCACCGGGACCGCGTCCGACACCGCGCGCGTGAGCTCCAGGTCGAAGCCCGCGCGCGTGCCGTCGCGGTCCATGCTGGTCAGCAGGATCTCGCCGGCGCCGCGCGCCACCATCTCCCGGGCCCAGGCCACGGCGTCCAGGCCCGTGTTCTTGCGGCCGCCGTGCGTGTAGACATCCCAGCCGGGGCCGCGCGCAGCGGCGTCCTCGGCGCTGCGGCGCTTGGCGTCGATCGCCACCACGATGCACTGCGCGCCGTACTTGTCCGACGCGTCGCTGATGACCTGCGGGTTGGCCACCGCCGCCGAGTTGAAGCTGACCTTGTCCGCGCCGGCGTTGAGCAGGCGCCGCACGTCGGCGACCTCGCGCACGCCGCCACCCACCGTCAGCGGGATGAATACCTGCGAGGCGACGGCCTCGATGATCGGCAGGATCAGCCCGCGCGCGTCGCTGGTGGCGGTGATGTCCAGGAACGTGAGCTCGTCGGCGCCCTGCTCGTTGTAGCGCGCGGCGATCTCCACCGGATCCCCGGCATCGCGCAGTTCGACGAAGTTGACGCCCTTGACGACGCGACCGCCGGTCACGTCCAGGCAGGGGATGATTCGTTTGGCAAGCATGATGCTCCGGTGTCAGGTCTTGCGTTTTGCACGCTGGATGGTTGGCCGCGGCGAGGCGCTTGCCGTGCGAAACGCAAGACCTGACACCGGCTGATCAGGAAGCCGTCAGCCCGTGAACAGCTCGTCCGCCCGCGCCTGCGCCTTCGCGAAGTCGAGCGCGCCGGTGTAGATCGAGCGGCCGCAGATGACGCCTTCGACGCCCTCGTCCTCGACCGCGCACAGCTTCTCGATGTCGACCATGCTGGACAGCCCGCCCGAGGCGAACACCGGGATGGTGAGCGCCTGCGCGAGCTTGACCGTGGCGTCGATGTTGATGCCTGTGAGCATGCCGTCGCGGCCGATGTCGGTGTAGATCACGCCTTCGACGCCGTAGTCCTGGAACTTCAGGCCCAGGTCCACGACCTCGTGGCCCGTGAGCTTGCTCCAGCCGTCGGTGGCGACCTTGCCGTCCTTGGCGTCCAGGCCCACGAGGATGTGGCCGCCGAACGCGGTGCAGGCGTCCTTCAGGAAGCCCGGGCTCTTGACCGCGGCCGTGCCGATGATGATGAAGCTCAGGCCGTCGTCGAGGTAGCGCTCGATGGTGTCCAGGTCGCGGATGCCGCCGCCCAGCTGGATGGGGATCTCGCCGCCGATCTCCTTGATGATCGCCTTGACCGCCGACTCGTTGACGGGCTTGCCGGCGAACGCGCCATTCAGGTCGACCAGGTGGAGGCGCCGGGCGCCGGCGTCGAGCCAGCGGCGTGCCATGGCGGCGGGGTCGTCTCCGAAACTCGTGGAGACCGACATGTCACCTTGTTCGAGACGAACGCAGTGACCGTCCTTCAGATCGATCGCGGGAATCAGCAGCATGGCGCGGGCCCGTCAGGGCATCCAGTGCAGGAAGTTGCGGTAGAGCGCCAGGCCGAGGTCGGCGCTCTTCTCGGGGTGGAATTGGGTCGCGAAAATATTATCCCGGGCCACCGCCGAGGTAAAGCGGTCGCCATATTCGGTGCTGCCCGCGCTGTGGCGGGCCTCCGACGGGGCGGCGTGGAAGCTGTGGACGAAGTAGAACCAGCTCTCGTCGGGGATGCCGGCCCACAGCGGGTGCGCGAACTCCTGGCGCACGCGGTTCCATCCCATCTGCGGCACCTTGAAGCGGCTGCCGTCGTCCTGCAGCCGGCCCTCGAGCCGGAAGCGCTTGACGCAGCCCGGGATCAGGCCCAGGCCCGCGGTGTCCTGCTCCTCGCTGCGATCGAGCAGCATCTGCATGCCCACGCACACGCCCAGCATGGGCTTGCGCGCGGCCGCGTCGAGCACCGCCTCGAGCATGCCGGAGTCGCGCAGCTCGCGCATGCAGTCGCGGATCGCGCCCTGCCCGGGCAGCACGATGCGATCGGCGGCGAAGACCTGGTCGGCCGCCTGCGCGATGACGACGTTCACGCCCGTGCTTTCGGCGGCCTTGACGACGGCCTGGGAGACGGACTTCAGGTTCCCCATGCCGTAGTCGACCACGGCCACGGTGGACGTCATAGCGAGCCCTTCGTCGAGGGAATCACGCCCAGCGAGCGCGGATCCAGCGCCAGCCCCATGCGCAGCGCGCGGCCGAAGGCCTTGAAGATCGTCTCGGCCTGGTGGTGCGCATTGTGGCCCTTGAGGTTGTCGATGTGCAGCGACACGCCCGCGTGGTTCGAGAAGCCCTGGAAGAACTCGTAGGTGAGCTGGGTGTCGAACGCGCCGATCATGCCGGACTTGAAGTCGACGTCCATGAACAGGCCCGGACGGCCGGAGAAGTCGATCACCACGCGCGACAGCGCCTCGTCCAGCGGCACATACGCATGGCCGTATCGGGTCAGGCCCTTCTTGTCGCCGACGGCCTGCGCCACCGCCTGGCCCAGGGTGATGCCCACGTCCTCGACGGTGTGGTGGCCGTCGATGTGCAGGTCGCCGACGGCGTGGATGTCCAGGTCGATCAGGCCGTGGCGCGCGATCTGGTCGAGCATGTGGTCGAAGAAGCCGATGCCCGTCTCGAGCTTGGAGACGCCGGTGCCGTCGAGGTTGACGCTCACGCGGATCTGCGTTTCCTTGGTGTCGCGCTGGACGGTGGCGATGCGGGGCGAGGTCATGCGGTGGCTTCCAGGTCGTGCAGCGCGCCGTGGAGGGCGGCGAGCGTCTGCGGGTTCTCTTCGGGCGTGCCGATGGTGATGCGCACGCAGTTGGCCAGCAGCGGGTGCAGGCCGGAGACGTTCTTGACGAGAACGCCGCGCGCGCGCATGCCCTCGAACACGCGTTTCGCGTCGGGCACGCGCGCGAGGATCATGTTGGCCTCGCTGGGGAACGCCTGGACGCCGGGCAGCGCCTGCAGTTCGCGCAGCAGCTTCTGGCGCTCGGCGCGGATCGTCACCGCCTGCCGGGCGTACTCGTCGGCGTGCTCCAGCGCGAACAGCGCAGCCTCGCAATTGAGCACGCTGACGTTGAACGGCGGGCGCAGCTTGTCGATCTCGGCGATCAGCGCCTTGCGCCCCATCAGGTAGCCGATGCGCACGCCGGCCAGGCCGAACTTGCTCATCGTGCGCATCAGCAGCACGTGCTCGTGGCGTCGCAGGCGGGCCAGCGAGTCGCGCGCGGCGAACGGCTGGTAGGCCTCGTCGATCACCACCAGGCCGGGCGCGGCCTCGATCAGCGCGTCGATGACGTCGTCGTCCCAGAGGTTGGCCGTCGGATTGTTCGGGTAGGCCAGGTACAGCAGTGCGGGCTGGTGCTCGCGGACCGCGGCCAGCATCGCCGGGCCGTCGAGCTCGAAGTCCGCGGCCAGCGGCACGCCGACGAACTTCAGCCCTTGCAGCCTGGCCGACATCTCGTACATGACGAAGCCCGGCAGCGGCGCCATGACGACGTTGCCCGGCACGTCGGCGGCCAGCGTCAGCAGGCTGATCAGCTCGTCGGAGCCGTTGCCCAGCATGATGTCGCAGCCCTCGGGCATGCGCGCGTGCCTTGCGAGCTCGGCACGCAGCACGTCGCCGCGCTCGGCCGGGTAGCGGTTCAGCGCGACCTCGGCCAGCCGCTCGCCCAGCGCCTTGCGCAGCGCAGGCGGCAGCTGGAACGGGTTCTCCATGGTGTCCACCTTCACGAAGCCCGCGCTGGGCTGGACGGCGTAGCCGTGCATGCCCTGGACGTCGGCGCGCAGGAAGCGGGACATGCGTTGGGACAAGGTGTTCATGCGGTGGCTCCGAGGGTGTCGAAGGCGGTCGAGAAGGGATCGACGACGGTCACGGATTCGAACTGGCGGCCATGCGTCCAGCGGTCGGAGGCGATGAAGCGGCACTCCTGCTGCTGCGCGGCGGCCAGGATCAGCGCATCGGCGTACGGCAGTTCGTGGCGGCTCTCGAAGGCCCAGGCCGTCTCGATGGTCGCGTGGTCGACGACCCACGGCTTCCAGTGCTGGTAGCGGCGCACGAGGGCGCGTGCGTCGCCCGCCGAGATCGCCGTCGGGAAGTGGCGCCGTGCGTGCGCGTAGAACTCGGACAGCACCTGCACGCTGGTGCGGCCGCAGCGGGCCGTCCAGCAGCCGGCGAGCCAGGCGCGGGCGCGATCGCGGCGGTCGGCGTCGTGGTCGTCGATGGCGTGCACCAGCACGCCGGTGTCGACGAAGACGCGGTTCGCGGCTGACGGCGGCACGCTGCTCATCGGTTCACGCCGCGTTCGAACGGGCTGCCGTCGGAACGTCCGAAGCTCTTGAACTCGAGTGCCTCGCGCATGGCGCGTTCGTACGAATCGTCATGCCGCATCTTCTCGGCCAGCAGTTCGCCGATCAGGCGCGAGACGCTCGTGTTCCGACGGGCCGCCTCCATGCGCGCCCAGTCGGCGACCTGGTCTTCCATGGTGACGGTGACGTTCTTCATCGCTGAATCTCGAATCGAACACGAAGTTCGTGTTCCACTAGTTTCGTGCGACACGAATTTCGTGTCAAGCTGACACGTCCCCTTTGATCTCAGCCTCGCCCGACCACACACGCGGGCAGGCCAATCACGTCGTCATCCTGCGCGCAGTCGCAGGATCCACCTCGGCGAAGTCAGGCCTTCTTCGGCAGCCGCATCTCGGCCGCCCGGGCATGGCCTTGCAGCCCTTCGCCATACGCCAGCTCCGCTGCGATCGGTCCAAGAATGTGAGCACCCGCTTCACTAACCTGGATCAGGCTGCTGCGCTTCTGGAAGTCGTAGACGCCCAGCGGTGACGAGAAGCGTGCCGTGCCGGAGGTCGGCAGAACGTGGTTGGGACCCGCGCAGTAGTCGCCCAGGCTCTCGCTGGTGTACGCGCCCAGGAAGATGGCGCCGGCGTGGCGCAGCAGCGGTTCCCATTGGTCCGGCGAGGCGCTGCTGACTTCCAGGTGTTCCGGCGCGATGCGGTTGGCGATCTCGCAAGCCTCCTGCATCGAGCGCGTGTGGATCAGCGCGCCGCGGTCCTTCAGCGACGTGCGGATCACGGCGGCCCGCGGCATCTCGTCGATCAGGCGGTCGATGGCCGCCTGCACCTGCGCGATGTAGCCGGCATCGGGGCACAGCAGGATGCTCTGCGCGAGCTCGTCGTGCTCGGCCTGGCTGAACAGGTCCATCGCGACCCAGTCGGCCGGCGTGGTGCCGTCGGCCAGCACCAGGATCTCGCTGGGGCCGGCGATCATGTCGATGCCGACCTGGCCGAACACGCGGCGCTTGGCGCTCGCGACATACGCGTTGCCCGGGCCGGTGATCTTGTCGACGGACGGGATCGTGGCGGTGCCGTACGCCAGCGCACCCACGGCCTGCGCGCCGCCGACCGTGAACACGCGGTGCACGCCGGCGACGAAGGCTGCGGCCAGCACCAGCGGGTTGCGCTCGCCGCGCGGCGTGGGCACGACCATCACGATCTGGCCGACGCCCGCCACGTGCGCGGGGATCGCGTTCATCAGCACGCTGGACGGATAGGCCGCCTTGCCGCCGGGCACGTAGATGCCCACGCGGTCCAGCGGCGTCACCTTCTGGCCCAGCAGCGTGCCGTCCTCGTCGCGGTATTGCCAGCTGCGGCCGCAGGCCTCGAGCTGGCGCTCGTGGTAGCTGCGCACGCGGCGCGCGGCCGCTTCGAGCGCGCTGCGCTGGGCGGGCGTGATGGCGTCGAATGCCGCCTCGAGCTCGTCGCGCGACAGCTCCAGCGCGGCGACGCTCGCCGCCGCCGTGCCGTCGAAGCGGTTCGTGTACTCCAGCACCGCGGCGTCGCCGCGCGCGCGCACGTCGGCCAGGATCGCGGCGACGCGCTCCTCGATCGCATGATCCGCCTCTTCCGACCAATGGCGCAGCTTGGCGAACTCGGCTTCGAAGTCGGCGGCGGCGGTGGCGAGGTGGCGGATCTGGACCGTCATGGCGATGCTGCGGGAGTGGAGGTTATTGACGTGGGATCGCGCTCGCGAAAGCGTCGATCAGCGTGCGGATGCGTTCGCGCTTCAACTTGAGCGCCGCCTGGTTGACGACCAGGCGCGAGGAGATGTCCATGATGCGTTCGACCTCGACCAGCTTGTTGGCCTTGAGCGTCGAGCCGGTGGAGACGAGGTCGACGATCGCGTCGGCCAGGCCGGTCAGCGGCGCCAGCTCCATCGAGCCGTACAGCTTGATGAGGTCCACGTGCACGCCCTTGTCGGCGAAGTGCTGGCGCGCGACGGCGGTGTACTTGGTGGCGACGCGGATGCGCGAGCCCTGCTTGACGGCCGCCTCGTAGTCGAAGTCCGCGCGCGTGGCCACGCTCATGCGGCACTTGGCGATCTGCAGGTCCAGCGGCTGGTACAGGCCGCTGGTGCCGTCGACCGACGCCGCGTGCTCGATCAGCACGTCCTTGCCCGCCACGCCCAGGTCGGCGCCGCCGTGCTGCACGTAGGTGGGCACGTCGGTGGCGCGCACCAGCACGACGCGCACGTCGGGCTGGTTGGTCGCCAGGATCAGCTTGCGGGTCTTCTCCGGATCCTCGGTCACCTCGATGCCGGCGGCGGCCAGCAGCGGGAGCGTCTCTTCGAAGATGCGGCCTTTGGACAATGCGAGTGTGAGCATGCTTGCAGGTGATCAGTGTGCGAGGGCGATCCCGGGGAGCGAGGATCGCATCCGAGCCGAACCGGGCTCCCCCTCGGGGGGCAGCGACGGGAGGAGCGAGGGGGTCGTCATTTCACGCGTTCGATGTCGGCACCCAGCTTCTGCAGCTTGGCTTCCATGCGGTCGTAGCCGCGGTCCAGGTGGTAGATGCGTTCGACGATGGTCTGGCCGTCGGCCACCAGGCCCGCGATCACCAGGCTGGCCGACGCGCGCAGGTCGGTGGCCATCACCGTGGCGCCCGACAGCTTGGCGACGCCGTTGACCACCGCCAGCTTGCCGTCGACCTCGATCCGCGCGCCCAGGCGGGCGAGCTCGTTGACGTGCATGAAGCGGTTCTCGAAGATCGTCTCGGCCACGGTGGACGCGCCCTGGGCGATGCAGTTGATCGCCATGAACTGCGCCTGCATGTCGGTCGGGAACGCCGGGTATTCGCTGGTGCGGAAGCTCACGGCCTTCAGGTGGCCCGGGCCGTCCGACTTCACGCGGATGAAGCCGTCGCCGGCCTCGATCGTGGCGCCGGCGTCGCGCAGCTTCTCGATCACGGCCTCGAGGTGGCGCGCCTGCGCGTTCTTCACGACGACGTCGCCCCCGGCCGCGGCCACCGCGCACAGGAAGGTGCCGGCCTCGATGCGGTCGGGCACGATCTGGTGCGGCTTGGCCGGGGCGTGCAGCTTGTCCACGCCCTGGATGCGGATGCGGCTGGTGCCGTGGCCCTCGATCTTCGCGCCCATCGAGATGAGCAGCTCGGCCAGGTCGGGCACCTCGGGCTCCTGCGCGGCGTTCTCGAGGATGGTCTCGCCCTCGGCCAGCGTCGCGGCCATCAGCAGGTTCTCGGTGCCGGTGACCGTCACCATGTCGGTGGTGATGCGCGCGCCCTTGAGCCGCGTCGCCTTGGCCAGGATGTAGCCGTGCTCGACGCGGATGTCCGCGCCCATCGCCTGCAGGCCCTTGATGTGCTGGTCCACCGGCCGCGAGCCGATGGCGCAGCCGCCGGGCAGCGACACCGTCGCCTCGCCGAAGCGGGCCAGCAGCGGCCCCAGCACCATGATGCTGGCGCGCATCGTCTTGACCAGCTCGTACGGCGCCTCGGGCGTGCTGAGCTTGCTGGCGTCGATCGTCACCTCGTCCAGCCGGCCGCCGGGCGTCTCGGCGCCCCAGACCACCGCGACGCCCATGTTGCGGATCAGCTTGAGCGCGGTGGCCACGTCCTGCAGCTTGGGCACGTTGTGCAGCGTCACCGGGCCGTCCACCAGCAGCGTGGCGCACAGCTCGGGCAGCGCGGCGTTCTTGGCGCCGGAGATCGTCACCTCGCCTTGGAGGCGGCGACCGCCGCGGATCAGGAGTTTGTCCATGGATGGGCTTCAGGCTGGGAGGACGGACGGGAAGCGGGACGGAGTTCGGGTGCGGGTGCCGGGCGTCTCGCGGCGGAGGAGCGGTGGCGACCAGGCGCGCGCCGTCTCACCCGCGGCGGTGCCGCGCGTGAGCGTCAATGGGAATGGCGGGCGGCCGTGGTGCCGTCGAGCGCGCGCTGGCTGGCCCATTCGGCCGGAGTCAGCGTCTTCATCGACAGTGCATGGATCTGCTCGCGCATGCGATCGCCCAGCGCGGCATACACGCGCTGGTGGCGGCGGATGCGCAGCAGGCCTTCGAATTCCGGCGACACGATGGTCGCGAAGAAATGTCGGCCGTCGCCCTCCACCTCGAGGTGATCGCAGGTGAGTCCGTCGGCGATGTAGCGCTGGACGTCTTGGGGCGTGGGATCGGTCATGGACTCGAGATTATCCCTCACCCAGGCAATCTCGGGCAGCGAGGGTCACTACCCGAGCCGATCCGGGGCTCCGTCGGTCTCCCTCAGTGCCGCAGCTTGTAACCGCTGCGCAGCAAGGCCAAGGCGATCGAGGCCACCGCAATGAAGAAGACGCCCACGACGCCCAGGCTCAGCCACGGCGAGACGTCGCTCTGGCCGAAGAACCCGGCCCGGAACCCGTCGATCATGTAGAAGAACGGGTTCAGCCGGCTGGCCACGTGCCACACCGGCGGCAGCGAGTGCACCGAGTAGAAGACGCCCGACAGGAACGTCAGCGGCATGATGATGAAGTTCTGGAACGCGGCGAGCTGGTCGAACTTCTCGGCCCACAGGCCGGCGATCAGCCCCAGCGTGCCCATCATCGCGGCGCCCAGGAAGCCGAAGACGACGATCCACAGCGGGTTCGCCAGGCCCGGCGGCGCGAACCACACCGTCACCGCCATCACGCCGGCCCCCACCACCATCCCGCGCACGACGGCCGCGCCGGTGTAGGCCAGGAACCAGGCGGCCGGCGACAGCGGCGTCACCAGCAGGAACACGAGGTTGCCGGTGATCTTGCTCTGGATCAGCGAGGACGAGCTGTTGGCGAACGCGTTCTGCAGCACGCTCATCATCACCAGGCCCGGGATCAGGAACTGGATGTAGCTGACGCCGTCGTAGACGCTGACGCGGCCGTTCAGGGCGTGGCCGAACACGACCAGGTACATGACCGCGGTCAGCACCGGCGCCGCGACCGTCTGGAACGAGACCTTCCAGAAGCGCAGGATCTCCTTGCGGAACAGCGGCTGCGCGCCGGCGAGCACGAGTCGGGCGGTCATTGCGCGTGCTCCGACGTCATGATGTCCAGGAACACGTCCTCGAGGTCGGCCCGCCCGATCTCGAGATCCTCGATCGGCACGGCCGCCTCGCGCAGCTGCGCCAGGACGGCCTCGACGTCGGCGGCGTCGCGCGCGCTCACCTGCGCGAAGCGCCCGGTCACGCGCGCGCGTTCCGCGAGGCTCGCGGGCAGCGCGTGGTCGGTCTTGAAGCGCAGCATGGTGCTGGCGGTGCCGGCCAGCAGCTCCGTCGTGCGCTGCAGCGCGACGACCTGCCCCAGCTTGAGCATCGCGATGCGCTGGCACAGCGCCTCGGCTTCTTCGAGGTAGTGCGTGGTGAGCAGCACGGTGTGGCCCTCGCGGTTCAGGCGCGCGATGAACTGCCACAGCGTCTGGCGCAGCTCGACGTCGACGCCGGCGGTGGGCTCGTCCAGCACGATCACCGGCGGCCGGTGCACCAGCGCCTGCGCCACCAGCACGCGGCGCTTCATGCCGCCCGAGAGCTGGCGCATGTTGGCGTTGGCCTTGTCGGCCAGGCCCAGGCTGGCGAGCAGCTCGTCGATCCAGTCGTCGTTGTTGCGCACGCCGAAGTAGCCGCTCTGGATGCGCAGCGTCTCGCGCACCGAGAAGAACGGGTCGAACACCAGCTCCTGGGGCACGATGCCCAGCGACTTGCGGGCGGCGGCGTAGTCGTCGACCACGTCGTGGCCCATCACCGTGACCTTGCCGCGCGTGGCGCGCGCCAGGCCGGCCAGGATGCTGATCAGCGTGGTCTTGCCCGCGCCGTTGGGGCCCAGCAGGCCGAAGAACTCGCCGGGCTGGACGTCGAAGGAGACGCCGCCCAGGGCGCGTACGCCGCTGCCGTAGGTCTTTTCGACTTGTTGGAAGGAAATCGCGGACATAGGGCCGGGATTGTAGGAACTTGTCGAGAAGTGCCTCTACAACACGGGCTTGCGAATCTGTGCATTGGCGCGCCAGGGTGCTAGATTTCGCCAACCGAAAAATTGCAACGGGTCCATGGAAGCCAAAAAGCCGCGGCGCACTGCCGAACGCATCCTCGAAGTCACGCTGGACCTGTTCAACCGCTTCGGCGAGCCGAACGTGTCGACCACGCTGATCTCGGCCGAACTGCACATCAGCCCGGGCAACCTGTACTACCACTACCCGGCCAAGGACGAGCTCATCAACGCGCTGTTCGATCGCTACGAGAAGGCGCTCAACGAGCTGCTGCAGGCCGCGGACAACGTCGCCAACGTGGAGGACGCCTGGCTGTTCTTCCACATGATGTTCGAGCTGGTCTGGCAATACCGCTTCCTGTATCGTGACCTGAACGACCTGCTCTCCAAGAACCGCCGCCTGGAGACGCACTTCCAGTTCGTGCTGAAGAACAAGTCGCGCGCCGTCGAGGCCGTGCTCGATGGCATGAACCGCAGCAGCGAGGTGCGCCTGGACCGCCGCGACCTGCCGTCGGTGGCCACCTCGATGGTGGTCGTGCTCACCTACTGGCTCAGCTACGAGTACGTGCGCGAGCCGCGCAAGGCGCTCGAGCCCGACCAGGCCGGCGCCACGCTGGCCCGCGGCGCGTGGCACGTGCTGTCGCTGCTCACGCCCTACCTCGAACCCGCGGCGCGCGAGCACCTGCAGCGGCTGGCGGGCGCCTACAAGTCCTGACCGGATCCCCACTTCGCAAAAAGAGAGAGACAACGCCATGGCCAAATGGACCGCCTTCCCCTACGACGCCGCCGACTACACCTACGACGCCGCCGCCCTCAAGAAGCACTGGGCCCGCCTGCACAAGGGCGACGCCGAGGCGTTCCCCAAGGACGAGGCCGTGCAGGCCGCGTGGGCGCTGTTCCATGCCGGCGAGTTCAAGAAGGCGGCCGACGCCGGCGTCAAGGCGGGGCCGGCGGGCATGGCCGTCGCCAACAAGGCGCAATGCATCTACGCCAACTACCTCGAGAGCAGCGAGAAGACCAAGCTCGCGCTGTTCCTGGAGGTGGCCGAGCGCGCCGAGGCCCAGGCCAAGGAAGAGCCCAAGAACTTCAGCGCCCACTACTGGCAGGCCTACGCGCTGGGCCGCTACAGCCAGGGCATCAGCGTGGCCAAGGCGTTGACGCAGGGCCTGGGCACCAAGGTCAAGAACGCGCTCGAGACGACCATCGCGCTCGCGCCCAAGCATGCCGACGCCCACATCGCGCTGGGCGCCTTCCACGCCGAGGTGATCGACAAGGTCGGCAAGCTGCTGGGCAAGACCCAGGGCGCCGACACCGCCACCGGCCTGAAGATGTTCAAGGAAGCGCTCGCGCTGAACCCCGACTCCGCCATCGCCCGCGTCGAATACGCCAACGGCCTGGTGATGCTCGAGGGCGACAAGCGCATGAAGGAGGCCGAGAAGCTCTACGCCGAGGCCGCCGAGTGCAAGCCGATGGACGCGATGGAGCGGCTGGACGTGGAGATGGCCAAGGAAGAGCTCGAGGACGAGTGACCCTCGCCCGGGAGCGTGTGGCCACGCGCCGCCGGACCGCGCCGCGTTCGGGGGCGCGGCCGGGCCCCGTGGATCCTGCGACTTCGCGCAGGATGACGACTTGGGGCGCTCGGCGGATCAGCGCTCCCAGGGCAGCATCATCGCCAGATAGAGCAACTGGTCGAACTCCGGCCGGAAGCGCTGGACGATCTCGTCCGGATCAGGGCACATCTGCGCATCGGTGATCAGGCCGAACTGCACGCCGCCGCCGTAGCTGAGGATGCTCACGCCCATGCCGATGTCGCCCGACGCCGGCACCCAGAACATCACCTGCTTCAAGGTGCGGCCGCAGAGCTTGAGCGGCACGGTCGGGCCCGGCACGTTGGTCATCACCGCCGTGGCCTTCTTGGCGAACAGGCCCAGCAGCGCGTGCTGCACCGGCTTGATCAGCACGCCGGCCACCGACAGCAGCGCGAACGCCAGCAACGGCTGGTAGCCGCCCTTGAGCTCCTGCATGCGCGCGCGCACGGCCGCGAGGCGGTCGATCGGGTTGGCGATGCCGATGGGCAGCACCAGCGGCACCAGGCCGAAGCGGTTGCCCAGCTGCCAGGCCTTCTCGAGCGGGCGCAGGTTCACCGGCACCATCGCGCGGATCTCCTTGCCCGTCGGATCCTCGCCCTTGTCGCGCAGGTAGCTGCCGATGGCGCCGGCCACGCTGGCCAGCAGGATGTCGTTGATCGAACCGCCGAGCGCGTGGCCGATCGCCTTGACCTCGGGCAGCGGCAGCGGCTCGCCCCACGCGACGCGCTTGCCCGGCGTGGCCTTGCCCTTGAGGCTGGTGGCCGAGTCGTCGGGCATCAGCGCCATCGCGGCCACGTCCGACACGACCTGGGCGCCGATGCGCGCCATCTCGAGGCTGCCGTTCAGGGGCGCGGCCGGGTCGGCCGTCATCTCGATGCCCTTGCCCATGGCCGCGCCGTACACGCCGATCGCCTTGACGGCCAGATCGCCGGCCGGCTTGATCAGGTAGTCGGCGATCCAGTCGTTCTCCTCGTCCTCCTCGCTCGCGCGCTGGCGCCGCGACGGCGGGGACTTGCCGCCGTCGGTGATCGACAGCATCACGGAGATCAGCGCGATGCCGTCGGCGATGCAATGGTGGATGCGGGCGACGAGCGCGGTGCGGCCGGTCTCGAAGTCCTCGAACAGGTGGAACTGCCACAGCGGGCGGCTCGGGTTCAGCGGCTGGGTGGCGAGCTCGCCGACGTAGTGCTTGAGCGCCTCCAGCGGCGTCTGGCCCCTGGCCAGCTCCAGCGTCTCGGGCACCACGTGCGCCGCCAGGTCGAAGTGGTCGTCGTCGACCCATTGCGCGCCCAGCGTGTCCTCGACCACCTTCTGCCTGAAGCGCCCGTATTGGAGCAGCGCCGTGCCCACGCGCTCGCGCAGGTCGGCCAGCGACAGCTGCGGCTCGATCAGCCAGACCCCGACGATCATCATCAGGTTGGCCTCGGTGTCCATCCGCAGCCAGGCCGTGTCGACCCGCGACATGCGTTCCACGTTTGCGCTCAAGAAAATATCTCCCCTGGTCTAGAGTGGCGTCCCGGCATTCTCTCGGCCCGGCTTGCGAGATTGGGTTTTAACATCCGCCCCGTCAAGCCTGACTTCCACCCACTCCGGAACATCCGCCATGAGCACCCTGACCGAGCAATTCGAACAAGCCGTCGCCGACAGCAAGAACCTGCCCGAGCGCCCGGACAACATGACGCTGCTGAAGATCTACGCGCTCTACAAGCAGGCCACCGACGGCGATGTCGACGGCAAGCGCCCCGGCTTCACCGACATGGTGGGCCGCGCGAAGTGGGACGCCTGGAACGAGCTGAAGGGCCAGTCGTCGGACGAGGCCAAGCAGGCCTACGTCGACCTGATCGAAGACCTGAAGTAAGCGCTTTTGCGCGCCGTCATCCTGCGCGAAGCGAAGCGGAGTCGCAGGATCCACGCACGCACAGGCGCCGCCCGGCCGGGGTGGATCCTGCGACTGCGCGCAGGATGACACGCTATTTTTTCTTGGCCGCCGTCTTCTTGGCGCCCGCGGGCTTGGCCGCCTTGGCCTCTTCCTTGGCCAGGGCCTCCTCGAGCTGCTTCTTGACCTCCGCCTCGATCGAGGCGAGGAAGGGCTTGAGCAGGAAGCCCAGCTTGGCCTCGAGGTCGAAGAAGGTGGCCGCCACCGTCATGCGGCCGTCCACGCCCGAGCGCGTGAACTCGAGCACGTCCTCGTCGTCGCCCTCGATCATGGTGCATTCCATGTCGAGCTTGCTCTCGACGTCCTCGGCCCATTTCATCGCGACCTTGCGCGCGCGGGCCAGGCCCAGGGTGTGTTCTCGATGCAGGTGCAGGTCGGCCATCCGGTCTCCTCGGTCTTTGCCGAGGATTCTCAGCCAGAAATCGACGCCGCAGACGCCGGTGTTGCGGGCGCGACGACAGGCGCCGGCAGCGGCTCGGGATCGCGGTACGGCGCCATCGCGGCGTCGCGCTCCGGACGCGTGAGCGCCGCCATGCGCCTGACCTCGGCATAGAAGCGGTCGAAGTCGCTGCCCTCGGCCACGAACAGCCGCTCGAACGCGCCCACCTGGTCGTCGTAGGCCGCCTGCGCGCCGAGCGCCGCGTTGTTGGCGCTGGCGAACCAGCGGTCGTAGCCCTTGTAGCCACCCCATTTGTCGCGCTTGAGCGCGTCGTAGTCGGCGCGCATGCCGGCGTAGAGCTCGGCCTTGCGCCGGCGCTTTTCGGCGTCGGGCAGGTCGCTCCGGTACATCGCATCGAGCTTCGCGCGCCAGGCGCGCACGAGCACGTGGAAGTCGTGGCGGTGCGCCTCCGTCAGCGCCTGCTTCTCGCGCACCTCGGCCGACGCGTTGGCCTCCAGCCAGCGCTGGCTGCCGATGCGCTCGACGGCGGTGGCGAAGGATTCGTTGAACGTCGTGTCGCCCGGCGCGTAGGCCACCTGGTGCGCGAGCTCGTGGAAGATCAGGCGCGCCAGTTCGCCCTCGGGCCACTGCACGAAGGTGTTGAGCAGCGGGTCGCCGCCGATCCAGTTCGTCCAGCCCAGCGTGGAATACGCGGGCACCTCGTAGACGTCGACCTCCAGGCCCTGCGCCTTCAACGGCTCGGCGGCGGCGTTCGCGCCGGCGAGGTCGTAGTAGCCGCGGTAGCCGACGCAGCCCACGATCGGGAAGCACCAGGTCTCCAGCCTGAGCGACAGCTCCGGCGCCGCCACCACGTTCCACACCGCGGCGCTGCGCTTGAGGTCGGCGTACGAGCGGTAGCTGCCGTTGTCCGGCTCATGCAGCTCGGTGACGGCGAACTCACGCATGCGCTGCGTGAGCTCGAGGCGCTTGCGCAGCCCCTCGGGCGTGGTCGGGTCGGCGATCGCGTCCTTCACGGGCCGTGCCGCGGCGAGCAGGCGCACGTGGCCGCTGGCCGACTGGCCGAGGTAGTCGATCGACGAGCAACCCGAAGTGACGCACAGCACGCCCAGCCCCGCCAGCACGACGCCGGCCACGCTCAGCACGCTGGCCAGGCCCCAGCGCGCCGCCCGCCGCCTCGGCCACCAGCGCATGGTCAGGCGGCCGCCTGCGCGCGCTCGACCTCGACGAGGCAGTCGTAGAACGACGGCGCTCGCCCGAGGTCGGTGAGCTTCTGGTGGGTGAGCTCGTTCACGTTCGTGCCGTCCAGGCCGTACTTGCGCCACCACACGCCCAGCCCGTGCACGACGCCCGCGCGCGCGCGGTCGCTGATGCGCGCGACGCAGCGGTAGTCGCCGCGGTCGTTGAACACGCGCACCGTGTCGCCGTCGGCGATGTCGCGCGCGGCGGCATCGTCGGCCGCGATCTCGAGGATGGGCTCGTGCTCGATCGCGCGCAGGCTCTTGACGTTGACGAAGGTGGAGTTCAGGAAGTTGCGCGCCGGCGGCGAGATCATCGCCAGCGGGAAGCGCTTGGCAAGCTCGGGCGCGCTGCGCACGCTCTCGTACGGCGGCACGTAGTCGGGCAGGCCCAGGCCGGGCACGTCGCAGCGGGCCTTGCCGTTGGGCGTCGGGAACCCGCCGTCGGCGAACGGCGCCTCGGGCAGCGGCAGCCGGGCCCAGCCGATCTCGCGAAGCTGCTCGAACGGCACCGGGCCCTTGAAGGCCTCGCGCGCCAGCGTCTCGTCGTCGTCGGCGAAGCAGGCTTCGGTGAAGCCCATGCGCTGCGCCAGCGCGCGGAAGATGTCCGCGTTGGAGCGCGACTGCCCGCGCGGCGTCAGCGCCGGCTCGTTGATGACGATGGTCGTGTGGCCGTAGCTGCCGTGCACGTCCCAGTGCTCCAGCTGCGTGGTGGCGGGCAGCACGTAGTCGGCGTGGTCGGCGGTGTCGGTCAGGAAGTGCTCGAGCACCACGGTGAACAGGTCCTCGCGCCGGAAGCCCGCGGCCACGCGGCGCGAATCGGGCGCCACCGCCACCGGGTTGCTGTTGTAGACGACCAGCGCCTCGATGCGCGGCCCGAACGCGCGGCCGTCGGGCAGCGTCTCGCCGGACTGGCGGTGCAGGTCGTCGCCGATGGTGACCATGTTGACCGTGCGCGGGTTGCGGCCGGCCAGCAGCCCGGCGTGGTCGAAGCCCGGGTTGCGGAAGTCCTTGAGCCAGCCCGAGGCCGACAGCAGCATGCCGCCCGCACGGTGGCGCCAGGCGCCGGTCAGGCAGGGCAGCAGCGCCACCAGCCGCGCAGCGTTGCCGCCGCCGCGCACGCGCTGCATGCCGTAGTTCAGCCGGATGCCGGCCGGCTTCGTGGTGCCGTACAGGCGCGCGAAATCGCGGATCTGGTCGACCTCGAGGCCGCACTCGACGGCCGCGCGTTCGGGCGGCCATTGCAGCGCGCGCTCGCGCAGGCCGTCCCAGCCGTCGACGTGGCGGGCGATGTAGTCGTGGTCGAGCCAGTCGTTGACGATCAGCTCGTGCATCACCGCCAGCGCCAGCGCGCCGTCGCTGCCGGGCGTCAGGGCCAGGTGCACGTGGCACTTCTCGGCCGTCTCGGTACGCCGCGGGTCGATGCACACCAGCGTGGCGCCGGCGCGCTTGGCGGCCAGGGCGATGGGCCAGAAGTGCAGGTTCGAGGTGATCGAGTTGCTGCCCCAGATGACGATGAGCCTGCTCTGGGCGTAGTGCTCGATGTGCATGCCCACCTTGCCGCCGTACGTGGCCAGCAGCGCGTCGCCGCCGGCGTTCGAGCAGATGGTGCGATCCAGGCGCGACGCGCCCAGCTTGTTGAAGAAGCGCGCGGCCATGCCCTCGCCCTGCACCTGGCCCATCGTGCCGGCGTAGCTGTAGGGCACGATGGCCTCGGGGTCGCGGCGGGCGATCTCGCCCAGCCGGGCGGCGATGTCGGCCAGCGCCTCGTCCCACGACACTTCCACGAACTTGCCCTCGCCCTTGGGCCCGACGCGCTTGAGCGGGCGCAGCACGCGCTCGGCGTGCTCGGTGCGCTCGGCGTAGCGCGACACCTTCGTGCACAGCGCGCCGTTGGTGGTCGGGTGGTCCGGGTCGCCGTGCAGCTTGATGACCTTGTCGTCCTGCACGGTGACGCGCATCGCGCAGGTGTCGGGGCAGTCGTGCGGGCAGGCGGCGCGGAACGTGCGCGGCGCGGCGGTCGTGGCGAGGACGTCGGTCATTCCGAAATCATGTCACAACGTCTCTGCCGAGCGCCCCGCATGGCCACTCCGGCGGGGGCTGTTTCCCGACACGCGACAGGCATAAGATGGCCCGGAAACAGCCTCTTTCCCGCCTTCCATGAACGTCATCGAATCCCTGCTGGCCGACGCCGCCGCCATCACCGCGCTGCGACGAGAGATCCATTCGTACCCCGAGCTCTGCTTCAAGGAGGAGCGCACCAGCGAGCTGGTGGCCACCAAGCTCACCGAGTGGGGCATCCCGATCCGGCGCGGGCTGGGCAAGACCAGCGTGGTGGGGATCATCGAGGGCAAGCGCGGCACGTCGGGCGGCGCCATCGGCCTGCGCGCGGACATGGACGCGCTGCCCATGGCCGAGTCCAACACCTTCGCCCACGCCAGCCGCAACCCCGGCCGCATGCACGCCTGCGGCCACGACGGCCACACCGCGATGCTGCTGGCCGCGGCCCAGCACCTGGCCAGGCACCGCGACTTCGACGGCATCGTCTACCTGCTGTTCCAGCCCGCCGAGGAAGGCGGCGGCGGCGCGCGCGAGATGATCAAGGACGGCCTGTTCACCGAGTTCCCGATGGACGCCGTGTTCGGCATGCACAACTGGCCCGGCATCAAGGCCGGCCAGCTGGCCGTCTGCCCGGGGCCGTGCATGGCGTCGAGCAACGAGTTCTTCATCACCATCCGCGGCCGCGGCTCGCACGCGGCGCTGCCCCACCTGGCCATCGACCCGGTGCCCATCGCCTGCCAGATGGTGCAGGCGTTCCAGACCATCATCACGCGCAACAAGAAGCCGACCGACACGGGCGTCATCTCCGTCACCACCATCCACACCGGCGAGGCCACCAACGTCGTGCCCGACTCCGCGCACATCGAGGGCACCGTGCGCACCTTCACGCTGCCGGTGCTCGACCTGATCGAGCAGCGCATGCGCGAGATCGCCCAGCACACCGCGGCCGCGTTCGGCGCCACGGTCGAATTCCGCTTCCACCGCAACTACCCGCCCACCGTCAACCACGCGGGCGAGGCCGAATTCGTGGCCGGCGTCATGCGCGACACCGTCGGCGCCGAGAACACGCTGGCCTTCGAGCCGTCGATGACCGCCGAGGACTTCAGCTACTTCCTGCTGGAGAAGCCGGGCGCCTACTTCGTGATCGGCAACGGCGACGGCCGCCACCGCCTGGCCTACAGCGGCGACGCGGCTGACACAGTCGATCCGCACAATCTCGGGCCGTGCACGCTGCACAACCCGCACTACGACTTCAACGACGACCTGATCCCGCTGGGCGGCACCTTGTGGATCCGGCTCGTCGAGAAGTGGTTCGCGCAACGCGACTGACCGACCGGCGCGGTGCCGGCCATCCTGAGCCAGGGAGACGAGCATGAGGACTCCGCCGGAACCGTTTGCCCACAACTACGCCGAGGCGCGCGCGAAGTTCCTCGCGGCGGCCAACGGCACGCAGCTCGAATCGCACCCCGAGCCGTTGCGCGGGCTGGAGCTCGAGACGCTGGCGATGGACGTCGCCCGCATCGGCGCGGACGACGCCGACGCGCTGCTGATCGTCTCCAGTGCCTGCCACGGCGTCGAGGGCTACTGCGGCTCCGGCGCGCAGGTGGCGCTGCTGTACGACGACGCGCTGCGCACCAGGGCGCGGCTCGCGGGCGTGGCACTGCTGTTCGTGCATGCGCTCAATCCCTGGGGCTTCTCGTTCGGGCGCCGCGTCACGCACGAGGGCGTCGACCTCAACCGCAACTTCATCGACTTCCGGCGCCCGCCGCCGGGCAACCCGGGCTATGACCACCTGGCCCCCTTCCTGCTGCCCACCGACTGGCCGCCGACGATGGACGACGAGCGCCAGATCCTGGCCTGGGGCGGCTCGCACGGCATGCCGGCCCTGCAGGCGGCGATCTCCGGCGGCCAGTACCGCCACCCCGACGGCCTGTTCTACGGCGGCAGCAGCCCGACCTGGAGCCAGCAGACGCTGCGCATGGTGCTGCGCCAGCACGCCACGCGCTGCAAGCTGCTGGGCTGGATCGACCTGCACAGCGGACTGGGCCAGAACGGTGCCGCCGAACGCATCTTCGCCGCCCGCGACGACGACGGCGCCAAGCATCGTGCCAAGGCCTGGTGGGGCAACCGCATCACGTTCACGGAAGACGGGTCGTCGACGTCCTCCGACCTGCACGGCAACCTGTGGCACGCCGCGTACGACGAATGCCCGCAAGCGGCCTACGCCGGCATCACGCTGGAGTTCGGCACGCAGCCGGCCGAGGCCGTGCTGCGCGCGCTGCGCTACGACCACTGGTTCGCGCGCCGGCGCCAGCCGCACGACGAGCACGCGCAGTTCGCGCGCGCCGCGATGCGACAGGCCTTCTTCACCGACACGCCCGAGTGGAAGCAGGCCGTGATCGCGCAGTCGCGCGCGGCGGCGGCCCAGGCGATCGACGGGATGGCCGCATGGCGCTGATGTCCTGAAACGTCCGCAAGCTGTCGCGCGCGGGCCCTGCCAGAATGGCGGCCGGAGGGCAACATTCCTGTCATCCAATCACAGGAGAGAAGCCATGCAGACCGCCCTGATCATGATCGACGTCCAGGAATCGTTCCCGCAACGCCCGTACTGGTCGCAAACTGGCGCCGACGCGTTCCTCGAGCACGCCAACGCGCTGGTCGACGGCGCCCAGGCGCGCGGCATCCCGATCGTGCGCGTGTTCCACACCGACGGTCCGCAGACGCCCGACAACCCGTTCGCGCACGGCAGCCCGTTCGTCCGGCCGCTGGCTGGCCTGGCCGACTTCGAGGCCGCGCTGACCATCGAGAAGCACCGCCACAGTTCGCTGGAGGGCACGCCACTGGCGACCTGGCTGGTGCGCAACGGCATCCGCCGCCTGATCATCGCCGGCATCCGCACCGAGCAGTGCTGCGAGACGACCACGCGCCATGCCAGCGACGAGGGCTGGGAGGTCGACTTCTGCGGCGACGCCACGCTCACCTTCGACATGAAGACCCCCGCGGGCCGCACGCTCAGCGCCGCCGAGATCCGCGAGCGCACCGAGACCGTGCTGGTCGACCGCTTCGCCACGCTGGTGTCGGTGGAACAGGCGCTGGCCCGCGCACGCTGACACGCCCGCCCATGATCGACGTCCTGTTCCTGGTGCTGCCCGAGACACTGCTGCTCGACCTCGTCGGGCCGGCCGAGGCGCTGCGCCTGGCCAACCAGCAACTGGCCGCGCGCGGGCAGCCGCCGGCATTCCGCCTGCGCTACGTCTGCGCGCAGCCGGAGGTGACGACGTCGATCGGCTTGCAGCTGTCCGGCCTGGAGCCGCTGCCGCCCGAGCTGCCCGAGAGCGCCTGGGTCGTGCTGCTCGGGCGCCCGGGCCTGAAGGACACGCTGCCCACGATGCAGCGCAACGGCTGGCTGGGTGCGCGGCACTGGCTGTCCACCGTCGTGGCGCCCGCGCTCGCGCGCGTGACGCCTGCGGGCGCGAACGCGCACCGGCTGCTGACGGTGTGCGTCGGCACGCTGCTGGCCGCCGACGCCGGGCTGGTCGGCCGGCGCCAGGTGACGACCCACCACGAGCACCTGGACGCGCTCGCCGCGCTCGCACCGCAGGCCCAGGTGTGCGCGAACCGCGTGTTCGTCGTCGACGGGCCGCTGTGGTCCAGCGCCGGCATCACCGCCGGCATCGACCTGGCGCTGCACTGCATCGGCAGCGTCTGCGGCGACGCGGTGGCCGCGGCGGTGGCCGAGACGATGGTCGTGTTCCAGCGCCGCGGCGCCGACGACCCGCAGCGCTCGCCGCTGCTGGACGGCCGCAACCACCTGCACCCCGCGGTCCATCGCGTGCAGAACGCCGTGTGCGAGCGGCCCGGCCACGACTGGGACGTGCCGGCGCTGGCCGCCGTCGCCCATGTCACGCCGCGCCACCTGGCGCGCCTGTTCAAGGATCACGCCGGCATCTCGCCGCGCGACTACGTCGAGCACGTGCGCAGCGGCCTGGCCGAGCAGGCGATCGCACGCGGGCTGCCGACCGCGCAGGCGATCGAGCTCGCCGGCTTCGGCACCGACCGCCAGTTCCGCCGGGCGCGCGCCCGGCGGCGCGTGCAGGACGGCGTGGCCCATGCCTAGGAGTCTGCGCGGCAGAAGCCGCGAAGACTCCTAGCGGTTGAGTGCACGGCTCCCCCGAGCCTCCTCCGAGAGGGAGCTCCAGCATGTTCGACAGCACCCTCCAGCCTCCCTCCGAGAGGGAGACTCCAGTCAGCATCACGACCCAAAATCTATCTGCGTCACCCTCTGGCGCGTATCGGTCTCACCCGTAGTCAGTTTCTGCCGCGCAGACTCCTAGGCCGTGCGCTGCTCCATCCGTCGCGACAGGTCGTCGACGATGGTGATCAGCACGTTGAAGTCGGCCGGCTTGGTGACGTAGAAGTCGAAGCCGGCGTCGTCGGCCTTGCGCTTGGCGTCCGGCCCGGAGACGGCCGTCAGGGCCACCAGCACGGGCGGCGCGTCCACGCGGGCGTCGCGCAGCGAACGCGCCGCGCCGTAGCCGTCGAGGATGGGCATGTTGATGTCCAGGAACACGATGTCCGGCGCGAACGACTGCGCGGCCTCCACGGCCTGCCGGCCGTCGTAGGACGTCATCGTCTGGTGGCCCATCGCATCGAAGAGCAAGGCCAGGCTGTCGGCACTGTCGCGGAGGTCGTCCACGACGAGGATCTTGGACATCGGATTTCCCCGGCGGGATGACAGGCCGCCTTCAGCATCGACGCGGGAGGCCGCCACCGGACGCATTCAGCGCGTCATGCCAAGAGTACCAGGGGAACGAGCGGCGCGCACTTGGCGCGACCGCTGCTCACCAGCCGAGCGCGCGCACCTGGGCCTCGGCCTGCGCGGCGTCGAGGAAGTGCACCGCCTGCCAGCCGGCGGCGCGGGCGGCCACGATGTTGGGTTCGTGGTCGTCCAGGAACAGCATGTTCGCCGGCGCGCGGCCGAACACCTGCGCGGCATGCTCGAAGATCGCCGGGTCGGGCTTGATGAGCTGTACCCGCGACGAGAACACGCCGGACTCGAACAGCCGCATGAAGTCGTGCGTGCGCTCGAAGTGCTGGGCGAACGGCTCGGGCATGTTCGACAGGTAGTGCAGCGGCACGCCCTGCGCGTGCAGGCGGCGCAGCCACGCCACGGTGTCGGGCAGCGGCTCGAGTTCGCCGGGACAGGCCGCGATGACGGCGGCCACCTCGTCCTCGGCCAGGCCGGTGCGCGCGGCGATGCGGCGCGCGAGCTCCTCGGGCTCGACGACGCCACGGTCGAAGTCGCCCCAGTCGCCGCCATAGGCCTGGAACACCTGGCCGACCCAGTGCCTGGTCGACTCGGGATCGCTGGCACGGTGCGGCAGCACCTCGGCCAGCAGCGCATCCGGGCGCCAGCGGAACAGCACGCGGCCGAAGTCGAAGACGAGGGCGCGGTCGGGCTTGGGATCGGTCATCGGCGAACGGGAAATGAATGGGAATGACGGTCGAACAACCCGGCTGCAGCCCAGGCCGGCGAACGCTCGGCCGCTCCGGAGCGAGCCGGCCTGAGCCCCTTGGGGGCGGGGAACGGAGCGCGCCGGGTCGTCATGTATTCATTTCATCACTTCGAGATCAACCGGGTCAGCAGTCCGGCCGTCGAGCCGTCCAGCCCGTCCGTGGCGCCGCTGGCCAGGCGCGGCAGCAGCGCGTTGCACAGCGCCTTGCCGAGCTCCACGCCCCACTGGTCGAAGCTGTTGATGCCCCACAGCGCGCCGCTGCAGAACACGCGGTGCTCGTACAGCGCGATCAGCGCGCCGAGCGTGCGCGGGGTCAGCGCGTCCAGCACCAGCGTCGTGCTCGGGCGGTTGCCCGGGAAGCCGCGGTGCTCGGCGATGACCTCGCGCGCGATCGTGCGCGAGGCCGTGGGCGGGGACTCCAGCGCGGCCTCGGCGGGCGCCTTGCCCTGCATCAGCGCCTGCGACTGCGCGAGGCAGTTGGCCAGCAGCTTGACGTGCAGGTCGGCGTATGGACCGTCGTGGCCCGCGGCCGGCTTCTTCACGGCGATGAACTCGACCGGCACGACGTCCGTGCCCTGGTGCAGCATCTGGAAGTACGCGTGCTGTCCGTTGGTGCCCGGCTCGCCCCAGACGACGGGGCTGGTGGCGAACGGCACGGCGCGGCCGTCGACGTCCACTCGCTTGCCGTTGGACTCCATCTCCAGCTGCTGCAGGTAGGCCGGGAAGCGCTTGAGGCCCTGGTGGTACGGCGCGACGCTGCGGCTCGTGAAGCCGTGGAAGTTGCGATACCAGATGTCGACCAGCGCCATCTGCACCGGCAGGTTGCGCGCGAGCGGGGCGCTGCGGAAGTGCTCGTCCATCGCGTGCGCGCCGGCGAGGAATTCCTTGAAGCCGTCGGCGCCGACGGCGATCGCGATCGACAGGCCGATCGCGCTCCACAGCGAGTAGCGGCCGCCGACCCAGTCCCAGAAGCCGAACGTCGTGGTGATGCCGAACTTCGCGGCGGCCTCGATGTTGGTCGTCACGCCCACGAAGTGCGATGCGACGTCCGTGCCGCCGTTGGCCGTGAACCATTCCTTGGCGACGTTCGCGTTGGCCAGCGTCTCCTGCGTGGTGAAGGTCTTGGAGGCGACGATCACCAGCGTGGTCTTCGGGTCCAGGCGCTTGAGCACCGGCGCGATGTCGTGGCCGTCAACATTGGAGACGAAGTGGAAGTTCAGCTGCGGATGCCGGAACTCCTCGAGCGCGATCACCGCCATCTGCGGGCCGAGGTCGGAGCCGCCGATGCCGATGTTGAGCACGTCGGTGAACCGCGTGCCGGCCTGCGCACGCACCTGTTCCGCGTACGCGAGCAGCGGGTCGAGCACCGAGTGCACGTCGCCGATCGCGGCGTCGGTCACCGCGCTGATCGTCGGCGCGTCGGACGGCGCGCGCAATGCGGTGTGCAGCACCGCGCGGCCCTCGGTCAGGTTGATCGGCTCGCCCGCGAACATCGCGTCGCGGCGGCCCGCCAGGTCGCACTCGGCGGCCAGGCCCGTCAGCAGCGCGCGGGTGCCGGCGTCCCAGCGGTTCTTGGACAGGTCGGCGAAGACCCCCGGCGCCTCGATGGCGAAATGCTCGAAGCGGCCGGCGTCGGACGCGAACGCGGCGCGCAGGTCGAACTGCCGGCCGCTCGCGTCGTAATGGGCCTGCAGCGCCTTCCAGGCGTCGGTCTGGTCGCAGCGCACCACGCTCATCGCGCGGCCTCGATCAGCGCGTCGAGCTTGACCGAGTCGGCGGCGAAGGCGCGGATGCCTTCGGCGAGCTTCTCGGTGGCCATCGCGTCCTCGTTGAGCGCGAAGCGGAACGCAGCCTCGTCGAAGTGCACGCGCTCGACGGACAACGCCTTGGCGGCCTCGGCGTCGAGCACCTTGGGCAGCGCGCCGGTGTCCGACTGCAGCGAGCCCAGCAGGTCGGGGCTGATCGTGAGCAGGTCCGAGCCCGCGAGCGCCTGGATCTGGCCGACGTTGCGGAAGCTCGCGCCCATGACTTCGGTCCGGATGCCGAACTTCTTGTAGTAGTTGAAGATGCGGGTGACCGACTGGACGCCCGGGTCGTTGACGCCGGCCTGCGCGGCCTCGTCCCACTTGGCGCCGGCCTGCTTCTTGTACCAGTCGTAGATGCGGCCGACGAACGGCGAGATCAGCGTGATGCCGCCGTCGCCGCACGCCACGGCCTGGCAGAAGCTGAACAGCAGCGTGAGGTTGCAGTGGATGCCTTCGGCCTCGAGCTCGCGCGCGGCCGCGATGCCTTCCCACGTCGACGCGATCTTGATCAGCACGCGCTCGCGTCCGATGCCGGCGGCCTCGTAGAGCTTGATGATGCCGCGGGCGCGGGCGATCGTGGCCTGCGTGTCGAACGACAGGCGCGCGTCCACTTCCGTCGAGACGCGGCCGGGCACGACCTTCAGGATCTCCAGGCCGAAGCGCACCAGCACCTGGTCGACGACGTCGGCCAGCGGCTTGCCCTTGTGCGCGGCCACCGTGTCGGCCAGCAGGGGGGCGTAGTCGGCCTGCTGCACGGCCTTGAGGATCAGCGACGGGTTCGTGGTGGCGTCGCGCGGCGCGTACTGCGCCATCTGCTTGAAGTTGCCGGTGTCGGCCACCACGACGGTGAAGGCCTTGAGTTGGTCGAGCTGGTTCATGTCATCCCCTGGAGGAAAGGCGGGTGGCGGATTTGACCGCGGGAAGAAACTTCGGCATCATTATTCCTGAAACAAAGTTACACCACCACTACTTCCAGGCAAGCCCCGGCAGCGGCGTCGCGTCGGGTTCCCATCCTGCTCCACAAGAAAACACCATGTCATTCGATCTCGTATTTTTCGGCGGCACCGGCGACCTCACGTGGAGAAAGCTGATGCCCGCGCTGTTCCAGGCGTTCCGCCACGGCAAGCTGCCCGAAGGCGGCCGCATCCTGGCCGTCGCGCGCGACGAGCGCACCGACGACGAATACCGGGCGTTCATCAAGGAGCGCTTCGTCGAGGTCGACCGCTCCAAGCAGCCCAGCGACGAGGAATTCGCGAAGTTCGCCGAGCTGCTGCACTACCGCCGCATGGACCTGTCCAAGCCGGACGACTACGCCGGCCTGAAGGAATGGATCGACGCCCGCGGCGCCGACACCGCCGTGCTGTACCTGGCCACCAGCCCGCACCTGTTCCCGCAGATCTGCGAACAGCTGGGCGCGGCCAGGCTCAACGGTCCGCACGTGCGCGTGGTGCTGGAAAAGCCGCTGGGCCACGACCTGGCCAGCGCGCAGGAGATCAACCGCGTCGTCAAGTCGGTGTTCACCGAAAAGCAGGCCTTCCGCATCGACCACTACCTGGGCAAGCCGTCCGTGCAGAACCTGATGGCGCTGCGCTTTGGCAACGCGCTGTTCGAGCCGCTGTGGAACCGCGAGAGCATCGCCAACATCCAGATCACGCTGGCCGAATCGCTGGGCGTGGGCACGCGCGGCGACTTCTACGACCGCACCGGCACGCTGCGCGACATGGTGCAGAACCACGCGCTGCAGCTGCTGACGATGATCGCGATGGAGCCGCCGGCCACCAACGACGCCGACGCGATCCGCGACGAGAAGCTCAAGGTGCTGCGCTCGCTCAAGCCCTTCAACGCCGAGAGCGTGTCGCGCGACGTCGTCCGCGGCCAGTACCGCGCCGGCAACATCGACGGCCGCGCCGTCCCCGCCTACCTCGAGGAAGTGAAGGTGCCCGCGGGCAGCCACACCGAGACCTTCCTGGCGCTGCGCACCGAGGTACAGAACTGGCGCTGGGCCGGCGTGCCGTTCTACATCCGCACCGGCAAGCGCCTGGCGGCGCGCGACGCGCAGATCGTCATCAACTTCCGCCCCGTGCCGCACCCGATCTTCGGCGGCCCGAACCGCGCGAACCAGCTGATCATCAAGCTGCAGCCCGAGGACGGCCTGGAGCTGCGCCTGCAGGCGGCCAAGGGCGGCCTGGGCACACCGGGCGGCGTGGAGCAGCTCAGCACGGTCTCGCTCGACCTGGACTTCGACAAGGCCTTCCCGACCGACCGCGTCGGCGCCTACGAGCGCCTGCTGCTGGACGCCATCGCGGGCCGCCTGAACCTGTTCGTGCGCAGCGACGAGCAGGAACAGGCCTGGCGCTGGGTCGGCCCGATCCTGGACGCGTGGGCCAACGACACCGATGGCCCGCGTTCGTACGCGGCCGGCAGCTGGGGCCCGGCGGCGGCGAGCTCGCTCATCGCACGCGACGGCTTCGCCTGGGCCGAAGAAGAGTGACCGACCCGGCCGCGCGCTCCCCGCACTCGACTTCTCGAAAGGCCTGACCCATGGCCATGCTCGAACGCGTCCGCGCGTCCATCCCCGCCCTGCCGCCGGCCGAACAGCGCGTCGCCAAGCTCGTGCTGAGCGACCCGCGCGGGTTCGCGTCGACGCCCGTGGGCGAGCTCGCGGAGCGCGCGCACGTGTCCAAGCCGACCGTCGTGCGCTTCTGCCGCAGCGTGGGCTACGACGGCCTGGCCGACTTCAAGCTGAAGCTGGCCGGCACGGTCAACGAGGGCGTGCCCTTCGTGCACCGGTCGGTGGACGAGGACGACGGCCCGAGCGAGCTGATCGTCAAGGTGATCGACAACGCGGTCAGCGCGATGCTCAAGTACCGCAACAACGCGGCCAGCCACGCCTTCGAGCGCGCGATCGCCGCGCTCACCGCGGCCGGCAGCGAGCACAAGCGCATCGATTTCTACGGCGTGGGCAACTCGGGCATCGTCGCGCAGGACGCGCAGCACAAGTTCTTCCGCCTGGGCGTGAACACCTCGGCCAGCAGCGACGGCCACGTGCAGGTGATGAGCGCCACGATGCTGGGGGCGGGCGACTGCGCCGTCATCATCAGCAACTCGGGTCGCAGCCGCGACCTGATCGACGTGGCGGACATCGCGCGCAAGAAGGGCGCGACGCTGATCGTCATCACCGCCAGCGCCTCGCCGCTGGCGCAGATGACGCAGGCCCACTCGCAGATCCTGCTGGCAGCGGACCACCCCGAGGACTTCGACCGCTACAGCCCGATGGTCTCGCGCATGCTGCACCTGATGATCATCGACATCCTGACGACCGGCGTCGCCCTGCGCCTCGGCCAGGGCCTGCGGCCGGCGCTGCAGGAGATCAAGCGCAACCTGCGCGCGCGGCGGTACGCGACGCCGGAATAGGCGGGCCGCCATCCTGCGCGCGCCGCGTTACGCCAAGCTGTCATCCTGCGCGCAGGACGACGGTGCGGGTCATTGCAAGCGCCATGAAAAAACCCGCCGAGGCGGGTTTCTTCGTTGGGGCGTTCAAGCGCTCAGCGCAGGATCGGCACCGTCGGAATGTCCTGCGGCTGCGATTCACCCACGTTGGCGGCGGGCTTGAATTCCGCCGCCTCGACGCCCAGCAGGCCGTCGACGCCGTACAGGTGCGCGAGGTCGGCCATGCGCGCGGGCGCGTTGACGATCTCGAGCTTGCGCTTGGCGCCCGCGGCCATGCGGGCGCATTCGAGCAGCACGGCCAGCGCCGAGGTGTCCAGCTGCGCCACCGGCGACGCGTCGATGCGCCAGGTGTCGCCGCTCTCGGCCGCGAACGACTGGCGCAGCGACTCCAGCACCGCCTGCGCGTCCTTGAGCGTCAGGCTGGCCGGCAGCACGGTCATCGCACCCGCTTGTGCCATTACTTGGCCGCCGGCGCCGGGGCCTTGTTCTTGGCGACGAGCGCGTTGATCAGGCCGTCGACGCCGCCCGAGGCGATCTGCTGCTGGAAGCTGCTCTTGTACTGGTCGACCAGCCAGACGCCCAGGACGTTGACGTCGAAGATCTTCCACTCGGCCGGCTGCTTCTCGAGCTTGTAGTCGATCTCGATCGGGTCGCCGCCCGTGCCCTTGATGGCGGTGCGCACGGTGACGTCGGTGTCTTCCGCGGCGTTGCGGCTGGGCTTGAGCTCGATCGTCGTCTGGGCGTTGACCTTGGTCAGCGCGCCGGCATACGTGCGGATCAGCAGCGTCTTGAACTCGGCCTGCAGCTTGGCCTGCTGGTCCGGCGTGGCCGTCTTCCAGGCGCGGCCGACGGTGGCGGCGGTCATGCGCTGGAAGTCGACGTGCGGCATGACCTGCGTGTCGACCAGGCCGTGGATGCGGCCAACGTCGCCGGCCTGGATGGCCTTGTCGTTCTTGACCGACTCGATGACGTCACCGGCCACCTGCTTGATCATGACGTCCGGCGCGGTCTGCGCGAACGCTGCGGTGGCGCCGAAGGTGGCGGCGGCGAAGATCAGCGAAGAAATCGTGCGTTGAAACATTCCTGTCCTTTCGAGCGGGAGATCGCTCCATTCCTTAACGTGGGTCGCCCGGAAGCGGTTCACAGGGGCGACATGCAAAGATACGTACAGCTCGACAGCGACCGATTGTCGCCTGCCGCGCCGGCCGTCAGGCGCGCGGCGCCGAGGCGGGCGGCGGCGGGATCGGCACCGGGCCGACCTGCGGCACCGGCAGCGTGGGCGACGAGGCGGGCATGGGCGCCGGCTGCACGCCGCTGGCGGGCGCCGGCGGCGGCGTGGGCACGGGCTGCGACGGCGGGGTCGAGGGCCTGGCGGCCGCGGCGACGCGCAGGTCGCCCTGCGCGGCCGAGGACTGGGCCCCGGACGCCGCGCCCGACGCCGCAGGCGCCGCCGGCAGCGCGGGCTTGGTGCCGCTCTGGCCGCCGCTGCCTGCCGGAGCGGGCGCCGACTTCGAGTCGTCCTGATCCGAATCCTCGTCGGGCAGCTCGGGTGGGTTGCCGTCGTAGACCAGGCTGCGGCGGCGCGTGATGTAGGCATCGCGCATGAACGTGTAGCGGTCGAACGCCAGCTCGTCGAGCATCTGGCTGGCGCCCAGCAGGCCGGCGCGGGTGTCGATCACGCCGACCGTGTCGATGGCCAGTTCCTGCCAGAACTTGGGCGCCACCAGCAGCGCGGGCGAGACGTAGGTGTCGGCCGGCAGCGCGATCGCGTCGCGGATGTCGGACGAGCCGAACAGCGGCAGCACCAGGTACGGACCGGGATTGATGCCCCACACGCCCAGCGTCTGCCCCAGGTCCTCGGACTTGCGCTCCAGGCCCAGGCTCGTGGCCGGATCGAACAGGCCGGCGATGCCGATGGTCGTGTTGGTGAGCACGCGCAGCGTCATCGTGCCCGCGTCCGACGGCTTGCCCTGGAGCAGCTGGTTCACGGCCGACCAGGCGTCCGAGAAGTTGCCGAAGAAGTTGTGCACGCCGGTGCGGATCGGCGACGGCACGACCTTGGTGTAGGCCGTGGCGACCGGCTTGAGCGCGTAGGTGTCCAGCGTGTCGTTGAACGCGAACATCTTGCGGTTGAAGGGCTCGTACGGGTCCTTCGGGCCGGCGGTATGGCGATCGACGCCACCCTGTTGCGGCGCGGTCGCGCAGCCGGCGACCGCGGCCAGGGCGAACGCGGCGACGACGACGCGCAGGATGGCGCGGACCAGGGCGGCAGGGGAGTTCATTTCTTGGATTCCGAAGCGGCTCCGGCAGGGGCAAGCGACGCGCCAGGGTTCGGCGCGGGCGTGCTGCCGGCCTCGGAGGCCTTGTTGAAGATCAGCTGGCCGATCAGGTTCTCGAGCACGACGGCGGACTGGGTCTGCTTGATCAGGTCGCCGTTGGCCAGGTTCTTGTCGTCGGCGCCCGGCTCGATGCCGATGTACTGGTCACCCAGCAGGCCGGCGGTCAGGATCTTGGCCGACGAGTCGACCGGGAACTGCACGCCCTCGTTGATCTTCATCACCACCAGGCCCTGGTAGGTGTTCTTGTCCAGGGTGATGGAGGTGACCGAGCCGACGGACACGCCGGCGCTGCGCACCGGCGCGTTCTTCTTCAGGCCGCCGATGTTGTCGAAACGGGCGCGCACCGTGTAGGTCTTGGCCGGGCTGATGCTGGTCAGGTTGGCCGCCTTGAGCGCCAGGAACGCCAGTGCGAGGATGCCCAGCAAGACGAAAACGCCCACCAGGGTCTCTGTGCTTTTCTTTGCCATGTCGGATTCCGATTCCTACCCTTGACGCCGCTTTAGGACGTCGAAAACATCATTGCAGTGAGGATGAAGTCCATCGCCAGCACCGCCAGCGAAGAGAACACCACCGTGCGCGTGGTCGCATAGGCCACGCCCTCCGGCGTCGCCTGCGTTTCATAGCCCTGGTACAGGGCGACTCCGGTGCAGATCACGCCGAACACGGCGGACTTGACGATGCCGTTGCCCACGTCGCGCGTGACATCGACCTTGGACTGCATGATCGACCAGAAATTGGCGGGGTCCACGCCGATCAGCTGCACGGCGATGAGCCAGGCCCCCATGATGCCGATCGCCGAATACAGGATCGCCAGGATGGGCATCGACACGATGCCCGCCAGGAAGCGCGGCGCCAGCACGCGGCTGCGCGGGTCGACGGCCATCAGCTCCATCGCCGACAGCTGCTCGCCCGCCTTCATCAGGCCGATCTCGGCGGTCAGCGCGGTGCCGGCGCGGCCCGCGAACAGCAGCGCGGTGACGACCGGCCCGAGCTCGCGCACCAGCGACAGGTTGACCACCAGGCCCAGCGACTCCGCGGCGCCGAACGGCACCAGCGCGTAGTACATCTGCAGCGCCAGCACGCAGCCGACGGCAAAGCCCGAAGCCAGGATGATCACCAGCGAGCGGTAGCCGATCGCGTGGATCTGCGAGACGACCAGGCCGAAGCGGCGCACCGACTGCGGCGTGTGGCGCAGCAGGTCGGCAAAGAAGAAGGCGGCGTGGCCCAGCGAGGCGAACGCGCGCAGCGTCGCCTGGCCGATGGCATTGACGAAGTCGATCATTGCGGCAGCCCCAGCGCCTGGCCGAACGGTTCGGCTGGATAGTGGAACTTGATCGGGCCGTCCGGCTCGCCGCGGATGAACTGGCGCACCTGCGGGTCGGTCGACTCGTTGAGCTCCTCGGGCCTGCCGTGCGCCACGACGATGCCGCCGGGCATCATCAGGTAGGCGTAGTCGGCGATGGCGAAGCACTCCTGCACGTCGTGCGACACCATCAGCGACGTGGCGCCGGTGGCGTCGTTCAGGCGGCGGATCAGGTTGGCCGTCACGCCCATCGAGATCGGATCGAGGCCCGCGAAGGGCTCGTCGTACATGATCACCTCGGGGTCGAGCGCGACCGCGCGCGCGAGCGCGATGCGGCGCGCCATGCCGCCCGACACCTCCGAGATGCGCAGTTGCGCCGCGCCGCGCAGGCCGACGGCGTTGAGCTTCATCAGCACGATGTCGCGGATCATCGATTCGCTCAGGTCCATGTGCTCGCGCAGCGGGAAGGCGACGTTCTCGTAGACGCTCAGGTCGGTGAACAGCGCGCCGAACTGGAACAGCATGCCCAGGCGGCGGCGCAGCGCGTAGAGCTGGTCGCGGTTGCGCGTGTCGACTTCCTGGCCGTCGAACACCACGCGGCCCTTCTGCGGCTTGTGGACGCCGCCGATCAGGCGCAGCAGCGTGGTCTTGCCGCAGCCCGATCCGCCCAGGATGGCCGTGACCTTGCCGCGCTGGAATTGCAGCGACACGTCGTTCAGGATCACGCGACTGGCGTCGTAGCCGAAGGTGACGTGATCGATCTGGATGAGGTTGTCGGAGTTCAAGCCGGAATCCGGCCGCCGCGGCGGCATTTCAGGTGGAGGGGGCCGAGCGCGACAGCATCGCCGCGCCGAACTTTCTGGACCCTGTCTGGACGGGAAGCCTAAGGGGTTTCCCGCTGCCGCATTGTGTGCGAACTCTGCGACGCACGTTGTGAACCCCCACGGAAAAGCCCTAATTACCTGCCTAGGCAATGATCTTCGTCGCATCCGCGCAACGAGGCCGGCGGCCGTTACCGAGTTACAGGCCAGGAACACGCACGGGCGCCGCAGCGCCCGTCCTCTTGCCGCCGTGGCGAGCGCTCAGCGCGGCAGCGTCGTGGCACCCATCAGCGCCAGGTCGATCGCGCGCGCGGCCTGGCGGCCTTCGCGGATCGCCCACACCACCAGCGACTGGCCGCGGCGCACGTCGCCGGCGGCCCAGACCTTGTCGACATTGGTCTTGTAGCCCGTCCTCTCGTCGACGCCGGCCTTGGCGTTGCCGCGCGCATCGGCATCGACGCCGAAGGACTGCAGCAGCTGCGACAGCGGATTGGTGAAGCCCATCGCCAGCAGCACGAGATCGGCCGGCCAGACCTTCTCGCTGCCCGCGACCTCGGCCAACTTGCCGTCCTTGAACTCGATCTGCACCGTCTTCAGGCCGGTGAGCTTGCCCTTCTCGCCCAGGAACTCCTTGGTGGCAATGGCGAACTCGCGCGAGCAGCCTTCCTCGTGCGACGACGAGGTGCGCAGCTTGGTCGGCCAGTACGGCCACACCAGCGGCTTGTTCTCCTGCTCGGGCGGCATGGGCATCAGCTCGAACTGGGTGACGCTCTTGGCGCCATGGCGGTTGCTGGTGCCCACGCAGTCGCTGCCGGTGTCGCCGCCGCCGATCACGATGACGTCCTTGCCCGAGGCGAGCGTCTGGCCCTTGAGCTTGTCGCCGGCGTTGACCTTGTTCTGCTGCGGCAGGAATTCCATGGCGAAGTGCACGCCATCCAGGTCGCGGCCCGGCACGGGCAGGTCGCGCGAGACCTCCGAGCCGGCGGCCAGCAGCACGGCGTCGAACTCGGACTTCAGCTGCTCGGCGCTGACCGTCTCCTTGGCGTGGTTGGTGATCTTGGTGCCCTTGGGCCAGTCGCCCACGACCACGCCGGTGCGGAACACCACGCCTTCGGCCTGCATCTGCGCCACGCGGCGGTCGATGTGCGACTTCTCCATCTTGAAGTCGGGGATGCCGTAGCGCAGCAGGCCGCCGACGCGGTCGTTCTTCTCGAACACCGTCACGTCGTGGCCGGCGCGCGCCAGCTGCTGCGCGGCGGCCAGGCCGGCCGGGCCGGAACCGACGACCGCCACCTTCCTGCCGCTGCGCACCGCGGCCTTCTGCGGCTGGATCCAGCCTTCGTCCCAGGCGCGGTCGGCGATCGCGTGCTCGATGGACTTGATGCCCACCGCGTCGTCATTGACGTTGAGCACGCACGCCGCCTCGCACGGCGCCGGGCAGATGCGGCCCGTGAACTCGGGGAAGTTGTTCGTCGAGTGCAGAACGGCCGACGCGTGCTTCCACTGGTTGGAGTAGACGAGGTCGTTGAAGTCGGGGATGACGTTGTTGACCGGGCAGCCGTTGTTGCAGAACGGCGTGCCGCAGTCCATGCAGCGCGCGGCCTGCACCTTGGCCTCGTCCACCTTCAACCCGATGACGAATTCCTTGTAGTGCTTCAGGCGCTGCGGCACGGGCGCGTAGCCCTCCTCGAGGCGCTCGAACTCCATGAAGCCGGTGACTTTTCCCATGATCTCTTCCTGATGCTGGTTGCGACGGGCCGCGCGCTCCTCGCACGCGGCCTGCACGTTTTCTGGCGGATTCCTACTTGGCGGGAACCGTCTGCGACTTCGCGTCCTTGCCGCGCGCCTTCTCGATCGTGGCGCCGGCCTCGTTCTTGGCGTGGATCTCGCCGAGCGCGCGCTTGTACTCGTTCGGGAACACCTTGACGAAGCGGGCGCGCGAGTCGGCCCAGTGGTCGAGGATCTCGCGGGCGCGCAGGCTGCCCGTCCACTTGTGGTGCGCCTCGATCATCTGGCGCAGCAGCGTCTCGTCGGCCTCGCCCTTGTGCCAGACGGCGCGCTCGACGGACTTGGCCTGCTCGTCGGCCGGCAGGATCTTCTCGAGCGCCACCATCGCGGTGTTGCAGCGCTCGGCGAACTTGCCGTCCTCGTCGAACACGTAGGCCACGCCGCCCGACATGCCGGCCGCGAAGTTGCGCCCGGTCTTGCCCAGGACGACCACCGTCCCGCCGGTCATGTACTCGCAGCCGTGGTCGCCGGTGCCCTCGACGACCGCCGACGCGCCCGACAGCCGCACCGCGAAGCGCTCGCCCGCCACGCCGCGGAAGTACGCCTCGCCGCTGGTGGCGCCGTACAGCGCGGTGTTGCCGGCGATGATGTTCTTGGTGGCGTCGCCGCGGAACTCGATCGACGGGCGGATCACCACGCGGCCGCCGGACAGGCCCTTGCCGGTGTAGTCGTTCGAATCGCCGATCAGGTACAGCGTGATGCCCTGCGCGAGGAACGCGCCGAAGCTCTGGCCGCCCGTGCCTTCCATCTGGATGAACAGCGTGTGGTCGGGCAGGCCTTCCGGACGCGAGCGGATCAGCTCGCCCGACAGCATCGCGCCGACCGAGCGGTTCAGGTTGCGAGCGTCCTCCATGAACTGCACCTTCTCGCCGCGCTCGATGGCCGGGCGCGAGCGCTCGATCAGCTTGCGATCGAGGGCCTTGTCCAGGCCGTGGTCCTGGTGGTCGTTGTGCAGGCGCGAGACGCTGGCCGGCATCGCGGGCTGGTGGAACACGCGCGAGAAGTCCAGGCCGCAGGCCTTCCAGTGCGCGATGCCCTTGCGGGTATCGAGCAGCTCGCTGCGGCCGATCAGGTCGTCGAACTTGCGGATGCCCAGCTGCGCCATGATCTGGCGTGCTTCCTCGGCGATGAAGAAGAAGTAGTTGACGACGTGCTCGGGCTTGCCGGCGAACTTCTTGCGCAGCGCCGGATCCTGCGTGGCCACGCCCACCGGGCAGGTGTTCAGGTGGCACTTGCGCATCATGATGCAGCCCTCGACGACCAGCGGCGCGGTCGCGAAGCCGAACTCGTCGGCGCCCAGCAGCGCGCCCACGACGACGTCGCGGCCAGTCTTCATCTGGCCGTCGGCCTGCACGCGCACGCGGCCGCGCAGCTGGTTCAGCACCAGCGTCTGCTGCGTCTCGGCCAGGCCCAGTTCCCACGGCGAGCCCGCGTGCTTGATCGACGACCACGGCGACGCGCCGGTGCCGCCGTCATGGCCGGCGATGACCAGGTGGTCGGCCTTGCACTTGGCCACGCCCGCGGCGATCGTGCCCACGCCCACTTCCGAGACCAGCTTGACGCTGATGTCGGCGCGCGGGTTGGCGTTCTTCAGGTCGTGGATCAGCTGGGCCAGGTCCTCGATCGAGTAGATGTCGTGGTGCGGCGGCGGCGAGATCAGGCCGACGCCCGGCACCGAGTAGCGCAGCTTGCCGATGTAGTCCGACACCTTGCCGCCGGGCAGCTGGCCGCCCTCGCCCGGCTTGGCGCCCTGGGCCATCTTGATCTGGATCTGGTCGGCCGACACGAGGTACTCGGTCGTGACGCCGAAGCGGCCCGACGCGACCTGCTTGATCTTGCTGCGCAGGCTGTCGCCGTCCTTGAGCTCGTAGTCGGCCTCGATGATGCCGTCGCCCAGCACTTCGGACACCTTGGTGCCCTGCTTGATGGGGATGCCCTTGAGCTCGTTGCGGTAGCGCGCGGGATCTTCGCCGCCCTCGCCCGTGTTGCTCTTGCCGCCGATGCGGTTCATCGCGATCGCGAGCGTGGAGTGGGCCTCGGTCGAGATCGAGCCCAGCGACATCGCGCCGGTCGCGAAGCGCTTGACGATGTCGGCCGCCGGCTCGACTTCCTCCAGCGGGATCGCCTTGCTCGGGTCGAACTTGAACTCGAACAGCCCGCGCAACGTCATGTGGCGCTTGCTCTGGTCGTTGATGATCTGCGCGTATTCCTTGTAGGTGTCGAACTTGTTCGAGCGCGTGCTGTGCTGCAGCTTGGCGATCGCGTCCGGCGTCCACATGTGCTCCTCGCCGCGGGTGCGCCAGGCGTACTCGCCGCCGGCGTCCAGCATCTCGGCCAGCAGCGGGTCGTCGCCGAAGGCGGCGCGGTGCATGCGCAGCGCCTCCTCGGCGATCTCGAACACGCCCATGCCGCCTACCTGCGTGGCGGTGCCGCGGAAGTACTTGCCGACCACGGCCGTGTCCAGGCCGATGGCCTCGAACAGCTGCGCGCCGCAATACGACATGTACGTGCTGACGCCCATCTTGGACATGATCTTGGACAGGCCCTTGCCCACCGCCTTGATGTAGTTGTAGGTCGCCTTCTCGGCCGACAGCTGGCCCGGCAGCTCGGCGTGCAGCGACGCCAGCGTCTCGAGCGCCAGGTATGGGTGCACGGCCTCCGCGCCGTAGCCGGCGAGCACCGCGAAGTGGTGCACCTCGCGCGCCGAGCCCGTCTCCACGACGAGGCCGGCCGTGGTGCGCAGCCCCTCGCGCACCAGGTGCTGGTGGATGGCCGACAGCGCCAGCAGCGCCGGGATCGCGACCCGGTCCTTGCTGACGCGGCGGTCGGTGATGATCAGGATGTTGTGGCCGCCGCGGATCGCGTCCACGGCTTCGGCGCACAGCGACGCCAGCTTGGCCTCGACGCCCTCGCGCCCCCAGTCGATCGGGTAGACGATGTCGATCTCGTGCGGCTTGAACTTGCCGAACGTGTGCTTCTCGATGGCGCGCAGGCGCGCCATGTCGTCGAAGTCCAGCACCGGCTGCGCCACCTCCAGGCGCATCTGCGGGTTGACCGCGTTGATGTCCAGCAGGTTGGGCTTGGGGCCGATGAACGAGTTCAGCGACATCACGATCGCCTCGCGGATCGGGTCGATCGGCGGGTTCGTGACCTGCGCGAACAGCTGCTTGAAGTAGTTGTACAGCGGCTTGTTCTTGTCGCTGAGCACGGCCAGCGGCGAGTCGTTGCCCATCGAGCCGATGCCCTCCTCGCCGAGGGTGGCCATCGGGCTGAGCAGGAACTTGATGTCCTCCTGCGTGGTGCCGAAGGCCTGCTGGCGATCGAGCAGCGTCGTCGCCGCGTCTTCGGACGCCGGCGCGGCGAGCACGGGGATCTCGTCGAGCTTGACGCGGACGTTGTCGATCCACTGGCGGTACGGCTTGGCCGACGCGAACTGGCTCTTGAGCTCCTCGTCGTCGACGATGCGGCCCTGCTCGATGTCGATCAGGAACATCTTGCCCGGCTGCAGGCGCCACTTCTTGACGATCTTGTTCTGCGGGATGTCGAGCACGCCCGACTCCGAGGCCATCACCACCAGGTCGTCGTCGGTGACGATGTAGCGGGCGGGGCGCAGGCCGTTGCGGTCCAGCGTGGCGCCGATCTGCTTGCCATCGGTGAACACCATCGCGGCCGGGCCGTCCCACGGCTCCATCATCGCGGCGTGGTACTCGTAGAACGCGCGGCGGCGCACGTCCATCACGGTGTGCTGCTCCCAGGCTTCCGGGATCATCATCATCGCGGCGTGGGCGAGCGGGTAGCCGGCCATCGTCAGCAGTTCGAGCGTGTTGTCGAACGTGGCGGTGTCGGACTGGCCCTCGAAGCTGATCGGGTACAGCTTCTTGAGGTCTTCGCCCAGCACCGGCGACTTCATCACGCCTTCGCGGGCGCGCATCCAGTTGAAGTTGCCCTTGACGGTGTTGATCTCGCCGTTGTGCGCGACCATCCGGTACGGGTGGGCCAGCGGCCACTCGGGGAAGGTGTTGGTCGAGAAGCGCTGGTGCACGAGCGCCAGCGCGGAGACCACGCGCGGATCGGCCAGGTCCTTGTAGTACTTGCCGACCTGGTCGGCCAGCAGCAGGCCCTTGTAGATGATCGTGCGGCAGCTCATGCTGGGCACGTAGTACTCGCGGCTGTGCGTGAGCTTGAGCGCCTGGATGGCGGCCGAGGCCGTCTTGCGGATGACGTACAGCTTGCGCTCGAGCGAATCGGGCACGATCACGTCGGCGCCGCGGCCGATGAAGATCTGCCGCAGCACCGGCTCCTTGGCGCGCACGGTGGGCGACATCGGCATCTCGCGGTCGACCGGCACGTCGCGCCAGCCCAGCAGCACCTGGCCCTCGGCCTTCACGGCGCGCTCGAGTTCCTGCTCGCAGGCCAGGCGCGAGGCGTGTTCCTTGGGCAGGAAGATCTGGCCGACGCCGTACTCGCCGGGCGGCGGCAGCTCGACGCCCTGGGCGGCCATCTCCGCGCGGAAGTATTCGTCCGGGATCTGGATCAGGATGCCCGCGCCGTCGCCCATCAGCTTGTCGGCGCCGACGGCGCCGCGGTGGTCGAGGTTCTCGAGGATCTTCAGGCCCTGCTTGACGATCGAGTGCGCCTTCAGGCCCTTGATGTGCGCCACGAATCCGACGCCGCAGGCGTCCTTCTCGTTGGAGGCGTCGTACAGGCCGCCTGCGGCCGCGGAGGCGATGTCGATCGGCGTGTTGGCTTGGTCTTGGGCGGCCTTGCTCATGGCGGGTCCTTGGTGGCGCTGGAAAACCCGAAGACTAAACGAGGCGCCGCCAGCCGGCAAAGCCATTAAATAGGGGTCAGCGTCATTAAAGGAAGTTGCTCGCTGTTGGTGCGAGTTTTAATAGGGTCATAGTTAGTTTGAGCTGTCAAAAGGCCGATTTCCGCACCAAGCTGGTGAATTCTGCGCTCGGCGTCGCGCCGCGCCAGATTTTTGATCGTCGCGTCGGCCCATCGGCGCATCGCGCAGCCCGGTGCTCGGGCAGTGATCTGCTCGGGTATTTGGCGGCGAGGTCGCGGCAGCGGGGCGTTTGGCGGCTGGCTATCGGTTCCCCCTGAACGCGCGCCGACGACGATCGCGCGCAGCGGCGCCGGCAGCACGTCTTCGCCCAGGCGTTGCCCGCCGGGCGAGCGCGGCGCGCGTCTCGTCAGGCTGCAGGTTCGGCCACGACGCGCCGCGGGCGGCCGCG